>ULWY01090696.1_pt1 | contig 66662 bp, 63 predicted proteins | sample 1960761 | NCBI WGS metagenome assembly ULWY01 (sample SAMEA4835824, study PRJEB28245) | human gut metagenome | biome: gut microbiome; material: fecal sample | place: Denmark | collected 2008 | reverse complement strand
AATAATCATTTTAAAGACTTAGAAGAAGCTTATAATAATGCCATTAAGATTATGAAAGGAATGTAACTTCAAAGAGAAGTTACTTTCATTTGTAAATAATTAAAAAATGTGCTATATTAAAAGAAAGAATTATTGACTAAATATTTTATAAATATTATCATTATATAAGAGGTGTAGTATGTATTACAATAGAAAAAAATATATCATAAAAAACACAGTTATAATGACTTTTATATTAGCGGTTGCAATAATCGCAACTCACAGTATCTATTATAAGTTTACAGAAGCAAGAAACACAGATTATAGTTCAGAGTCTCTAGATATTACTTTTCATGATGTATCTGGCCCAAACATAGATATAACAAAGTCAACCCCTGTAACAGACGCAATAGGATTATCATCAAAGGCCTATACGCTAACTATAAAAAACAATCTTACAGAACCAGTTGACTATCAGTTAAATTTAGTTGACAATATTGAAAAAATAACAAGTGATAACTGTCTAACTTATCAAGTACCTAAAGATCTTCTAAGAGTATCTGTTAAAGAAGATTCATCCAAAAACAATGTTTATACTTTATCAGAACTAGAAGATGGTAGATTAGATGTTGGTAAGATAGAGGCTTTAGCTGAGAAAAATTATTCCATTAGAATTTGGGTAAGTAACCCTTATAATACTGTAAATGTTGCGAAAGATCTTCATTATCATGGGATAATTCAAGTTGTAGAAAATGGCACTAAATTAGCTATTAGATAGGAGAAAATATGGATATAGATTTAAGCCTTTTACATAGTCAAACTGTAAAAGAAATAGATATAACGAATTCTTATACAATACCAAATACCTATTTTGAAGATACATCAGTTTTAAAAATGGAAAACATCAAAGTAGAAGGTAAAGTATATATGGGTGCATCTGAAGAAGATGAGGATGAGTTAACGGATTATATTAAAGCCAGTATAAAAGGAAATATTATTCTTTCAGATTCTATTTCCCTAGAACCAGTTCCTTATCCAATTTCTGTAGAATACAACGATATTTTAGACCAAAATTGTAAAAAAAATGAAAATACACTTGATATATTTCAATTTTTATGGGAAAATATTGTACTGGAGATCCCCTTACAGTTTACTAAGGTTAAAGATCTCAGTAAATTTCATGGGGATGGATGGAAATTAATTAGTGAAGATGAAATATCAAATAAAAATAATCCATTTTCTGATTTATTAAAAGATTACAAAGAGGAGTGATAATATGATGAAGTTAGACATTCAAATGTTTGCTGTTCCTTTCCGTAAAGTTTCAAAGACAAGAAAGAGAATGAGAAGAAGTCACAATGCAATGGAAATCCCAGGCGTAAGTAAATGTCCTAGTTGCGGAGAAATGATTAAACCTCATAGAGTATGTCCAAAATGTGGAACTTATAAAGGTAACAAAGTAGTAGAAGTAAAAGAAGCTTAAGCAAGCCTCTTTTATTTTTGCCCATTTTATCTTATAATATATATGGTGATAAATATGGATTTTACAGCAAAAGATAACTCTTTAATAATCTGTCCAAACCAAACAAAGACAAAAATATTAAAAGGGCTATCTCAAACTAAAAAACTCGTTAATATAAAGTTTATGACTAAAGAAGAGTATAAAAAAATATACTATTTTTCATATGATGATAAATTACTTGCTTATCTAATAAAAAAATATAACTACAATATAGATGTCGCAAGAGTATATATAAACAATTTATATGTAATAGATGAAAATAAAACATATAAAAGTCCTAAACTAAACTTCTTAAAAGACTTAAAAAAAGAATTAATAAAAGAAGGACTATTAATCTACAATAATACTTATAAAGAATATCTTAAAAATAAAAATATCATTGTAAAAAATGAATATAACCTAGAAAAATATGAAGAAGAAATGTTAGGTATAAAAGAAGAACATGTACCAGAAAAAACTATAACTGCACCAGTAATGGAATGTAATACCTTAGAAGAAGAAGTTAATCAAGTTTGTCTAGAAATAATAAACCTTCTAAAAACGGGTGTTGACATAAATAAAATATATCTAGCAAATATCTCTAGTGATTACCTATATACCATAAAAAGTCTTTTTTCATTCTATCATATACCTATAAATATAAATTTTAACTATTCAATTTATAGTACTAAGGTAGTAAAAGATTACCTAAATACAAAGGAATTAGACTTAGAAAATAAAGATAAAAAAAGTATTAATAAAAAACTTATCAATATCTTATCAGACTTAAGTTTTCTAGATGAGACCTCAAAAGAATATAAAATACTTTTAACTGACAAACTAAAAAATACTTACGCTTCACCCGTTAACTTAAAAAATGCTGTTACGATAAAAGACTTATATAAAGAATCATTTAATGATGATGAATACGTTTTTGTACTAGGATTTAATCAAGATGAATTACCTAAAATGGAAAAAGATATTTCCTATATTACTGATAAAGAAAAAGATGAAGTGTCACTATATAAAACAGATTACTTAAATAAACGTAATAAAAATAACTTAGTTTATATCTTATCAAATATTAAAAATCTATACTTATCATATAAACTAACTTCGCCATTTAAAAGTTACTACAAATCAAGTCTAATTACTGATCTTTCTCTAAATATTGTAAAACCTAAATTAGACTCATATAACAGTTCAAATATATATAATGAACTACGACTAGCATCATACCTAGATTTATATCATTTATACGGTGAAAAGAATAAAGACCTAAAAAAACTATATACTCACTATCAAATACCTTATAAAACATATTCTAGCGTCTTTACAGGTATCAATAATGATGAGTATCTAACTAACTTACCATACCCATTAAAACTATCATATACATCTCTTAACGCCTATAGTGAATGTAAATTTAAATACTATATAAGACATGTCTTAAAATTAGAACCATATACTAATACTTTCCAAACATACATTGGTTCAATGTATCATTACATATTATCAGTATATAAGAAAACAAACTTTAACTTTGAAGAAGAATATCAAAAATATCTAGAAAAAAGAGAACTTTCCCTAAAAGAAAAACTACTTTTAATTCGTATCAAAAAAGATCTTTTAAAACTAATAGATATCTTAAATAAACAAGACCTAATAACAGGCTACAATGATGCCTATTATGAAAAGAAAATAGATATAGACTTAAAGAAAAAAGTATCTGTAATTTTTACTGGTAGTATCGATAAAATAATGTACTATCAAAATATTGAAGATACATACTTTTCTATAATTGACTATAAAACTGGTAGTATTGATACCCATATAGAACCTATGAAATATGGCTTACATATGCAACTACCAGTATACCTATATCTAATTCATTATTCCAAAGCTATTAAAAGTCCAATATTTACAGGAATATATTATCAAAACATTTTATTTAATTATCCTACTTGGAGTAAAGACATTGAAAAAGTTAAAAAAGATCAATATCTTTTACAAGGATATTCAACAGATGATATTTCCATATTAAGTAGATTTGATTCAACATATGAAAAAAGTGAATATATTAAAAGTATGTCCTATAACGAAGAAAAAGGTTTTGGAACCTATGCCGCCAAAAAAGTCTTATCAAATGATACGTTATACGATTTACTAGATTATACTAAAAACTATATTTCCACAGAAACTGATAATATCTTATCGGCAGACTTTACTATTAATCCAAAAGTATATTCTAATGTTAATATATCTTGTGTCTTCTGTTCCTTTAAAGATATCTGTTACATGAAGGAAAAAGATTTAGTCTACTTAGAAAAACAAAATGATTTATCTTTTTTAGGAGGTGAAGAATAATATGGCCTGGACTCCCGAACAATTACAAGCAATAAATGAAGAGGGTAAAAACATCATTGTCTCAGCCGGAGCTGGCTCAGGTAAGACTGCAGTTTTAACTGAAAGAGTAATTAGAAAACTAAAATCTGGCATTCATATTAATGAGTTATTAGTCCTAACCTTTACTAATGCCGCAGCAGCAGAAATGAAAGAACGTATTAGAAAAGCCATTAATAAAACTGAAGGCCTTGAAAATGAAGCTAACCTAATAGATGGTGCCTATATCACAACCTTTGATTCCTTTTCCTTATCCATGGTAAAAAAATATCATACTAAACTAAACGTAAGTAATAATATCAAAATAACAGACGATGTCATTATAAATATTGAAAAGAATAGAATATTAGACGAAATATTTGAAGAAAATTACTTATCACCAACTAAGAACTTTACTAATTTAATAAAAGACTTTTGTTTAAAAGATGATAAAGAATTAAAAAATTACATTCAAAATATCTATAAAAAAATAGAATTAAAATACGATAGAAAAGAATATCTAAATACTTATATTGAAAAGACTTACTCTAAAGAAAATATTGATAACTATCTAAATGAGTATTTAAAATATATTGATTCTTATCGTGAAAATATAAAAGAATTATTAATATCTTTAAATGACTATTTTGATGGCACCTATGTAACTAAAGTAGAAGATACCTTAAGCAAATTTTTAAACGCTACTACTTATGAAGAAATATGCACATCCCTTGACTTTAAACTTCCTGCTGTACCAAGAAATAGTGAAGAAGAAGGTAAAAATGTTAAAGCAACTATTTCTTCATTATTAAAAGAAGTAAAAGAATTATTAATATATGAAACAACAGAACAAATGAAAGAAGAAATTTTATCAACTAAGTCAAATGCTGAAGTAATTATTTCCATTTTAAAAGAACTAGATAAACGTCTTTCTAATTATAAAAATGAAAATGAAATATTTAACTTTACAGATATAGCTCTTTTAGCTATCAAAGTAGTTAAAGAAAATGAAGACATCAGAAAAGAACTAGTAGAAAGTTTTAATGAAATATTAGTTGATGAATATCAAGATACTTCTGATACTCAAGAATTATTTATTTCCTTAATTTCAAATAATAATGTCTACATGGTAGGTGATATTAAACAGTCTATTTATCGTTTTAGAAATGCTAATCCATATATCTTTAAAAATAAATATGACACATATCGTGATACTGATAAAGGTATAAAAATAGACCTAAATAAAAACTTTAGATCAAGAGAAGAAGTTCTATCAAATATCAATTTATTATTTGATTTATTTATGGATGATACCATTGGTGGCGCTAATTATAAAGAATCCCATCGTATGGTCTTCGGTAACAAAACTTACAATGAAGAAGGTAAGACTGACCAGAATTATGATTTAGATGTCTTAACTTATGAAATGGATAAAAATACATCTATCACAAAAGATGAACAAGAAATATTTATCATTGGTAAAGATATAATCGACAAAGTATCTTCAAATTATCAAATTTTTGATAAAGACACAGGGATTCTTAGAACAATAAATTATTCAGATATTGTCATACTTCTAGATAAAAGTAAAAACTTTGATTTATACAAAAAAATATTTGAATACTTACATATTCCTTTATCTATAGAAAAAGACTCATCCCTTCGTAAAGATCAAGATATTTTAGTAATAAAAAGCCTTTTAAAATTCCTAATTTGCATTAAAGAAAACAATTATGAACAAGACTTCAAATATAGTTTTTTCTCCCTAGGAAGAAGTTTTCTCTTTAACTTATCTGATGAAGAACTATATCATTACTATGTAACAAATACCATCAAAGAAAGTTCTCTTTACTTAAAATGCTTAGAACTAGTAAAAAATATAGATGTAACACCAGCCGGAGAGTATATAAACTATATCTTAGATGAACTAGATTATGACAAAAAGCTTCTAACATTAGGTGATGTTTCATCATATCGTACTAGAAGAGAATATATCTACAATTTAGTAGAAGACTATGTATCAACTGGAAATACTATTTATGACTTTATTACTTATTTAGATGAAATCTATAACAATGATTATGACTTAAAGTTTAAAGTCAATACCTCAGGTTCTAATAGTTGCAAGATCATGACTATTCATAAATCAAAAGGACTAGAATTTCCAATATGTTATTTTGCTGGCTTCTCTGGTAGTTTTAACATAAGTGAGTTAAAAGAAAAGATAGTCTATGATAATAAATACGGTATTGTTATTCCTAAAGTAGATGAATATTATAAAGAAACAATAGTAAAAGCACTCCTAAAAAGATCTGTCAAACAAGAAGAAATCTCTGAAAAAATAAGACTATTATATGTAGCGGTAACTAGAGCTAAAGAAAAAATGATTATTGTAATGCCAGAACAAGAAGAGGCAAGTGAAGTAAAAGACATAGTCCCAATATATGAAAGAAATAAATATAATAGTTTTCTATCAATTATGAAAAGTATTTATACCGTACTACTTCCATATATAATAAAAAGCACGGTAGAGTGTACTAAAGACTATCAAAAAGTATCATCACTAAGTAATGAAAAAGAACTTTTAGAGCCAAATGACACCATAAAAGTAGAAGAGTTGGATTTAAAAACTGAAACAGTCGAAGAAAGTCATTTTTCAAAAGAGTCACTTCATATCTTTACAGAAGAAGAAAACAAATTAATGGCTTTCGGTACCAAAGTACATGAAATATTAGAAACTTCTAACTTCAAAGATATTGACTCAATAGAAGATGAAACAATTAAGAAAAAAATCTCCTCATTTATAAACTCTGACTTAATAAAAGAAAATATTACTTGTCCAATGTATAAAGAATATGAATTCATCTATGAAGAAAATAATAATATTGCTCATGGAATAATTGACTTATTAATAGAAAGAGAAGACAAGATGATTATTATTGACTATAAATTAAAAAATATTAATGATGAAAACTATGACAAACAGTTATCAGGTTATCGTAAAGTAATAGAAGAAAAAACTAATAAATTAGTAGAATGTTACTTATATTCAATATTAGATGAAGTCTATAGAAAAGTATAAAATAACTAAGATATAGGAGAAATGCATATGAATATAATTTTTATGAGACATGGTGAAGCTACTGATAACGTTAAAGGACTAATTTCAGATAAAGAAATATACTGGTCTATCTTAACTGATTCTGGTATTAAAACAGTAGAAGAATCTATTAAAGATTTACCAGACGTAATAGATAAAATCTACGTCTCTCCTTTACCTAGAACTATTGAAACAGCACACTTAGTTTATAAGAAATATAAAGAAAGTAAAATAGTAATTGAAAATAGAATTCGTGAACTAAATTATGGAAAATATTCAGGTCAAAGAAATAATAAAAATCTTGATAACACTAGAATAAAACAAGTAGAAGGAGACTACTTCATAAGACTAGGTTCAACTGGCGAAAATAGATTTGAAATAGAGTCTAGACTATCAGAATTCTTAAAAGATGTATACACTAATAATTCCTCAAAAGATACAATACTAATAATTTCACATGGTTCAGTTACTTCATATATGAAAAGAATTTTAAATATAAAAACTCCTCATCTTAAAACTGGCAAAGTAGAAGAGTTTAATAACGTTGACTTTTCTCATCTTTTTAAACATCTAGAAAAACTAAATAGTATTAAGAATGGGAAAGAAAATTAAAATATGCTGGAGAAGGAAATGTAGGTCATATAAGAGAAGAGATTAAAATTAGTACGAATAGCTAAAAACAGTATAGCCTACCTATACTGTTTTCTTTACTTTTATTGACTTTTAAACGGATTTATAGTATAATATGCACTCAAGAAAAGGGCTGGTGTGATATGAGATATGTTTGGGAAAAAGAAAATCAAATATTAAGTCGTGATCAAGAAGAACAAATTGATAGTTTCTTCGCAAATTTAGCTGAAAGTAAGACCTTAGAATATCGTGAAGGTCAACATACTATGGCACTAGATATAGCCGATGCTATAAAAGATCGTAGTATTCTTTTAATTGAATCAGGAGTAGGTTCAGGTAAATCTTGGGCCTATTTAGTGCCTTTAATATACGCAAGTTCTGGTAGTGATAAATTTAAAGGATTTATCATTTCAACATCTTCAAAGGCCCTACAAGACCAATTAAAAAAAGAAATAGAAACTCTATCAGAAATGCTAGGTCTACCAAAGATAAATGTTACAATTGCTAAAGGAAGAAGCAATTATTTATGTAAAAGACGTTTTGAATACTTTGAAAGAAATACCGGTCAGACAAAAAAAGTAGAAAGTATTAAAGAAAGAATAAAAGAAGGCAAGGTTGAACGTGCAGATTTTAATGATATCAGTCAAGCAGATTGGAAAAAGATGAATGTTGATAAAGTTAGATGCAGTAGTTGTGTATATGAATCAGATTGTACTTACCGAGTAAAAAGAAAACGTTGGCCAGAATCCCATGCTATTATTTGTAATCATAACTTATTGGTAGAATCACTAAAAAGGGACAGTGAAAGTCCTTTACTGGGAGAACCATCTATTCTAATTGTAGATGAGGCTCATACTTTAGAAGAAAAAATAAGAGACTCTTATAAAAAAAGTTTAAATAAACACGAACTCGAATCATTAATTTATGGATTATATCGTGGGTTAAATAAGAATGTCAGAGAAGATATACCGGCGATTGGCACCATCAATAATTTATTTAGAAAAGTAAGCAGTAGTGCCAAAAGAGAATATAACAAACATGCTATTGATAATATTGATGTCTTTGATTCTGAAAGCTCAAGTTTTAAATGTACACCGGCCATAAAAGAGTCAGTCGAAACATTAATAAAACAATTAAAAGAACTAGAAGAAGAAGCTGTATTTACTAGTCGTTATAATAGAAATAAAGATTTTCTAGAACAGGTTAGTACACTACAAGATACAATATTAGCTTTTCAGGACCTAATATCATTAAGTGAAAGACAAAAAAATGTCTACTGGGCATCATTTTTACCAGGAACAAAAGAACATATTGAGATACAATATGTACCAAAAAATATCCCAGTACTTGCCAGAAATTTATTAAAAAATCCCAACTATGGTAAAGTATTCACATCAGCTACTTTAACAACTGAAGGAGATTATGAGTATTTTGCTAAAGGATTAGGAATAGATAATAAAATAGGTAGCCGTATCATTTCAGAAGACCCACAAAAATCCCCATTTAATTATGACGAAAATGCCATGTTATATTGCCCTTTAGACTTAGTATCACCAAAAAGTCCTGATCGTGATGCCTATTTATCATCTATCTCTACAAGGGTTAGTGAACTATTAGATGTTACCAAAGGAAGGGCACTAGTATTATTTACTTCTAAAAGTGATATGCGAGAAGTATATAAGAGAATTGTAGAAAAAGGTAAACCTTATAACATCTACATACAAGAAGACGGAAAAGATGCTGAAACTTTAAAACAAAGCTTTAAAGAAGATACTACTTCTTGTCTTTTTGCAACTGGTTCATTTTGGGAAGGAATAGATATCAAAGGTGAGTCACTAGAAAATGTTATCATACCTAAATTACCGTTTCACGTGGTAGATCCTGTAATGGATGCCAAAGCAGAATACTATGCTGGTGGTTCAAATGCTGTCTACTTACAAGATATGCTTATAAAATTAAAACAAGGAGCAGGACGTTTAATTAGAAGTGAAACAGATAAAGGAATAGTATCAATCCTAGACTCTAGAATAAAAGACTATGGAGCAGCAGTCCTAGAAACATTGCCATTTACCAATGCAACTGCAGACCTTGCTGATGTAAAAGAATTTGCCGATAGATGCCTTCAACAGCCTCCCGGACAAACAAAAAAAACAAAGACTTATCAAAATGCCAAAACACAAAAGGAGTAAAATATGGAACTTATAAGAATTAATGATAATGAAGATATTAACAGTTTATTAGTAGCAATAGAACAAAATATAAGAACTTCAAGCATCATGAGAAAAGAAATAGAAAAACACCATTCTAGCACCAACGTTATCGAAGGTATTGAAGATAAACAGCCTACTATAACAGAAAATCCAAATCTCGAACCAGATATTTATGATGATGAGTCTTTTGAAGATGATATTTTATACTATTTAGGTGAATTATTTTCTTTACCAAGCGAGTGTACAAAGGATGAAATAAAAGAGATTTTACCAAATAAAGAAGACTATGATTATGAAAACGTTCTCTTAAGATTAATGGCTGAATTAGTAAAAGAAAATAGGCAAATAGAAACAATTATCAATGAAGAAGAAATGTCCGCAGAAGATAAAGAAGAATTGAATAATGAAATAAAAGAAAATGCTAGAAGACAAACGATTTTAAAAGAGTTATTTTTAGAAAGAGAAAAAGAAGAAGAAGCACAAATAAGCGAAGAAAATAAATTAGTGTTTATGCCTACACAATCCGGAAATCCTTGCGTTATAAGTGAATTAAAACATATAGATCCAGAATATTATGAAGGCTTTATTGGCTTATTCGATTCTATTATTTCTGGAAAATTTAAAAATCGTAAAAGACTTACATCTAACAGTACTGCCTCTGGTTTACTTGAAGTAAAAGATTTTAAAATACGTGTTGTATTTTCTAGACTAGGGCCAAAAGAGTATTGTGTAATTACAGCCTTTACTAAAAAAACAGATAATAATAAGGATTATCAAGAACAACTAAATCTGAGAGCAGCAAGTTTTAAGAAAATGGAAAGTGTTCTAAAGGAAAATATTCAAAATGAAGATTTTATGCAGCTTCAAGCAACTTATCAAGAAGAATTGTATAATTTATTAGGAAAGAATAATGAAAAGCCTTTTCAAAAAGTAAAGACAGGTGAAGAAAAATGACAGCAGAAGAATTAATAGAAGAATTTAATAAAAGGCTTTTTCTTATAGAAAATGAGGTAATAGAGCCGGATGAAGAGACTTTATTCCTAAAAAACTTTTTGGAAAACAATTCGGAGCTTTGTTTAGATAGTATTGCCAAAATAAATATAACACAAATGTTTATGGCACATACCCTAACATGGCTTAATGCTGACTTTGAAAAAATAGATATCATTTTTAATAGATTAAAACCATTACTAGAAAATCCAGAATTAACAAGAAAGGATTTATCAAGCGTTTTAAAAAAAATTGTATCATCACACAATGATTTAGTAAAGAACGATGAAAGTAACTCTATTACAAAAGGTATAAAAAAGTTTTCCATAAATCAAAAACTAATAAAATCATTAAAGAAGCATGGATTAGATGAAACATACTTAGATTCAGCAAATGCTTTTATGGAATTGTTGGATTTGATGATAGACGAGGTTATTAATTCAGATGAAGAATGTTCATTAGATGAAGATGAAAAAAGAAAAGTTTTAGAAAGTACAGAAAAACTAGCAGAAGGAATTCACGCTATCAATATTATAAAAACAGCGCAAGGAATTTGTTCTAATACTGGTGAGACAATAATTTTGAATTGTGATAATAACCCAGTGGATATAAATGACAAATCATTTTCAAAGAAAGATAGGAACAATCTTTTTCGTAAAATAATGAAAACAGATGAATTTAAGGATTTTATATCAGAATACAAAAAAATAGCAGCTTATTATAATGCAAAACAAACAGTAATAAATAAGAGAGTAAGAGTAAAAAATAAAAAATCTCTAAAATATCGAGAATTTTTAGCACTTTTTCAAAAGCAAGTGGAAACACCAGGTGAAATAACTAATTATCGCACTTTATTAGCTTCCATTCCAGATCAAGATTTACAATTGCTTTTTTTAAATTATGTCTATAGAAATAACCTAGCAATAGCAGAACAAGTTCAAGAAAAATATAATAAAACATTTTCAACAGAAGTATCTGCATATGCCCAAATACTTTCTAGTTTTTCTATGCCTAATAATAAAGAATTTCTAGAATGTGTTACATCAAGATACACAAAAGAAGAATTACAGGAAGCCTTAGATGGACTAAAGAAAATAAAAATAACTAACCCAGACGATATATATAAAATATTGTCAGTAAGTAATAGTACAACAATATCTCTTTTAAGTTCATTTACAGAAAAAGAAATAATACCGAGCGAATTTTATAAAAGTCATATGAGTATATTTTCTACTGATAGTAATGTCTATTCAACTGTCTTAGAAAATATAAATACTTTTACTACAAATAATATTAATCCAAAATATTTATATTCCAATACTTCTATTTTATTAGTCGATTCTATAGCTTTTAAAAAAAGAATTGATTTGCTTAGAGAAGAAAATTTATTAGGAAGTATAAAAAAGGACTCTGATATTTCCTTTTTTGCCCGTGAAGAGTTAGCCGAAAGACTTGCTTTAATAGGAAAAAGTAAGTATATGTCAGATGTTAGGGAGGATATTTCTTTATTAAATGCAAGTAATGTAAAATGGAAAAGAGCAATTGTTATGGAGTCTATTGATATGCCAGTGTCTAAAGAAGATTTACCAGCATTTTTAGACAGAGATGATTTCTTTATACCTGATAGTAAAATAGATAGTTATATCCAAACACTACCTGAAATTTCTAAACCAAGTACTAAGTAAAGTTGACAGGTTAAAATAGTTATGCTATAATCTAGATGTTTGACGCCTCATGCTCAAACCGCATTGAAAAGGTTTTAAACAATTTATTTGTACCTTGAGAGCGAGTCTTAAGTTATTAATAAAAGGAGGTATATATTAATGAACGCTGTTATTAAAGTTGGTGGAAAGCAATATTACGTACAAGAAAATTCTGAAATTTACGTAGAAAAGCTTGATGCTGAAGTAGGAGACACAGTTAAATTTGATCAAGTATTAATGCTTGATAGTAAAATTGGTAGTCCTTATCTTACTAATGTTACCGTTGAAGGTGAAGTAGTAAAAAACGGTAAACAAAAGAAAATTAAAGTTTTCAAGTACAAGAGTAAAGACAGATCTAATCGTAAGACTCAAGGACATAGACAACCTTATACTAAAGTAAAAATTACTAAAATTAATGGTTAATCATGATTAGAGTAAAAATAACAAAAGAAAATGATAAAATAAAATCAGTTTCTATATTAGGTCATGCTATGTATGCTGATTTTGGAAAAGATATTGTTTGTAGTGCTGCAAGTAGTATAGTAACTACCACAATAAATGGAATTTTATCAATAGATAAGGAAGGTCTAAGTTATAAAACTAGTAAAGATGGTCTAACTATTAGTAATATTAAAACTGATTTTGTTACCCAATGTTTACTAAACAATATGATTAGTCTTTTGAAAGAGTTGGAAGATGATTATCCAACTAATGTAGAAGTAAAATAAGGAGGAGAATTATGAGATTTTTAAAATTAGATATTCAATTATTTGCTCATCATAAAGGGCAAGGATCAACATCTAATGGTCGTGATTCTGCAGGACGTAGATTAGGAGCTAAAGCTGCTGATGGTGAATTCATTACAGCTGGTAGTATTATATATCGTCAACGTGGAACTAAAGTATTTCCAGGAACTAACGTTCGTCGTGGAAGCGATGATACTTTATATTCTACAATTGACGGAATTGTTAAGTTTGAACGCTTAGGAAGAGATAAGAAACAAGCTTCAGTATATCCTAAAGAAGCATAAAAAAGACGAGCCATTTTAGGCTCTTTTTTTGACCTAGCTATTTTTGTGTAAATTTGTTATACTAAAATAAAAAAGGGAGGCACATAACATGTTTGTAGATGAAGTCGAAATAAAAGTGGAAGCTGGCAATGGTGGCGATGGTTGTACTGCTTTTCGTCGTGAAAAATATATTGAAATGGGTGGACCATTTGGTGGTAATGGAGGCCATGGTGGCGATATAATCTTTAAAGTTGATCAAGGACTACATACACTTCTTGACCTCCGCTATCAAAAAATATTAAAAGCTAAAAAAGGTGAAAATGGTCGTGGCAAGAATCAAAACGGAAAAGGTGCCGAACCATTAATAGTTAAGGTTCCTCAAGGAACAGTAGTTACCGATTTAGAAACAGGCTTAATTATTGCTGACCTTTCTAAAAAAGATCAAGAAGAAGTAATTGCTAAAGGCGGAAGAGGTGGTAGAGGAAATACCGCTTTCAAAACTCAAACTAATACCGCACCGGACTATTCAGAAAATGGTGAAGAAGGAGAAAAAAAGACCCTAAAGGTAGAAGTAAAGCTCCTTGCTGATGTCGGATTAGTAGGCCTACCAAGTGTCGGTAAAAGTACTATTATATCTGTAATATCAAAATCTAAACCTAAAATAGCTGCTTACCACTTTACAACACTTTCACCAAACCTAGGAGTTGTAAAAGCATCAGATGGTAGAAGCTTTGTTGTTGCTGACTTACCAGGATTAATAGAAGGAGCATCTCACGGGGAAGGGTTAGGAGATAAATTCTTACGTCATATTGAAAGAACGAGGGTAATTGCCCACGTTATTGATATGTCCGGCAGTGAAATGCGAAATCCATACGAAGATTATTTATTGATAAATAAAGAATTAGAAGAATTCAACCCAAAACTATTATTAAAACCTCAGGTTATTATAGCTAATAAAATGGATTTACCAAATGCTAAAGAAAATTTAGAAGAGTTCAAACAAAAAGTAGGCGATGTTAAAATTTTCAAAATAAGTGCCGCTACAAACACCGGTCTTCAAAAAGTTGTTGACTACTTAGCTGATCAACTTGATACCATACCAACTAATCCACTATATGATGATTCCCAAATAGAAAGTCATTTTTTATACAAATTTAAGAAAGAAGAACCATATACTATTACAAAAGATCCAGATGGAACTTGGGTAATATCTGGAAAAGAAGTAGAAAGAATTTTCAAGATGACTAAATTTAATAGTGAGGAAGCAATTTATCGTTTCGCTAAAAAATTACGTCGTATGGGAATAGATGACAAGTTAGAAAGTCTAGGCGCAGTATCTGGAGATAGTGTACGTATTCTAGATTTCTATTTCGACTATAAAGATTAAACCGGAGGCAAATATGTTAACAATAAGTACTTTTAATATTAAAAATGATCAAAGTCCTAACAAACATACATATATTAAAAAGTATCTTTTAGACAACAAAATAGATATCTTAAATTTACAAGAAGTATATCCATTATGTGCTAAAAAATTAGAAAAAAATTTAGTAGGATATAAAATGACTGGAGATTATCGTTATCTTGCTATCCCACATATAAATGAATCAAATCCCATCATAACAAATAAAAATATTATAAGTACCAAAACATATCGTCTTCCGCATTTTCCAGCATTGCTCAATAGAATTATAACTAAAACTGTTATAAATATTGCTGATAAAAATGTAACAGTTTTTAATACTCATTTAGATTATAAGTATGAAAGTGTTAAAATAAGACAGTTAAACTTTATTTTAAGGCTTGTGGAAAAAGAAAAAAATCCCATTATTTTAACTGGAGATTTTAATTTAAAAAATAACAAGAAAGCCTTTAATGATTTTGTTGCCAAAATGGAAAAGTTAAATATATATAGAGTTCCAATAGCCGAGAAAACATTTAAACCATCAAAGTATAAAAGAGCAATAGATCATATATTTTTGTCAAAAGAATTTAAATTATTAAATAAAAGAGTAGTGAAAGACATTAATACTTCTGATCATTATCCAGTTTTAGTAGAAGTATTATTTAAATAAGAGAAAGGACATAATAATGCTGAAAAAAAATATAACAGAAGAAGAATTAAAAAAGAAAATAACTGAATACTTAGTCCTACATGAAAATGATTATACAGAAGAAGAAATAAAACAAATTTTAAGCTGGTATTCTTCTGGTATGGTAACAGACTTTTCACCAGAGTTAGTTCGTCAGTTATATGCTGAACTAGACTTGATGGAACCAGAGCATAATTTGTATTTAGGATTTCTTAATTTAATTGAACAAGTTCATGGAATTAATAAACGTATTTTGGAAGTTGGAGGCGGAAGAATACCCAGTTTAGCAAAATATATTGCCATGAGACAACAGACCGGAACCATTACAGTATATGACCCAAGACTAATAATTCCATCAAGAATACCATATCCAAATTTAATTCTTCGAAAGCAACGCTTTGATTGCAGTGTAAGCTTAGAAAATACGGATTTAATAATTGGATATATGCCAGAGGAAGCTACATCAGATATGATTCAAAGAGCTTGTGAGACTAAAACAGATTTTGTCATAGCTTTGTCTGATATGCTATCTGAAAAAGATGAATATGAATTAGATGAGATTTGGACAGATTGGCAATGCAATATAATATATGATGCTGCAGCAAGTGTAGAAACAGCAGGTTTAGGAACACTAAAAACAGCAACTCTAGATAAATATGATAATCCATACCCAATAATATATAATCATCGAAAATAATTAAGAAATTAATTATTTTTTTAATTTTAATGTAGAATAATAAATACAACCGTCGAAAAAAGCAAACAAATAAATGTTATGTTTAATATGTTATCAAAATAATTAAAAAAAATCATAAAAATGATTAGTACGGCAGCGAGCCTATGGGAAATAGAGGTTACGCTATTTTTGTGAAGTAGGGAATTTGATTGGTGACGACCAAACGACAAATTGAAATTTGTCTTTTATTCTAGTGTAAATTTTATACTTATATTGAAAAAAACGATTGATAAACGACAAATATATGGTATAATCATAGTGTAGATTAAGAATGTGAAGGTGACAATATACTATGTACGATGTAAATTATTTAATATCAAACGGAGTAGACGTAAATAAGAGTCTGGAATTATTTGGAGATATTGATACATACAATGAAACTGTTGGGGAGTTTTTAGTAAGCGCTAAAGAAAAATTAGCTAAATTGCAAAAGTATAAAGATGAAAAAGATATGCCAAACTATGCAATTTATGTTCATTCATTAAAAAGTGATGCTAAATATTTTGGCTTTACAAAGCTCGCAGAACTTGCTTATAATCACGAAATGAAAAGTAAAGAAGGCGACGTTTTTTATGTATACGAAAACTATCAATCTTTGATAGATGAGGTTGAAAGAACTATTAATATTGTCAAAAAATACATTTCGCCAGAGTCAAATGCAGAAGGAGAAGGAACAACACCTGTGCCTACACCAGAAGCTTCAACACCAACTCCAGCAGCTCCACAACCAGCTCCAACACCAGCTCCAGTCCAATCAAATCTTCCACCAGCAGAAGTATACACAAAAAAGACCATACTAGTAGCTGATGATTCAACAATAATTCGCAACTTTGTAAAAAGAATCTTTAGTGAAAAATATAATGTAGGTTTTGCAAGAGACGGAGAAGAAGCTTTAAACATTATTAAAGCTAATACCTCTAATCAACAAATAGTGGCTATATTACTCGACTTAAACATGCCAAAAGTAGATGGATTTGCCGTTTTAAATTATATGAACGAGCAACAATTATTTGCAGAAATGCCTGTATCAATTATTTCTGGAGACTCAACAAAGGAAACAATTGAAAAAGCTTTTAAATATCCAATTATTGATATGTTAGGTAAACCATTTACAGAAACTGATGTTAGAAATGTAATTGAAAAAACATTATGTTTCAAAGAAATGCAATAAAAAAAGAAAGTGAAATTAAATCACTTTCTTTTCTTTACTTCAAATTTATCATTAACTTTAAAATTACTTGCTACTCCATTTGGCAACAAATAAGTATAACTGACTTTTCTCTTCCAAAAAATAAATTTTTCTGATCTAAAAGAATTATATATATAAAGAATTTTATTGTCAGCATCGGTCATAATAACATCAACTCGTTGACAGAAAAAATATGTAGACAAACTCTTTTTCTTCATTTTAATTATCTTATCAAGAGGTTCTAATACAAATTTCAAACTTTTGAATTTTTCCCATCCTGAACTAAATTCTACAATTTCATATTTAACATTATTAATTTTAATATACATAAACTTCACCAACTAACAATCAAATTATAACATATAAAAATAATTCATAAAAGCTTTATCTATTATAAAAATTATGATATTATATAAAAGAAATGAGGAGGTATAAAAATGAGTGGACATTCAAAATGGGCAACAATTCATCGTAAAAAAGGACTATTAGATGCCGCTAGAGGTAAAACTTTTCAAAAATTAGCGAAAGAGATTATGGTAGCTGCTAAATCAGGTAGCCCGGATCCTAGTCAAAATTCATCATTGAGGTTAGCCGTTGATAAAGCTAAAGCTCAAAATATGCCAAAAGAAAATATACAAAAAGCTATTGAAAAAGCAGCCGGTGGAACAGATGGAGCTAATTATGAAAGTGTTCGCTATGAAGGTTATGGTCATGGCGGTGTAGCTTTTATGGTTGATTGCTTAACCGATAATAGAAATAGAACAGCATCACAAGTACGTAGTGCCTTTACTAAAGCTGGAGGAAATCTTGGAACGGATGGTTCAGTAAGTTATATGTTTGAAAGACGAGGATCAATTGTTATACCAGCCGATTACGATGAAGACACTATGATGATGACTTCACTTGATGCTGGAGCTCTTGACTTTGAACATATTGAAAATACATATATCATTAGTACTGATACTACTAATTTTGTTCCTGTAAAAGAAGCTTTAGAACAAGCTGGAGTAAAAGAATTTTTAGAATGTGAATTAACATATATTCCAAATATGGAAGTAGAGCTAGATGCTGAAGGAAAAGAAAAAGTTATGAGACTAGTTGACACCTTAGAAGATTTAGATGACGTTCAAGATGTATATTACAATTTAAAAGAAGATTAAGTCTGAAAGTTAGAGCTCAAAGGCTCTTTTTTCTTTTCTAAAATTAGTATATAATAAGTGTGGAGTTGATTTTATGTATGATTATATAATTGGAACAGTAGCAGCCATTAAAAATAATGCTATTGTTTTAGAAAATAATGGTATTGGATATCTTATTTATGTATCTAATCCTTATTCATTTGAAGAAAATAGAGAGTATAAAGTTTATGTATACCAACAAGTAAAAGAAGATGAAAATAGTTTATTTGGTTTTAAAAACATAGCTGAAAAAGAACTATTCTTAAAACTAATTAGTGTCAAAGGTCTAGGATGCAAAATGGCTCTACCAATTCTGGCTGTTGGAAATGTTGAAGGAATTATGGATGCCATCGAAAGAGAAAATATTTTATATTTAAAAAAATTCCCTAAAATAGGAGAAAAACTAGCTCGTCAAATAATTCTAGATTTAAAAGGAAAATTAGAGTTTATTGGTGTTGGCATTTCAGATGATGAATTAAATACATCTGAAGAGTTAAAAGAAGTATTGCTTGGTTTAGGTTACAAAGATAAAGAAATAAAAGCCATTCTTCCTAAAGTAAACAAAGATCTAACAATAGAAGAGCAAGTAAAGGAAGCCCTAAAATTATTATTACGTTAAGTTAAGGAGAAATTATGAAAAACGAAAGTGTTATAAAAAAATATTCACTTGTAGATGACCAAATTATAGATAATACAATTAGACCTGAAACAATTGATGAATATATTGGTCAAACAGAAGTAAAGGAAAATATCAAAGTTTTTGTAGAAGCTGCTAAAATGCGTAATGAAGCCCTAGATCATGTATTATTATATGGACCTCCTGGGCTTGGAAAAACAACTCTTGCTTTTATAATTGCTCATGAGTTGGGTACCAAAATTAAAACTGCTTCTGGACCAAGTATTGAAAAAACTGGTGATTTAGCCGCCATTCTTTCATCTCTTGAGCCAGGAGACGTCTTATTTATAGATGAAATTCATCGTATGCCAAGATATATTGAAGAAGTCTTATATCCTGCAATGGAGGATTTCTCACTAGATATAATAGTTGGTAGTGAAGGTAACTCTAGAAACATAAAAATAGATTTGCCACCATTTACCCTTGTAGGAGCGACAACTAGAGCAGGAGACTTATCATCACCATTACGAGACCGTTTTGGAATAATTTCTAAATTACAATTCTATACAACAGATGAATTATGTGCCATCGTTAAAAGAACATCACGGGTTTTAAGTATGGAAATAGATGATGATGCCGCCTATGAACTTGCAAAAAGAAGTAGAGGAACACCAAGAATTGCTAACCGGTTATTTAAAAGAGTAAGAGATTTTGCTTTAGTAAAAGGAACAGGTAAAATAGATTTAGCCATTACAAATGAAGCGCTAGAACGTTTACAGATTGATAAATTAGGTCTTGATCGAACAGATCATGAACTTCTACTCGCAATAATTAATAAATTTAATGGTGGGCCAGTAGGAATTGAAGCACTAAGTAGTTCTATTGGTGAAGAAGTAACAACAATAGAAGATGTATATGAACCATACTTACTACAAACAGGTCTATTAAAAAGAACCGCACGCGGTCGTATGGTAACAGATAAAGCCTATGAAGTATTAGGCATTTCAAAAAATAATTAACAAGGAGTGATAAAATGAAACTAGAAGAATTTGACTATTATTTACCAGAAGAATTAATTGCTCAAACACCTCTTGAAAAGAGAGATTCATCTAGACTATTAGTATTAGATAAAAAAACAAAAGAGTATGAAGATAAACATTTTTATGATATTATTGACTATTTAGAAGAAGGAGACACTTTGGTTTTAAATGATACAAAGGTTCTTCCTGCACGCTTAATTGGCGAAAAAGAAGATACAAAAGCCGTGATTGAAGTACTATTATTAAAAAATACTGAAAAAGATACTTGGGAATGTCTTGTTAAACCAGCTCGTCGTATTAAAGTAGGAACTACTGTTATATTTGGTAATGGAAAACTAAAAGCCAAATGTATAAAAGAAGCAGATGAAGGAATTCGTTATTTTGAATTTTCATATTCTGGCATCTTTTTAGAAGTACTAGAAGAACTTGGAACAATGCCTTTACCACCATACATACATGAAAAATTAAAGGATCAATCACGTTATCAAACAGTTTACGCTAAAGAAGTAGGTAGTGCCGCTGCTCCAACAGCCGGACTTCATTTTACTAAAGAATTGTTAGATAAAATTTCTGCCAAAGGTATAAATATTGCCTACATTACTCTTCATGTTGGACTAGGTACATTTAGACCAGTTAATGTAGAAAAAATAGAAGAGCATAAAATGCATAGTGAGTATTATCATATGTCTAAAGATGTCGCCGATTTATTAAATAAAACCAAGAAATCTAAAAAAAGTATTATAGCCGTTGGCACTACTAGTACTAGAACATTAGAAACTATAATGACAAAATATGGTGAATTTAAAGAGTGTTCTGGATGGACTGACATATTTATCTATCCTGGTTATGAATTTAAAGGAATTGATGCTTTAATTACTAATTTCCATCTACCAAAGTCAACCTTAATAATGCTAGTCTCAGCTTTAGCCGGACGTGAGGCAATCTTAAAGGCTTACACTCATGCTGTTAATGAGAAATATCGTTTTTTCTCCTTTGGAGATGCTATGTTTATTAAATAACTTGAACTCCCTTTTCAAATGTGTTATAATATGTGGCACTTGTCCTTAAAGGAGGAATGAAAATGAAACTAATTCCAGAACAATTAACTAAAATTGAAGAAAAAATTGTTGAATTAAATAAATCGTTGCAAACTTATGAATCTTATATTACAGAAAGAAACTCTGAATCTATTCAAGACCAATTAGGTTACAGAGTGGGAGATACCATCACTGAGTTTGGTTTACAGAGTGAAAGAAAACAACTAGATGATTTAAAAAAAATAATTGAAAAAGCTGAAATAGTTGATACTCCAAGCACAGACTCTATTGGTATTGGCACTTACTTTAAAGCATCATTTTTTGATGATGAGCCAGATGAATTCACTCTAGTAGAAGATTTAGTTGGCCTAAATTCATCTGATTTTATTAGTTCAAACAGTCCGTTTGGCAAAAGTATTTATGGAAAAAAAGTTGGAGAAAAATTTTCATACACTGTCAAAACTTCAACTAATAATAGCCAGGAAATATCTGGAAGAATCACTAGTATTGGCAGAGAAAAAGACAGCAAAGCTAACATAAAATAGGGAATAATCCTTATTTTCTTTTTCTTGAAAAAAATATTGACATAACTTATAATTATAAGAGCAAGCAAGTAGGAGGGTAATTTATGAAGATTAAATATACTTTATTACACAAAGATGAAAATAGTAATGCCAGATATGGATCACTACAAACAAATTATGGTACATATGAAACACCAATGTTTATGCCTGTTGGTACTAAAGCCACTGTAAAATCATTAACCCCAGAAGAATTAAAAGAAGCTCATTCTGGAATAATATTATCAAATACATATCATTTGTGGCTTAGACCAGGAGAAGATATTGTAGAAAAATGTGGTGGACTTCATAAATTCATGAATTATAATGGTCCAATTCTTACTGATTCCGGTGGCTTCCAGGTCTTTTCTCTTGTTAAAAACAAAGAAAAAGACATTACTGAAGAAGGAGTTCATTTTAAAAGTCACATAGATGGTTCCAAATTATTTCTAACTCCTGAGAAATCAATTCAAATTCAAAATAAACTGGATAGCGATATTGCAATGAGTTTTGATGAGTGCCCACCATATCCTTCAAGCTATGAATATATGAAAAACTCAGTAGAGAGGACTTTACGCTGGGCTGCTCGTGGTAAAAAAGCCCACTCTAATCCAAATCAATCTTTATTTGGAATTGTTCAAGGAGGAGAATTTGAAGATTTAAGAGAATATAGCTGTAAGGAAACAGTTAAAATGGACTTTGATGGTTATAGTATCGGTGGAACATCAGTTGGAGAAGATAAGGAAACTATGTACAAAATGATTGATTACGGTATTAAATACTTACCAACTGATAAAGTACGTTACTTAATGGGAGTAGGAGATCCAGTTGATATAATTGAAGGCGTCATAAGAGGGGTAGATATATTTGACTGTGTCCTACCAACTAGAATTGCTCGCCATGGTCAAGCTTTTACAAGAACTGGTAAAATTAACTTTAATAACGCTAAATATAAAGAAGATTTAAATCCAGTAGAAGAAGGTTGTGATTGTTACACATGTAAAAATTATTCCAGAGCCTACATCCGTCATTTAATAACAACAGATGAAATGTTAGGCGGAAGACTTCTATCAATTCACAACATAAGATTCCTAATAAAATTAACGGAAGAGTTAAGAGAAGCTATTAAAGAAAATAGAGTATTAGAATATAGAGAAGAATTTATCTCAAAATATAAAAAGAATAACTAAAGAACAGTTATTCTTTTTATATATAAAATATTGGTTTATTAGTATTACTTAAATTATTTGATTGAGCATTATTATTTGCCTCAACTTTTTCTGCCGTGTCACCATTTTTAAGTTCATCGGCTATTCTAAACATTGTTTTAGCATTTCTAAATATTGGCCTGACTTGATATACAAGCGGTATAGCTTGATTAATTACACCAAGAGTTTTTTGTGTTCCGTCCAGAAAGGAACTAAAGCTAAATCCTTTAGCCATACTTGAGAACCTACTAAATAAACCAGGTCTTGGATAAGGATAGTTATACATAGTTCACCTCTTCACAAATAATATATGTCAAAAGTACTAAAAAGTTAAATAATTTATTTTCAAAAAAGAAATACTATGTTACAATTACAATAGTATAAGAGTAAAAAGATAAATCAAATGGAAAGGTAACTGGTGATATTAGATGAAATTATTTAATAAGAAGGAAAAAAATCCAAATATAGAAGTTGCAAACAATGGACAACAACAGGTATCAGAAAATGTTGTACAAACACCACAGCAACCAGCATCTCCAATTGCTCAAAATGTTCAAAATGTTTCTATAGCTACTGGTGCTAATCCTAATATTAACACTCCTATTAGTCAAAACAATCCCAATGTAGTTCCTACGGTGTCAAATAATACTAAAGCACCTAGTAATCTTAATTCGGAAAAAAAACAACCAGTCAAAAACACTCAAATTAATCAAGAAAATTCCAATAAAAAGCCAGTAACTACAGAAGATGATAAAAGAACAAATAAATTAAAAGGTTATAGCTATGTAGTTATAAACTCTATGAATAAAAAAGAAAAAGGTTTCTTTGATGCAGAAACAGAAGATGAAGTAAGACATTTCCTAGAAGGCCAAGATTATAAAGTCCTAGAAGTAAAACCAAAGTCAGCTATGGATATTGATATTTCCGGGCCTCCAAAATTAAAACCAGAAGACTTATCATTTGCCTTAACACAGCTATCAACATATATTAAATCTGGTATACCATTAGTTGACTCTGTAAGAATCTTAGCTAAACAAGCTAGAAAGCCAGCTCATAAAAAAATATATGGTCAAGTTGTTTATGAACTATTAAAAGGAGAAAGTTTTTCAACAGCCTTAGCAAGACAAGGCAAAGTCTTTCCACCATTATTAATAAACATGGTAAAAACATCTGAAATGACAGGTGACTTGCCATCAATCCTTGATGATATGTCAGAATATTATACATCTATGAATCAAACAAGGAAACAAATGAAGTCAGCCATGACATACCCAATTGTTGTTTTAACTATAGCATTAGGCGTTTTAGTTTTCATGTTAGTATATTTAGTACCACAATTTGCTAGTATGTTTGAATCAAATGATGCTAAACTACCAGCCATAACATTAGCTGTTTTAGGTGTCAGTAGTTTTATTCAGAACTATTATATCTATTTAATAGGAGGAATAGTTGTTCTAATATTTGTCTTTAGATATTTATTTAAACACGTTAAGTCTTTTAAAGTAGCTATTCAAACAATTCTTATGCATATACCAGTCGTTGGTAAAATCATCATTTACAATGAAATAGCTAACTTTACTAAAACATTTGCCTCACTATTAAATCATGGTGTCTTCATAACAGATAGTATGGAAATCTTATCCAAAATAACTGACAATGAAGTATTTAAAAGAATAATTGATAAAACCCTTGAAAACCTATCAAAAGGTGAACCAGTTTCATCTGCTTTCCGTGGTGAATGGGCAATACCAGTAGTAGCATATGAGATGATTGTCACTGGTGAAAACACTGGTCAATTAGGTCTAATGATGGAAAAGGTTTCAGCCCATTTCCAAGCCATGCATAAAACTATAATCGATCAAATGAAGAGCTTAATGGAACCTTTAATGATTGTTTTCTTGGCTGGTATAGTTGGTATAATATTATTATCAATAGTTACACCAATGTTCAGTATTTACTCACAAGTAGAATAAATAATAAGGAGGATAATTATATGGAAATACTATATTTAATTATCTTTTTTATTTTAGGAAGTACAATTGGCACATCATCTACCATTATTGGACTACGTCTTCCCAAAAATGAGAAAATATTTGGAAACAAACCTCATTGTGATAGCTGTAGTCATGAACTATCAAAAAAAGAGACTATTCCTTTAATATCCTATATTATTCAACAAGGTCGTTGCCGTTACTGTCATTCTAAAATAGATATATTATATCCATATATGGAGTTTTTTACAGGTCTACTTTTTGCTGTTGCTTATTATAGTTTTGGCTTTAGCTATGAATTATTAATTGCTCTAGGTATGGTAACATTATTAATGATAGTTGTAGTTAGTGATATAACATATTTGATAATACCAGATGAAGTTCTCATATTTTTTAGTATCTATTTCATTATAATTCAATTATTAAATGTAGGTATTAAATCAACTATAACTCATATTGGAACAGGTATTTTACTTTTCTCTTTAATGTATTTAGTTATGATTATTGGTAATAAAACATTAAAAAAAGAAAGCCTCGGTGGAGGAGACATTAAAATGATGTTCTTATTTGGCCTAGTGTTAGATCCACTATTAGGAACATTAGCCGTTTTTTTAGGAAGCTTATTTGCCTTACCAATGTCAATTTATCTTATGAAAAAAAATAATGAAAAGGTTATTCCCTTCGGCCCATTTCTATTAATAGCCTTTGTCTTTATTTATTTCACTAAAATAACTCCTGCCTCTCTTATATCTTGGCTTGGTTTTTAAGAAAGTTAAACTTTCTTTTTTTTAATATTTATTGTACTATATATCTAGGTGATTAACTATGCATACCATAACAATACTACCAGCTGATACTTATACAGTTGTAAATAAAACAGTTTTAAATGAAAGTGATCGAAAACTAATTACAATGTTATATCAACCAATTATAGGTCATACAGCAGTTGCTCTTTATTTTACATTAGTAGATGACCTAGACAAACTAGAAGTAATGAGTGATGACCTAACTCATCATCATCTAATGGCAACTATGCAATTGAAATTAGAAGATATAGTTATAGCCCGTGAGAAATTAGAAGCTGCAGGTCTCCTAAAATGCTACTTAAAAAAAGACAGCATTAATCATTACGTATATTTAATATATTCACCAGTATCAGCCCACGATTTCTTTACTCATCCCATCTTAAACGTCGTACTTTATAATAATCTTGGTAAAAAAGAATATGAAAAGCTTTTAAATTATTATAAAATACCTCGCATCAATCTAAAAGAATATGAAGATGTTACTAGTAGTTTCGACGATATTTTCACTTCTGTAAAAGGCTCTATTTTAGAAATAGAAGATGATATTACTAAGAGAGACTCTAATAATATATTAATTAATAAAGGAATTGACTTTAATCTATTAATTTCAAGCATTCCAAAAGAATTAATTACTGATAAGACCTTTACTAAGGATGTCAAAGAACTAATAAATGCCTTAAGTTTTACCTACAATCTTAACACTTTAGATCTGAAAGGGTTAGTAGTTGACTCCATTAACGAAAAGGGACAAATTGATAAAATAAGACTTCGTAAAAGTTGCCGTGAATATTATCAATTTGAAACAGCTGGTAGCTTGCCAACACTAATTTATAATAAACAGCCAGAATACTTAAAAAAGCCCAGAGGAGACAATTCAAAATGGGCTAAAATGGTCTATACTTTTGAAAATATAAATCCATATCAATTATTAAAAGCTAAATATAAAGGAGCAGAACCAACAGAACGAGATAAAAGACTAATAGAAAGCTTATTAATAGATCAAAAATTAAATCCTGGTGTTGTAAATGTTTTAATATCTTATGTTTTAAAAACAAATAATCAACAGTTAAAGAAAAGCTATGTTGAAACAATAGCGGGACAATGGAAGCGTCTAAATATAGAAACAGTAGAAGAGGCCATGAAAATAACTGAAAAAGAGCATAAAAAATTAAAGAAGTTAATGGAGAAAGATTCTAAGACCTCAAAGCCAAAGGTATCAGATAAGAACAAAGATGACTTACCAATTTGGTTCAATAAAGAATTAGATAAAACTGAGGCAACAGAAGAAGATGTTAAAGAAATGGATGAAATCCTAGCCGGTCTTGTCTAATAAAACAAATAATGATATAATATTTCATCGTTCCTATTAAATGTCAAATATTGTCAAGAGAAAGGCCTAACAGTAGTTATCGTTTTAACAAAATAAGGGATTATGTTATTATTATATAGAAAAGGTTTGAATAGAATAAATAGAGGCTAGATAATGAAGATATATCAAGACAATGAATTTAACAAAATTATTTGTGAAGTTAGTAATAACAAAGAGTTTCAAAAGTTAAAAAAGGTGAAACATCACGGAATTAATAGATATGAGCATTCCGTTCGGGTTGCCTACTATACATATAAAATTACCAAAATATTACACCTAGATTATAAAGAGTCAACTATAGCAGCCTTATTACATGATTTTTTCCAAGAAGAAGTCAGTGATAAGAACTTCGTAGTAAGACTTCGTAAACACCCTGGTATTGCTGTTAAAAATGCTACCCAATACTTTAAACTAAATGAGAAACAAATAGATATTATAAAAACACATATGTTTCCAATAACATTCACACCACCTAAATACATGGAAGGTTGGATTGTTGATTTTGTTGATGATGCCTCTGCAATATTTGAGCAAGGGAGAGTTATAAAACAACATGTAAAAATAGTTGGAACGTTTTTACTAATTTTATTACTTCGACATTAAATATAGTAATAAAGGGAATCTTCCCTTTTTTAGATAAAAAAGAAAGAAGGAATGAATATGCAAAAGACATATATTTTCGGTCATAAAAAACCAGATAGTGATTCAGTAATGTCTGCCATAGGATTATCTTATTTAAAAAATAAATTAGGTGAGAATACTGAACCAAGAATATTAGGAGATGTAAATAAAGAAACTGCTTATGCCTTAAAATACTTTAATTTACCAGCACCAGAGTATTTAAATGATGTAAAATTGCAATTAAAAGATATTGATTATCACAAAGGCTTTTTTATTAAAGAAAATGATTCTATTTATAATGGATATCAAAAAATGATTGCTGAAAATTTAACAGGACTTCCAGTTATCAATGATAAAAATTATTTTACAGGATTAATTACTTTAAAAGACTTATCACATACTATTGTAAATGAAAACACAGAAGACTTATATACATCATACAAAAATATAATCCATGTGTTAAAAGGAGAAGAACTATTAAAATTTGATGATGAAATAATAGGTCGTATCTTAGTAGCTGCATATCGTAGTACAACAATCATTGAGAATGTTAAATTAGAAAGAGATATGGTCTTAATTGTTGGAGATCGCCACAGTGTCATTGAATATGCCGTTAATTCTGGAGTAAAACTATTAATACTATCAGGAGATTCTGAAATAAAGGAAGAACATTTAGAAATCGCCCGTAAAAATAAAGTTAATGTTATAAGAACTCCATATCCAACATATCACATAACTAGATTAATAACTTTAGCAAACTACATTAAAACTATGCTAAGATGTAATAATCCTACTAAGTTTGAAGTAACAGAATTTGTTGATAACGTTGTTGATGTTAATAATAAACTAAAACATACTAATTATCCAATTGTTGATACCCGTAATAAATGTCTAGGACTACTAAGAATAACAGACTTATCTGAAAAACATCCAAAGCGTGTAATTTTAGTTGATCATAATGAAAAGTTACAAAGCGTAGAAGGTTTAGAAGAATCAGACATAGTAGAAATAATAGACCATCACAACCTAGGTAGTATCACAACGAATAGTCCAATTAATTTCAGAAATATGGCTGTTGGCTCAACTTGTACAATTGTTTACTCTTTGTTTAAAGAAAAAAGTATTGAAATGCCAAGAGAAATAGCTGGGGCACTTTTATCAGGAATATTATCTGATACTTTAATATTGAAAAGTCCAACAGCAACACCAATGGACGTAGAAGCAGTTAACTATTTATCAAAAATAGCTGGTGTTGACTATCAAAAATATGGAATGGATTTATTAAAAGCAGGTACTTCACTAGAAGGAATGAGTAAAGAAGACGTTTTATATAATGACTTTAAAATTTATACGGTTAATGACAAGAAATTTGCTATTGGTCAATTCTTCACTATGAACTTTGAGGAGATAGAAAAAGATATGAATGAATACGTTCATGTTCTAGATAAAGTAAGTGAAGCTAATAATTATGGATTAGTTGCTCTATACGTTACCGATATTATTAAAAATGGTAGTTATGTAATATTTAACACTAAAGGTAAAGATATTTTAACATTAGCTCATAATAAAGAAGACATAACTGAAGGATACTTCATACCAAAATGTGTTTCACGTAAAAAACACGTTGTACCAATCATAATGCCAATATTTGAAAATTAGGAGATGAATACATGGATTTTATATCAATTATAATTTTAGGTCTTATTCAGGGGATTGCTGAATTTTTACCAATTTCCTCATCAGCTCATTTAATAATATTTAGAGATTTATTTGGAATTGGCAAAGGAATGGACGCCCATTTGGCTCTAACTTTTGACTTAGCCCTTCATTTTGGGACTCTGTTAGCAATTGGAATATACTTTTTTAAAGACTTCATCAATATGATAAGTAAAGGCATTACGAAAGGTGTAAAAGATGATGAAGGTAAAATTTTTTGGTATTTAATAGTTGCAACTATACCAGCAGCAATTACTGGAGTATTATTTGAAGATGTTATTGAAAATACTATTAGAAATAATTACGTTATAATAGCTTTAGCTTTAGCTATAATGGGTATAATTATCTATCTAGCAGATAAATATAGCAAATCAGACAAAAGTATTAAAAAGATGACCGTAAAAGATGCTATTATAATTGGTTGTAGCCAAGTATTAGCACTAATTCCCGGTTTTTCAAGATCTGGTACAACCATCGCAGCAGGTAGAACATTAGGAATTAATCGTGAAGATGCTGCTAAGTTTTCATTTTATTTAAGTGCACCAGTAGTTTGTGGAGCCCTAGTCCTTCAACTATTTAAAAAAGCTACTTGGACTGTTATCGGAGCTAATCTTTTAACCTTTGTCCTAGGTGTATTAATATCATTTGGCGTCGGTTTGCTATGTATAAAATACTTATTAAAATACTTACACAAACATGATTTTAAAATATTCATGATTTATCGTCTAATATTAGCTATAATAGTTTTAATAATGATAGGAGTATAATATGAATAATGCAAAAATAGGATTACTAACCACCTTATTACTAGGAGTGTTTATAATAATCGGTTCACTTCTTGCTTTCCTAGTAAAGAAAAAAGATAAAGTAGTAGACTTTTCAATCGGTCTAGCTCTAGGTGTCATTGGCATGTTATTAATAACAGACCTTTTACCAGAAATAATTGAAAATTTAGGCATTAAGCACATCTTTATTTTTATAATATGTACCGTTATAGGTTATGGAATATTAAAACTTCTCGATCATTTTATTCCTGATCATGAAGAAAGTTCCATGACAAAAAAAGATTATAAAGAAAATCTAATTCATATTGGTGTGATTACATCCTGTGCATTAGTACTTCATAATATTATTGAAGGAATGGCTGTTTATTCAACATTCCTTACTGATAGCAAGTTAGGTTTAGCTGTAACCTTGGGAGTAGGCTTTCATAATATACCATTAGGTATGGTAATAGCTGCCACATTCTATCAAAGTAATGATAATATTTGGAAAACTTTAAGTATTATAGGCTTTGTATCGTTGTCAACTTTCCTAGGAGGATTAATAATGTTCTTCCTAAATCTAACAACCATAAGTTCCATACTTTTAGGAGTACTTCTGTCACTAACATTAGGTATGTTATTATTCATTGTTACAAGTGAATTAATACCAAGAGTGAAAGCATCATCAGATAAGAAAACAAGCTATGTTGGTATAACTATAGGAGTTGTTTTACTACTATTATCACAATTAATATAAAGGGGAATTCATTATGGAGTATAATTATTATAATTTGTTTTTATTATTCTTTATTTATTCAATTATTGGCTATATTGTTGAATCAACATCAGTAAGTTTAATAGAAAAGAAAATAGTTTTAAATAGAGGCTTTTTAATAGGACCATATATTCCTATATTTGGATATAGTAGTATTGCTATGATTCTCGCTCTTCAAAAATATAAAAATGATATAATCGCTTTATTTATAATGAGTATGATTGTTTGCCTAACTATAGAATATTTATGTAGTTTAATAGCTGAAAAAATATTTCACCTACGTTGGTGGGACTACTCAAATAAAAAATTTAACATTAATGGCAGAATCTGTCTACAAAATGGAGTTTTATTTGGCTTGGCTGGTGTATTAGTAGTTAGATACATAAATCCATGGCTGGAAAGTTTAATCTTACTTTTACCAAACAATGTCTTAATGACTATAAGTATCATTCTTTCAATAATATTTTATACAGATACCATAATATCAGGAGGTACAGTTATAAAATTCAATAAAAGTTTCAAAAGGTATGGTGAAGATAATACAGGTGAGGTAAAAAATAAAATAGTTGAAGAGTTACACAACAACTTCTTAACAAAACGTTTAATAAATGCCTTCCCACACGCTAAAGATAAATCACATAAATTTAGAGATATAATGAGAGAACTTATTAATAAAGCAAAGGAAGCAAGACAAATGAAAAAAGAACAAAGGCAAAAGCAGTTATAATTCTCTGTAACTGTTTTTTCTATTAAGAAGACAAAATCTAAATAAAAATATATAAGAAAATAACTTATACATAAAAAGGAAGATAATTTTTGAAAAATAAGCTATACTAGAAAAAAAGTATTATGCCATCAACTTATAATGCTGTTGTATTATATTATCTAGCCATTAACAAACACTAAGAAACCATAAATAATGTAACTCAAGAAGCTACATTATAATTGACCAGTAGAAAAAAATATGCTATAATACAGCCATTCGAGAAGGAAGAGGACTTATTATGAAAGACGGTTTTAAACCTGTATCAGAATTTGAAATAATGAGAATGTCAAATGAAGAAATGATAGATTATTATCGAGATTTAAGAGAATATGTATACCTAAAAGGTGAAAAAATAAAAGGTATTAAATTTAGACAAACTATAAAACCATTATTAGTAAAAGCACTGCGTTTGCAAAGAATTTTCACCGGTAGAAAACTAGAACTGCTTGATGATAAATCACACACCGAAAATAAAAGACCAATTATCTATGCTGTTAGTCATATAGGAAGATATGACTTGGAAATTGTTTGTGAGGCAACGCCCAAACAAGCCCACATACTTTGCGGTGATCCGGAAACAATGTACAGAAATTTTGATGGATTTGCTGCCGATTTAAATGGTACTGTCTATGTCGATACAAATTCAAAAAGCGATAGGCACGTAGCTAAAGAAACTGCCGTAAGAGTTCTTGAACAAGGTGGCAATATATTAATGTATCCTGAAGGAATTTGGAATTTGGACCCATGTAGACCAATACTTCCATTATATCCTGGAATAATAGAAATGGCTTATAGAACAAACGCCACAATAATCCCAATAGGTATGGAACAATATGGCGATGAATTTATTGTCAATATAGGAAAAAACTTTGAAGTGTCAGACTATATTCCAGAAGGTGATTATACAAAAGAAAATGAAAGCGAAGCCAAGGATGCTTTAAGAGATGAGATGGCAACTCTTAAATACGAAGTATGGGAAAGTACAGGCAAAGGTGACCGTAGAGACTTTGATTCGAATTATTATGAAAGATTTGTTGATCAAAAACTAAGCGAATGGCCAGTATATAATCGTGACATAATTGAGGCAAGAACATATAGAGAAAAAGGTGTAACTTCTGCAAATGAAGTATACCAGTTTACAAAAAAGCTAATACCTAAAAAAGAAAATGCATTTTTAATAAGAAAAGATTAAAAAATGCATTTTTTTATTTATTATGTGTAGCGAAATAAAAAGTTTATATATCGAATATTCATTCTTAAAGGAAGTAGACTCTTGTAGTTTGAGATGTGTTGTTTTCAATTTAGAAGATAGTTTTAAAAATTATTTTTCTAAAAGAACGAATTATCCAAGATTTAAAAAATAAAAAGATAAAATTACCAAAACTTGAATTTGTAGATGTTAGAGGTTATAGAAAATTAGAAAAAATTAATGGTAGAATAATAAATGCGACTGTAGAAAAAGAGACAAAAAATAAATATTATGTAAGCGTTATATTTGACAAAGTAGGACCTGTGTTAAGTAAAATAACATGACATCATTGTAAGTGAAAATTAAATGTTAAAGAAATGAGTAGTAATCACAATTTAGCTAAAAATATACTAGATGTCATTTTTAATAAAATATATCAAATGCTTCAATGGCAAAGTAATTTACTTGGAAAATATTATTATCAAGTAGATACATGCTTTCCAAGCAGTAAAAAATGTAGTCATTGTGATGAAATAACACAAGAAACAAATAATTTGGAAGTTAGAAACTGGACATGTTTAAATTGTGGATGCGAAAATGATAGAGATATAAATGCCAGTATAAATATTATGTTTGAAGAATTAAGAATACATTGTCAAAATAGTTAAAGAAATATAAATAAAATAATTAGTACGACAGCGACTGTTGCAAATTTAAGTCTATGGAGAATATAGGTTATTCTATTTTGTAAAGTAGGAAATTTGATTGGTGACGATTAAACGACAAATTGAAATTTATAAATTGAAATTTGTCGTTTGTTCTGCTATACTAAATACAAATAGTAACAAAATAAGAGGTGTAGCAAATGAGTTGTATATATTTTCCTATTGCAACATTTTTAATTACATTATTAGTTAATGTAATTTTTAGAACAAAAAGGAATGCCAATAATGAAGAAACAAGATTATATCATAAATTACTAGCCATTAATATATGTCAAGCTGTATATGATTTAGTAGTCATTGTTATAGCAAAAAAAGTTCCAAGCGTAAGTGTTGATTTAGTAGGTACTTTACTAAAGTTTGACTATTTATTTATTACTTATTGGATAATGTATTTATTATTATATGTATATACAATATCTATAGGGCGAGAAGTGAAAGATTCAATTTTTGCGAAAAGTGTTATAATAATAAATACAGTTTTTGCATTATTAATTGTTTTTTCCAAAATTGATGTTATAAATACAAATGAAATTCTTGATTCATCTGGTGTTTCCTATTCAATTGCCTTTATCAATACTATTATTTTAATAATTGGAATTATAACAATAGCACTGATTTCTATAGCAACCAGAAAAATAGAAATTACTAATAAAAAATATATACCAATATATACAATGCTTTTCCTACTTGTATGTGGTGTATTTATAAGAACTATGTTTCCAAGTATTATATTTGAACCATTTGTAATGGCCTATGTTAATCTAATTATGTTCTTTACTATTGAAAATCCGGATTTAAAAATGATAGCGGAATTAAATATTGCAAAAGAACAAGCTGAAAAAGCCAATCATGCTAAAAGTGATTTCTTATCAAGTATGTCTCATGAAATTAGAACACCTCTAAATGCCATTGTTGGCTTATCTGAAGATATGGCCGAAAGAGAAGATATTCCAAGTAATATGAAAGAAGATTTAGACGATGTAGTAGCTGCTTCTCGTACTTTACTAGAAATAGTTGGAAACATCATGGATATTAATAAAATAGAAAGTGACAAATTAGAAATAATTGACACAACCTATAATTATCGTAAAGAGGCTGAAACTTTAGCTAAAGTAAATGCTACTAGAATTTGTGATAAGCAATTAGAACTAAAAACTAATATTGCTGAAGATATCCCATATCAATTAATTGGAGACAGAATTCATGTAAAGCAAGTAATTAATAATTTATTATCAAATGCTATTAAATATACAGATTCTGGTACAGTTGAATTTACTACTAAATGTATTAATCAGGGTAGTGACTGTTTATTAATAATAACTGTAAAAGATACTGGGCGTGGAATAAAAGCCGAAGATATTAATAAATTATTCACCAAATTTGAACGTTTAGACATTGAAAAAAGCTCCACAGCTGAAGGAACTGGCTTAGGACTTGCTATTACCAAGAAGCTAGTTGAAATGATGGGCGGAAAAATAAATGTTCAAAGTAGTTATGGAAAAGGTTCTATCTTTATGGTCCAACTTCCACAAAAAATATCTTTTGAAACCAAGCCATTAACTGATACACAACTAATCAATACAACAGAAATAGCACTTAGACTAAAAGAAGTCAACTACAGTGATAAAAAAATCTTAATAGTTGATGATAACAAACTAAACATTAAAGTTGCGAAACGTGCCCTAGCTTCATTCAATCTTCAAATAGATGAATGCGAAAATGGTCAAGAATGTCTTAATAAAATCAATTTAGGAAGAAAGTATGACTTAATTCTTATGGATATTATGATGCCAATTATGTCAGGTGAAACAGCTTTAAAAGAATTAAAGAAGAATCCATTGTTTAAAACACCAGTAATTGCTTTAACAGCAGACGCTATATCAGGATGTGAACAAAAATATCTTGATGAAGGATTCGCCGATTATATTGCCAAACCTTTTAGTAAAGATCAGATTAAATTAAAATTAGATAAATTTCTAGCAACATCACCAGAAATAAAAGATGAAGTTCCAGTTTATGATCCAACAGTCGATAGATTTAAGGATGTAGAAGGAATTGTAATAGGCGAAGAAAATGATATAAAAGTAGAAACAGGAAATATTTAAAAGAACTGTAATAAAATACAGTTCTTTTCTGTAAAAAAATGTCCATCTCAACATAAAAAAAATTAATGTGATATAATTGATGATAGGAGGAATAATATGAAGATAAAAGAAAATATAAATGAAAATATATTTAGAGGATATGATATTAGAGGAATTTATCCTACTGAATTAGATGAAGATACAGTATATACTATCGGATTAGGTTTTGGTAGTTATATTCAAACAATAGGTAAAACAACTTGCGTCATTGGTCACGATAATCGCTTATCAGGAGAAAGTTTATATAATGCTTTGATTAAAGGTATAACAGAAACTGGTGTTAATATAATTTCTCTAGGTTTATGTACAACACCAATGTATTATTATGCTTGTATAAAATTAGGAATACCATCAGGTGTTATGGTAACAGCTTCACATAATCCTAAAGATGATAATGGCTTAAAATTTGCTTTTGATGAGTCTGGAAACTGTAAAGGGCAAGAAATTCAAGACTTCTTAGCTTATATAAAAGCTGGCAACTTTAAAAAAGGAACAGGTACTGTAACTGACTACAGTATCCGTGATGAATATTTAGAACTATTCAAAACTAATTTACACTTTGGAAATAGAAACTTAAAAGTCGTAATTGATCCAGGTAATGGAACAACAAGTATTATCGCAAAAGAATTATATGAAATGTTCCCAATGGAATTACATGTAATCAATGGTGAAAGTGATGGCAGATTCCCAAATCATCATCCAGATCCTTGTGTTGAAGATAATCTTACTCAACTAAAAGAAAAAGTAAAAGAACTAGGAGCTGACGTTGGCTTAGGTTTTGATGGTGATGGTGATAGACTAGGTGTAGTATCAGAAAAGTCAACCTTTATACCAACTGATCAATATATGATTATCATAGTTAGAGACATTATAAATAAAGTTGCTAAAAAAGAATTCTTATATGATGTAAAATGTTCTAAGTCGCTTAGTGATGAAATAGAGCGACTAGGCGGAAAAGGTCTATGTTATCGTACTGGAAACTCATATACAAAAGCTAAAGTAAGAGATGAAGATTTACCATTTGGTGGAGAGCTATCTGGACATGTATACTTTAGAGATCGCTGGCCGGGATTTGATTCAGGACTATATGCCGGACTTCGTTTATTAGAAATATTGTCTCATACCGATAAAACAGTAACAGAATTACTTTCTGGAATTAATAACTACTATTCAACAGAAGAATTAAAATTTAAAAGTTCGGATGATAAAAAGTTTGCCATTATTGATAAAGTAGCAGAATATGCCAAAAGTAAAGATTATAAATTCCTAGATATTGATGGTGTAAAAGTTTTATTTGATGATGGTTGGGCACTAGTTAGAGCTTCTAACACGGGCCCTAATATAACTGCTAGATTTGAAGCGAAAACGGAAGAAAGACTTGAAGAACTACAAAAGGAATTCATTGGTCTAATAGAAGAATATAATAAATAAAAAAGGAAGACGTATTTATGAAAAGAACAAATGAAATCTTAACGGTTTACTATCATTGTAATGAAGAATATCCACAAATAGTTTCATCATATAATCAAATAGGTTCGAAAAAAGATTATGAATATCCCACAACATCACCAGTTATTGTAAGCCTTCGTCAAAAAGTCTCATATTTAGATGCTGAGTTAAAAGAACATACTGCTACAAAAACTGTCAGATATGTATTAGGACAAGAAGAAGATGCAGAACGTGTTATTACCCATGCAAGTATTTACAAAGTTTTAAATCCGATTGATTTTTATGAAAGCTGTTATGAAGGTAAAATGATTACTTATAAAACTCCATCCGGTAAAGTTTATACAACTCCTAAAAGTAATTGTACTAAAGCTTTCGAAACAAAAGAGAAATTACAAGCCGGAGTAGATGCATTTATTACTAGATTCTTAAATTTAAAAGACAAAAAAGAAAACGTCAGTATATCAAAAAGTTCAATAGATTCGCCAAAGGTATATACAAAATAATATAACAACAAAACGAGGTAAAAATGGAAATAGAGATTAGATATTATTTTTCTAAAAATAGTAAAGACAAAATTCTAAACAAACTAAATACTTTTACTGAATTAAATTATCAAGGCACATTTTATGAAAAAACAGATCAATATAATCATCCAATGAAAGAATACAACTTCTATAGTAAGGAAATAGACGGTAGATTTAGAGTAAGAAAAACATCTTCCTCTGAAATTTCTAAATGTATGATTACTTGGAAAAGAAGATTACCAAGTACAACAAAAGAACTAATTCATACTGAAGAAGAAGTAGAGATAAGTATAGACCCAAGTGAATATGATAATCTAATACATTTACTACAAAATGTAATTCATCTAGATTTAGTAGAAAGTTATGAAAGATATCGAAATGTATATTCAAATAAAGAAATAGAAATTGTAGTAGATGAATATCCATTTGGAATAGCTCTAGAAATAGAAGATAAAACTCATACAGACAAAGCCAAAGAAATAATTAATTACTGGCTAGAAAAACTGAATTTAAATATAAATGATGCTTATCAATTATCCTGGGACGATAAATATAGTGAAATATGTAAAGAACAGGGAAAAGAAGTTTATAATATCGTTACTTTTGATAAAGACATGCCTAGTATTAAAACTGAATTTTAAAGGGAAACATTTCCCTTTTTTCTTGCTAAAAACAAAAACTTATGGTATAAGAAATTTATCGTCATAACAATGAATATAATTATTAATAGGAGGAAAAATTAACATGGAAGGAAGACAAAAAGCCCTAACAATCTACTATCACTGTCATGCCAGTTGTCCACAATTAGTAACTTATTGTGATATAGTAGATTCATTAGAAGATTATAAATATCCTGTAAAAGAGTCACCAGTTATAGTAAGTCTAAATCAAGAAATACCATATTTAGGTGCTGATTTAGAAGAAAGGACTACAATAAAAACAATAAGATATATAGTAGGTAAAGTTGAACCTGCCGATATGACACTTAATTTCAATTTCGATTATGAAACAGAAGAGTTTTTAGAAAAGTACCCAGAAAGTAAAGTGATTAATTATACATCCCCTAATGGAAAGTCTTATATTATACCAAAGACTGATTGCACTAGAGCCTTTGACACAGAAGAAGACTTAAAAAAAGGTGTAGATGCGTTTGTTACTACTTTTTTAGGATTGTCAAACGCAAAAGAAACTGGAAGTCATAGTTCTGTAGGAGAAAGAAACAAACTATATATAAAATAAGATGATGAAAATATTCTTTTTATAGAATGTTTTTTGCATATTGATACAAAAGTATTGCTTTCTATAAAAAAGTTATTTTATTCGAATGAATGATACAACCATATATTGACAAATTTTTAAAAGATGATAACATAGTAAACAAAAAGAAATGGAGAAAAGAATTAATGAAAAAATACATATTGTCAATATCTTTTTGCTACCATGATTCTTCTATAACTATAGCAGATAACAAAAAAATTCTTTTGCATTTGGAATATGAAAGAATATGTAGAAAAAAAACACGCAAGATTTAAAAATACAGATGAAGTAGAAAAATTAATATTGCAAGCTTTACAAAGTTTAAAAATAAGTATAGATGATATATCGGAGTTATTAATAACTAAATGGAATAATCTATATGGTTCAGATGAAGTAACTATTTTAGGAAGAAAGTTTAAAGCAAAGTTAACTGGACATCATAATAACCACATTGGAACGTCATATCCTTCTAATTTTAAAAAATGTGTCATTTTATGTTCCGATGGTGGTTCAGAAGACGGATATACTAAGCTATACTATAAAAAAGGTAATAAAGTATGGTTAGTTGAAGAACTAGATGATAGGCCTTTTACAGGTAAATTCTATGGAACTATCGCCCAAATGATAATAGAGCCAAAAGGAAGCAAAGCACATACAAGTGGAGTAGGAAAGCTAATGGGACTAAGTTCATATGGAAAATATAACGAAAAAATAATGCAGCTAATAAAGACAAATGTTCAAGATATAAACCAGTTATATTTCGATAATGTTGACGGTCTTCTGAAGACTTTTAAATTAAGACCAATATATACAGAAGTATGGAAAGATCCATATAAACAAGATATTGCATTTAATGCACATAAATTCTGGGTTGATAGTTGTGCAGAGCATTTAAAAAAGCATAACGAATTTTCAAGAAATATATGTCTTGTTGGTGGGTGTGCATTAAATATTACGCTTAATTCAAAACTAATAGATGAAAAAATCTATGATAACGTTTATGTTAGTCCCATTTCAACAGATTCAGGACAATCCCTAGGGGCAATTCTATACAACCATCCAAGAATAAAATGTGATTATCCATATTTAGGCAATGGAATAGAGTCTAATTCATTGTATGATGAAAAAGTTATTGATGATTTACTTGAGGGAAAAATTATAGCGTGGTATCAAGGAAGAAGTGAGATAGGGGCCAGAGCATTAGGACATAGAAGTTTTATAGGGTTACCAAATACAATGAAAATGAAACAAAGAATAAGTGAGGAAATCAAAGGTAGAGAACCATATAGACCTGTCGCAGCTGTCATTCCTAGGGAACTTGTGAGTGAGTACTTTTATCAAGATTATGATTCTCCATACATGACGTTTTGTGCAAATGCAAAGAGTATAACAAAAGAATTGGCTCCAGCAATTGTTCACGTCGATGGAACTACAAGAGTTCAAACCTTAATGAAAAATGATAATCCGATCTTATATGATATATTATATAAGTTAAAAGATAAAGGGTTAGCCCCAATACTAATGAATACATCACTAAATGTAATGGGAGATCCAATATGTGATAGCGTTGACGACGCTATTGAAACATTTTTGAAAAGTAAGGCGGATACATTGTATATTAATGGTACAGAGTATAAAAACGAAAAATTAATATCATTGATCATACCGACATACAAAAATGATCACAAGCTAAAGCTGTTATTAAACAGTTTGAAAGAAACGAAAATACTTGAAGATAGAAATATAGAGGTAATAATAATTCAAAATCATTATTCAGATAAAACATACATCAAAACAAAAAAATTTGAGGAACAATATAATGTTAGTGTATTTCATGAACCAAGACAAGGAAAATCATTTGCCCTAAATTATGGAATAAAAAAGGCAAATGGAAAGTATATAGTAAGTACAGATGATGACACAATTATAAGTGATGAAAAATGGTTGTACAAATTTGTGGAAGAATTTAAAAAGAATTCAAATCTTGGGTATTGCTCCGGAAAAGTAAGCATGTATAGTAAGACATCAAATGCTTATTCTAAGGTATGGGAACAAAAGGGCGGTTTGAGTAAAGGAAATAAAATTAAATATTGGTCTAGAAGATACCTAAAAAAATTCAAGCATAAATTTATTCCCTGGAAATTACATAAGATGTGTGCAGGAGCAAATCAAATGATTCCTAAGAAAGTTTTACTTGAAGTCGGTGGCTATGAAGAATTTTTAGGAACAAACAACAATGTTGATGGCTTAACATTAGAAATAGGATACAAAATAGCAAAAAAAGGATATGAGTTATTGTACAACCCAGAAATACAAATATATCATCAGCATCCAACAACAGAGGAAGAAATAAAACAAAAATTATACCGTTATGGAATGCAAGATACAGGTGTTAGTATGTTTATTTTTTTAAAGTATAAGGATTATCGTTATTTATGGTGGGCATTGGTTGGACATGAGTTGTATACTATAAACAAGATATTAAGAAGAATCTTCAAAAAATATAATTTGCCAATTAGCTATACAGTTCACAGTTTAAAAGGAAATATAAAAGGATGGCAAGTATGTATTAAGAATTATAGGAAGCAAAAAAAAGATGGAAAGTATATTTAACAAAAGTATAGAAAATGATTCGATTATAGCTGATAAAAAAGGAAGAATAATTACAATAGAAGGAATTGATGGCTCGGGAAAGACAGCATTAGCACAAAATGTTGTAAATGAAATTAATTTTGCCGGGTATAAAGCCTGTATCTTCAACACATCATCTAGTTTCAATGTATTTTGGGATGTGGTAAATGGTTGCGTAAGAAAAAAAATTATTACTCGAGATGAAAATCAAATCTTTCATAATGTTTCCTTTTTGACATACTTAAGAACGATATTTCCAGAAATTCTAAACAACAATGATTTTTTAGTAACTGATTGGTATATATATGGCAAAATGGTTTTGTCAGAACTATACAGTGAAACATCAGCACCTTCATCCCTAAAGGTTTTAGAAAGTGCTTTATATGAGGGCAAAATCATTGAACCGACCTTTCCATTCTATCTAGATGTTCCACCTGAAGTAGCATTTCAACGTATTCAGAATAGAAAGGATATACCGGAAGAAAAGGAAAACTTAGAAATGTTGAAACAAGCCGCTTTAATATGGAACAAATATGTAGATAAATATGATATTGAAAGATTGGATGGAACACAAAATGTAAAAGTATTAACCAAAAGTTTAATTGATAGGATACAACTATAAAAAATATTAATTATAAGGAGAAAAGAATGAAAAGTATTAGTATAACTATGGTAACAGGTAATTTAGGAAAGTGGAAAATAGCATCTGAAATATTTAGTAAATACAAAATTAATTTATTGCATGAAAAAATGGATACACCAGAAATACAGTCTCGGAGTGTAGAAGAGGTGTCAAAGTATTCGGCATTGTATGCAGCAAAAAAGTTAAACACGCCAGTAATTAAATCAGATGTAGGTTATTATATAGAAGAATTAAACGGATTTCCAGGACCATTCCTAAAATATATTAATAGCATGTTGACAAGTGAAGACATTATAAAATTGATGGTAAACAAACATAATAGAGCAATCAAATTAAAGGAATGTTTAACATATGCAACTCCAGAAGGAGAGGTAAAACAATTTTTGAGTATAGAAGAAGCAACAATTAGCACTGAACCAAAAGGTAAAGGAAGTACTTTTGATAAAATCGTTATATTTAAAGGTCAAACACTTCCAAAAGCAATGAACAGTGAAGAAGAAAACTTTAAACATTTTCAGGAACAACTAAAAATATATGATGAAGTGGCAAAATATCTTACTAACAAGGAAGGAGAAATATAAATATGAAAAATATTAATGGTGAAAAAGTAAGACTCACAAGAGAAGGATATGAGAAGTTAAAAGAAGAGTTACTAGAACTAAAAAAAAGATATGATGAAAACGAACTCGCAATGAGTCAATCTTTTCAAAATGCAGCAGGAGATGGTGCTCACGACAACGGAGAATTTGAAGCCTTACAAAAAGAGGAAAAATTGTTAGTAGCACAAATGAATCAATTATCAAGAAGAATGGAAATGGCAAATATTATTGATATTCCAACATTAAGTGACGAACAAGTAAACATTAATGATACAATTCTATTGAGAATGACGTATGCTGCTGATGATATAGAAGAAGGTGAGTATAAGTTGGTTGGAACTGATGGAAACTCACAAATAAATGAAATATCAATAAATTCTCCAATAGGAAAGGCCATTTTTCAAAGAAAAATTGGTGAAGAATCTCCATTCAGTGTCAAAGAAGCAACATATAAAGTAAAAATTTTAGAGAAAATACGACATAATGGATAAATTATATACAAAAGAGTTATTTAAAAAATGCAAAGTTACTCTAAGTATATTAGAAAGCTATAGGAGAAAATGCATTATTTATGTATATAAAAATACTCAGTATACAGTTGATAAAACGGCAAAAATGAAGATTAAAAACAAATTTGGAATTGGACGCAATATTGGATATACAGGCAAATTAAATACAATTTTCATAATGCAAAAAAACTCTAAACTAAATATAGATGGAAAGTTCTATTTATATACAGGTTCAAAAATAGTAGTACATGAAAATGCAACATTAAATATTGGCGATGGAAGCTTCGTGAATGTAGATTCTAAAATATATTGTAAAAAAAGCATTACAATAGGTAATAATGTTTTTATAGGAGAAAATGTAATAATCCGAGACACAGATGAACATTGCATTGATAATAAAACTAGTTCTATCCCAATTACAATAGGAAATAGCGTTTGGATAGGAATGAGATGTACTATTTTAAAAGGCGTGACGATAGGAAATAATGTAGTGATTGGTGCAGGCTCTGTAGTTACAAAGAACATACCAGATAATTGCCTTGTCGCAGGAAATCCCGCAAAAATAATCAGAAATAATATAACGTGGAAATAAATCGAAGAGGCTAAATAATTTTGTAAGAGAAATATTTCTCTTTTTTTCTTGCTTTGAAAATAAACTTATGATATATTGATAGAGACGTTTGGCGAAAATATTATATTTATAATTGTGACTACATGAATAAATGTGGTATTTTAGTTTTTAAAGAATAAATTAAGAAGGAGGTACTAAATGGCAATTAGCGAGCAAGAGTTTAAAACGGAACAAAAAATCTTAAAAAAGGTCCAAAAATTACTAGGTGATAGACTATCTTCATTAGGACAAGATGTATATGATGATGAAGAAAATTTGAAAGAATTTAAAAAAATGATGTGGGAAGACTCAACAAGTTTTGATGAAGCAGAGATACAACAAGTAATGGCCGCAACTTCTCACGAAGCAGAAAAAGCTTTGCAAAAACAAGCTTATTTCAAAAAACTTTGTCAAATTAAAAACAAACCATATTTTGCGTCAATTATATTTAAAGATGATGAAAATAAAATTCATAATATTTACATTTCTCTAACATACTTAAAAGATGACGACCTAAACAATATCTTATACGACTGGCGTAGTCCGGTTTGTAGCTTATTCTATGACTACGAAATAGGACCATGTAGTTACAAAGCACCAGGTGGTATATATGAAGGAGAACTAAAAAGAAAAAGGCAATACAAAATTGAACATAATAAATTAGTAGGAGTATTTGATAATTCCCTAAATATTGATGACGAAGTTTTACAAGAAGTTTTAGCAACAGAGTCTAGTGATAAGATGAAAAACGTTGTTAACACTATCCAACAAGAACAAAATAGAGTAATCAGAAACTTAGAAGACAATAACCTAATAGTTCAAGGAATAGCAGGATCAGGAAAAACAACGGTTGCTCTTCACCGTATTGCCTTCTTACTATATCGTTTAAAAGATTTAAACAGTAATAATATTCTAATTTTTTCTCCAAATAATGTCTTTACTGAATATATTTCTGATGTTTTACCATCTCTAGGAGAAAATAATACACTACAAACAACTTTTAATGATTATCTATCATATTTCATAACTGAATATAAAAACGTTGAAACATTTTCTGACTTTGTCTCAAGATATTATACATACAGTGAGACTAACCCAGACTTAGTAAAATATAAACAAAGTAATGAAATAATAGCCGATTTAGATGCATACTTAAAAGACTATATAGCAAAGTGCCACTTCACAGGAGATATTATTGAAAATGAATTTAATGTTGTTTTGAAAGAAGAATTAAACGAAATGTTAACTTACAAATATGATCGCTTTCCTTTATTTGAACGACTAGATGAAATGTCCAAAAAACTATCACAACAGTTTTACAAAGGCAGTAATAAAAAAGCTAAAACATTTGGTAAACTTCTAAAAGAAAGTTCAAATTTTGAAAAAGACTATAAAAAAATATATTATGATTTTTGGATCAGTCCTTTTTGCCAAGTAACATTAACAGATAGAGAAATAAATGAATTTGTTAAGAAAAATATTATCAATTATGAAGATGCCTTATTGTTTTCCTATATCAAAGGTACACTTCAAGGCTTTCCATATGAGGCAAATATTAAACAAGTAGTTATCGATGAAGCTCAAGACTATAATATGCTTCAATACGTTATAATAAGTAAAATATTTCAAAAAGCAGACTTTACAATTCTAGGAGACATTAATCAAAATATAAATCCATACTATAGTTATAAAACATTAGAAGAACTAAGCCCATTATTTAAAGGAGATACTAAATATTTAGAATTATTAAAAACATATCGTTCTTCCCCTGAAATAATAGAATATACCAATAAAATTCTTAATTTAAAACATGTTAATGCTATTCGTAAAGATAATAATAAACCAGTAGTATTCAGAAAAGATATAAAAGATTTAACAGAAAGTTTATTAGAAGATATAGAAACTTTACAAAAAGAATATAAAAGTACTGCAATTATTACAAAAGATTATAAAGAAGCTGAAGATTTATATGACAAATTAAAGGATCATATTAATATTTCTTTAGTAGATGCTAATACTAAGAAGTTTCAAAAGAACTTAATTATAATACCGGCTTATATCGCAAAAGGTTTAGAGTTTGACAGTGTAATTATTTATAATGATCGTAATAATTCTTATCGTAAAAATGAAAGAAATCTTTTATATGTTGCTTGTACAAGATGTCAACATGAACTATATATCTACAATTAAAGGCTAACAAGCCTTTTTTAAATGAAATCTAACTCTCAAAAGATCATATAAAGTAACTGCAACTACATTAATACTTATTGCAATTATTAATCCAAAGAGACCTATTTTTAAATATGAAAGTACAAATAATAAACTGGTTCTAATAACCATACCTATAGTTGTTCCAATCATTGCATCTCGACTTTTCCCCATAGCATCAAGTGAAGTTGCTAAAGGAGCTTGAATATATTGAAGCAAGCAAACAGGAGCTAAAAACTTCATATAATTAACACCTTCATTAGTATGATAGACTATTCTTAAGAAAAATTCAGGTTTAAGGACAAAGAAAATTGTAGCGGGGACTCCAATAACTAAAGAGAAAAAAATTGCCATTCTAATTTTTTTCCTAACACTCTTAGTTTTTCCTCTTGCAAATTCCTTAGAAACAACAGGTAGTAAGGCCTGTGAGATTGCCAAAGTAAAGAATGAAGGCAATAATATTAAAGGCATAACATAACCAGACAAAATGCCATATTCCTGCGTAATAAAAGTATTATTATAGCCAACACTTAATAGTACTAAGCTTAGAATAATAGGCTCTAAAAAATAGCCAATACTTCCGATTAGTCTACCAGTTGTATTAGGAATGCCAATAGATAAACATTCCGAAACATAACTTTTATCTGGCTTCAAATCACCTCTTTTAATAACAAGTTTCTTTGGCAAAAACAAAAACAATACAATAATAGAAGCTGTCTCACTAATAATATTAGAAAGAATTATATAACAAACAGCAATATTTAAACCCTTATCTATAACAAAAGGTATACCTACAATCATTAATAAAAGCCTAACAACATCTTCAACCAAATTAGAAACAACGTGTGGCACCATTCTTTCTTTTCCAAAAAAATAGCTTCGACAAATACTAGAAATACTTGTAAAAGGTATAACTAAACTAATTGCTAAAATTCCATAATAGGTCTCACTATTATGTAACAAATTATTTGCAAGAACTGGTGCTAAAATAATAATTAAAAAAATTAAAAATATATTACCCAGTAAAATAACAGGTACTACCGAAAAAAATAATTTTCTATTATCTTTAGTATCTTCTGCAATAAGTTTAGCTAAAGCAACAGGCATACCAAGTTGACTTATACCGATAAAAAGAGAGAAAGTAGGAAGTATTAGCATATATAATCCCAAACCCTCAGTACCAATAAGTCTACTCATAACAATTTTAATGACCATACCAAGTATTTTAGTAAATAAACCACCAATTAATAATACTATAGTTGACTTAATAAATTTTTCCTTCATAGTAAGTTATATGACTTTTTTTAAAATATAATAACAAATCTCATTTAAAATATGTTAAAATGTAGTTGCACAGTATGCCAAATATAATGTAAAAAATATGTAAATCGAACAAACGTAGAAAAACGTAAAAACTATTGTAAAATTTACCTAAAAAAACAAACTTATCTTTCCATAAAATATGACATATGATATTCTTAATATAAGAGGTGGACGTAATGACTGATTTAATTGATATATTAACTTCACAAGAAATAATAATTGTCTATATTGTTGTTGGCGTTGCCTGTTTTTTATACTTCATTATTTATTTAATTGACAAAAGTTATTATAAAAGAAAGCAAAAGCAAAATACTAAAGAGTTAAATCGTTTAGTTGAAGATATAAATGTTGAATTAGAAAAAGAAAAACCAGAGGTTTTAGAACCAGTAGAAAATACTGAACCAATTAGTTATATAGAACCCGTGTTAAATGAAACTCCGGTTGAACAACTTAATAAAAAAGAAGAAGCAATTAAAGAAGTAGAAAAAGTTGAAGAAGTACAAAAAATAGAGCCAATAGTTGAAGAAAAAAACATTGTTGAAAATACTGAAATAAAAGAAGAACAAGTAGAAGATTTAGTCTTAGATACTATGGAATCTATTCCAAGTGAGGAAATAACATATACAGCGATAGAACCTAATCCAAAAGAAGCTCAAGAAGAACTAAAACGTTTAACTGAAGAATTGGAAAAAGCAGAAGAAGAGCCAAAGAATATTGATTTAACAAGTTATGAAGAAGCTCAAGAACGTGATGCAATCATTAGTCTAGATGAGTTAATAAAAAAGAGTAAAGAAATGTATGAGTCTAATGAGATAACGCAATATGAAGATGAGGGAAATGAACCGATTAGTTTAGCAGATCTTGAAAAGAGAATTAAAGAAAATTCTGTAGTTGAAGAAATTACTCCGAATGAAGTCTATGAAGAACCAGTTCTAGAACCAATTACAGTTGAGTCTTTAGAAGAAGAACAAGTCCCAGAACAAATGGTTTTAGATGACTTTGTAAATGTAAAAGCAGAACCAGTTAAAAAACCAGTTTATCAAGAAAATGTTAAATATAAACCAAGCCCAATCATTTCACCAATTTTCGGTATTGAAAAAACACCAAGTCAGTCAGATATTGAACTAGAAAATACCGCAACCTATGAAAAGTTAGATGAAGAAATTAAAAAGACTAATGAATTTTTAATGACATTAAAAGAATTACAAAAACACTTAGATTAGCTCGAATATTTTCGAGCTTTTCTTTTGGAATAATTAAAACATTGCGTATCATATATATAGAGATTGAAAAAAATGTTGAAATATGCTATACTTTTATAGCAAGAAATGGGTGATTCGATTGAAAAAATATACTATATTAATACTATGTCTTTTATTATTAGTAACCGGATGTAGTGCAACAAAAAAAGAAGCAAAAAAAGCTCCTGTTAAAGAAGAAAAAGTACCAGTTATTAAAACTACTAACGAGTCGGTTGAAAACGAAGTAACAGATGAAGATGTTGTTAACTACGTGTCAACTATTGATACGCAAATAGAAAATATTAGCAAAGAACAATCATCTAATAAAAATGTAAAAGAGAGTTTAAAAGAAAACTTTATTATTTTAACAGACTTTATATTTTATAATGGCACCATAAAAGGTAAAACTTTCAACGATCTAAGTACTGAAGCAAAAGAAAAGATTATAGAATTATATGAAAAAATAGATAGTAAAATAGAAAGTGTTTATCCAGGTTATAAAGAAGAAATAAAGGATACTTCAACTAAAGTATATAGTAAGGCCAAAGAGATGACTATTTCCTTAAAAGAGACTCTAAAACAAAACTATATTGATATGGTTGGTGAAGATGTATATCAAAAAGAGATGGATATTATTAAAGAAAAATCAAGTGAAGTAAAAGAAAAAGCTTCTCCTGTAATATCATCAGCTAAGGAAAAAACAAAAGAGGTATATGAAAATACAAAAGATAAATTAAATACTTGGTATCAAGGAATAAAAGAAAGTAGTGAGTAAAATGCGTAGTGTTGGGATATTAACTTTAGGCTGTAAAGTAAATACTTATGAAAGTGAATATATCATGAACATTCTAAAAGAACACAATTATGAAATTAAAAGTTTTGATGATGTTTGCGATGTCTACATAATTAATACTTGTACAGTAACAAATACTAGTGATATTAAATCGAGAAAAATGATTAGAAATGCCATTAGAAAAAATAAAGATGCTTGTGTCGTTGCAATGGGTTGCTTTATAGAGGCTAATAAAGACTACAATATTGAAGGATTAGACATAGTTATAGGCAATAAAGATAAATCAAAAATTGTTGAACTATTAGATGAATATTTCGCTAAAAAGGAAACTATTATTAAACTTTATAATGATCCAAAAAGTCAATTTGAAGATATGTATATAACAAACTTTCCAGGCCGTACAAGAGCTTTTGTTAAAATTCAGGATGGTTGTGAAAACTTCTGCAGTTATTGCATAATTCCATATGTTCGTGGAAAATGTCGCAGTAAAGATGAAGATAAAGTAATTTCTGAAATAAAAGCTCTAGTTAATAATGGCTATCAAGAGGTAGTTTTAACTGGTATTCATACCGGAAATTATGGAGTAGACCTAGACACTAATTTTGCTCATCTTTTAAAAGGACTTATCAAAATTAAAGGTCTAAAAAGACTACGTATTTCCTCAATTGAAGCAACAGAATTAACTGATGAAGTACTAGAAGTTATCAAGAAAAGTAATGTAATAGTTGACCATTTACATATTCCTCTACAAGCTGGCTCTGATGAAATATTAAAGGCTATGAATCGTAAATATGATTTAGCTTACTTCTTTAAAAAAGTTGAAGAGATAAGAAAGATCCGTCCAAATATTTCAATTACTACAGATGTAATTGTTGGCTTTCCAGGAGAAACTAGAGAGTTATTTGAAAAGACTATCAAAACTTGCCGTGAATTAGAATTTGCTAAAATTCATGTTTTTCCGTATAGCGAAAGAAAAGGTACAAAAGCTATTGAATTACCTAATCATGTTGATCCAAGTGAAAAAAAGAGTCGTGCTAGAGAATTATTACTCGTTTCAAAAGAATTAGAAATAGCTTATGCCGAAAAATTCATTGGCAAAACCGAAGAAGTCTTAATAGAAGAAAATAAAGATGATTACAGTCTTGGTCATACAAGCAATTATTTACACGTTAAAATACCTAGAACAATAAAACCAAATACTTTTGTATCAGTAACAATAAAAGAAGTAGAATATCCATATTGCCTAGGAGAATAGAAGGAGAAAGATATGTCATACATTAAGGGAAATTATCGCAGAAGTATTTATTCATCACCACAAGGTTATCATATTGGTCTATTTAAAGTAATAGATACTGATGATGAGAAACTTGCTGATTATATTGATAGAGTAATTACCTTTACTGGATATTTTCATGAACTTAATGATATGGATACATATCTTTTTTATGGTAAATTAGTTAATCATCAAAAGTATGGAGAACAATTTCAAGTAGATAGTTACGAAAGATGTAAACCAGAAGAAAAAAATTCTATCATTGAATTTTTAACATCAGGTCTATTTAAAGGAATAGGTGAGAAAAAAGCCAAAGCTATAGTAGATGTCCTTGGTAAGGATACTTTGAAAGTAATCTTAGAAAATCCGGATAATTTAATTTTAATACCAGGTGTAACCAAAAAAAATATTGAAACACTTCATAACAAATTGCAAGAATATGAAGCAAGTTATGAAACAATCCTCTACCTAGGAGAATTAGGCTTTTCGACAAAAGATGCTATGATTGTTTACAATTTTTATAAAAATAAAACTAAACAAGTAATTGAAGAAAATATCTATAAACTAGTTCAAGATATTTATAATTTAAATTTCAAAAAAATAGATTTTATAGCTTTAAAAAATGGTATTGAAAAAGACTCTATGATTAGAGTAGAAGCAAGTATTATTTATATTATGAATGAAGTAAGTGATGCTTATGGACATAGCTATTATTATAAGGAAGAATTATCATCACTATTACCTAGAGTTATAGGAGTAAATATTTCTGATGAAAAAATAGAAGAAGCTTTAAAAAATCTTGAAAAAAATCTTTTAATAATAGTAAAAGAAGAAAAATATTACTTAAAAGAAATGTATGAATCAGAATCCTTAATTGTAAAAAGATTTCGCCTGCTTTCTCATGAAAAAGATCTTATTACAAAAGATATTGATAACAAGATAAAAGAAATAGGAGAGTTTTTTGGCATAGTTTACAATGAAGAACAATTAGAAGCAATAAAAGAAAGTTATCAAAAGAAGTTTTTAATTATTACAGGTGGTCCAGGTACAGGAAAAACTACAATTATGAAAGCCATAACCGAACTATATCGTCAAATGAACAAACTAGACTATTCTTCTCTTCAAGAAAAAATTGCTCTTTTAGCACCTACAGGAAGAGCTGCTAAAAGAATGACCGAAACAACGCTACTTAGAGCATCAACAATTCATCGCTTCCTAAAATGGCAAAAAGAAACTAATAAATTTCAAGTAAATGAGTACAATAAGAGTAAAGTAGAATTTGTAATAATAGATGAGGCAAGTATGATTGATACCTATTTAATGGCTAGTCTTTTAAAAGGAATTTCAGCTAATTGTAAAATTGTTATGGTAGGTGATGATCATCAATTGCCATCAGTTGGTCCAGGTCAAGTCCTTCACGATTTAATTCAAAGTGAAAAACTACCGGTTATTAAATTAACTGAATTATATCGTCAAGGAAAAGATTCTAATATTTTATCCCTTGCTTATGATATTAGACAAGGAACAATTAATGAAAAAATATTTAATGTAGGTGACGATTTAACCTTTATAAAATCATCACCAAATCAAGTAATTAATAATATATTAGAAATAACTGATACATATAAAGACTTGTCATATAAAGATTTTCAAATACTTTGTCCAATGTATAAAACAATTGCCGGTATTGATGAAATAAACAATCATATTCAAAAAAAATTTAATAAAAAAGCCAAAGACAAGAAAGAAATTGCCACCTCAGAAGTTATCTTTAGAGAAGGCGATAAAGTAATTCAACTTACAAATATGCCAGATGAGAATGTCTATAATGGTGATATTGGTATAATTAAGGAAATAAAAACCTCTCCCAAAAAAGAAATAATTATTGATTTTGATGGAAATATTGTTAAATATACACCGTCTAACTTTGCAAACTTTCGTCTAGCTTATGCTATTTCTATTCATAAAGCTCAAGGTAGTGAATTTGAAGTAGTAATTATTCCAATTGTTAAAAATTTTAATAAGATGCTATATCGCAAATTAATCTACACTGGAGTAACAAGGAGTAAGAAAAAATTGTATTTAATTGGTGACATAGAAGCTTTAAAAACAGCTGTAAACAACACTTCTGCAGACGTTCGACGTACTAGTATAAAAGATTTTCTTCAAAATGGAATAAAATAGATAAATATTTTCCATACTAAAACTGAGGTGAAAATATGGAAAATGGTAGTAAAAAAGGCATGGTAATAACAGCAATTGTTGGTGTAATGGCAGCTGTTGCTTACATGTATTTAAAAAATAATCCTGATGTTGTATGTAATATGAAAACAATGGCTAAAGATATGGCTAAAAAAACATATGACAAATTAGATGATTTAGACTAATTGACTGACCTGGTCAATTTTTCTTTTGTCCTATATTTAGAGCTATTTTTATATGCTTGACATGTATTTGGTTTACATATAGAATAATAAATCAAGAACTAAATGTAGGATGTTTGTGATGAAAGTCAAAATAGGAAATAAAAAGAAATTAGCTACTGTTTTATTGGCTGCTACTATAACCTGGTCAACTCAAACTGGCTGTATTGAACATGAGGTAACTATTGTGCCAGATGCAACAGAACAATATGATACTATAGATAGTACTAGTCCAGAGGAAGCTTTTAAGCCCCAAATAATTGATGTGCCTGGTGAAGATTTTAAGCTAGTAATTGAATATGCTTTGGAGGGTGATGTCTCTAAAGAATGGCATATAACATCTGATAAAAAAATATATACAAAAGTTTATACAGAAGGTTTACCAGACGGAAAAAAAGTATATATTGATAACGTTCACACTGATACAACTATAATATCAACATATCCAGAAATGAATGGTATAACTCAAGACAGTATGGATGATAGGATTCATAATAGTTTAATGTATGGCTTCCCTATATCTGATACCACTTGCTTTTATGCCGTTAATGAAATAGAAGGTCAAAATGATACTTTTATATCTGGATCTTCCATTGGTTTCAACGGTTATGCATCCGGAAGTATTGAAGAACGCAGACATACAGAACGTGAATACCTTAAAAAAGGCGTATATGCCAATAAAATAGCGTCTGTCTACGGACTGTTAATTCAAAACGGTGAGGATGAACCATATGGTGTTGATGTTTCGACTGATGTGGTAGTATTAGTTAATAACAAAGTAACAAAAGAAACAGAAGATGGAAAACAAAAAGTGTATGTTTATGACCGAAAGGGTAATGAAACAGAATATACAGGTTCTAATAAATAATATTAAAAGGAAGATATAAATTTATATAAATGAAGTATCTTCTTTTTCTTCTTGATTGGAAATATAGTCCTTCCACCTTTGTAAAATAAAGTAAAAGAGCGTTGAAAAAAACGCTTTATTTAGTTATAATAATAAATGATTGAAATTATAGGAGTGATAAAATGGCATTAAAATACAATGAGTCATCAATAAAAATACTAGAAGGATTAGAGGCTGTAAGAAAAAGACCAGGTATGTATATAGGTTCAACAGATAAAAGAGGACTACATCACTTAGTATGGGAAATTGTAGATAATGCTATAGATGAAGCTATTAATGGTTATGGAGATTATATAAAAGTAACCATTCACAAAGATAAATCAGTAAGCGTTGAAGATCACGGCCGTGGAGTTCCAACTGGTATGCATGAATCAGGTAAATCAACACCAGAAGTAATCTTTACCGTTCTACATGCCGGTGGTAAGTTCGAAAGTGATGGCTACAAAGTTTCAGGTGGATTACATGGTGTTGGTAGTAGTGTCGTTAACGCTTTATCAAAATGGATGGAAGTAACTATTAAAAGAGATAAAAAAGAATATTATATTCGTTTTGAAAATGGTGGCCATGTAGCCGTACCTTTAAAAGAAATAGGCACAACTAATAAAACTGGTACTACAGTTAGGTTTTTACCAGATGATGAAATCTTCACAACAACAAATTTTTCATATACGACAATATGCGAAAGAATGCAAGAAAGTGCTTTTCTTTTAAAAGGCATAACTTTAGAAGTAATAGACGAAGAAGATGAAAGAGAAGCTAAGTTTCACTACGAAAGAGGTATCGAAGAATTTGTTGAAGAATTAAATAAAGGTAAAACTCCACTTCATAAGGTTTTATCACTAACTGGAACCAGAGATAAAATGGATGTAGACATAGCCCTTCAGTATACTGATTCATACAATGAAAATATTGTAAGTTTTGTCAATAACGTTAAAACTATTGATGGTGGTTCACATGAAGTTGGCTTTAAAACAGCACTAACAAAAGCCTTTAATGATTACGCCAAAACTAATGGTTTTGTAAAAGGAAAAGATAAGGCTTTTGAAGGTAGTGACGTTAGAGAAGGTCTAACCGCTGTTATCAGTTTAAAAATACCAGAAGCAATTCTTCAATTTGAAGGGCAAACTAAAGGAAAGTTAGGAACACCGCAAGCTAGAGTTGCCGTTGAAAATATTGTAACTGAGCAAATTAGAACATTTTTAGAAGAAAATAAATCAATAGCAACTGAAATAATTAATAAAAGTTTACGTAGCAAAATAGCTCGTGAAGCAGCTAGAAAGGCTAGGGAAGAAGCCCGTAAAGGAACTAAAAAAAATAATAAAGAACGTTCCCTTTCCGGAAAACTTGCTCCAGCTCAAAGTAAAGATAAGGCCAAAAAAGAATTATTCTTAGTCGAAGGAGATTCAGCAGGAGGTTCTGCTAAACAAGGAAGAGATAGACGCTACCAAGCAATTCTTCCTTTAAGAGGTAAAGTCTTAAATACTGAAAAAACTAAAGAAGAAGATATTTTAAAAAATGAAGAAATAAATACCATGATATATACAATTGGCGCTGGATATGGCTCTAACTTTGATATAAAAGACTGTGAGTACTCAAAAGTTATTATCATGTCCGATGCCGATGAAGATGGTGGACATATTCAATGTTTATTATTAACATTTTTCTATCGTTATATGAAACCATTGATTGAAGATGGAAGATTATTTGTTGCCTTGCCACCATTATTTAAAATTCAATCCGGTAAAAATATTGAATATGCATACACCATTGATGAAATGAAAGAAAAAAGTAAAGGCAAAAAATGTGAAATTCAAAGATATAAAGGACTTGGTGAAATGAACGCCGATCAGTTATGTGAAACAACCATGAAGCCAGGAACCAGAACACTAATTAGAGTAAATATAGAAGATGCTCAGTTGGCAGAAAAACGTGTATCCATCCTAATGGGTGATGATGTACCACCAAGAAAAGAATGGATTGAAGAAAATGTAGAATTCTCTCTAGAAGATGATTATGCAATTAACTAAAAAGAGTAGGTGTAGATATGTCAAAAACAAAAACAGAAGAAATAATTGAGAAGATATTCGATTATACCCTTGAAGATATAATGGGTGAGAGATTTGGAAGTTACTCAAAATATATAATTCAAGATCGTGCAATACCTGATGCTAGAGATGGATTAAAACCAGTTCAACGTCGTATATTATACTCAATGTATAAAGAAAAAAATACTTATGATCATGGCTATCGAAAAAGTGCCAAAACAGTAGGAGACGTAATTGGTAATTATCATCCTCACGGTGACAGTTCAATTTATGACGCTATGGTACGTATGTCTCAACCATGGAAAACTAGATTACCATACATTGATATGCATGGTAACAACGGTTCAATTGATGGTGACTCTCCAGCAGCTTATCGTTATACTGAAGCAAGGCTTTCTAAAATAAGTAATGAAATGCTAAGAGACATCGACAAAAATACAATTGAATTTGCTCCAAACTTTGATGATACAACTGTTGAGCCAACTGTTCTTCCTGCTAGATTTCCAGCCCTATTAGTTTATGGAGCTCAAGGAATATCAGCTGGTTACGCTACTAATATTCCACCACACAACTTAGGTGAAGTAATTGATGCCACTATTTATCGTATCGATCACCCAGAATGTAGTCTAGAAGATTTAATGCAATTTGTTAAAGGACCAGATTTTCCAACCGGAGCAATAGTAGAAGGCATTGAAGGCATAAAAGATGCCTATACAACAGGACGCGGTAAAATTAATATTAGAAGTAAATATACATTTGAAGAAGATAAAAGTAAAACATCTCTTGTCATAACTGAGATACCATTTGAAACTAATAAAGCCCTTTTAGTAAAAAAAATAGATGATATTAGAATTGATAAAAAAATAGAAGGAATTGTTGAAGTCCGTGATGAGTCAGCCGCTGATATTAGAATAGTAATTGACTTGAAGAAAAATGCTAACAAAGATTTAATTGTAAATTACTTATTAAAAAATACAGATATGCAAATAAGTTACAATTTTAACATGGTTTCAATTGTAAATAGAAGACCAAAACTATTAGGACTAACCGGTTCTCTTGATGCCTTTATTAGACATCAAAAAGACGTTGTAAAAAGAAGAACCGAGTTTGACCTAGCTCACGCTAAAGCTAGATATCATATTGTCGAAGGATTAATAAAATGTATTTCTATTTTAGATGAGGTTATAAAAGTAATTAGAGCATCTAAAAATAAGCAAGACGCTAAAATGAATTTAGTAAAAGAGTTTGAGTTTACTGAGGATCAAGCAGAAGCAATCGTTGTATTGCAACTATATCGCTTAACTAATACAGATGTTGTCGCCCTAGAAAATGAAAAAGCTTCTCTAGAGAAGATAATTAATGGCTTAAGTGCTATTCTAGGTAGCGAAGCTGTTTTAAAATCCGTTATGAAAAAAGATTTGCGTGACGTTAAAGAAAATTACCCATGTCCTAGAATAACCGAGATTAAAGCTGAGATAACTGAAATCAAAATTGATACAACAGCTATGATACCAAAAGAAGATGTTGTTGTCTTAGTAACAAAAGATGGCTACATAAAAAGAACATCTTTCCGTAGTTATACAGCATCAAATCCAGAAGATATAACCATAAAAGAAAATGACTATATTATTGGTATCTATGAAATGAATACGACAGACACTCTTCTAGTATTTACAACAGCTGGTAATTATCTACACATACCAGTTCATATAATTCCAGATTTAAAATGGAAAGATATGCCTAAACATGTAAGTAATATTATTGAAATGTCATCTGAAGAAAATATTGTTTCAGCCATACCTGCCTACAGTTTTGAAAATGATAAAAATGTCGTTATTGCAACCCATGATGGTATGATTAAAAGGTCTAAGTTAAAAGACTTTAAACTTCTTCGTTACTCTAAAGCTACTAACTGTATGAAATTAAAAGAAAATGATTACGTAATAGCAAGCTTTCTAGAAGAAAAACCGTGCCTTTTCCTAACAACAGATACAGGTTATGGACTAAGCTTTAAAATGGATGAAGTTCCAGTTGTTGGAGTGAAAGCATCAGGTGTAAAAGCCATTAAATTAAAAGATGATTATTTAGTATCAGCTAATCAATACAATCCACAACAAGATGAATTTATCTCCATTATTACAGACAAAGGAACAGGAAAACGTATTAGACTAAGTGAATTTGAATTATCAACAAGAACTAGACGAGGCCTATTGGTAATTAGAGAAGTAAAAACTAATCCGTATAAAGTTTTAAAAACATTTATAACTGATTCCAAAAACTATATTGGTATAAAGAATAATGACATTAATATGATAAAATTAACAGAACTACCAATAAGTGATCGTCATTCAACTGGTAGTCAAATAACTAAACACAATATAATAGATGCCTTTATAGAAGCATCATTAGAAAGAAACGTTAAAGAACAAATTAATTTAATGGAAACTGATAATCCTAAAATGGAAGAATCAAAAGAAGAAAAACCAAGAAAAGAACGAATATCCTTAAAGGAGATAGATGATCGTCTAATGACTATAGATGACTTCTTAAAGTAACATGGAGAAACAAGAAATAAAAAACGAATATCCAAATCTAAATTCAATGCTAAATGAATATTGCCTTTGGATGGAAAATACTTCCTTTCTAAATAATTCACTGTATTTTTATAATCTGACAGCTATGTTAAAAAAATATCTGCAAAACAACTTTACATTTCAGCAACTTAAAGAGTTAGAAAAAAAATCTCAAGAAGACGTCAGAAAGCTTTCTTTAACCGAAATACTTGATTTTTCAATAGAATACATAGAAGAAAGAATGCCGGAGTATAAAAATGACTTCTTGAGAGATTTGGCAGATGGAACTATTAATATTGTCGTTGATCCAAGTACTGAAAATGCTGATAATCTAGAAAATGAATCCGGAAAAGATCAAAATAAACACAACTACATAAATACAGTCTTAAGACACAATACTGAAGACCCTGCCACCTTAATACATGAGTTTGTGCATAGTTTAAATAATGAAGAAGAAAACAGAATATCAAGAGATTATATTACAGAGGCAATATCAATATACTTTGAAATTGATATGTGTAATTTTTTAAAGAAAAAAGGCTTTTCTTCATCCGAGATTATGGCACATACTATTTTTCGCTTTAAGGACTTATATTATTGTGTTTGTAATTTAATACCTAAATTTTCTGTATTAACATGTTTCTGTACAACTGGCCCAATTAGCAACACCAGTTATCAAGATATGAGAGATTTAAATATTTTTCCAAGGCCGAAAACAAAAGAGGAATTCTATCATATTGTTGAAAGATATGAAAAAGAATTAGCTGAAGAAAAAAAACAAGCCGAAGCTCTAAAAACAAAAATAGACCAACCAGCTCAATTCGATCCATTAATACCATTTGGTTATATTATAGGGACTCTTTCCGCATATTATGCTATTGAAAATAATAATGAAGATATGCATCAAGCGATGATTAATTTAAATACTTTAGCAAATAAGAAAGATTTTGATGAACTCATGTCCACAATTGGTATTGATGTAGGAACAGCCGGAAAACTAAAACGTACTCTTCTACCAGCACTTGAAAAAAAGGTTCAAGAGATAAAAGACTATGGTATAACTAGAGATGAGAAAGGCAAAGAGAAGTAAAAAAACTTCTTTTTTTCTTGAATGAACATAAAATTATATAGGTGATATTATGTCAAAAGAAACATTTAAAATTTTTGCAAGAAATCATCCAGAACTTGCCCAATCAGTTTTAAAAGATGAAGTAAGTTGGCAAAAATTATATGAGTTATACGAAATATATGGTGAGAATAGTCAAATATGGGATAGTTATACATCTTCAAGGAACTTTGTAAATAAAGTTGAAAGTACTAGTTCATCTTTTAAAGATTTATTTAATGCCGTTAAAAATATTGACTTAGATTCAGTTCAAAAAGGTGTTACTAATCTACAAAAAACAATTGGACTTTTACAAGATATTGGTCTAACTAATACAAAACCTGCTGCTTCAAATTATGAGCCAAGACCAATGTATAAATACTTTGAGGATTGATATGGATTTATATACAATTAACTATATTAAAACAAATCCCTTAATATATAACTATTTAAGAGAAGAATCATCCTGGTATAAATATCTAAATAGAAATAGCTCATATCTAAAAGTAATTGAAGAAGAAATGAAGAAGAAATATAAATTAACGACACAAGACAGAATAGCTAAAATTTCCCAAGGAATTAGTCTAGTTTCTAATATTTTAGATGTACTTAAATAAAAACTAGTGATAAAATAAAAATATGGAAGAATTATTAGAAAAAGTTGCTATGTTAAAAGAAAGTCTTAATAATACTAGCGAAGTTAAAAACATAAAAGACTTAAACAAGAAAATTAATAAATGTACAAGTTTACAAGAAAAAATAAAAAAATATCAAGAAACTAAAGATGAGAAATTAAAAGAGGAGATATATAGTAATAGTTTATATAAGAAATATAAACAAGCAGAAACAGAACTAAATATTTTAATACTACATATTAATAAAGAATTAAAAAAGATTAACAGTAAGGGAAAGTGTGGATTATGAAAGTAATTAGCGGAATATATAAAGGTAGAAATTTACTTGGATATAATCTTGATGGTACTAGACCTACCATGGATAGAGTAAAAGAAAGCCTTTTTGCTAGTATTCAAGATAATATACAAGAAAGTATTGTACTTGATTTATTTTCTGGATCAGGCTCTCTTGCTATTGAAGCATTAAGTGAAGGAGCTTCCTTTGCTTATGCCGTAGATAAAAGTCATCAAGCAATAAAAATAATAAATGAAAATATTAAAACTATCGGTGTAAAAAACTGTAAAGTTATCCTTTCAGATTACAAAATAGTCCTAAAAGAATTTTCTTCAAAAAAAATAAAATTTGATTTAATTTTTTTAGATCCACCATATGCGACAAATTATATAGAAGAAAGCCTTAAGTTAATAAGTAATTTAAAACTTCTAAACAGCTCTGGCCTAATTATTTGTGAAAGTAATAGTTTAGATAAAATTATATATGATGATTCATTTACTAAAATAAAAGAAAAAAAATATGGTGATAAATGGGTAGTTATCCTAAGAAATATATGTTAAAATATAAGAGAGTAAAATAAAAGGTAGAAGTGCTGGTGATGCTAATGAATAAAAATAAGAAAATTAAAAAATTAAATAATAAAGGTTTTGCTATATCTACAGTATTATATTCACTATTAATAATGGTATTTTTAATCGTAATTTTAATCATGAGTATAATGGCCTCAAATAGAAAAAGCACACATGATTTAGTTGAAACAGTAGAAGATGATTTAAATAGATATAGTGTATCAAACACCAAGTTTGAGTTTAGCGATGTTAGTGATGGTAATCCAAAGGAGTATCAAGTTCCAAACTCTGGTTGGTATAGGATTGAACTATGGGGAGCATCAGGCGGTAGTACAACATCAGAAACTGGTAAAGAGCAAGCTGGTGGTAAAGGAGCCTATACCTCTGGTGTTATCTATTTTGACAAGGGTACATTATTATATTTTTATATAGGCGGCACAACAACAACAGCAACAGGAGGAACAAATGGTGGTGGAAACGGTGGCACCAAAACTGGTAAAGGTGGCGGCGGTTCAACTGACGTAAGAACAAAATCTGGAAACTGGGATTTAGTAGAATCACTCCAGTCAAGAATAATGATTGCAGCCGGAGGTGGTGGAGCCGATGGCCTTGGAGATGGATCACCAGGAGGTGAAGGTGGAGAGACTTTTGGAGCATCCGGTAGTGCAAATAAAATAAAATCAGGCTCAGCAGAATACACAAATGCTAAGTATGGCGGTCAAACAGGAAGTAAAAGATGGTCATTTATCAATATAAAAACATATTCTGAAAATTGTAATGGAGCTGTTATTAAGATTGATGGCAATATTTTTCATAAAGATGAAAAAAGTGATAATAAAACATGTGGTTCCTTAGGTGAAGGTGGCGGTGTTCCATATGATTCCGGCGGTGGCGGTGGAGCTGGCTACGTCGGTGGCGGAGCCGGCAACCAATATAATGATATTGCCGGTTCTGGAGCAGGTGGCTCATCATTTATAGCTGGCTATTCTAATATGAATTATATAACTAAATTTTCATCTCGTGATGAATTAGCTTTATTTGTTGACGATGGTAGATATTTTATTGATGGCCAAATGACTGCTGGTGTCAATGAAGGTAATGGAGCTGCTCGAATAGAATATATATCAAGTAATTCAAAAGATAATAAACCAATTAAAAATGAGCAATTAAAAAATGTTCGCTATATAAAAGACTGTAGTTACGGAACTGTTAAAGACAAAACAAAAGTTATCTGGTCAGAAATAAGTGCTATAGATGAAAATGGTAAGAAAGTTAGCTTTAAAACGCCAAGTATAACTGGACAAACTAAACTAACAGGAAGTATAAGCCGTTTAACTGATAAAAACTTAGAAACTAATGTAGAAGTAAGTAAAGCTGAAGCAAGTGAAGTTTGCCTAAAAGTAGAATTATCAGAAACTTCAAATCTAAATGAAATAAGTGTTATTCATGATTGGGAGAAAAGCGATAACCCACTTATAGGACATAGTCTTTCAGTATCTAGTGATAATACCAACTGGACAGCATTAATTGCCAGTGAATCTAATACACAAGAAAATATTATTGAAAAGACATCGGGTACTAGATATACAAACTGTAATTTAAATACTAGTAATAACGAAATACCAGATGGTGTATATTATATTTATTCAGCCTTAGCCCCATACAATCAAGCATTAACTGCCAAAAACGCTAATGATGTTACAGACGCCATGGACCGTTCTAAACAGTATGTTAGAATTGAACCTCAACAAACAACTGCTATTCAAGAATGGGCAATTGGTAAAATACCAAATACAGCATACTATAAAATCGTTGAAACGAATTCAAATACTGCTCTTCAAGTAAAAGATAGTCTAGGACAATCAGACACTCAAGTAAATACTGCATCTGGTTATAATGATGCCTATCAATGGACACAATGGCAAATAGTCTCTCAAAAAGATGGAACATATATTATTCAAGCCAAAATAGGATCAAATTATTTAACAGCTAGAACAAATTCTTACTATACATCATCAGATGTCAAAATAATGAGTAAAGGAACAAGTGGATTTTTATTATCACAACGTTGGATTTTAAAGCCTGTTAACTTATAGAAAAGGGTAATTGATAGTTACTCTTTTACTTTTTAAAAAAAATTAGCACAAAGTGTTGACAAGTGCTAAAAAAAGTCATAAAATACAATTAGCACTGATAAAATGATAGTGCTAGGAGGTTGATGTAGTGTTGACTGAAAGACAAAATAAAGTTCTAAAGTTAATTGTAGAAAAGTATATTAAAGAAGCCAAGCCAATTGGTTCTAAAGTAATATCAAAAAAATTAAAATGTTCAAGTGCTACCGTTCGTAATGAAATGGCAGCTCTAGAAAATGCAGGCTTTCTTGAAAAAACCCATACTTCATCAGGAAGAGTTCCAAGTGAAGCTGGTTATCGCTATTATGTAGATAACTTAATGGAATTAAAGAAAATGAATGCTGATGACATGCTAAAATTACAAATAGTCTTTAGAAATCAACAACTTGCATTATCTGATGTAATCACAAAAAGTTTACAAGTTATATCAGATATTACAAATTATACAACAGTAGTACTTGGCAGTACTTCTCATGAGAATCTTCTTAAACAAATAGAAGTAGTTCCTATTGATGATGTTAGTATGATTGTTATTATTGTTACAGATAAAGGTCATGTTGAACATAAAAATATTAAATTAAAAGATGTTTCACTAGACGAAATTAAAAAAACTGTCAACTTAATCAACAACCTAATATCAGGTACTCCAATTGATGAAGTAAGTGCAAAATTAGAGTATGAAATAAAGCCTATTATTGGAAAATATGTTAAACAACATGAGCAACTATACAATGCCTTTTATCATGTATTTAATGACTTTACAAATCAAGAAGTAAATGTAGTAGGAAGGCACAAGATTTTGGAACAGCCTGAGTTTAGTACCAATATTGAAAAAATAAAAAATATATATAATAAGTTAGAAGATAAAGAAATACTTCGTAATATAGAAGAAGATGATGATAATAATATTAAAGTATATATTGGTGCTGAAAGTAACATTGATGATGATGTAACGGTTATTAAAACTAAATTTAAAACCGATACTGAAGAAGGTACAATTGCTATCATCGGACCAAAGAGAATGGAATATGACCAGGTTGTTTCCATGCTGGAATACATGAAAGAAAATATTGAAAGGTAGGGTAAGTATGAAAAAAGAAAATGAAAAAATAGAAGAATTAACAGAAGAAAATAAAGCCTCAGAAGAAAAGGAAGCTACTAAGCCTTGCTGCAATCACAACGATAAAGATCATGGCCATAATCACCATGGAAATTGTCATTGTGACAAAAAAAAGCAAGATAAAGAAAAAGAAGAACTTAAAAGCAAAATAAAAGAACTTGAAGAATTAAATAAAGCATTAACAGAAAAGGTAAAACTTGCTCAAGCAGAATTAGTAAATTATCGCCGTCGTAAAGATGAAGAAACCGCTAATATGCTAAAGTATTCAAATCAAAATTTGATTTTAGAAATACTACCAATACTTGATAATTTTGAAAGAGCCATCAGCTTAGATGACAATGACTTAACTGATGAATTATCAAAGTTTCTAGCTGGATTTAAAATGATGTATGCGTCATTAAATGGAGCATTACAAAAATTCGGCGTAGAAGAAATTTCAAGAGTTGGAGAAATATTTGATCCTGCTCAAGAAGAAGCCTTATTAACTGATAGTCTTAGCAATTACCAAGATGAAGAGGTTCTTGAGGTATTACAAAAAGGTTATAAACTAAAAGACAGAGTCATAAGACCTGCCTCAGTAAAAATAAATCAATTATAAAAGGAGAGATAATATATGAGTAAAATTATTGGTATCGATTTAGGTACAACAAATTCATGTGCTGCTGTACTAGAAGCAGGAGCACCAAAGGTAATTCCAAATCCAGAAGGATCAAGAACAACTCCATCAGTTGTTGCCTTCAAAAAAGGAGAAAGAATAGTTGGAGAATCAGCAAAACGTCAAGCTCTAACTAATCCAAACACAGTTTCATCAATCAAAAGAAAAATGGGAACTAGTGAAAAAGTTGAACTAGAAGGAAAAAAATATACACCAGAGGAAATTTCAGCTATGATTTTATCATACATCAAAGATTATGCAGAAAGTTATTTAGGAGAAAAAGTTACTAAAGCTGTTATTACAGTACCAGCATACTTCAATGATGCACAACGTCAAGCTACAAAAAATGCAGGTAAGATTGCTGGCTTAGAAGTTGAAAGAATTATCAACGAACCAACTGCTGCTGCACTAGCTTACGGACTTGAAAAAGACGAGGGACAAACTATCTTAGTTTACGACTTAGGTGGTGGTACTTTCGATGTATCTATCCTAGAACTAGGCGATGGAGTATTTGAAGTTAAATCTACTGCTGGTAATAACCATCTAGGTGGAGATGACTTTGATGAGAGAATTATTGAATACTTAGTAAAAGAATTCAAAAAAGAAAACGGTGTTGACTTATCAAAAGATAAAATGGCAATGCAACGTTTAAAAGAAGTTGCTGAAAAAGCTAAAAAAGATTTATCCGGAATGGTATCAACTCAAGTATCAGCACCATTTATTGCTAAAGGAGAAGATGGAGAACCTCTACATCTAGATATGACTTTAACAAGAGCAAAATTTGAAGACTTAATTTCTGATTTAGTAGACTCAACACTAGAACCAGTTAGAAAAGCTTTAAAAGATGCCAAATTAACTAAAAAAGATATAGATAAGGTAATTTTAGTAGGTGGATCTACTCGTGTACCTATGGTATATGATTTAATTACTAAGGAGTTAGGCAAAGAACCATCTCGTGAAGTTAACCCAGATGAAGTAGTAGCTATGGGTGCTGCTATTCAAGGCGGAGTTTTAACAGGAGATGTTAATGACATCGTTTTACTAGATGTAACACCTCTATCATTAGGACTTGAAACCTTAGGTGGAGTCATGACAACTCTAATTCCAAGAAATACAACAATTCCAACATCTAAGAAA
>ULWY01060291.1_pt1 | contig 67213 bp, 57 predicted proteins | sample 1960761 | NCBI WGS metagenome assembly ULWY01 (sample SAMEA4835824, study PRJEB28245) | human gut metagenome | biome: gut microbiome; material: fecal sample | place: Denmark | collected 2008 | reverse complement strand
CCCGCCGTAATATTCTTTGATACCTGAGAGGTTGTTTCTGTCAGCCATTTCAGAATCTCCTGAATATTGTTGGCTGATTTGGCACTTTCCTCTGATAAGGAACGAATTTCGTCTGCAACAACTGCAAACCCTTTGCCATGTTCTCCCGCTCTGGCTGCTTCTATTGATGCATTCAGAGACAACAGATTCGTTTGGGAAGCAATGGAATTGATATCCCCCAGAATAGCTGTGATCCTGTTCATTTCTGTAAGCAGTGAATCTGTAGACTGACGTGCCGACTCTACCGTCTGTTCCATTTCCAGTATAGAATTCTTTGCATGAACAACCGCATCATTGCCCTTGGCTACAGCATCCTGTACCTTCTGGAATCCACCATCTAACTGTGTAGCCAGTTCATGGTTCTTATTGATCTCATCTGTAGCAGCATTGATCTTATCCATAACTGTAACCGTAGATTTGGCAGTATCCTCTACTACCTGCCCCATCTGAGTCGCTGCTGTCCTTACACTGCTGCTGCCCTCTGCGAGCTGATGAATAGAACTCATGCTTTTTTGAATTGTTGTATTCAGATTCTCTGAAATTTCATTTGCTACACTGGCATTTTGTCTGACCTGTTCCAGCGCTTTTTCCGTCTTTTTAACAACATTCGCACCACGCTTCGTTGCCAGATATAATAATACGCCCGTTACTGCAAAAAGGAAAACGCGTGAAACAACACCCGCCCATGAATATTCATTTCCCGCAATTGTTTCCGGACTGAAAATCATAAAAACTATGGAGATTGCTGTAAAAGGTACTGCAAACCAGATAATCACAGATTCTATAAAGTATGATGTCGTCATTGCCAGGAGGACATAATTCGCCAAATATGCTATTGAATTACCTCCTGTGATGCATGAATAGACCAATGTACCTATGGCCGGTGGAAATACCAGCATCAATACTTTTTTATCATCAGGCAAAGGCAAAAAATAACCTATTGTTGAAATGATACCACATACGATTACAACAATACTGCCTTTCAACGCCATAACAGATAATCCAAAACCCAATACCGAAACCATACTCAATGCAAGAACGGAACACCATGTAATGATCAGATTTTGTTTATGTAACTTCTTCATATAAATTGTCCTTTCCTTTCCGAATACATACCAATTTATAGCACTAATTTAACACTTACATTATAAAGTTTTATTTGTAAAAATACAATATTTTGGAAACTATTTTATTTATAAACTGTTTTTGTTTTTATTTTCTCTCATTTTTCAAAAACTTTTGCATGTTCATTTTGTACATACTTTTCCAGTTTTTTGCGTTGAATTTATACCCTTTTTATTATAGGATAAATATAGTAACATAAGATTCTACTGGGGAAAGGAACAAAACTATGAACAGAATGTATGTTGCGGATGAGAACCGCTACGAAACTATGAAATATCACCGTTGCGGGAACAGTGGTCTGATGCTGCCTGCTGTTTCACTTGGTCTATGGCACAATTTTGGCAGCAATGGTAATTATGATAATATGCTCGATATGTGTTTTACTGCTTTTGATCAGGGAATCACACATTTTGATCTGGCTAATAACTATGGCCCCATACCTGGCGCTGCTGAAGAGAACTTTGGTCGCATTCTAAAGGATGGACTGGGCAATTATCGTGATGAACTGATCATCTCTACTAAAGCAGGCTATGATATGTGGAAAGGCCCTTACGGTAATTGGGGTTCCCGTAAGTACCTGATTGCAAGTCTGGATCAGAGTCTGCAACGCATGGGACTGAACTATGTGGATATTTTCTATCATCATAGACCTGACCCTGAAACACCATTGGAAGAAACCATGCTGACACTGGATTCTATTGTGAAGAGTGGCAAAGCACTCTATGTCGGTATCTCCAACTATAATAAGGTACAGACACAGGAAGCCGTGAAAATTCTTCGTGAACTGAAAACACCTTTCATTATCAACCAGCGCAAGTATTCTATGTTCGAGCGTAATATCGAAGAAGACGGTCTGAAATCCTACGCTGCAAAGAATGGAATTGGTATCATTGCTTTCTGTCCTCTGGCTCAGGGACTTCTTACGAACAAATATCTCCACGGTATTCCGGAAGACAGCCGTATTCGCACCGATGGTCGTTTTCTACATGAAGATGCTCTGTCAGAATCCCGCCTGGCTCAAATCCGTGCACTGAATGACATTGCTGAAAATCGTGGACAGACTCTGGCTCAGATGGCTCTCTCATGGGTTCTTCGTGATGGCGAGGTAACTTCTGTATTGATTGGAGCTTCCAGAGCTTCTCAGATTACAGAAAATACCAGAATAGTGGAAGCTGCTGCCTTCAGTGCAGATGAACTGGCTGCTATCGAAGCTGTCCTCAATTCCTGATGAGCAGAAATCATATATAACAAAATAAATATCTGAAAAAGGCGTCTGTACAAATCCAGACGTCTTTCATCATTATTAATGCTTTTATCCAATTTTTTCAAACAGATATTTCAGAACTTCATCTGAGAATTTTCTGGCTTCAATACCAATAATATATCTTCCGTCTTCATTCTGTTCCATACGATTTACTGTTGCATACATGATCATTGTTTCTGCGATCACAATAATATCTTTTCCCATAATATCAGGGCAGTCAGCCGGTGCCGATATTCCCATTCCACAGGGACTGATATTTTTAATTTCAACATAAAGTTTCTGTTCCGAATCACATATTACGATAACGCCCTTGGACGAATAATCTGTTCGGTTGATCGATCTTCTCTCTTCCATATTCGCTCTGCCTTTCTTCGGATATCTACTCACACTCTGTTATGCCATGACTTCCTGCTCTTTCATCAGGCGAAGTACTTCATTCTGTGCGTTCTGCCATTTGTGATACTCTCTGGAATTTCGAGCTTTCTGCACTGCTGCTTCCACATAACTTCCTACTACTTCCGGAGAACCCATTTGTCCAAATGCTGACTCTGCTTCATCCATCTTACGTTCTTCCTGCTCTAATGATTCCTTTAATTTATCATAAGTGTTCTTTACATTCCTGTATTCCTGATACTCCTGACTATCATGCCACTGCCAGAACTTCCAATGATCTATCTTATACTGTTTATAGCGCGACTGTGCTGTTTCAAATGCATACAGGGCACGTTCATAATCCCATTTCTTCTCTCCTACAACAGACTGTGCAAAATCGAATTCATATTTTGCATCTTCCAGCGCTCTCGCATACTGCGATTTTGCTTCCGCTTCAAGCTGTAATCTGACTGTTTCAAACGCCTGCTGCAGTTTCTGCTCTGTATCCTTTGCCGTTGCAAGTTCCTGTTCTATATCTGTATTGCCTGCAACGACAGCAGATGCTCTCTCCTGCGCTGCTCTGTGTAATCGAACATCATCTGTATTGGTACTCTGTGCTGCCTGTGCTTCAATAGGACCTGTTGCTGCAATAAACGCAGCCAAACCAATAGAAATGGCTTTTATTACCTGATTGTTCATTGCATTTTTCTCCATACACATACTCTCCTTTACAAGTCTCTCAACATTCATTACATACTATTATCTCATTTCATACCTCAATATATAATAGTACCTTAGTACTTTATTGTCAACCTCATTTTACCAAAAAAGAGCATCCATAAGGATGCCCTTTCCTGTAATAAAAACACTTATTTGGCAATTAATACCATAATATCCGTTAACCGGTTAGTCTGTAATGCCACATTTCCAATTTCGTTAACTGTTGTAATGCTGCTTAGAACATATTCTCCTGTGATCAGATCTCTGCTGAACAGGTAAGCAATCTGTCCGTTGTATGCACCTACATTCATATGAATGCCAATTACATAAGGAAGTATTGCTGTATGATAAGGTTTAAAGTGGAAGGTTATAAATCCATCTGCGAAATCAGGAATCAATTCCAATGCTGAACCTAACTCCAGAGTATCTGCTTTTTCATCAATGCCTGATGCATCAATTGTATAACCTATACCATTTCCTAAATTTGCCATCAGATACAGATTACGTCCATAATATTTCTGGAGAAGTTCTGCTCTTAAACGGGATTTCTGATCTAATTCCACATTGACATATGGAAGTCCACCTTCTGTTACCATTTCTGCAAGAGGCGCATTCTGTTCCGGAATTACAACACTACCGACTGCTGTACTGTCAGAAGAAGCTGAACTGCTGTTGTCTGACGATCCACTGTTTGTACTGCCATTTTCAGTTGTTCCACTTCCTGTATTGTCGTCCTTCTTATCATCATCTTTTTTATCATCATCTGATGAATCAACTTTGATCGTACGAATGATGATCGCATCCAGTCTTGAGGTTGCTCCACTTGCAAATTCACAGGTTAACTGACCATCTGTTACTGTTACTTCAATACTCTTAACTGTGTAAGAACCTGCTGCATTACCTACACTTACTGCTTCTCCTTCAATGGTACCCTTTACTGTGCTCTTGTATGCAGAACCACCTACAATATCAACTTGATATGTACCATTTGCCAGATCTACTGCAAATGTCTGTCCGTCAGGAATCGCAAAGTCTGTATAAACAGCCTTCGGAAGAACTCCCGCCTGTGTATACTCTTCTTCTCTACCCTGAATAGTTGCTGTTTCATCCAGGAATCCATAGCCTTTTTCTTCTGTATAGCCAATGCCAAGCTCTGCTACTGTCTTAGATCCTCCCTTGGCATTCACAGTAATGGTTGTATAACCATCTGCTGCTGTTGCTTCTTTAATACCAAAATCAAATGCTGCTGTAACTTTATATGCTACTGTAATCTCTGCTACAACTGCCTGATCAAATCCATCAATTGTGCCTGTGATCTTATAAGTTCCAATTGTTGCAGTATCAATTGCTGCTACTTCCTCTGCATTCCAGGTTACGACACTGTTGCCTGTCTTCTCATCTGCATAAATGGCAGATACTGTAACAGGAAGCTGGGAAGCTACATCCTCTGACTGATATATTACTTCAGCATATGTTGTTGGAACTGAAGTGATATATGTATCTACAATATGTACAATTACCTGTACTTCATCTTCTGTGCCTTCTACAATACCTTTTACAGTATAGTCTGCAATCTTGGTAATATCCAGGTTGCTGGTATCCCAGGTTACGTTCTTCAGTTCTGTTGTAGTATTGGTATAAGTTACTGCTACTGTCTGAGGAAGTGTTACTTCTACGCCAACAATAGATGTTATATCTTCAATTGTCGCATATCCGATCACTTCATTAGCTACTACAGTTACCTTGATAGAGAGAGCATCATCATAACCCTTGATCGTACCATATACTGTGTATGTACCTGTCTTATTGATATCAAGATCTGTTACATCCCATGTGATATCTGCCTGAATCTCTTCACCTGTCTGTGTCTTAACAGTTACTGTTGCAGGAAGCAGGCTGGCTACTGTCTGACCATCTTCGATTGGTGTTCCCTCTACGATTGTTATATCATCCAATGTACCTACAGAATCAATCGCAACTGCTGTCTCTACTTCAAGCGCTCTGGACATGAAAGATGTCTTGCCATCTACGATTGCTGCGATCTTGTAAGAATATGTCTTACCGGATTCTACTGTCTTGTCTGTATATACATATGTCTTATCTGTTGTATCTTCTGTGTCTTTCTCTTCATCATTATCCTTGGATGCAAGCCATTCATCATAATTCACATCTTTGATGGTCAGACCATTGAAATACAATGCTGCCATTCCATTCTTGCTGACTGTATTTACAACATTCAGTACTCCATCTGTTACTTCTACAGTAATTGTCTCACAAGTACCTCTTCTGTCGCTGTTACCACGTCTTACATCTGAGAATTCTTCACCTTCTGCTGTGACTTTATTATATACATAGCCTGAGCCATTTCCGATATAGAAAGTCACTTCATAAGTACCATTCGGAACTACGGCATCAAATTCTACAGAGCCGTTGCTGACCCATCCAAGTACGCAGTCATTATAGACATCTGCATAATCTGCATCATCACTGAAGTTGTAGCTCTTGTTTGCATTATTTATTACATCTGTAAAGCCATAGCCTTTGCTCTTGCTGAACTCTTCATCAGCTAATACCTGTGTCCAGCCATCCTTTACATTACCTGCACCGAAGTCGAACTTCAGATACACAGGATCTGTTGTGTCATCATCGGTATCATCACTGGAAGAATTACCTGCTTCGGTCAGTTCATCCAGATCCAGACTGTCGATCAGCTTGTAATCTCCGTCTTCATCTGCTCTGTAGATCTCGTAACCTTCAATATCGTGTCCATATGTACCGTCATTTGCTGCTGTAAAATTCACATCTACAGAACTGCTGGTTACTTTACCTTCACTGAGCTGGGCTGTTACCAGACCTTCACTGAGTAAGTAGCTTAAGTTAGCAGGCTGGTTATAACCAACGTTCTGCCATGCTACACCTTCTCTGTAAGCCAGATTCTCTAACAGACAAGGTACTACATAGTCTGTCTGAATTGTTGTTGTATAAATACGTACTTTGTTATTGTCTGATGCACATCTGGCAATGATTTCTTCACGCCAGTCACCAAGGATATCTGCAACCAGACCAAGATTACCCTTTGTACCGTTACTGGAGTAGATCTCTGTAGAATTGAGAAGTCTCTCCTGTGTTTCATCTTCATAATTCCATTTTGCAATGGTAACACCTGTTGGTGCATACGCTGCCTTGTTAAAGGTATGATCCTGTATCTCGCTGAGTAAATCTCCATCCCAGAAGATTGAGAAGTTGGATGCAGGTGTAGAATCTGCTAATTTAATAAAGTTGTCCAATGTTGACCATGTGGAATATACTTCACCATCTGTAGAATCCCATTCAGGCTCATCATTGCTTTCATAAGTAGGGCTTGCAATAGACCAGAATTCAGCACCTTCTGCAGTAGGGTCAATATCTGCTGCCACACCACGTCCTGTGTCTTTTCCGGTGTAATAACCCATCAGGACTTCACCGGTCTCTGCATCATGGATCTCTACATGATACTTAGCATCATCATGCTCATGTACTGCCATAACTTCCAGCCCGTCATTCCAGGATACCCAGTCAGATACATGCATGGCATCACCATGTCCCATGCCTGTGGAATATTTTACCGTTCCGTCATGGTCAATTGTCAAAGAGCCATAGATAATTTCGTCTTTTCCATCATTATCAATATCATTTACACTGAGTCCATGATTACCCTGTGCTTCATATTCACTGCCTGCATCATTGGTATCAAATGCCCAGTATTCTGCAATTTCATCACCTACGCCATCACCGTCAGTATCTTTCAGATAGTATGCTGTCAGACATGTTCTGGTGTAGTAACCTCTGGTAAATACTGCAAAAGGTGTCTGTCCATCAAGGTATGCCGTTGCTGACAGGAATCTGTCTACACGATTGCCATAAGCATCACCCCATGCACTTACTGTTCCTCTGGCAGGTGTGTAATCTACCGTATCAATAATGCTGCCATCCTCGCCATTGAACATTGTGAAATATTCAGGGCCATCCAGAATGTATCCGCTGCTGTTACGGTAATCATTTTCATCACTGATCGTATTAACCGGCAGTTCTGATGCTGAGCATGCTCCAACATAATCTGATTCTGTCAATGTAGCTGCTGTACCGTCTTCGCTTGTGTATACTGTTGTGCCGTCTGCTGTCTTAACCGCGATCTCAGCCTTGCCATCACAGTCATAGTCCCATACCTGGAACTGTGTATAGTGTGCACCGGAACGGATATTGACACCCATGTCAATTCTCCAGAGAAGTGATACTTTACCGGTTGCATAATTGATATCATAACCATCCAGGAAAGTCTTGCCTGTATAACCGCTGCCTGAATTGTCCTTGGCATTGCTTGGATACCATTTTACGATCAGTTCCAGCACGCCGTCACCATCCAGATCGCCGACAGACATGTCATTTGCTGTATAGCTGCATGTAGAACCATCCGGCATTGTCTCATCTTCCGGACAATACAGATTCAGTTCCAGATACTGCTTGTCCCAGCACTTCGTAGATACTGCACTGACACCAATAGAAGAATCATTGCTTCCTACGACTTTGAATGTATCGGATGCGCTACCGCCTTCATATACCATATTGGTTACAGAGATACCGGAAGCGATCTTATTGTTATTGCAATATACATCAAAGGTTGTCTTTAAATTATTGTTGCTGTCAAAATCTGCATCAAAACTTCTCCAGCTTAAATATACGCCTTTTGTCAGCTTGTTACCGTCCTTATCTGTTGCAGACACCAAAGTCTCTGCTCCGCTCTCGCCTGCAAGATTGATTGCTACCAGAGCTCTGTCAGAATAACTTTCTCTGCCGCCTCTTACCAGACTTCCTACGATAGGAGTCTCACAGGAATCAGATAATTCACCTGCGCCACCGGCATTGAGTGCGCATACCTTATAATAATAATGAATATTTGTGGAAATCTCTTCGTCAGTATCTGTGAACTTCGTTGTTGTAGACTGACCGATCTTCTCATAGCCCTTGAATCCCTTATCATCCTCTGCCTTATCAGAACGATAGATCAGATATTTGATAACAGGATATTTGCTGTCCTCTACTGTGGAAGCTTCCCATTCCAATGTAATTGTATGCTGTAACTCTGTAGCATTGGAAGCCGGATCAGTACACTTCAGATTCTTGGGTGCTGATGGTGCTTTTACTCCATCTAATACTGCCTTGACAGAGATCGTCTCACTTGGAGCTGACTCTGTACCATCTGCTGTATAGCAGGTCATGTAGTACTCATAGGTTTCACCAAGGTCTACTGACATAGAACGGCATCCCAGTTCATCTTCCTGATATTCTGCTGCTGTGAAATCCTTAACTTCTACGAATTTCTTATCGGAAGTTCCCTTCTGATAAATCTTATAACCTGCTGCATCAGATACAGGGTTGAAACCGACCAGGAAGCTGTAGTTGCTGCCATTTACGGAACCTTCTGTTGCTGTCAGACCGCTTGGAGATACCAAAAGACTGGTAATGGTAAAACCATTCAGATACATATTCGTACCACCAACGACCAGATTGAGCTGTCCGTCTGTAACACGTACTGTATTGGTACAACTGCCTAATGCCTGCTTCGTAGAAATAGAACCAAGAGATACACCCTCCGCCGTATAAGCAGGTTTGATCGTGCTGGTCCCCGGTAACAAATCACAAGCATATACGGTAACTTCGTAATCACCGTTTGGCAGATCTACTGCGAACTCTCCTGCTCCCAGTGAGAAGTCGTCTGCCATGTCAGAAGAATCTGCATTGCCATTGCCACTTCTATAACGTCCGTTGCCAGGCATCGTGATCCATCCATAACCCAGATCTGCGCTGTATGCCTGATTGTATTCAACACCGGTCCAACCGTCCATTGTAGGAGAACCGTTGTAGTTGATATCGAACTTGTAACCTGCTGTTTTAGTGCTTACCTGTAACTTATCAGATAACTCACCTACGCCTTTTTCATTAAATCCACCTACTGCATATACATAGGTAACTCCTGCTTCACAGGAAGAATCTGTATACTTTCTGGATGCAGATACAGAGTATTTCTCTGCGCTGTCAAAATCAATATCATCAATTGTCTGACTATCTTCCAGTACTGCTCTGTAAATATAGTAAAGCTCTGCTGTTTCTTCACTGTCCCAGGATAATGTAACAGAAGAAGCTCCTGATGACACAAGTGTCAGGTTTTCAATCTTCTCAGGTACTGCATCTGCACTCTTGGTTACTACATACTGCTTCAGTCCATCCAGTGCATCTGTTGCATCGTATTCGAGAATACCCTGTGCAACGCACTGTGCAAATTTATAGGCACCATAATACTGTAAATGTGTTGAGTCAGAAGCACCACCTGCATATGCACCTTCATATTCTCCTGCTGCTACCCACAAAAACAGTGACTTCGCACCTTCGATACCGAAGTTGTTGCACACATCAATAGAACGCTGTGTTAAATCAACATATGGTATATTCTGCTCTTTTGCAATCTTGAGCATCACCTGTCTGTATGCTTCGAAATTGCTGGCAAAAGACTTCAATGTACCGTCTGCATTGGTTGTGTAACTGTATCTTGCAACCGGTGTTACCAGTACAGGTGTCGCACCTCTCTGCTTTGCACCATTGATATAGTACATCAGCCATTTACTAAAATCACTGGAGGATACATATCTGTTAGGTCTGGCCGCTGTTGCATCATTGTGTCCCCACTGTACTAACAGATAATCACCCGGCTTCACATCTTCCAGAAGATCATCGAGCTTACCTTCTTCTACATAAGACTTGGAACTTCTGCCACCGATTGCTCTGTTCTCCACGATAACATTCTCAGTTTCATATGTCTGTGCCTGACTGAAGTTACAGTCATCACATTCATATTCATTGATATCATTGCCAAAGAACTGTGCCAGAGTCTGTCCCCAACCAGTCTGTGGATAATAGTTGGATTCATATGTCTGTACTGTTGAGTCAGACGCAATAAAAATCGTTGGTTTGGATGTTTCGGAATTGGTTGCCAGTCTGGTAACTTTAACACCTGAAACATAGACTGTCTGTGTTGACGCATCTGACTCGCTGGTTGCTGTACTGCTGCCAAGGAATTTCAGATTCAACTGTCCATCTACTACGCATGCGCTTATGGTCACTGTTTTGGTGCTGCCTGCGTCCACATTGATATTCGTCTGTCTGGTGATATCTTCCGCTTCAACATATGCATTATATGCATTGTCTGTTGGATTAGTAAAAGTCACTTCGATCTTGTAATCAGCATTGTATACATCAATATCAAAAGTAGATGTATTCTCATAAGTGTATACACCGTAACCTGTTGACTCTGTCTCGGTCCATACTTTACTGTCTATTGCCAGAGCATCATCGTCATCTTTCACATAGGATGCTGCACTCTGTGTTACATTTGCCGTTCTGGGATAATATACACTGCCATCCCAACCTTTTGCTTCTGTATTAAAGTCCACATCACTGAAACCATAACCTGCCTGTGAATCATATACTGATTCTGCATTTACATCGGTTCCAAAATCAAAATTTGCAATTACTCTATCTGAGGTAAAGGATTCATATCCATCCTCTCCCTGTGAAAGTTCTACACCATAAGAAGCAAGTGCTACGGCTTCATCAGCAAGCAACGTCAGTTCTTCTGTCGTTGTTTCTTCTTCCGTTGTCGTTTCTTCTTCGGTCGTTGTTTCTTCCTCCGTTGTCTCTTCTACAGTTGATTCTTCTTCGGTCGTAACTTCTTCCTGCGTTGTTGCGTCCTCATTGGATTCCGCTGTAGATTCGTCTTCTTTGGAAGATTCCTGCGTAGAAGAAGACTGTGTACTATCTTCTTCGTGCTCACCGTCTTTTTCTTCATCAGCTTCTGCATTTTCTTCCCCGGAATCTTCCTTATCCCCGGTTGCATCATCTGATTGGGATTGCGTCGCTGTTTCCGTATCCTGTGCTTCTGCAGCTACAGTTACAGATCCAGGCAGGCTTGTTCCAAGCATTGATACACTTAAAGTCAGTGCCAATGCTTTTGCCAGACTCTTTTTCCTTATCATCCTTCATTCCTCCCGTAATATTTCTTTGCGTATCCGATATGACTCCTCCTGCCATATCATACAGTGTTTGATTTAATGACACTTAATACACTTTAGTCATTATTATAGGAAAAAGAATTTTTATTTTCTAATCAACGGTTTATGTAAACTATGCAAATGTAACCATTTTATCTTTTTTAGTCTGTTGTTTTTGTTTATATTTAGAATATGTGTTATCATTGTCGTTGTTAAAGTATGCATTTTAGTAGTAAAATGATGTATTTTAAATAAGTGAATGTATAAATTGTATAGAATTGGTTTTTCATGTCTGCTGTTAAAAAGGTTGCTACTATTGTGCCAAAAATGGTATCATTACGATGTTATTATATCAGGAAAATGTGATGAGAATGAGGACAATGGGCAACCCTATATGCATCCGGAATATTAAAGCAATTAATAGACAGGGAGCACTTTGTAGCAGAACAATTATCAGCATTATCAAAAAAGTTTTTCTTAGATATTAATAAAAGAAAAGGCAAAAAGTATCAAAGCATAATAGATAAATGACAGAAAAAAATATTTTTATATAGCAAGGAAAAAAGAATTCATATGAAAACAATAGCTGAATTAGAGGAGTACTTAGAAAAAGAATGTTACTCGTTCAATGAATTAATCATCGGAAAACATAGACCTCCAGAAGGAATTGTAATACAGCAGGATGGGCAGCAATATATATTTGGCTATTCTGAAAGAGGATCTCTTAATGTGTTTAAAACTTTTAAATCAGAAAAAGAACTTGTTGATCATGCAATTAAAAATCTGGAAAATAACAAATGGAATAAAGCTCATTTAGTTGCATGGGCATGGGCCGAAAGCGATATTATCGAAGCTGAAAATGAGTTAAAGAAAAAGCATATTATTTTTGAAAGAAATGACATTCCAAACTATAACAGAGAGCATCCAAAAGCATATCGCTTATTTGTTTTTGGAAAAGATATTTTATTGCTTTCAGAATTTATGAAAAAATATATAAAGCGTTAGGATTCAATTGTCCTTAACGCTAAGTCATTAAAATTTTCCAGCCTGTCAAACCGGGCAAATTGCATTGGACATTCCATGTCCGGTGCGATTATTCGTGGATTCCCGGTTTGTGTCGTGGTAATTTTCACCGTAACTGTTAAGCTGTAAATGAAAGAGAGGTAGAAACAGGCACAAATATGCCGGATCTCAGTATATTGGTTGAACTTGCCGAATTCTACGACATTGAAATCAGAGAGCTCCTGAATGGAGAAAGGAGCCAGACCATGAACAAAGAAATGAAAGAAACCTTAAACACAGTTGCCGCATATGAAAAATGTGTGAAGCAAAAAGCACTAAAAGCAGGAAATCTAGCATTTGCATCTATGTTTTTAATATGTGCTGCAACTATTATTATCCAGCTTTTAATATCACAGAATATTCCTTTGGTATTAGGATAGACAATAAGTACTCTAATAGGAGGCATTATATACGCTTCTATTATGGTATATAACGGGATCTGGGACAGTTGCTTATCCAAAGGACAAACCCTATGGCGTGATTTCTTTACAAGCGTCATATGTTCAGGAATTTTTGCCGTGATCTTCGATATTTGTCTTGGAAAAATGCTCTGTAATCAAGAAATGATACAGTCCTCTGCTGATCAGCACTCCAATCGTACAGCCGACCACACACCCCAAAAAGACATAAGTAAGCGCTTCAAAAGCAGCCATCCACATAACCTGACGTTCATCCATTCCCACAGCCCGCATCACTCCGTACTGTCCCATTCCCGCAGACACGCTCATGGAAATACTATTAACAATATTCAGCACCGCCACCAATGCAATAATTGATAAAAAGCCGTAGACACAGAAAACAAATGCCCTGTATGTACCAGTTGTACGTTGGTCGCGTTTATCCTGAAAAAGATACATTTCACCTGCAACTATTCACTTTCCTATACAACTTTACTCAACTCTTCAAGACGGCAGTTTTGGCGACGATACCTTGCCGGAACGAGAAAATCAGATACAGGATGTTTCTATGGAAGATACTAACCCTTCAATGGATACACACAGACATTATATTTTAAATTGGAATATTAACCTTATCTATATCTTTACCTTTCTTCTCAAATAACGGCATATCCCATTCATCTTTGCCATTTTCTATAAATCCATTTGACTTCCAAAATCGAATGGAATCTTCTTTTGTGCTGTTAAGTTCATAATACTTTGCTCCATCTGATCTTGTGTAATTTTCCAGAGCTTCAAAACATTTATGCCCCGTTCCATTTCCCCTGTATTCAGGGAAAACCCAGAAATCCAATATAAAACATTTACCATCTTCACTTTGATAAGTATTATACTGTGCAGCTCCTATTTTTATATTATCATCCATAAAATAAACCATGTGATGTCCATCTTTTTGCCTTATCATATGTGACTTTATGATTTCTCTGTATTCGTCCCCTGAAAAATACTCGATATCTTCCTCGTCTGAAATAATCCCATCATCAACTAAATACCCGATATGAATATTCCAGAACTCATCTATCCTCTCCACCGGTATTTCTTCAATTCTTATCATACTCTGCTCTCCCACCATCATCTTGCTTGCTATCCTACCCATTTTAAGTACTTTATCATTACAATTTCCTGCATGCCTTGTCATCCCAAGAATTCTGTCAGTCTTCGTTTATTTTCAACTGTTTTACAGCCTTCTCAAAGTCATAAAATAAATCAATATATTTCTCCACAATCATATTATAGTGCTCATTCACAATTTCACAATCATAATCATGTGTAAGCTCATTTCTTACTTTTAACATTTCCATGCATCATCTGAAATTAAATTTGCTTTATAAGATTCTCTAAGCACTTTCCTTGGCGAACCAGCCACAAAACCCGTGATTGCATAATACTGTACTAATATGTCCTTCATTACTTTCCAGGATAAATCAAATGTAATACTGAATTTGGCACTGGTTCCACTCAATACAAAGGAATCCGAAAGATCTCGCTGTCTTGCCTCTGCCAATGCATCCAGTGAATTGCAAAAAGACATAAATCGTCTGTTAAATCTCTCGTCCATATTGTTTAATATCCTCCAATAATAGTTGATTTCTACAGGTATCCATATTTATTATATCCACACTATAAAGTGTTGGCAATTCTTCCACTTTTTCAACAAGCAATCCAAAATTCTTCACACCAGATACTGCTATATCTATATCACTCCGTTCCCGGGCTGTTCCCTTTGCTCTTGATCCGTATAAAATCACCTTTTTTGCCTGAAATTGTCTACATAAATCTGCTACTTCTTCTATGACCTCTTCTGCCTTCACAATTATCACCTGACCTTTTTAGATATTTTAACATAAAAAAGGCGATACCGTATAGATAGTTTCATCTATATGGTATCGATCAGAATGCGTACGTGATTTTTGACGGATAATCCTAAATTATAATCACAGCCACGCTACCACAGTCATAACAACATCAAGTCCGTTACCGATTAGATTGCTTATGAAGTGAGCAGTCATTGGGACATATATATTTTTTGTTCGTACATACGAAACAGTTAATGGCAACGCCCATATCATAGTCAGAAATATTCCCCACATTGACAGCGAATGTTCTAAAGCATATAAAAACATTCCCAAAATTGATGTCACTACGAGTATTTTCTTATTTCTGAAAGAAATCATATTTCTTCGATAAAATATTTCTTCTGTAATGGGCGGCAACAGTATTGTGGATATTGCAAATATGATCAGTTTCAGCCAGGTATCTCTTCTCAATCCGATCGTACCTGTATTCAGGTTCGGGCAAAAGCTTTCGAGAACACCTGTTATGATAAAAGCCATCATAAAGAAAACCGTTGTCACAATAACCTGCTTCCAGAATTTTTTTCCACTTTTCAAACTAACCAGCCATTCTCTGATTGAAAATTCTTTTTTTATCAGGAAGTATATCAACAGCAATAAATAAAATCCAAAGTTAGTATAAATGAAATATTCCCCAGGAATCATTAAACAAGATGTAATAAAAGCAACCTCTATAATTATAGGAACAGCATTCAATTTAAAATATTCTCTCATATATAATTTAACACCTTTAAAAATAACTTGCGGCGTACCTGAAGCTTATTCATTAAACTTCTAAACCACTTCTATTTCTTAATGTTGTCCAGATATTTCTTCGTCTCTGCAACAACTACTCTGCTCAATGCCAGCAGTGCGATCAGGTTTGGAATTGCCATCAGTCCATTGAAAATATCTGCAATCGTCCATACTTCACTGACAGTCATATATGGTCCAATGAATACACAGGCAATGTAGAGCCAGCGATAGGCCTTCACTGCCTTCTGGTTATGCCCTGTCAGATACTCCAGGCAACGTTCACTGTAATAATCCCATCCAAGGATCGTTGTAAATGCAAAAAATACCAGACATACCATCAGAATAAAGGATGCTGCCACATCAGGAAAAGGAAGTCCGATCTGAAATGCCTTGGTTGTAACTGCTACTCCTTCCAGTCCCATATCCCATGCCCCTGTGATAACAATGGATAATCCCGTCATGGTACAGATGATCAGCGTGTCAATGATCGTTCCCATCATGGATATCAATCCCTGTTGTGCAGGTTGATCTGTCTGCGCTGCTGCTGCCGCGATAGGTGCACTACCAATACCTGCTTCATTAGAGAAAATACCTCTTGCAATACCTTTCTGCATTGCTATGATCATAGCACCAATTGCTCCACCTGCAACAGCTCTCATACCAAAGGCACTCTGTACGATCGTTACAATTGCTCCCGGAATTGCCTTAAAATTGAATATCAGAATCAGCAATGCTGCCGCAACATAGGTAATTGCCATAAAAGGCACAATAACCTGTGCAACACTGGATATTCTCTGTAATCCACCGATAAGTACAAGTGCGACACAGACAGTCACCAGAATACCTGATATTACAACACTCCAGGAATAAGAATGACCTAATATTTCAACCATATGGGTATTTCCTGCATCAAAGAAGTTATTCACAGCACTGGTGATACCATTGATCTGTGAGAAAGTACCAATACCGAACAAACCTACACATACGCCAAGAAATGCGAAGATCCTGGCAAGCCATTTCCACTTCTCTCCCATGCCTTTTTCTATGTAATAGAATGGTCCTCCAATAATATGTCCATCCTTCTCTACCACACGGTATTTTACAGCAAGCAGACATTCTGAATATTTCGTTGCCGTTCCTACCAGTGCAGCCATCCACATCCAGAACAATGCTCCTGGTCCACCTGCTACGATCGCAGTCGCAACACCTACAATATTACCGGTACCGATTGTTGCAGAAAGTGCAGTACATAAAGCTGCAAAGCTCGATACTTCTCCTTCTGTACCACTTTTTTCATTCGCTGCGAGATTCCTGATTGCTCTCGGAAGTTGTGTGATCTGTATACCCTTTAACCGGATTGTCAGGAATATACCTGTTGCAAGAATCAGAATAATCAGTGGCAATCCCCATACCAGGTCATCGACTTTGGATAAAAAGTTGCTGAATGTGTCCATATACTTATTCTCCTCATGTAAAAATATATTTCATCCGACGGCAATTTACGCTTTAGCGCTTTACCATAATGATGAATAAATTTACGATAACACATATAAAACATTTTCGCAACACAAATTTATCCTGACATGCTTGCAAGCATTTCTTTCAGTTTGCTGATATTAACCTGCTTGGACAAATGACCATTCATACCACTTGAAAGCGACCTTTTCACATCCTCATCAAAAGCAGCCTGTTGTGCACCATTATAATAATGCCAGATAACTATTCATTATTATAACCTTGCCTTTCCGCAATTTGTAAATTTAAAGGCAATTCACTCCTTGTTATGTAAATTTTCGCACTTCTTTTATTTGATCACACACATAGTTCGTGCAGACATCAATCATTCAATTGTTTCAATCATCATTATCAGTCTTTGATATTCCGATATCACTTCCTGATATGGTTCATCACTGCCGGTCAATTCACCATTTCTAAGTACTTCTGTTAATTTGTAACTGGCTGAATACAGATCATGAAAGCCCAGGGTCAGACAGATTCCTTTTAGAGCATGAACTGCTTCAAATGCTTCCTCTGCATTTCCCGTTTCCATACTCTCCTGTAACTTTACGAAGCTTTGCTCTTTCATAAATTTATTTAAATACTTGCACAACAGTTCCTCGTCTCCGAATCTGTCAAGAATCTGTTCATAATCTATTCCCATCTGTTCATAAATTTCCTGTATTTTCATTGACCGCCATACCTTTCTGTAATCTGTCTATCTGTGCAGTACACCGCTTTTGGCAACTTCCTGTACTGCTTTCTCCAGTTCTTCCGGCGGCAGGACCAGCGCAAATCTCACATATCCCTCACCAAGACTTCCAAATGCATCTCCCGGTGTACACAGTACACCTGCTTTCTCTACCAGCTCCATGGCAAATTCTCTGGAAGAATGATATCCCTCCGGAATAGGCGCCCATACGAACATTGTACCTTCACTGTCCGGAACATTCCATCCAATCTTTCTAAAGCCTCCACAGAGAGCATCTCTTCGTTCCTGATATTTTCTGCACTGTTCTTTTACATAGTCCCTTGATCCACGAAGAGCTGCAATTGCTGCCCTCTGGATAGGAATAAATGTACCAAAATCAATCTGGGAGCGTAACAGTTTCATAGCATCAACTGCATCTTTTCTACCGATCATAAAGGATATTCTGGCTCCTGTTACATTAAAAGACTTGGATAATGAGAAAAATTCAGCCCCTACCTCTGCCGCACCTTCATGCTGCAGGAAAGAACCTCCTACTCTGCCATCAAATATAATATCTGAATATGCGTTATCATGAATAATGAAAATATCATATTTCTTTGCAAAAGCGATCAGTTCATCATAGAAAGATGCCGGAGCTGTCTTGCAGACAGGATTGTACGGATAAGATACGATCATCACTTTAGCACGTCTGGCGATATCCTCCGGAATTTCTGAAAGGACAGGCAGAAAATGATTCTCAGCTTTCAAATCATAGAAGTACTGCTCTGCCTGTGCCAGATAAGCCCCTGCCTCAAAAATGGGATAACCGGGATTGGGAAGCAGTACAACATCTCCCGGGTCACACAAAGCCATGCATACATGTCCGATTCCTTCCTGTGAACCATGTACTCCTGTTATCATATCCTGTGTAATTCTGACACCGAAACGCTCCTGGTAGTAATCCACTACGGCATCCAGCAGTTCCGGAATATCGATCAGTGAATATTTATAATCTTCCGGATTGGCTGCACTTTTCTGTACAGCTTCCATAATATGTGGGGCAGGTGCAAAATCAGGTGTTCCTACAAATAAATTATAGAGTTTACGCCCCTGTTTCTCCATTTCATCTCTTTTTGCATTCAGTTCTGCAAAAATACCTGTTCCAAAATGCTCGCTGATTCTTTTTGATCCTATCTGTGACATAATACTCACTCCTCCTGTTTCTTCTCAATTCGTCTTCTGGCCCATATAAAACACAATGCATGCACTGTAAATGTAATTGTCCATGTGATCGGATAGGACAGATATATGATGTCCTGTGTATGATACTGTGGAATCTGAAAAACCGTTGCCAGCCATACAAGTCTCAATCCACAGGCGCCGACCAGTGAAACGATCATTGGCATGATCGAGTAACCGATTCCTCTAAGTGAACCTACGAACACATCCATGATACCGCATAGGAAATACAGCTTACAGATATATCTAAGTCTTACCATTCCTGCTGCAATGACCTCCGGGCTGGTAGAATAGATGCTTAACAACTGTTCGCCGAATATAACTGCCAGATTACCCAGGATCAGACCTGTTGCAATCGCATATACTTCCCCGGCAAACAGAATTTTATTGATACGATCCATCTTCTTCGCACCATAATTCTGGCTGGTAAAGGATATTGTTGCCTGATAAAAGGCGTTCATTGCCATATAAACAAATCCTTCAATGTTGGCTGCTGCTGAATTTCCTGCAACCGCAATTGCGCCAAAGGAATTGATTGCTGACTGGATAACTACATTGGACAGAGAAAAGACAATGCCCTGAAATCCTGCCGGAAGTCCTATCTGCATAATACGTATCAGCTTGTCTTTTTCGATACGAAGTTCTTTCAGTTCCAGTCTGATAGCTCCCTGTTCTCTCATAAGACAGCGTACAACCAGAAATGCAGATATTGTCTGGGAAATAGCAGTTGCGATGGCAACGCCTGCTACACCCATCTTAAATACGATCACAAAGACCAGATTCAGGATAACATTGACTACCCCTGCTTCAAATAAATAATACAGCGGTCTTTTGGTATCTCCGATTGCCCTGAGAATAGCACTGCCAAAGTTATAGATCATGGTAGATGTCATGCCCAGAAAGTAAATTCTTAAATAGACAACTGCAAGTCCTATAACTTCTTCCGGTGCCTGCATCCATGTCAGGATCTGTCTAGCTGCCAGGATTCCTATTACAGTCAGCAGAATACCACTGTAAATACTGAGCATCATGGAAGTATGAACCGTTTCTTTCAGGTCTTTTTCCTGTTTTGCACCATAAAATCTGGCTGTCAAAACATTAGAACCGATAGATAGACCAACAAAAAGATTGGTCAGAAGATTGATCAGTGCAGTATTGGAGCCAACTGCAGCTAATGCATTATCCCCTGCAAAGCGCCCTACAACCACAATATCTGCGGCATTGAACAAAAGCTGTAAAATGCTGGAACACATCAGTGGCAGCGCAAAAATCAGCATTTTTTGAAAAATGGAGCCGCTGCACATATCCATTTCATATTTTTTCACATACATACCCCTTTCTATGTATTATCGTATGTCATCCGCATGTATGACCGGATTCTTCCAGGTTCTTATGATCAGTGGAATTACCATCAGAATCCAAATGACAGGCTCTGCCCAGATAATTCCCCAATATCCAAAGAATCTGACAAATGTAAATGTAAATACCAGTTTGCCTGTAAGCTCAATAAAGCTTGAGAAAACCGGAGTTTTATAATCCCCAAACCCCTGCATGGAATTACGAAGTACCACAATTCCAACGCATACAGGGATAAATGACATATCCAGTTCAAGATATGTTCTGCCCCAGTAAATGATTTCAGAGCTGTCAGTACTGGCTATGAATCGGATCAGATATGGTGAAATTGTATGTGCCATGATGATAACGATCACGCTCCACACAAAGCCTATACCCAGCACTCCCTTCATTCCTTCCCTGATCCTGCTGTACTTGCCTGCACCATAGTTCTGTCCACAGTATGTCGCCATGGAAGATCCCAATACACTGATCGGCAGATTCCAAATTTCAAAAACTTTTCTGGCTGCTGTATGCGCCACAATAATAGATGTTCCCAACTGATTGATACCTGACTGCAGTACCACTGTACCAAAATTTACCAGACTGGACATCAATCCCATGGATAAGCCATTCTGATACAATGTCCATAGTCTGTCCTTTTCTATCCTGAAATCTTCCCTGCCCACATGCAGAATCGGGAAACCTCTATATATACGCCAGATACAAAGTACAACAGAAAGAAACTGTGCGATTACTGTTGCATAGGCTGCACCTGCCACTCCCATATGTAAACCCAGTATAAAGAAATAATCCAAAGCTACATTGACAAAAGACGATAAAACCAGAAAAATAAGCGGTGTTACAGAATCGCCGATCGCCCTGAGCATATTGGCACACAAATTATAAGCCAGTGTAATAAACATTCCCCATACCAGAACCCTGATGTAGGCATAGGACATGGAGAATTGTTCCTGTGGCACCTGAAGAAGTCGAAGGATAGGATTTAAGAATAATGCCGTTAATGTGATCAGTACGATCGCGGTACCAAACCCAAGCATGATCGATCCTGCAATCGTCTGTCTCAGTGACTTCTCTTCTTTACTTCCATAATAACGTGCCATTACCACACTGAATCCAAGAGAAAGGCCATTAAAAAAACCTGTAAGAAGATTATACAGTGTCGATACAGAACCTACGGAAGCCAGTGCTGTTTCTCCCAGTGTACTTCCTACGATCTTGGTATCAATGAGGCTATATAGAATTTGAAAAAGATTGCCCAGAAAAACAGGAATGGCAAACAGCAGAATCAATCGAATCGGTTTACCCTCTGTCAAAGTTGTTGTTCTTGCTTTCATGGCTTTCTAAGTCCTTTCGGATAGTGATTTTTGAGAATCTGCCCGGCAAGTTTGCCCCAGCCCAGACTGTACCCATCTACCGTGACCAGATACCAGCCCTTGTCCATATCTGCATCTTCACATGTCAATGTCTGTCCATTCAAGTATGCCATTGTCTCTGCATCCTGTCCTTTCAGACTCCATGTATGCTTCACTTCCTCCGGTGTCAGAGCCAGTGCCAGAGCATGGGAAGGTTCGAAACGGTTCTTCTTTAACGTTCCCAGATGCAGGCCACAGCGCAGCACCTTTAACGTATGCAATGAGGGCATGTCCCTGGGCAGCAGATATAACTGTTCTCCGAACAGATACAGACCTCCACATTCCCCCTCCAGCAAATCTATGGTAAGATTTTCTTTCTGGAAATCCAGATACTGGCTGTAATCAGCAGTATTGCCACCCTGTTTATTCTGTGGTTTTTTCCCCTTACGTGGTTTTACAGCCTGATTGGGAAATACACCTGTTTCTGTTCCATATTTTACAAATCCCGTATATCCCTGTGGAACTTCACCTGCCTTATGGAGCACAGCCAGGAAATGTCCTTCGCCGTCCAACTGATGTGGCCACAGACGAATCGTTCTCTCTAAGTGCAGCGTTGAAACATCCTCTGCCTTTTCTTCTCCATAATATGCCCACTGTGGTACTCCATGCGACATTCCCTCTGCAAGAGGTACTTCTTCCAGAACAAATCCAGGGTGTCTGCGCAGAAATCTTGCCATACTGCCTTCATTCTCTGCCGGAGCAAAAGTACAGGTAGAATAAACTAACCTGCCTCCGGGACGAAGCATAGTGGCAGCATGATCCAGAATCTCATCCTGTCTCTCTGCACAGATTCGCACATTATCCAGACTCCATTCTGTACATGCCTCTTCATTTTTACGGAACATTCCTTCCCCGGAACAAGGTGCATCTACCAGAATCCTATCAAAGTACTCATCAAACAATTCTGCCAGTTTGGCAGGTGCTTCATTGGTTACCAGAGCATTGCGGATTCCCATTCGTTCCACATTTTCAGACAGTATCCTGGCTCTGACCGGATGAATCTCATTGCATACAAGCAGTCCCCTGTTCTGCAAAGCTGCTGCAATCTGCGTGGTTTTACCACCGGGTGCAGCACACAGATCAAGGATTTTCTCTCCGGGTCTGGCTTCCAGATAAGCTGCCGGTGCCATTGCACTGGGTTCCTGAATATAATATACTCCTGCCTCATGCCACGGATGCTTACCCGGTTGATCCTGTTCACCATAATAAAAGCCATTTTCTTCCCATGGCACCTGTCTTAATGTAAAAGGTGCAGACTGTAAAAAGGCCGCCCGAGTCCCTTTATTAGGATTCACCCGAAGCGCCTGATATTTTGTCCTGTCATAACTTTCTTTAAAAGCAGGATATGCTTCACCAAGCATATCCTGCATTCTTGCCTCAAATTCCTGCGGCAGCATCATAATACTAACCCCTTGTCTTCATCACAGCCTAATACTATATTGAGACACTGGATTGCTGCACCGGATGCACCTTTGCCCAGATTGTCAAAACGTGTTGTGACCATGATTCTTTCCTCATTACCGGTTACATAGATTTCCAGTCCATCCCAGCCGGAGCGTCCATCTGAGAACAGGATTCCACCTGTTTCTTCCTCTGCTCCCAATGGCTGTACTGTGATAAATTTCTCGCCTTCATAATGTTTTGCCAGATAATCACGTACTGTCTGCGGTGTCTGTTTACCATTTAACATATCCGCATAGAAGGACAGGCTTACTGTCATTCCGCTATAATAGTCTGTTACCATAGGGGAGAAAAGAGGTGTTCTCTCCAGTCCTGATATTGCTTTCATTTCCTTTAAATGCTTATGAGTCTGGCTCAATGCATATAATCTGGCAGAGTTAAACTCGTTTCCCCTGTCTTCTGCCTGATACTGTGCGATCAGTTTCTTACCGCCTCCGCTGTAGCCTGACACTGCAAATGCAGATACAGGATAATCCTTTGGAAGGATTCCTCCTGCAACCAGTGCATAGGCCGTTGTAATAAATCCTGTAGCATAACAGCCGGGAACTGCAATCCTCTTGCCTGTTCTGATCGCATCTCTATGTGATGCTGACAGTTCAGGGTAGCCATATGCCCATCCTGCTTCTGTTCTATGTGCTGTTGATGTATCAAGAATGACCGTATTTTCATTATCCACCATTGCTACAGCCTCTCTTGCTGCTGCATCAGGCAGACATAAAAATGTAATATCTGATTCATTAATATATTTTCTGACCTCATCAGGGTCTTTTCTTAATTCGGAAGGAATTTTCAATAATTCAATATCGTCTCTATTTTCAAAACGCTCAAAAATACGTAATCCTGTCGTGCCTTCGCTGCCATCAATGAAGATTTTCTTTTTCATGTTCCTGTCTCCTTCTGTATATTATGATACCTATGGTAACCCTATTTTGGTGCTGTGTCAATCAGTCAGTTGCACTGCTGCCTCTGCATATTCTATATTTGTGACATGCCTCCTACGAGAATGTAATAATTATCCTCGTAAATCTGTTCGAACTGTTCCATTGGAAGTGGATTTACCCCCCGTCCAACTTCAATCGTATAACCCGGTCTGTCATATTCCTGAATGAACCAGTCCTTGTATCCTGCATATCCGGATTCTGTCGGAGTTTCTTCCATCGCATAACCACTTACATTGCTGAAATACTGCGCGATCTGTCTGGATTTCTCAGGTTCATAATCCAGATACTTCCAGTAAATTACCTCTCCCTGTGTGTGGTAAGCAATAATAAGCCTGAAATCATGTGCTCTGGTAAATTCATACACGTTCACACTTTCTATTGCTGTCAGTGGTGCTTCTCCCACATAATCTCTCGGAGCAGGCATTGTGTAGCCCTGGCTGAATTTTATCTTCCTTGCCTGCTCCCAGCCGGCAGGGAACTGGAGATTCAGATCAATTCCATCAATATTGGCTTTCCAGCCGTCAGGATACGGAATATCCGGATATTCTGCTGCTATTACTTTTGTCAACTGCTCATACCGTAAATTCCCCAGCACTCTATTTACCAGATCTACCCCATCAGGATTTACCATTGGAACCAGATACAAACTGTAGCTCTCATACAGGGAAAAGGCGTATTCCCCATGTATCACTCCCTGTTGCGCATATGCCTGTGCGTATTCTTCTGCAAAGCGCAGCAGGATTGGCGTCGTGATCCACTCATTCGCATGAAAAGCCGCATTATAAAATACTTCTGTAGATCCTGTTCCAATTCGAATATAGGAAATATTCTTTTCCATTACGCTCTCTCCAATGCTTCCAGTCTCCAGAAACGGATACCGTACCAGCAATCCCTCTATAATATAATCTGTAAGAATGGACGTATATGCCACCTCAGATGACACCAGCGGATAATCAAGTGGAATATACACTCTAACCCCCAGTTGCAGATTGTAGACCTGCAGCATGGGATTGGCACGCAGGATTGCCTCCTGTGTTGCACCGTATCTGCGGGCTAACTGTTCTATCGTATCGCCATTTGCAATCGTATGAGTGACATAACCTTTCAGATAGGGAATCAGTTCCTGCCATACAGCCTGATCCACATAGCATCCCACAACTTCTCCATGTACAACATGTTCTCTTTTGAATTCCTGCAACGCTTTGCATGTATTCTGTCCAAAAATACCATCAATTTGTGCCGGATATCCTGCCCTGTTCAGTGCAAGCTGCAAATACTGCACCAGCACTCCTCTGTCACCAAGATAAATATTTCGCATGAATGCCTCCTAAAAAATAGAGTAAATGTATCTGCTACATTTACTCTATTGCCTACTTTATTATCTTATGATAAATTGTTGTATTTGTGTATTTTATTTCTATAAATATGATTCATAGAAATTCAAGACCTCATCCATAAAGGGTATCATGATCTCATTCGGAGCCAACTGAATGCTGTGCTTTGCTCCCTGAACCTGTATCAATTGTACATTATGTGCCTTACGTGCAAATTCATTCTGTCCACTCGCCCCTACTGTGGTATCCTTCTGTGCCTGAAATAAAAGGGTCGGCGTACAATATCTGTCTGCACCCCTTATAACCTGCTGCATTGCTCTAACTGCTGCCGTCAGCCACGCATAAGTACCTCCATAGGTCTGATAATTGGGATCATGGAGTTGAATATCATGTAAATATGCGTATCTGGGTTCACTTCCGATAGAACTGTGCACATAATCATATGTTCCGTCAAAAGCTCCACTTCCCATGATATATTTCTCACTTCTGCCCATCAGATTAGCGGCTCTGGTAATAGAAAGTGCCGTATTCTCCGGCAGCCCGCCATACTGAATCTCCATCATAGGTGCGATCAGAACCGCCGCGTCGAACAGCTCCGGGTCTTCTTCCATCAAAAGTGCAGCAATACAGCCTCCCATGGAATGAGCATACATATACAGTTTCTCTTCCTCATGCATAGCCGGTCTGACCTTTTTTTCAAGGAATATGCGATAATCTTTCACATATTCTTCAAAATCGCCAATTGTGACCTTGGACAGATCTGCATGCTGTCTGTAGGAATAACCATGTCCTCTATGATCGATGATACTGACAGAATAGCCTGCCTGCAGGAAATAATATATTGATTCTCTGAATTTATAACAGCCATCTGTATAACCATGTGCTATTGCAATGTGGGCTTTGTGCTGTTTTGAGAGATACTGTTCATAATAGAGCTGTCTTCCGTCATAACCTTCCAGATATCCCGAAGTCATATGCTCTTTTAAATAAGGCTCGACAACCTGCTGCATCGTATCCATATAGTTATCTTCTGATAAATAACGGACTGTAGTACCTTTCTGTTGCTCTGCCTCGAGCTTCTGTGTTCCCTTGGGAGATTTTATCTTATGCTTTGGCCAGCACAAATATGCTCCCGTTGCTGCCACGCCTGCAGCCGCTGCCGCTGTAATAACGCGGTACTTTGCTCTTTTATTCATTCGTACCCTCTTCCCTGCTGTTATACAATCTGTCTCTTGGCTACATATACCTGGAAGGTATCATTACCTTGCAGATGTTTGCCTGAACGGATCGTTACATTCTTATCTGTGATAAGATATTCTACAACTGCGCCATCTTCGATCACCGTATCCTGCATCAGAACACAGTTCTTTACCTTAGCACCCTTGCCGATCTTCACACCTCTGAACAGGACGCAGTTCTCAACTTCACCCTTGATCTCACAGCCATCAGCCGCCATCACATTTCTGACTTTACAGCCATTGATATAACGTGTAGGGTTGTCATCACGAATCTTGGTGTAGATCTGATTACCTGAGAACAGCGCATCCAGATTATTCTCATCCAGAAGCTTCATGTTTTCCCTGAAGTAACTCTGCATATCATTAATGCGGGCTACATATCCTTCATAACAGTATCCCTGCATATGGAGCTGACCTGTCTTTGGTGCAAGTACATCGCGTTCAAAATAGGACTGTCCTTTAAGATATGCCTCATCGATCAGACTGATGAGAAGTTCTCTTTCCAATACGAATATATTCATTCCCATATTCTGTACACCAGGCTGTACAGAATTCATATGGATCTGCTGTACTCTCCCTGTGTCATTAACATCCAGAGTAAAATACATATCCTTAAGATCAACATTGGGATTCTTGAAAGCCTGTGGAATCTCCTGCCTGTTATAAACCAATGTCACATCAGCTCCACTTTCCACATGTGCATCCAGTAATGCTTTGAAATCAAAATTCACAGCAAGATTGGCATCTGAGAGAATTACGTACTTTTCTCTCTGTGAGCGAATGAACTGTTTAATACTCTCCAGTGCCTCTACTCTGCCATTATAGAGTTTGATCGTTTTCTGCGCAAAGGGCGGTACAATATTCAAACCACCATTCTTACGGGTCATATCCCATTCACGCCCGGATCCCAAATGATCCATCAGAGAATGATAATTCTTACGAACGATCAGTGAAATATTATCAATCCCGCAATTGACCATACTGGAAATGACAAAATCCGACATACGGTAACGGCTTGCAAACGGAATAGAAGCCATCAGACGGTCACTGACCAACTCTGGAACAAGTGAATCATAACTGTTTGGAAAAATAATGCCCATTGCATCTGCGTTTGAATTTACCATTTTTCTTCACCGTCCTTTACATCACTATATACCATTGCTTTCGGTCCTACCTTGGCATTTCTGCCTACTGTAACACCGGAACCTACTGTAGCGACTCCGTTCTCTTCGCCTTCAGGCATGGCACCCACTACAGCATTCTCTTCTATTGTAACATCTTCCGCGATAATACAGTGTTTGACCACTGCACCTGTCTTGATGACAGTGCCGCCCATGACAACAGCATCCTCGATCTGTGCGCCTTCTTCCACTGTAACGCCTGCAAAAAGAATCGAATGTTTCACTGAACCATATACACGACATCCATCTGTGATCATGGATTCATGTACTTCGGCATTAGCGCCGATCCTGTGTCCTGTCATACCACTGTTTCGGCTGTATATCTTCCAGTTCTCATCAAACAGGTCAATACCGCTGTGTTCAGGGTCCAGTACTTCCATGTTCGCTTCCCACAGAGAATTAATAGTTCCCACATCTTTCCAGTAGCCGTTAAAATGATATGCGTACATCCTGCGACCATCTCTAAGCAGATTAGGGATGATATTATTGCCAAAATCATTTTCTGAATTAGGATCTGCCTCATCTTCTTCCAGATATTTCTTTAAAATATCCCAGTTAAAGATATAAATACCCATTGATGCCAGATTAGATTTCGGATTCTTGGGTTTCTCCTGAAATTCCGTAATTCTGTCATTTTCGTCAGCTACCATTAAGCCGAAACGGGATGCATCTTCCCAGGGTACCTCCATGACAGCCACACTGAATTCTGCACCTTTTTCTTTATGAAAAGCCAGAAAATCACTATAATCCTGTTTGCATATCTGATCACCTGATAAAATGATAACATACTGAGGATTATACCTTTGAATAAATGATAAGTTCTGATAAATTGCATTTGCTGTTCCCTTGTACCAGTCAGAACCATTTGCCTGCTGATAGGGTGGCAGGATATGAACACCTCCATGAAGTCTGTCCAAATCCCATGGTTGTCCATTTCCTATGTACTCATTCAGTACCAGGGGCTGATACTGGGTAAGAATACCAACTGTATCGATCCCCGAATTTACACAATTTGACAATGGAAAGTCGATAATTCGATATTTTCCTCCAAAAGGAACCGCCGGTTTTGCAAGTTTTTGTGTCAATGCATACAGACGAGAACCCTGACCACCAGCCAGGAGCATTGCGATCAATTCTTTTGCCATTGCTAGTCCTCCTTTACATCTGATTTCAGTAACTATTCCATATAAGACATATTGACCTTTCTGTCTCAGAATAGCTTCTTTATTTATATACAATATTATCACAAATTCTCGCAAAACGCATCAAAAAATGGGCATTTTTTCTAATTTACATAACTTTTACCCGTTGTTTATCCTATTTTCTAAGATAGTCTGATATTCCTCCTCAATGATCGTTACCGGAATACTGTATGTGTTCCAGGTTTCCTTTTTTCCTGTTGATGCTGCTTCTCCACCTGTCACCATTCCCAATAGCCAGCCTTCCCTGTCGAATACACCGCCACCGGACATTCCTGCCCTGGCATAACATGAAGTACACAGCATATCCATACCAAATCCAGGCATATACTGTGTCTGCGTTATCGTCCCTTCATAATAAGTATCTTCTGAACCGGCCTGTATAATGGCTGTACCGCTCTGCGACCGTTCCTGCAAAGCAATTTCCAACGGTTTTCTCACCTCTGTAACGGACTGCATCAACTGTTGCGGAATATCTGTTATATCTATTTTTAAAAAAGCCACATCATATTGCGCTGAATATCCCAGTGCATATGCTGTCAGCTTATCACCATTCGCAAAGGTCACTTCCGCCTCTACATCCCCCGTCAGAACATGACGGTTCGATGCGATCACCACTTCCTGTTCTGTAATCTCCCATATGAGTCCTGTTCCGGCGTTCTGTTTCACAGTAATATGTACCAGACTTGGACGTATATCCTCATAAACACTGGCAGTTTGGGTATCCTCTTCTTCTGCCCGTTCTGTTAACTGCACAGATTCCGACTCTTCACTCTCCTGTACATTCTCCGCTAAACTGCCACCTCTGGCATGCTTCCATACAGAATTCTTTATAATTATTATGAAGATCATCGCTATGATCAGTACCACCGCCAATACCGCGGCTATTATTTTCTTTCGATTCATCTTTATCGTCATGTCCTTTTTGTATGTACTGTATTAAACATTTGCGAAACACAATTCGTGCCATTCTCTATCCTAGTATAGCGTTTTTAAATTAACTAAACCATATTACTTGCCTATTTTCCCGATAGCACATGCCAAAAATCCTCAGCGTAGCCCGCTACGCCTACGTTTTTTGACATGCACTTTCTGAAAAATATTCTGCGTAAATGGTTCAGTTATTTAGAAAACGCTATACTAGTTTCGCAATTGCCTATATACTGTATTTCAAACCAGAAAAGGAGCTGATTGCTCAACTCCTTACTTTCTCATCATATTGCAAGCGCAGCGATAAGCCGGGTTATGTCGGTGCATGAACTGCACGAATGGTCATCTATCTAGAACTGCTGTTACCAACAGTTTCAAGCGACCCACCTGAAAACAGGTCGGGCAAACCTATTGTCTTCTGTTTGGTCTTGCTTCGAATGGGGTTTACATGTGCCCCTCTTGTTACCTCGAGAGCGGTAGTCTCTTACACTGCCTTTCCACCCTTACCCGGTAAACCGGGCGGTTTATTTCTGTTGCACTGGCCTTGGAGTCACCTCCACCGGACGTTATCCGGCATCCTGCCCTGTGAAGCCCGGACTTTCCTCACCTCCGTATAACGGAGCCGCGACCATTTGCCACACTTGCTGTACTATTGTACACTGGTTATTATAAATTTGCAAGCAATTTCTATACGTTGAAACAGCTTCCACCTACGAATTCACGTACAATTGAATTTCTCGGAAGTTCTTCTGCACTGACACTCAGGAAATATCCCAGGAATTTCAAGAGTCTTACCGCTTCGAAATATTCGGGTTCTCCCGGTTCAATGCTGTAGAGCAGACGCTCCGCATAGGGCTTTAAGACTGCCAGTTCATAAATCGTTGTTGAATTGAACATGGCATCTGCACTCTCCTGATAAGGGAAAATATTCTCTGTCTCTCCTTTTCTTACAGAAGGCCACATCTGGATCGTTCTCTTACCGCTGGCACCTCTGGTTCTGGCATCACGCACCATACGGCGCAATAATCTGCCATCCGTGGTCGGTATTCTGTTATGTTCATCAATATTAAGTGTAGTCAGCGCACTGATGTATATTTTGTATTTGCTCTCTGCCGGAAGTGCATAAGACATCTTATCATTCAATCCATGTATTCCCTCAATGACCAGAATATCCTCATGGCCTAACTGCTTAAAGTCACCATTATATTCTCTCTTACCTGTCACAAAGTTGAAGGTCGGCAGTTCCACTCTCTTGCCTGCCAGCAGATCACTCATATCCTGATTGAACTGCTTCGTATCAATGGCTTCCAGACATTCAAAATCATAATCCCCATTGGGCTGTCTAGGGGTCAGTTCCCTGTCTACAAAATAGTTATCTACTGCAATAGGATGCGGAACCATTCCGTGTGTACGAAGCTGCACTGATAATCTGTGGGAAAATGTTGTCTTGCCAGAAGAGGACGGACCGGCGATCATAACAAATTTAACGCCGCCTCTGGATACAATATCTGATGCAATTTCTGCAATTCTTCTCTCCTGCAAAGCTTCCTGCACCAATATCACATCATTAACCTTGCCTGCACGGATCTGATCGTTGAGATCAGCTACTGTGTCGATTCCAAGCTTGCTTCCCCAGTCTGCAGAAATCTGCAGTGTCTGGAACAGTTTATGCAGAGGTTTGAATGGTCTTACTACGGTTGGTTCCTTCTGTCCCGGAAGTACCAGCACAAAACCATTTTCATATAGTTGAAGGTCAAAATATTTCACATAACCTGTACTTGGTAGCATGTAGCCATAATAATAATCATAATAGCCATCCAGATTATAGACATTCACAGTAGAATTACCGCGATAGCGGAACAGTTTTACCTTATCTTCCATATTCTGCTGTCTGAAGATGTCCTTGGCTTCTTCCAGAGGTGTAGGCTTCTTCATCACCAGAATGTCTCTGTCCACGTACTCCTGCATCTTGCTGCGTACCTGTTCTACATCCTGGCTGGTCAGTTTATAACCTGACTTCACCGGACAATAATATCCATTTCCAATCGTATAATCTACCTTAACCGTACCTACCTTATCATGTCCCAGCACATCTTCTATTGCTTTCATCATCATTAAGATAGCGGTTCTCATATAGGTCTTATGTCCGGCATCATCTGACAAAGTCAGAAACTCCAGCGTACAGTCTCTGTCCAATTTCTTAAACAGCTCACGGATCTTGCCATTTCTGACAACAAGTGCGATCGGATACTCATATTCCTGCTCATATTCACGGGCAATATCCGCATAAGTCGTCCCCTTAGGGTATTCTTTTACCGTATCACCTATGGTTACCTTAAATATATGCTCCATGGTCACTGCCTCCTTACTATGCATCAGTTTACTTATACTACTACAAATGGCTCCTGGAAAGGGGCTGCATACAGCCTGATTCCCTGTAAATTCCGAGCCAGATATTCCTGCATATATGGAATAAAAAGCTTCTCTATCCCATAATGTCCCGCATCAATAATGCTGATTCCCTGTGCCAACGCATCAATTGCTTCATGATGATCTATATCACCTGTGATCATAACATCTGCATCTGCCTGTAATGCATTTTTGAGGAAACTGCCACCTGAACCCGGCATGACTGCTGCGTCCCTGACATTACTGTTCCTGTCACCATATACTCTGACAGATGGCACCTGAAAGCTTTTCTTCACCAGTTCTGCACATTCGTCCAGTGTCATACGATGCGGCAGTTTACCAACTCTTCCACATCCCTGTCTGGATACTCCATCATCGAAAGTCACATCCAGCACTTCACCATCTACGAGTCCTATCTTATCCGCTGCTGCATCTGCCATTCCCATAACATCAAAATTCGTATGCATTGCATAACAGACCATATCTGCACGGATCAGTCCATATATTCTCTTTCCAATAAAATCATCTGTATTCACACGGTTTATTTTATGAAAAATCAACGGATGATGTGTCAGCAGCATATCCGCACCCACACGAATTGCTTCGTCGATTACCTCATCCGTCGCATCTAACGCAATGTAGATACTTTTTACTTCTTTATCACGTCTGCCAACAAGCAGTCCGATATTATCCCAGTCCTCAGCAAAAGAAGGTGGTGACAATGTCTCCAGCTTCTCAATGATCTCATAGCATTTCATAATCCTTCCACGCCCTTCTATATCTGCAAAGCAATCCAGTCCCTACGAAAAATATTTATAAAGGCAAAAGACTATATCGCTCAGTTCATGATCCAGTTCAGCAATTCTGTACTGCTGTCTGGGTGTCGGCTGACGCTGACTCATCAGATTGCCCCTGATATTTTCCAAATTCTCTTTTTGCCATAACAAATAACGCTTCAGGATAGGGTGTCCCTGTTGTAAAAGACATGGACCATATGTATCCTGCACGCGCCTGATCTTCTCAGCCTCTTCCTTCGAAATTTCTGAAATGACAGGTACTTGGATTGTGTCAAGTTTATCCGTTTTATTTTCGATATTCTGCCTGCTTTTCTCCGTAAGATTATTGGCAAGCTGTTCTTCCTGCTTGCCAAAACCATTCGTGCTTACATGCATCATCGGATAATACTTGCCATCTTCACAGACCATATCTTCCCGATCGATCTGATATCCTTCTTCCCGCAGGAAACTTCTGACCTCTTTGATCTCTGACTGTGGCTGCAGGATCAATTGCTGCATATGTCTGATCAGTTCCCTGCCTTCTGTCAAAATATGAATGGTGAGTTTACCACCCATTCCTGCGCATATGATACCATCCGTCTCACCCGGTTCAAGTGCCTGTGTTCCATCCGAAAGTCTGGTTTCTATAAATTCCTGCATTCCATAATCTCTGATATTGCTCTTAGCCTGCTCTAAAGGTCCCTGATTTATGTCCATGGCTATCACTTTATCACACACATGACGCCTGATCAGTTCCATAGCTACATAACCATGATCACAGCCGATGTCTGCAATTACACTGCAGGGCTGTACAAGCCCTGCAACTGCCAACATTCTATCTGATAACAGCATTCTGATATCCCCTTTAGATTAATCAAGATAATCCTTCAGCTTACGGCTTCTGGAAGGATGACGAAGTTTACGAAGTGCTTTCGCCTCAATCTGTCTGATACGTTCACGGGTTACATTGAACTCCTTACCTACTTCTTCAAGAGTTCTTGCCCTGCCATCATCCAGACCAAAACGAAGTCTCAATACCTTCTGTTCTCTGTCTGTCAGTGTATCAAGTACCTCAACAAGCTGTTCCTTTAACAAAGTAAAGGCTGCTGCATCAGCAGGTACAGGTACATTATCATCCTGAATGAAATCGCCCAAATGGCTGTCCTCTTCTTCACCGATAGGTGTCTCAAGAGAAACAGGTTCCTGAGAAATCTTAAGGATTTCACGTACTCTGTCTTCCGGCATATTCATTTCTTTTGCAATTTCTTCCGGGGTCGGTTCACGTCCTAACTCCTGCAGTAACTGTCTGCTCACGCGGATCAGTTTGTTGATCGTTTCAACCATATGGACAGGAATTCTGATCGTTCTTGCCTGATCGGCAATAGCTCTTGTGATCGCCTGACGGATCCACCATGTAGCATAAGTTGAGAACTTATAGCCCTTACGGTAATCGAACTTCTCTACCGCCTTGATAAGACCCAGATTACCTTCCTGGATCAGATCAAGGAAAAGCATACCACGGCCTACGTATCTCTTGGCAATGCTGACTACCAGACGCAGATTGGCTTCTGCCAGACGTTTCTTGGCATCTTCATCGCCAACTTCCATACGCTTTGCAAGTTCGATTTCTTCATCAGCACTCAGAAGAGGCACTTTGCCAATTTCCTTCAGATACATTCTGACCGGATCTTCTATACCAACACCATCCGGAATGGACAGATCGATAGATTCCATATCTACTTCGTCTTCTTCGTTCAGAATCAATTCTTCATCAGGAATATCATCATCGTCATCTGTAATTCTCAGAACATCAACATTATTCTGTTCCAATGTCTCAAGAATCTTATCAAACTGATCCTCTTCCAGAGGCATATCCTTGAAAAAGTCATTGATCTCCTGATATTCCAAGACATTTTTCTTCTTTTTGGCAACTGCGATCAAATCCTTCAGCTTCGCCTCAAATTTTGCTTGTGTGTTTTCATCCATTCTGGTCAATCCTCCATACCATACATATATTTTTATCCTTAATTCAGAGAAATATGCGTTTTGCTAAGTTCTTCCAATGCTTTTTTGCCTTCAATTACTTTATTCAGCGCCGAAATATCCACGCCCATGCGGCTGGAATAATAATTATAACTGTTTCGTTTCACACTGATCAGTATATCCTTGAATGCCTTTTCCTGCTCCTGCACGCTTTCAAGCTGCGGCAGTTTCGTAGTAAAAAGTGATGCTGCCTCGCTCTGTTCTTTCTCATCAGCAAACATATTGATTATGCCTGCGGGATTTAACTGATTATTCTCAATATCATGGAACATTCTCTCTGCGACTTTGGCATATAATTCCTCAGTAAAATCAGCAGGAGTAATGTATTGTTTTATTTTTTCATATAACTGTGGTTCATCTGTCAGCCATGTAAGCAGAAGCCTCTGTGACTTCTTCGTGTTCTCTTCCGGCGTATTGCGGCTTTGTATTCCTGATCTGGGTTTCTCAGGAAGTGGTGCATATCCACCTGTTTTGGCAGCGGTGTTCACTACCAGTTTCCTCAGATTGTCAAATCCGATATGATACTTCTCTGCAACCGCAGTGATGTAATTTTCACGTTCTACATCCTCACTGAACTCACACAGTTTTCTGGCAATACTGTTATAGAAATTTGTTTTGCCCTCAGGGTCCTCCAAGTCAAATTCTCTCTCAAGCATACGAATCTCGAACATAAATGAATTCTCTGCATGATCGATCCTGTCCTGAAATGCCTCTTTCCCCAGATTCTTGATAAATTCATCCGGGTCTTTGTAAGGATTCATATTAATGATACGCCCAGACATTCCTGCATCATGCAGAATTCTGATCGCACGCAGCGCTGCTTTTACTCCGGCTCCATCACTGTCATACGCCAGCAGCACATCCTTGGTATATTTCTTGATCAGGGCAGCCTGTCCAGGTGTAAAGGCCGTTCCAAGTGATGCTACAGCCTGTGTAAATCCGGCCTGATGCATACTGATAACATCCATATATCCCTCACACAGGATAATGTTACCTGTTCTGGCACTTCTGGCATAATTCATGCCGTACAGATTCCTGCTCTTATCAAATATCTCCGTTTCCGGTGAATTTAAGTACTTGGGACCATTATTTTCTGCACTCATGATTCTTCCGCCAAAGCCAATGACCCTGTGGTTAATATCCTGAATCGGAAACATGACTCTGTTCCAGAACTGTGTTGTCGTACCACGTCTTTCATCCGTCTTGGCAAGACCGACATCACGTATCAGATCATCACTATAGCCCTTCTGCCGTAAATAGGCGATCAGTTCTCCACCCCTGACCGGAGCATAACCCAGGCCAAAATTCTTTCGGGTTTCTTCCGTAAGCCTGCGTTCATCCAGATATTCTCTGGCTTTTTCTCCATGGGGAGTCCGAAGCTGATAATAATAGAACTTCGCTGCTTCCTTATTTACTTCCAACAGCTTCGCCCGTCTGGATTCCCGTCTTCTGGCTTCTTCTGAATACTCTGCCTGAGGCAGTTCCACACCAGCCTTATCAGCTAATATCTTCATAGCCTCCTGAAATGTACAGTTCTCATATTTCATAACAAAAGTCACTACATTTCCTGCTTCGCCGCATCCAAAACATTTATAGATCTGTCGGGAACGACTGACAGAAAAAGATGGTGTCTTTTCACTGTGAAAAGGGCAACAACATACGTAATTACTGCCTTTTTTCTGTAAACCAACATAACCGGATATCACGTCAACGATATCATTCTTCTGTCTAACTTCTTCTATTAATTCTTCCGGATAATACATTTCTCATCATTCCTGTTTGTTACTGTCTGCTTTGTTCCTCCACGGTGTCTCTGCTAATAACCCATCCAGCATTTGGGAACATACAGCTCATCATAAAGAGCTATCGCAAATCGATCCGTCATGGAACTGATGTAATCGCACACAACCTGTTCTCTGGGTTCTCCTCTGAAACTCAGTTCCAGAAAGAACTTCGGTAAACCATCGGGGTGCTTCATATAATGCTCATATAACGTCTTGACCAGAGCTTCTGCTTTATGTTCTTCACTCTTGGCTACCGGATTGCTGTAGACCGTATCAAACATAAACCGGCGCAAGGCTCTCAATGCCCGTTCTACTTCGGGTGACATACAGATGTCGTCCTTTCCCTTGCTCTGAGTCACAATATCATGGATAAAATGATTGAGTCTCTCTCTTGGTGTGTATCCAACGACCTCGCCAATCTCGCGGGGGACATCATCGCTCTTAAGGATTCCTGCCCTGATGGCATCATCCATGTCATGATATGTATACGCTATCTTATCCGACAGTCGCACGATCTTGCCTTCCAGAGTGGATGGCATATTATCTGTCTGATGATTGAGAATACCATCTCTCACTTCCCATGTAAGGTTCAGACCTTCTCCATCCTTCTCCAGAATATCTACCGTTCTGACACTCTGTTCATTATGTTTGAATCCATAGGGACTGATCTCATCCAGCGCCCGTTCACCTGCGTGTCCAAAAGGCGTATGTCCCAGGTCATGTCCCAAAGCGATCGCTTCTACCAGTTCTTCATTTAACTGCAAAGCCTTCGCAATTGTTCTCGCATTCTGCGAAACTTCCAAAGTATGCGTAAGACGCGTTCGGTAATGATCTCCCTCCGGGGAAAGGAATACCTGCGTCTTGTCCTTTAGCCTTCTGAATGATTTGGAATGAATGATCCTGTCCCTGTCCCTTTGAAACACAGGACGGATATCGCACTGTTCTTCCTCTCTCGCCCTTCCTTTGGAATTCATACTAAGTGTAGCATAGGGACTCAGATAAATCTTTTCCCATTGTTCCAGATTTTCACGTATCGTCATAAATATAAATGCACCCCCTTTTTACCCATCTACTATTAAATATTCTGCGTTCCTGCCCAAATTCCTTTTCTTTTTTCAGTAATTACTTAAAGTTCTCCCATGAACTCTATTTCTACGTAATCCCCCATAGCATGCTCTGTTTCCACAAAAAGCACTACATGATTATTTCTGATACAGGAGTACCCTGCCGGGATCAGGGAAGAATTGCCAAAATCCGCATCATAATCTAATAATGTCATTGCATAATCCGTCACATATCCATTATTCAAAAAAGCTGCAAAATCAGACATTTCCACATCCGGGGATACAATTTCATAATCACTGGTCGTCTCAAGTCCCGATACGATCTGCGCAATATCCGCATAATCTTTCAGGCGCAGGTTATTGCCTGTTGTAAGATCCAGATTCAATGTTTTTACTATATTATCAGGATATGCTGTTCCTTCATAATTACTGTATCCGCGAAAGATCACAGATAAAATGCCGCTGCCCTGTGTGGCTATCTCATATGAAAGTTCATATGCTTTCAGCCCTTCCTCCTGTGTTCCCTGCAATGCCATCTGTCTGATATTCTCATTTATCCTGTTCTGCAGATCTGCATCTGCCATATCAGCCAACTGAGGGTATTCCACTTTCACTTCGCCATTTCCATTTAAAGTATCTTCATAGCCTGCACTTTCCACACTATAATTTACTTCATTTCTATCTGCAAAGGGAATAACCGTTTCCTCTTCTGTCGTAGTTGTCTCCTCTTCTTCTGTCAATGTCTGTTCTTCCGATTGAGGTTCACGAATTATGATCGGTTCCGACTGCTGTGGAAGCAATTCTACAAAATCAACTGTCGACTCAGACTGTTCTTCTGACTGCTGCCCACATCCTGTCAGACATATCATTGCAATCAATATTATGAACCATTTCTTTCCCATATTCCATCAACCCTCTCTGTCCCTTATCCTGTCATCTCACAGTTGAATCACTACAATATACATATAAACGAAAAACCTCAGAACGCTTCACGCTCTGAGGTTTTCCTATGCAGGAGATGGGACTTGAACCCACACGGTATTGCTACCACAGGCACCTGAAGCCTGCGCGTCTGCCAATTCCACCACTCCTGCGAACAAATGTTATTCTACATGGTTTTACCTTTTCTGTCAACCACTTTTTAAAATTTTTTTCAAAAAATTACAACAATCATGTTTTTTTAATTTATTTCAAATTTTTAAAAAAAGTTGTTGACATAGAACCCCTGTAGTGATAATATATGTCTTGCAGCGGCGATGAGGTACAAAACTTCAGAGTAAAATAGCTGACATGCGGAAGTGCTGGAATTGGCAGACAGGCAAGACTAAGGATCTTGTGCCAGCAATGGCGTGTGGGTTCAAGTCCCATCTTCCGCATTGTTTTCAAAGTCCCAGAACCTTTGAGAATTCAAGGGTTCTGGGATTTCTTTTTTTGGAAAAATGACAATATTATTGGGGTTCCCAAGGGTTCCCTGCGGAACAACTGGCTTACCCCCACTATCTGAATTTAGAAGCATTAATTTGGTTTTAACGGTATATAAATAGTAAAAATGTTAAAAACAGTACCGTGAGCAGGCAATTTATAATATACTTCCATTACCAAATGTTCAAGAATAACCGGAATTCGAAGGTATAGGAAACATTTCAGGGAGACTGTACCAGTCTCCCTTTCTTATTTAGTCCTCATTCGCAATTTCTTTTAAATGCGCACTGAGTTTCATGTTCTCGCTGTAGTCTACTTTTACAACTACTACTGCGGGAACTTTTTGTTCAAATGCTTCTTTTAATGTGGGGATCAATTCTGCTGATGAATGTATCTCATATCCTTTGCAGTGCATGGATTCTGCCATCATCTTGAAATCAGGGTTTGCAAAATCCACATAACAACTGTCTCCAAACTGCTCCATCTCTTTCCATTTGATCAGACCATAGGATTCATCTTCCCAGATCAATGTTACAAAAGGAATATTTTCTCTTACGGCAGTTTCCAGTTCCTGATTATTCATCATAAATCCACCATCACCGCAAATAGCAAGTACTTTGCGCTCCGGATACAGCATTTTTGCACTGATTGCCCCCGGCACACTGAATCCCATGCTGGCAAATCCATTGCTGATCAGGCATGTATTGGGTTCATAGCAGTGATAATGTCTGGCAATCCACATTTTATGAGCTCCGACATCAGAAAGGACAATATCTTCTTTGCCCATTATCTTACGCACATCTGATAAGATTCTTGCAGGTTTCATGGGGTAGGAATCATCTGCAGCCATTTCTTCCTGCTCCCTGAGCATCCTTGCTTTTAATTGCAGGGCAAATTCCGGCTCTTCCTCTCTGGTTGTTATATTTAATATCTTTCTAAGGCTGTTAGAGATATCTCCCACCAATTCCACATCCGGCTGATATCGTTTATTGACATCTGCCGGTTCACTGGCTATATGTATGATTTTCGTATCCAAACGTACATTCCATTTGGATGGAGCACATTCTACCATATCATACCCTACACCAATGACCAGATCCGCCTCTTCAAATATTTTATTGACATAGTCCTTCTGGGGAATTCCCAATGTCCACAGACTATATGGATTGTCCATGGAAACAATACCTTTTGCCATCATTGTATTGACTACAGGAATATGTAAGGCATTTACAAATTCCGTGAGCATTTTGGACGAATTCTGGCGTACTGCACCATTTCCGGCTAGAATGACCGGTAATTTTGCCTGCTTTATCAGTGCACTTGCCGCCTCAACGGCTTTGGCAGAAGCATATTCTATCATTTTTTCCTGTTTTTTGAGAGGTTTTACATCCGCCGGCATTTTTGCAATGTTTTTAGGCAGATCAATATGCGTTGCTCCCGGCTTTTCATTCTCAGCATATTTAAAAGCCAGACGTGTAATCTCTGCTACGGTATCCGGCCGGATGATCTGTTTTGTACGTTTCGTAATAGGCGCAAACATTGTAGTCAGATCCAGATACTGATGACTGGTCAACTGCATCTGGTCTGTTCCCACCTGTCCCGTGATTGCTACCAGAGGCGATCCATCCAGAAAAGCATCTGCTACACCGGTTACCAGATTCGTAGCTCCAGGTCCAAGCGTTGAGAGGCATACGCCTGCTCTGCCTGTCAGTCGCCCATATACATCTGCCATAAAAGCTGCTCCCTGTTCATGTCTGGTATCTATAAAATGGATTCCACTCTCCTTAATAGCAAACATCAGATCCAGTGTCTCTTCTCCGGGAATACCAAATATGGTATCTACTCCTTCTTCCCGTAAGCACTCCACCAGCACCTGTGCGGTATTTTTTACTTTCTGTTCTTCCATAAGTCCATGCCTTTCCTGATTATAATGAGCAGATATGCTCAAGAATATCTACGCATCCACCGATGCCAAAAAGTCCCCTGTTCAGTACGATGTCTTTATTTGTTTCCTGCTGCCATTTTCCATTAGAATAATATCGGTAAAATTCTTCTCTGGCAGTATCCATTTTTCGTACGGTCTTTTCCGCTTCTTCTCTGGATATTCCATACTTTTCCTGAATAATACCTACACGGGTCATATAGGGGGCTGTGATAAATACTTTGAGACAATCCGTTCTGTCCCGTAAAGTATAATCTGCCATCCTGCCTACGATGATGCAAGGACCTTTTTCTGCAAGTTGAAGGATCAGATTGGTTTCCTCTCTGAATAATCTGTCAGATTCAATATCCTGTGACATCAGAAAATAATGGCTGATAATTTTCCTTGATATCTGCTCATCAAGGGTTGCCGCGTGATTCAGTTCCAGATTACTTTTTTGAGCTGCCATATCCAGCAAATCCTTATCATACAGAGGGATATTGAGGCGCTGGGACAGTTCTTTTCCGATTTCATGCCCTTCTGCGCCAAAAGAACGGCAGATTGTAATGATTTTGTTATTCATACACATGCCTCCACAAATGCCCGAAAGATTTTCCTGGCCGTATCATCTTTGTGATAAATAAATTCCGGATGCCACTGGATTCCCCATATGAACTTCTTATCCGGTACACAGATTCCCTCTGTCAGCCCGTCTTCTGACACAGCCATTACCTCAAGTCCGGCTCCAAGAGTCCGGATTCCCTGATGATGATAGCTGTTTACCGGAAGCGTCTTCTGCTGTAAGAGCTGATATAAAGGTGTGCCTTCTGTGATATTTACTTCATGGACAGTTCTGTCATACGGTGCAGTCATATGGTGGTCAATTTCTTTTGTCCCCACAAACTGTTGTGGAAGGTCCTGATACAAAGTGCCTCCATGAAGGACATTCAACAACTGAATACCACGGCAGATTCCAAGAACCGGTTTATCCTCCTGACTGGCTATTTTATATATTTCTTTTTCCAGAATATCTCTTTCAGGACAGCAGGTGCCGCAGACAGGAAGCGGTTCTTCTCCATACATACGGGGATCTATATCATGACCTCCTGTGAAAAGATATCCATCTATCACTGAATCCAGTTGCCCGAGATCTTCCATCCTGGGAGTTAATGGCAAAATCACAGGAATTCCTCCTGCATCTCTGATTCCGTCAAGATATCCGGGAACCATCCAGATACTTTCTTTTTCTTCATCCCAAAGGGGAATGATACCAATAACAGGTTTGTGGGAGTTTGTTATATCTTTCATCATTGTCTGTCACCTTCTATAGTACTTTATTCAAAAAATCAATGGTTCTCTTTTCCTTCGGATGCTTAAAAATCTCATCTGGTGTTCCTTCCTCTACAATGTAGCCATCATCCATAAAGATCACCCTGTCTGCAACCTCTCTGGCAAAACCCATTTCATGTGTCACGATCACCATTGTCATACCATCCTCAGCAAGCTGCTTCATGACCTCGAGCACTTCACCGACCATCTCCGGGTCCAGTGCACTGGTTGGTTCGTCAAAAAGCATAATATCAGGACTCATTTCCAATGCCCTCGCAATCGCACAACGCTGCTTCTGTCCACCGGAAAGCTGACTTGGAAAGACCTTTGCCTTGTCTTTTAATCCAACTCTGTCGAGAAGCTGATATGCTTTCTCCTCAGCCTGTTGTTTGGACATCTTCTTAAGTTCTACCGGAGCCAGCGTAATATTATCCAGAATATTCAGATTTGAGAAAAGATTAAAATGCTGGAATACCATGCCTATGCTTTCTCTGAGTTTATTGATATTCAGATTTTTGTTTTCCAGATTCTGACCATTGATCCAGATTTCTCCGCCATTACTCTTCTCCAGACGATTCAGGCAACGAAGAAGTGTACTCTTACCGGAGCCGGAAGGTCCGATCAGGCACAATACTTCCCCTTCTGTTACCTCTATATCGATTTTCTTTAATACTTCCAATTCGCCGTAGCATTTACGCAGGCCTTTTACTACGATTTTATTTTCTGCCATATGCAATCTTCCTTTCCACTATCTTGGCAAATTTTGCAAGAATTGTGCAGACTACCAGATAGAACAGAGCAACTACCAGCCATACCGACATTACCATGGAGGCTGCATTTGCAGCTATGATCTTGCCATTCTGAGTCAGTTCACGAATACCAATGATCGAAATAAGGGAGGTATCTTTCAGTGTGATAATAAACTGATTGATCATGGAAGGCAGCATAGTCAGAAACGCCTGCGGCAGGATAACACGCCTCATTGCTTTAAAATAGGGTAGGCCAAGGCTTCTGGCAGCTTCCATCTGCCCTTTGTCCACTGACTGGATCCCGCCACGGATAATCTCAGCCATATAGGCTCCCGCATTCAGACTGAGTGCTACAACACCTGCTGTAAAAGGTCCTCCGATATTTGACCAGGAAAAGCCAAGCGGTTTTAGTGACTGTGCCAGTCCATAATAAATAATAAAAGTCTGTACCAGCAGTGGTGTTCCACGGATGATATCTATATAAATTGCTGACAGAATCTCTAATATTTTAAAACCGGATACCGTGAACAATCCAAAGATGATCCCAAGTATCAGTGCCAGCAGAATTGCCACTGCTGCCAGTTCCAGTGTCATCAGCAATGCCTCCCCAAAAGTGGGGAGATTTTTGATCAGTGTGTTTACAAATTCCATAGCCTACTCCTTTTCTCAGCCGGATGCTTACTTGGAGATATATGTATTGATGATCTCGTCGTATTTACCGCTTTCCTTCAAATCTGCAAGACCCTTGTTAAGCATCTCTACCAGTTCCGGATTTTCACCCTTTAATGTTGCAATGCCATAAGAAGAACCTCTCTCCATTGGCAGCGGCATTGTTAAGCCAAGTCCACGATTGATCTCATAACCTATTACCGGATAGTCATCAAATACTGCTGCTGAAGTTCCTGCCAGTACATCTTGGAACATAGTAGCTGAGTCTTCAAACTGAGCAATGGTAAATCCATACTGATCTGCAATGGATTCTGCAAAGGCACATCCTTCTGCACCAATTTTGGCAGCTACCTGTTTGCCTGCAAGGTCTTCATAACTTTTAATATCAGATCCTGCCAGTACGCCCATGCCAACACCGGAATCAAAATAAGGATCTGAGAAATCATACTTCTCTTTTCTTTCATCTGTAATAGACATTCCGGCGATCACAGCATCTACTTCACCTGCTTCCAACGCAGTTACCGCTGCGGAAAATCCTACATATTCGATTTCATACTCGAATCCCTGATCTTCTGCAATTGCCTTAAGAAGATCCAGATCGATTCCTACCATATTACCTTCATCATTTTCAAATTCAAATGGAGCAAAAGTTGTATCTGTTGCAACCTTATAGACTTTTTTCCCATCATCCTTAGATCCACAACCACACATAGTTGCTGCCATCACACCTGCAAGTAACAAAGCCATCATTCGTTTTTTCATAATCATATCCTCCTTTTGTTGTGTAAAAAAAGAGCGTACGAAAGATTTCTCTTCCTTACGCCCTTGTAAATGATGTCTTTACTTTACTTCATGCAGTTTACTCACTGTCAACTGTCTTTTTTCATCAAATTTTTAAAAAAGATGGAGTATACCCCATCTTTTTGGTTCTTATTTTTTCCATGCCTCATAATAGTATTGAAGCAGCTTCTCACCGTCCTGATGACAAGCAAAGGAGTACTTATTATAGGTCTTTAAAGATACTGCCACCTCCATAGGTTGAACCATATAGCCGCTTTCCTCATAAGTGTGAAGCATTTTCTTCATATCCATTGCTATAGGTGAACATTCCGGATAATATTTTGACACCTGATGTACTGATACACTGTTCCCTTCAAATCCAAACAATGCACCGAGGATCACGGCAGTATCTTTTAAATATCTGCGGTATTCCTGAATAAAACTTCGCTGTTTATAGATCACCTGCTCATTAGATCCGTAAAAATCCAGTAAAACATCTACACAACCATCCTTTATCGGGAAATGGTCCGAGTCATCCGCAAGGAACAATATATTCAAGTCCAACTCTAATGTTTCGATCAACTGTTTATACATTCTGAGCATTTCCGGATAACGGTCTGTAATAATATATAAACAGTCCCTTTCTACATTCTGAATACAATTATATAAGAAGAAATACCCATTAATATTGGTTTCCATTACAATCTTGCCCTTTGTATCCAACTCCGTCAGGCGATTGTATACCAGATCGCTGCTTTTCTGGAATCCGGTTACAAATTCTTCTCCAACATCACGGTAAAGACCACGTTTCAGATCCGGACGGTCATAATTACCAGTATAACGATTTCCCGTATCTACAATACCACCGGTAATCTGTGCATGATAACCACAACTGCAGATCAGATCACCTTCATCCACACAGTTATTGGATATCTGCGCATTTTGTACCATTAACTGTCTCCCACAATGAGGACAATACAAACAGGAAAGTGCTGTCAGCGGAACGCCCATGGCTTTTGCCTTTGAATTTTTAAGAGAAACATACTTTACCAGTTCCTGATCCACAGTATCGTAAGCCTGCTGTAAAAGGGTAATTTCTTCACTGAGATCTGTTTTTTTCTGATTTAAGATATCCTCATATGCCTGGATCGTATCCGGTTCAATGAAATTTGACATTCGCCGTAATGTAAGAATAGCCTGCATTTCCCTGATACTGAACTGCATTTGTTTCATTTTCTGTATAAACTGCATATCTTCGTATTCACGATCCGTGAAATCCATCTGAGCCCCTTTTTTGAAAGGAATCAGCAGACCTTTCTCTACATAATAACGGATGGTATCCTTAGATACACCACATGCTTTTGCCAACTCACCTATTTTCATAATTCTCCATTATGTCTCTATTTGACTTCGTAATTACCTAATATATTCAATTATGCCAGCAAATCAATCTCTCTTCCCCGGTTGACTGCCTGTTGTCTGTTCTGTACCTGAAGCTTCCGGAATATATTGTTACTGTGGAACTTAATTGTACCTGTCTTTTTCCCCAGTTTGTCAGCAATCTCATCATTACTCATTCCCTGTGCCATCAGACGCAGGACATTGTACTCCATTCCCGTCAACGGCTCATAATACTCTGCCGGTGATTTCAGATAATCTGGAAAATGTCTGCCTACTTCCCCTGCCAGCTCCATAAGCTGATCTGTAAAAGCATCCGCTCCCTTTTCTTTCTGATATACAGACAGCATTTTTACCATACAGCTTCCCTCATCTGCCAGCAGACGTATGTAGCGGTACTTTTTTGCAATTTCCAATGATTTTTCAAGTTCTTCGCACATTCTTCTGTCATCTTTTGCTTTATAGTAAATGATCGCAGAAAGCATATAACACTCACACAGATCCATATGACGCCCAACCGATGCCAGTAAAGTCGTAAGCTGTTTGACCAGAACATGGGCGACCATATACTTGCCCATTTGCAGATAGCAGCGTATCTTTACCAGATAAGCATACATGTCCATCATATAGATGTCCTTATTCTCATCCGGTGCTGTATGTTCCAGCCAGTCTGCCACTTCTTCCTGCCGCCCATCATAACATGCAGCCAGACATTCTAGGGCATTCAAGCTGGAAGTCAGCTCTTCCCAACCTGTTTTGTGTATTCGGTCACGTATCTTCTGCACCAATGGTTTCGCCATTTTCGTCTGCCCATTCACAAGCAGTATCTTCATCTGCAAAGCCAATGCCACAAACAGGCATCGCATATCCTGCTCCTGTTCCATAAGTGGAATCGTACCCGTTACAAGCACCAGGGCATTGAAGCAGTCGTTGTTCTGATAATACCATTCTGCCAGTATGATCTCATATACACTCTTGCCAACACTTCCATATAATTGCTGAACTGTGTCCGTAATTGTTTCCTTATACCTTTCCAGATATGGACCATACCTTGTAAAATCCCGAAATCCATTAAGGATGTTCGGACGGCAGGCAGACAATGTAAGCCCCTGGACCGGTACTGCCCTTATCCTGATGAGGAAAAACACGATTCTCAGGAACATATCATCGCTCGTATATGGCATTACCAGCTCCAGTGTGATTCTGTAGAAATCCTTTTGAGTTATATCCTGCGGCTGCCAGTGTCTGGGTGTCACACCGATCAGTTTCATATAATCCTTCGCCTGTTCCAGCTTGCCCGCCATAGAACAGATCAGGGCAAGATGCGTCAGCAAAACAGGATTCCTTATACAGTCTTCTGTATTAAGTCTGTAAAAATATTCCCTGCAATCCCATAATGCAGGCATGGAAAAAGGATGTAATGCAAATTCTTCTATTATCGTTTCCAGTAAATGCCCTTCTTTATCTGCTGCTTTCATAATACGCAGCATTTCTTTTCTCGGGCGCGGATATATTTGTTTCTCTTTTTTTACCATATTCTTTATACCCGAAGTTCTTTCTACTATTATGATCAAGCAGCCACGCAAACCCTTTAAAGACCCTTTCATCCGGTTGTGTGAAATGGTTGCCTGGATTCCATTCCAGTACAGTCTCAGCCACCCTGGGATCACTGCAATATTGCTGATACAGGCTTCTGGTAGCATCCCCTACTGTCGCCATGACAGCGTTTCTTGTCTTTTCCTCCTTGATGCCAAGGCTTAAGTAGATCAGACTGCCCGGATGGATTGTATGTTCTCTCACATATTCAGCCCAATGCGGAAACCATAATGAGGCAGAACAGGCAGCTACTCCTGTGAAAATATCTGACTCATAAAACGCCCACAACGCAAATAGTCCTGCCAGAGAATATCCTCCTATAAAAAGCTGTCCGGGCTTCTCCAATATATGATACTGTTGTTCCAAATACGGTATGCATGCCTCCTGCAGCCAGTTTAATGTTTCCTTGCCTTTGCCGGCAAAATCTTCTGTGCCGTATATTGCTTCGGCATACCATGGTGATAACTGTGCATTCCAATGCTCCACTTCACAGATTACCATAAGAAACGGCTCCTGCCCGGCATGTTTCCACAAGTGTTCGCACACCCCGGCAACACTGTCCCTTTCATGGGCTCCCGTGAACCAGAACACTATCCTCTCTGCACTTTTATCCCCATATAGTCTGCATGACATACCCTGAATTATGACTTTCTCTTTCATGATCATATTCTGGTATATCCTTTTGGAGGCTTTTTTCTGAATATTTCATCTCTATGTCTTAACACTATGATAAGAATCACTGCCACAACCACAACAACGGCAATGATCAGCCATTGTACATTGCTTATCATACTCAGGTTAAAGCACCTCACATTAATCCACATCTGGTTGATATTAGCATTGCCTTCTTCATCAAAATACAGCATAACAGCACTTCTCTGGATCACCTCTTCTGTAGGATATTGTGCAGAGAGCTGTCTATGCGCCTGTTCTGCCGGTGCTGTGATAATATAATCTTCATCCGCATTATCCCCGGAGAAGAAATACCCCAGAGGATACTCGATCACATCCTCTTCACCCTCTTCTGCTCCATAATTGTCTTCGAGATACTCAAATACCAGATTGTTGTCTCCGCCTGCTATTGCAGAGGTATAACCGATATAATACATATTGCGCACAGCACTTTCAGGTTTGGACATATAATTGATAAATGCTTCTGCTGCCTGCTTCTTTGCCTCATCAGCACCGATGCCGCTCTTTAACATAACCCATCCGTCAAACCACAGATTCGTACATTCTTCCGGTACTGCCCAGTTCAGGATAAAGTCATCTTCTTCAGCCTGATCCATAGCATATACTGCATCGCCGGACCACTGGGTATTCGCCAGCACTTTACCCGTTATCATATCTGCCTTGCCACTGTCAGTTTCAAAGGAATACACATTGTGGCGGATTGCCTTAAGTTCTGCTTCTGCTCTGTTTATCGTATCCTTATCGGTTGCATTCATCAGATCAGACAGCTTCCGGCTGTAATCTGCATCTGCCCTGAAATCAGCATCCATCAGTGTATCTGCATTCAAAATCGCCAATGTTGGAAAATAGGCATCTCTGACATTATCTTTGATCGTTACCTGTCTGTAGAATTTCTCATTATTAAGGATCGACCAGGTTGAAGCCTCCTCCTGTGTTACTTTATCCGGATTGTATACAATACCGGTAACACCCCACATATAGGCTGCCGCATAATCCGACCAAGGTTCCTGATTGATCTCATTGTCATCAAACACCTGTTTGATATAAGGTGACAGACCTTTCACGTAATAATTGTTATCATTTTCTGCATCAAAGAATTCATCTGACAAAGGTTCCAGACGATTCTCCGTCATCAGCTTCATGATCATATAGTCTGATGGGCAGACCAGATCAAAGACATTTCCAAGGTTGAGCTGGCTATATAATTCCTCATTTGTGCCAAATGTTGAATATTCTACTTTTACCCTGACTCCATACGTCTTATAATACCAGTCTTCAAAATCCTCAACCAGCGATTTATCTCCAAAAACATCTCCACTGGGAAGTTCAATTCTTTCTTCCGGTTCCCAGCCGCCTTCATCTATGTATTCTTCCCAACTGCACACACGCAGTGTAACGGTATTATCTTCTGTTGCCTGCACTTTAACAGGTGCCGCCACACTGACCGTCATCAGTGCTGCCATTCCCAATGCTTTCCATCTCTTATCTGTCATTATCAGCACCTGCCTTTCTATGTGAAACAGCATTTCCGGCTAATACAACTGTGAGAATAACGACAAATATAACAGTAGACAATGCCCATAATGCAGTCTTGATCTCTGTATGGGAGCCTTTTGTCGCGTTTACAACATAGGTACTGATCGTATCAAAAGTCGAAGGTTTCGTATAAGTCGTAATAAAATAATCGTCCAGAGAAAGTGTAACAGACAGCATAAATCCTGATACAATACCCGGAACAAGCTGTGGGATCACAACTTTGAACAAAGCCTCTCTGGCATTTGCTCCCAAATCTCTGGCAGCCTCATAGATACTGTTATCCATCTGTTTCAGCTTCGGCAGTACGGATAAATACACAAATGGTGCCTCCAGTACAACATGTCCTGCGATCAGCGGGAATAAAGTCTCTTTGTCCATTCCAAGCACAACGATCATTAATACACACAGGGAAAAGCCTGTCACTACATCTGCATTGATAACAGGAATCTGGTTCACAAACTGAATCAATTGTCTCGGTCCTTTTTTACAATAAAAGGCTCCGATAGCGCCTACCGTTCCAAGAATGGTCGCAACGAGTGCAGAACCAAAAGCCAGAAGGAACGTTCCTCCAATCATTCCGCTCAACTCCGGTGTCGTAAATAACGTCACATAGTTCTGCATGGAAAAGCTGCCGCTGGTTCCGATCGTGGCTGTGTCTGTAAAACTGTATACTGCAAGTATCAGTACAGGCAGATATATGAATAACAGCACCAGTGCCAGCCATGAAGAATGTAAGATTCTTTTGATCATAGTACTGCCCCCCTGCTTGTTTCTTCTTCATTAAATCCGTTAGTTGCCCATGTGATCAGGAATATGATCGCCAACAGTACAATAGAGATCATGGAACCGCTGTGCCAGTCATACGCACTGAAATAACTTCCGATCAGGCTGCCCATTATATAAGTACTGTTATAAAGCATATCCAGAATGACATAGTTCGTCATAGACGGTAAAAACACCATGGTAATGCCGCTTATCAGTCCCGGCATACTCAATGGAAATGTTACTTTTATAAAGGTAAGGAAAGGGCCTGCTCCCAAATCCGCTGCTGCCTCCAGATAGGATTTATCCAGTTTATTCAGTGTTGTATACAGAGGCAGGATCATAAACGGCAGGAAATCATAGGTCATACCCAATACTGTATTCAAAAACGGATGGTATGCAAGATTTCCTTCGATCATGGTAAGAACTTCTTTCAATGCCACGACACGTAAGGTAAAATTGATCCACATGGGTGCAACAAAAAGCACCAGCAATACTGCCTTTTTCTTAAAATAGCTTCTTGCCAGAATATAGGCAGTCGGATACGCAACTAAAGTACAGCATATCGTAACTGTCACTGCAACTACCAAACTGTAACAAAGTGTGCCGATCGTATTCGGATTGGTAAAAAATCCAATAAAATTTGCTGCTGTAAATCTACCTTCTCCATTGGTAAATGCATAATAAAATACTACCAGTACCGGAGCGATCACGAAGCAGATCAAAAAGATCACATAGGGAATACTAAGCTGTTTTCTCTGAAAACCCAATCTCATGATACTCATCATGCCTCCTCTGCAAAGGAAAGTTCAATACTGTCCTTAGGAATCAATACTCTGACATAGTCATTCTCGTTCCATAAATATTCATCGTGCAGATGAATGTCCTCTTCTGTTTTCGTTCTGACAATATAGTGATAATGGTCGCCCTTATAAATCAGAGAAATAATATGTCCACAAATGCCTTCACCTTCTGTGTCATCACTCATGGATACTGCATCTACAGGAATCTTCACACGTACTTTCACACCGTCTGTATAGATCTCATTGCCATCCTTATCCAGCAGTGTACCTTCCTCATTCATATGGGAGCCTTCATATAGCTGTGTCACATTACACTCATATTCGCCATCTGCAAAACGTACTGTATAATTTCTGGTAAGTTCACCCTCAAATATATTGTGGTTCGTTTCTGCCATGATAACATGAATTCCATCCGGTTCCAGACACATACCGATCGTATCACCTACTTTTACACTTCTGGTGCTCTGGATCACAACTTCATTATCCCCGGACTGCACAATGATCTCATAATGCATGCCCTTGAAAATAACAGAACTTACCACGCCCGTGATCGTTCCCTGTTCAGGTGCAGTCATAATGATATCTTCCGGACGTACAACAACGTCTACCTTGGCACCAATTGGCATATCATCCAGACAGACAAAATCCCCACCACAGAAATGTACTTTCTTATGTCCTGACATCTTACCATCATAGATATTGCTCTCGCCAATAAAGTCAGCCACGAATACGGTATTGGGCTCGTTATATATCTCTTCCGGCGTTCCGATCTGCTGAATCATACCATCGGACATAACTACTACTTTATCAGACATGGTAAGTGCTTCTTCCTGATCATGTGTGACATAGATAAAGGTAATTCCCAGTTCCTTATGCATTGCTTTTAATTCAAGCTGCATTTCTTTACGCATTTTCAGATCCAGGGCACCAAGCGGTTCATCCAGAAGCAGAATTTCCGGCTCATTGACAATTGCTCTTGCAATCGCAATACGCTGCTGCTGTCCACCGGAAAGTGTTGTAATGCTTCTTTTTTCAAAGCCTTCCAGATCTACGATTTCCAATGCGTGCCGTACTTTATCTCTGATTTCTCCCCGGGACAGTTTCTCCTGTCTGGTCAGTGTCTCACCTGCTGCATTTTTATATGTTACTGTTTTGGTTTTCAATTTCAAGCCAAAAGCAATATTATCGTATATATTTAAGTGGGGAAACAGTGCATAGCGCTGAAATACGGTATTGATCGGTCTTTTGTTAGGGGGAAGTTTACTGATATCCTTACCATTTAAAAGGATTTGTCCGTATGTTGGGATATCGAACCCGGCGATCATTCGCAAAGTTGTCGTTTTACCGCAGCCTGACGGTCCTAAAAAGGTTACGAATTCTCCCTTCTTCACCTGAAGATTAAAGTCTTTTACTGCTTCGAAATTATCCTCATATATTTTCCTGATTCCCTTAAGCTCAATAATGTTCTCTGATGATTTCGTTTCCATCTCTTATCTCCCACAATGTATTTATATATTTATGGAACGGCGCAAATAATGCATGATGAAATATCCCGATTCCTACATGCAAACGAACGGCAGAGTAATCAAGATGCCGTCGTTTCTTGACTACTTTGCCGTTCGTTCCTTGCCTGTGTCACTATTCAAATCATATCCAATGAACAGGTGTATGTCAACTATATTTTTTATCTTTACAAATTCCGGAAAATTGCAGCAATATCCTTATTCAAAATTGAAAATATTCAGGAATTTCTGTGCCCTTTCTGTCCTGGGATTTTCAAAGAATTCCCTGGGGGCACCTTCTTCTACGATCTCACCATTATCCATGAAGATCACTCTGTTGCTGACTGCCTTGGCAAACTGCATCTCATGGGTCACGATGATCATAGTGCTTCCCTGTCTGGCAAGATCCAGCATAACATCGAGAACCTCACGCACCATCTCCGGGTCAAGTGCTGCTGTTACTTCGTCAAAGAGCATGATCTCGGGATGCATGCACAATGCGCGGATAATAGCGACACGCTGCTTCTGTCCACCGGAGAGCTGTCTGGGATAACTGTCTGCTTTATCTGCAAGTCCTACTCTCTCGAGAAGTTTACGGGCTTCTTCTTCTACTTCGCTCTTCTGACGTTTCTGCACTTTCACAGGTGCGATCACAATGTTATCCAGAACTGTCATGTGAGGAAACAGATCATAGCTTTGGAATACCATACCGATTTTCTGTCGGATCTTCGTAATATTTCTGCTGTTTCGGTCTATCTGCTCACCATCCAGAAAAATGGTTCCACCCTGGATCGGTTCCAGACCATTGATGCAGCGAAGGAAGGTACTCTTACCACATCCACTGGGACCTACAATGACTATGACCTCTCCCTTTTTGACTTCTACACTGACATCTTTCAGGATCGTCTGTCCGTCATATTCCTTTTTCAGATGTTCTATTTTTAACAATGCTTCTTCCATCATTGACTTCCTTTCGTTATGAATTCCATTTCTTCTCAAGATATCTGGCTAACATACTGATAGGCCAGCACACGATAAAATACAGCAGGAAAGTAACAAGATACAGTCCAAATGCCGCATTTGGGCTGGTCATTCTGTTCGCCTCTATGATCTGCTGTGCAACTTTCATCATTTCCACTACACCTATCATCAGCACTAAACTGGTAGTCTTGATCATACGTGTGATCAGATTGATCGATAATGGCAAAAGTCTGCGAACTGTCTGCGGAATAATAAAATATACATAGGTCTGTACCCAGTTAAAGCCCAGTGCCTGTGCACTTTCATATTGATGTCTGGGAATGCTGATCAGGGCACTTCGCACCAGATCGCCCATTTCTGCGGTTCCCCATGCTGCAAATACAATAACAGAAGATACTTCACCTGAAAGGTTCCAGCCCCAGATCCTGGTTGTTCCAAAGAATACAATGAACAGCAATACCATCTGTGGCATAATTCTGATGATCTCCAGATATAATCTGGTAATAAATCGTGTTACAGGATTTTTCCAGGTCATAATAACGCCGAGAACGATACCCAATGGCAGACTGATCGCTATGGAAATCAGGCTGATCCTGCCCGCTACCCAGAGTCCCTCAAGCAGTCTGGCAAAATTTCTTCCCTTAAATAAAACCTCAAGCCCCAAATCCGGCATGGCGCATCCTCCTCTCCAATATGCTTCCAAGTATCGATACCGGGAGCAGGATAATCAGATAAAAGACAACCAGAAGAACCAGGCTTTCTGCTGTTTTATAGTATAATCCGATCAGATCCTTTGCTGTAAACATCAGATCCATCAGACTGATCGCTGAAAACACACTGGTTTCCTTCAGCAGGAAGATCACATTGGCTGTAAATGCCGGCACGCTTACTGACATAGCCTGCGGCAATATAATATAAATGAGTGCCTGCTTCTTTGTCATTCCAAGGCTGTAGGCACTTTCTGTCTGTACTTTATCAATGGATTCCAATCCGCTGCGGAAAGTCTCAGCCATATAGCTGCCGCCCAGGAAAGCCATACCAGCCACACCACAGACTGTTGCATTTGTTGCAATTCCTATTTTGGGTAATCCATAATACAGGAAGAAAAGCTGTATCAGAAGCGGAGTGTTTCTGGATAATTCAATATAAACTGCTACGATTTGTCTCAAAACCGGAATCTTATAATACTGTATCAATGCACACACGAAACCGACCAGAACAGCAAGTACTATGCCGCTCCAGCCGATCTGCAGTGTAAGGATCATCGCTTTTTGATACAGTGGTATATATTCCTGAATAAATTCTATACTCAATTTCGTCTACCACCTTAATCGGGTATTTGTATTAGTTGCCGGATGTAACGCCACCCTCTACTACCAGGCTGTCCTCATAGTCCAGACCATAGGTATCTGTTAATGTTGCTTCATAATCTGCATGGAAGAATTTCTCATCTGCCAGAGATTTGATCTCATCATTGATCCAGTTCAATAAAGTTTCATTGCCTTTTGATACTGCGGGAGCAATTGTATCCTGGCTTCCAAGTGTAGGGATGCCTACTGTATAACCCGGATTCTGTAAAGCAAAAGCAATTACTTCTGTATTATCATTTGCCCATGCTGCTGCATTTCCATTCTCCAATGCATTCTTGGCATTTGCATAAGTATCATACTTCTGAAGCTTGATATCAGGATAGTTGGCTGTCAGATATGTTTCTGCTGTTGTTCCTGAGATAACGATCATTTCATCATCTGCATTCCAGTTGTCTATGTCAGTAACAGGTGCAGACTCAGGTGAAACAACACCAAGTGCTACATTCATATATGGAAGTGCAAAGTCTACTTCTTCTGCACGTTCCTTTGTAACTGTAAAGTTAGCAAGGATAAGATCTACCTTACCTGTCTGCAGATACTCGATTCTGCTGGCTGCTTCTGTAGATACAAAGTTCACATCTACACCAAGATCTTCACCGATCCTGTTTGCAAAGTATACATCATATCCCTGATATTCACCATTTTCATCAACATATCCAAATGGATTCTTATCTGAAAATACACCAATATTTATTGTACCTGATTGTTTGATTTCGTCAAGTGTACGATATACTGTCTTGGAATCTCCTGAAGCCGTGCTTTCTGTTTTTGTACTGCCGCAGCCTGTAACCAGCCCTGTCACTGCTGCTACTGTTAATACACTGGCTAATAATTTTCTAATGCTTCCTTTTTTCATAACTTTTCCTCCATTTCCTATTTATCAACTAGGATTAATAGGATAATAATACTTTTCTTATCGCCTGTCAAGCTGCTTTTGTAATTATTTTGCATAGCTGCGCAGGATTTCTATATAATTCTTTCCAATATGGCTGATATGCATACCTCTTCTTTTGATATATCCTATTGTCATTTTCTCATCCGTATCCAGTGGAATTGCGGAATAGCCGTCTCCATTCAGTTCCTCACAGATAATACCCGAACATAAAGTATATCCGTTCATTCCTACCATCAGGTTCAGCATGGTTGCCCTGTCATCTGCCTTGATCATCTGCTTATACTGCAAGGTACTGAACACTTCTTCTGCAAAATAGAAGGAATTCTTATCCCCCTGTTCAAAAGACAGACATGGATAATCACTCAGTTCTTCAAAGGTAATCTTATCCTTTGATGCCAATGGATGGTTATTACCCAGATACACATAGACATCACACTGAAATAATTCCGTAAATTCCAGCTCGTTTTCCGCAAATATTTTCTGCATTGCTTTTCTGTTGAAATCGTTCAGATACAGAATCCCAAGTTCGCTTCTGTAATTATGGACATTTTCAATGACCTCACTAGTTCTTGTCTCATGTACTGCCAGTTCAAAATCTTCCAGTGCAAATTCTCTGGCAAGCTTCATAAATGCTTCTACTGCAAAAGAATAATGCTGCATGGACACACTGAACTTATTCTTACGTTTCATATTATTGATATAGCGATCCTCTATCATCTGATTGAGCTCTACCATCTGTCTGGCGTAACTTAGAAATTCCTCGCCCTCTGTGGTGAGCATGATCCCTTTATTGGTACGGATAAATATTTCTATCTGCAAATCTTCTTCCAGATCACGTATCGTACTGGACAATGCAGGCTGTGATACATATAATTCCGCTGCTGCCTTATTCATAGACTTTACATCTGCGATCTTCACAGCATAAATCAATTGTTGTAATGTCATATATTATGTATCCTTTCCGGTAAATGTTACTCACAATTATATCCATCACCCTAAACGGAATCAACAGGAATCTGTCAAAATTATGCCTGAAAACTCTCGATTGCCTGTTTTAAATCTGCGATCAGATCTGCTTTGTCTTCAATACCCGCAGATAATCTCAGTACTCTGTCTGTAATTCCGTTGCGGATCCTGACTTCTTCCGGTACATCCGCATGAGTCTGTGTCGTCGGATAAGTCAACAGTGTTTCTACGCCACCCAGACTTTCTGCAAAAGGAATCAGCTTCGTAGACTTAAGGATATGTAATGCCAGCTCCTTACTCTCTACCTCAAAAGTCAACATACTGCCAAAGCCGCTTGCCTGCTTTTTACAGATTTCATAAGCTCTGGTTCCCTCTATTCCCGGATAGTATACTTTTGTGACTTTCTTTTCATTCAGCAGGTAATCAACAATTGCCTGTGCATTCTCCTGTGCTTTTTCCATACGGATAGGCAATGTCTTGATTCCTCTTAAGATCAGCCAACTGTCAAAAGGTGCAAGCCCTGAACCTACGGTTTTGATCAGGAAGCGAAGTTTCTCTGAGATTTCCCGGGAATTGGTTACGATAAAACCGGCCAGAGTATCGTTGTGTCCACCAAGGAATTTTGTTCCGCTGTGAATGATAATATCTGCTCCCAATTCAAACGGTCTCTGAAAATACGGGGACAGGAATGTGTTATCCACGATAAGCAACAGTCCATGCCTTTTGGCAATGTCTGAAATTGCACGGATATCAATGACGTTCATCATTGGATTAGTCGGTGTCTCAATATAAATTGCCCTGGTATTTTCCTTAATATAATCTTCTACATTCACGCTGGTACAATCTATATGGCTGAACTCTACTCCATTCTTCTCATTTACATGATCGAACAGACGGATACTGCCGCCATAGAGGTCTGCATCTGTAATGATATGGTCACCCGGTCTGAACAGTTCCATCAGCATGGTAATGGCAGCCATCCCTGTAGAAAAAGCCAGTGCATCCACACCGCCTTCCAGTGAAGCTACAACGTTTTCTACCTGCTGTCTGGTCGGATTCTGCAAACGGCTGTAATCAAAACCTGTGCTCCTGCCTACTTCCGGATGCGCATAGGTTGCTGTCTGATAGATTGGGAAACTGATCGCCCCCGTCTTATCTCCTTCAAAAGCCTTTCCATCTCCATAAATACATTTTGTTGCGATACCACATCCCATATATGATCAAATCCTTTCTTATTCGTTTTATACGTTATCCTGCATGGTTCTTAATAGTTATATCTTACCAGTCCTATAGGAATAGTGCTAACATATAAAAGTTATGGCTTGTTATAAGTTTGATTTATAACAAGCCATGATTTTTATTCTGTCAGATTTTATTCCGTCTTATCATAGTCATCCAGGAAATGGTGTCTGACTCCGTCTTTTTTATATGCAACGATCGTACTCAGATTTACATTTTCCACGCTCTTGAAGATATTGCCTTCTACAAAAGGATTTGTTTCCTTGAGCTGTCTGATAAGATTTTTTACTTCAACTCGTTTGGATGCATTTTCACCACCACAGGTCGTACAGGTGTCTGTGAACTTACATGCACACTGAATGAAATGCAGATCATTGTAATCTCTCCACTTCTTGATATCGTCCTCTCGGATCAGATACAGAGGGCGGATCAGTTCCATGCCTTCAAAGTTCGTGCTGTGAAGCTTGGGCATCATGGTCTGCACCTGTGCTCCATAGAGCATCCCCATCAGTATCGTTTCGATCACATCATCATAATGATGTCCCAGTGCTATCTTGTTGCAGCCAAGCTCTTTCGCCTTGTGATAAAGGTGTCCTCTACGCATTCTGGCGCACAGATAGCAGGGAGATTTTTCTATATTAAATACCGATTCAAAAATATCAGATTCAAAGATCGTAACTGGAATATTGAGCTTTCTGGCATTGTTCTCGATGATCTGCCTGTTTTCAGGACTATAACCCGGATCCATAACAAGAAATACTACTTCAAAAGGAAACTTGTTATGGCGTTTCAACTCCTGAAACAGTTTCGCCATCAACATGGAATCCTTACCGCCGGAGATACAGACTGCAACCTTATCGCCCTCTTTTACCAGCTCGTATTCACGGATTGCCTTTGTGAAACGACACCAGATAGTCTTGCGGAACTTCTTGCGGATGCTCTCTTCAATATCCAGATATGCCTCCCTCTCCTGTTCTCCTGCGGGCTGCTCTTTCATTCGCTCCATCAGCCAGGCAAGATAACCACCCTGAAGGCTTAATGCATCGATGCCCTTTTCCTGAAGAGAACAGACCATATCCTTACTGATCTCACCTTTCTTGCAATACACGATCATTTTTCTGTCTGCAAACTTCTCACAATCCTGTAACAGTTCTTCTCCCTGCACATGAATACTTCCCGGTATATTTCCATATGAATAAGACAGGTCATCACGCATATCGATGAGATAATGTTCCTTCTCATCCAGCTTCGCCATTTCCTGTACTGATATTTCTACCTCTTTCATTACTGCTAACCAAACCTTTCCAACAAACCACGCATAATATCTATCGTATTATACCTAGTCCCACACTAGGAATCAATAGTTTTTTGATGTATAATAAACACAAATCGGAAATGTTGTGGAAAGGCATATGAATTATTATGAAAATTACTGTTTTCTCTTTTACACATAATGGCGCTGCACTGGCAGCATCTCTGGCAAAGAAACTGACACAAAACGAAAACCTGTGTCATGCCTTTACCATGCCTAAATATGCTTCTGAATGTGGATTGCTTCCGTTGGAACGCCCAATCCGGAAACTGACAGAACAATTCTTTCATTCTGAAGATGCACTGATCTATATTGGAGCCTGTGGAATTGCCGTCCGTGCAATTGCACCTTTTGTTCAGGACAAGACCTCAGACCCCTGTGTTCTGTCTATTGATGAGAAAGGACAATACGTGATTCCTCTACTCTCCGGTCACATCGGTGGTGGAAATGAGCTGGCAAGGAAAATCGCAGAGTTACTGGATGCTGTTCCTGTCATTTCTACTGCCACTGATCTCAATCAACAATTTGCCGTAGATGTCTTTGCCGTCAAAAATCACTTAAAAATATCTGATATGGTACTTGCAAAGAAAATATCTGTTGCTATACTTGATGGTGAAAATATAGGACTTAGCGGTATCATTCCACAAGGCGATCTGCCACAGAAACTGACGCTTTCCAATGATATGTCTCCCGAACTTGGCATCAGCATCAGTCCATATACTAATACTGATCCCTACCCCGAAACACTGCATCTGATTCCCCGTCAGACGGTTCTTGGAATCGGATGCCGCAAGGGCATCGCATATGAGGAAATGGATGCTTTTGTAGCACGTATTCTGAATCAGGAACATATTGATCCTGCTTCACTTCTTGCCATTTCCAGTATCGATCTGAAGAAGGAAGAACCTTGTCTGGTGGAATTATCCCGTAAATACAATGTTCCTTTCCATACTTATTCTGCTGATACATTATCGCAGGTTCAAGGGCAATTCAGTGCTTCCGCTTATGTGAAAAGCATAACAGGAGTGGACAACATATGTGAAAGAGCCGCCCTGATCTGTGCATGCACAGATACCCTGACTCTGAAAAAGACAATAGATTCCGGGAAAACGATCGCAATAGCGATGGCTCCCGTACAACTCAATTTCTAACAGGAGGCTTGGTTGTTATTATGGAAAATTATCTGATATTTGCAGGAACAACGGAAGGCAGGGAATTGACTCAATTCCTGTTGGATATGATTGACAGAGATCATCGGCAAATGCATCTGACCGTATGTATTGCTACAGAATACGGTAAGTTAATGCTGCCTGAACATAAAGCTCTCACTGTCCTTGCTTCCCGTCTGGATGAACAGGAAATGGAGAAGCTCATGAGCAGAAATTTCTTTGACTGCGTTCTGGATGCCACGCATCCTTATGCAATCCTGGCGTCAGAAAATATCCGTAACGCTGCTCTGGCAGAGAAACTTCCTTATATCCGAATTCTCAGACCGGATAATACACCGGCTCACACAGACTCTCATATTGTATTTGTACATAATATGGAAGAAGCTGTTTCCTATCTGTCTGAAACAAAAGGCAACATCCTGGCTACTACCGGAAGCAAAGAACTTCCTTCTCTGTGCCGAATTCCTGATTACGAAGAACGTATTTATGCCAGGATTCTGCCTAATCCCCAGATGGTATCAGATTCTTATAACCTGGGTTTTAAAGGACAACATTTGATCTGTATGCAGGGACCTTTCAGCGAAGAAATGAACACTGCACTCATTCATCAGTTCCACATCAGTTATGTATTAACCAAAAACTCCGGTGCAAATGGCGGTTTTATTGAAAAAATAAAAAGTGCAGAGCAGACCGATACAACACTTGTCGTAATCGGCCGCCCTGCAGAACAGACCAAAGGATATCTGTTAGAAGATGTCATATGTGAATATGAATCCAACCACTCTTTTACGGGACTACTTACCACTCAATCATCCGACGTGCAGTAATTCCCCGTTCATACGGATGTTTCCTCAGCTTCATCTCTGTTACATAATCTGCAAGTGCAAGCAAAGCCTCATCAGGATTTCTGCCCGTCAGAACCACTTCCAGCGTATCCGGCTTATTCTGAAGGAATTCCAATACCCGGCTTTCCTCCAGAAAGCCGGCATTCAATGCAGCCATGATTTCATCCAGTATCAACAGATCATACATTCCTGTATTTACCCTGTCAATAATTTCATTGAAACGATTGCTGTAGAATGCTTTCGCCTGTTCCTTTTCTTCTTCATTCATACGGCTGGTAAATTTCACATTTTCATAACATGACATCAGTGTCACATTTTCAAGTTTTTCCAGAATCCTGCGTTCTCCTGAATTATTTCCTTTCAGAAATTGAAAGCACAGCACCTTACCGCCCTGCCCTGCACATCTGATCGCCAGTCCCATGGCACAGGTTGTCTTTCCCTTTCCATCACCGCAGTATATATGTATCAGACCTTTCTCCATGTATCATATCCTCCTGTATTTCTTCTATTATACTCATGCTGTGATTTAAAAACAAGAAATCATGATTTTATATTGCACCTTTTCCCATATTTTGATAAGGTTAAACTAAATAGACTATGTTCTAAGTTTCATATTCACGGAGGAAAATCATGAACTTTTTAGAGGAACGAATTGCAAAAGACGGAATCGTAAAAGAAGGCAATGTCTTAAAAGTAGACAGCTTCCTGAATCACCAGATGGATATTCGTCTGTTTGATGAAATGGGCGCTGAATTTAAGCGTCGTTTTGCTGATGCCAATATCAATAAGATTCTTACGATCGAAGCATCCGGTATCGGTATTGCCTGTATCGTAGCCAGACATTTTGATGTTCCGGTCGTTTTTGCCAAGAAATCCAAGAGTATCAACATTGACGGTGACATGTATGTTGCAGAAGTAGAATCTTTCACACATAAATGTAAGAATCAGGTCATTGTCTCGAAGAAATTCCTGGGATCTGATGATCATGTACTGATTATTGATGACTTCCTGGCAAATGGCTGTGCACTTCAGGGACTTATTTCTATCGTACAGGAGGCCGGTGGCACTGTTGAAGGTATCGGTATCGCTGTTGAGAAAGGTTTCCAGAACGGTGGACGTATCATCCGCAATCTCGGATATCATCTGGAATCCCTCGCTATCGTAGACAGCATGGACGCCTCTACCGGTAAGATCGTATTCCACGAACAGTAAAATCAGGGAGCATATCGCATTGATATGCTCCCTGCTATTTATCCTTTCCCTTTACCCTTATGTATCTTATAAAACTGCTTTGGCAATCAATGCTGCAATTGCCGCGATCACCACAATACCGCCAATCACCAGCAGTACCAGAATTGTGATAGTTGTTTTTATACACTTCTTCTCCTTCAATGCCAATACCATCATCGAAATGACATCTACCGTAAAGAAGAACTGCAGAATGCCTGCTACTATGACCATTGCCTTACTATGTACGCCCTCCTTATAAGACCTTACCAGATATGCAATGGAATATGGGGCTGCTCCCAACATTGCAAACCAGCCGACCACTGCAAGTATCACTGCAACTGCAGGTCCGAAAAAAATCATGAAAGGCACCGGTATAAACGACATTAACAATGCTGCAACAATACACAGTCCGCCTACTATATAAAAAGGTATCAGGCTGTATTTGATGATCAATGCACAATTGAGTAACTGTTCTCTGGTAATTTTATTCTTACCTGCTATTACGATCACCAGATTGGCAATTCCGAATAACCCCGGTAAAAACATACTACTAGAAGATCTTCCCGGTGTATAGCCGGTGCTGTCTCCTCCCGACAGGGAAAGCCCCAGCGGAAACAAATATACTACCAGTACATACGCAATTGCCACTAAATAAATAGGTTGAAACCCTTTCTTACTTTTCTCATTCATCTCTTATCTCTCCCTCGTATTTTATAATTTGATTTCACATTATAATACCATAATACGATCAGAGAGAAAAGAATATTATTATGCTTTTCTTTTCTTTGCTACGTAAAGGTATACTGCAATGCCTGCCAGTGCAAGTAATACAACTATGGCAATTGGAAGGACAGATGTATTGCCTGTTACAGAATCCGCTTTGGGTGCTTCCTCACCTAGAATCGTAACTTCTTCTGTTTCCTTCTCCTGAGTACTGATTTTCTCTGTTGTTTCCTCTACTGTCACTGTTTCTTCCTGCTGTAAAGTTTCCTCCTCACTTACTGCTTCTTCCTGCTGTTCTTCTCCTTCAACAGATGCCTGCACTTTTGTATATGACTTTCTGTTATCACTCTTAACAGTTGGTGTCTGTACATTTACAGGCTGTTGTGCCGCCTGGTCTGTCCCTGTCGGTGCAAGTTCTGCAGTAGGTACGCCCTGTGGATTGATCACAATTCTGGATGGCTGTTCTGCTGCTGTTTTATTGTTATTATTCTGACCATTTGAAGAAGATGAGGATGTACTGCTTCCACTTCCGAAAGAGGACTGTGAGCCTGAGTTACCTGAAGATTCATGCTTTGTATCACTCTTATCATCAGAACGTGTTGTCAGTGATACAGCATTTTTCTGAGTCGGTTCATTCTTTGCCATGATCCATGTATCAGCTTTTAACAGGGAAGTATCCAGTACATTAAGAGGATAACCATCCACTGCCTCTTTAAATGCCTCCGTATGCTCCGATGCGTTCTCATTGAGAGCATTCAGGAATTCTGTTGTTTTCATTTCTGCCTGTGATGCCTCCGATGTCTCCTGTTGAGCGTACTGCATACAGATCAACATCAGCAAAGTTATTTACGGAAGTACCGCCATTCATACCAATAATTCCACCGATCGTTGCGGAATTGACACCTGCTGTTGCTACGATAGATCCCCTGGCATAATTATTTAAAAGAGCACTGAATCCACCCATGCCGACAATTCCACCGGCATCTACATAATTAGATGTAGAGGTTCCTTCGATCACAACATCCGCATTACAGTTTGCAACGACACTTTGCCATGCATAACCTGCAATACCACCAACATCACACCAGCTCTGGGCTACATTGATGATCTTACCTGATACGGAACAATGATCGATCAGCGTACTTCTCTCTTCTTCATTTTCATTATCGATCGCACCGGCTATAATACCTGCATAAGCACGATTGCTGTCACTTCTTTCAATATGGATCAATGCATCCTTCACACCCAGATTACAGATCACTGCACCACACGGATATGCGAACAGACCTGCTACATTCATAGTCTGGGCTGTCTGCTGTGTTCCCACACTCATATTACTAATCACATGGTTCTTTCCATCAAAGGTGCCGCGGAAAGTATGTGCACCTGGACCACCTGCCGGAATCCAGTCAATACCGCTTAAATCAATATTTCTGGTCAGAACAATATACTTTCCTTCATAAGATTCCTCAGCATTAATTGATGCTGCGAATTTTACAAGTTGCTGTACTGTTGCAATTTCATAAGGTGCTTCTTTCGTTCCCTTGCCACCTGCAAAGACCTCTGCGGGATCAACCAGATCATAACCTGTCTTATCACCGATCAGGGCACGGTTCAGAACTACTGCGATTGCATTTTTAAGCACTTTGGCTGAGAAGCTGTCGCTCTCTTCGATCTCAGGAGCTTCCTGTTCCTCAATTGTCTGTGCAACAATATCTTTTATAACTGTTGTATCAAAAGTATCCGGTGTCTGTGTCACTGTAATATCTGTCAGTCTGCTTTCTTCTACCGTTGCCTTCACATATACATAATCCATAGTTTCGGCATTGAAGAGTGCTCTGCCATAATATACACCATCCAGATAATTGTATACCGGTTTAGGCTGTTCTAATGCTACATGTGTAATTTCCGCTGTTTCGCTTCCGGGTACGACCTTACCATTATCTACTACCCATTTCTTTAAAGTCACACCACTTGGAAGTTTCTGTGCAACATCAATCGGGAAATGTTCAAAGTTCGCATTTAAAGTATCTGCAAACTCCTGACTCGCAAGTCCTGCTGCAGTCATACCCTCATTATAATCGGCAATTGCTCCATCATATGCACCGTCTTCTCCAACACCGCTTCCAATGATCTGACCAATTCCAACTACCGGGCTGACTTTTTCTCCCTGAATACTCTGGGAAGCATCTAAATTATAATAAATGTAGCTTGTCTGGCTGATACCTGTTGCCATACCTGCAAGCGCACCGACTCTGATAGACCAGGACTGTGAGTTCACACTACCAAGTTCATAACAGTTTGCCATCTGCTGTGCATGGCAGCCTACTAATCCCGCCAGATAAGTCACACCACCATCATCTACTGTTCTGTCTGTTTCACCACTGATATTTCCTGTTGTATAGCAGTTAGCCACAACGCCGAATGCTGCAAGACCTGCAATACCGCCTGCCTCCGCATTAGCTGTTCGGCAAAAAGCATCTACATTTGCACTGCTGCCACTGTTTACGATGTTACTATACATTGCATATCCTGCAATACCACCTGCAAAACTGTTCGCTCCTGTAAGTGCTTCACTGGAATTAACAGTTCTGACTCCGACATTACCACTGGTCTGGCATCCATCAATAGTTGCATTTCTGACAGAACCTGCCAGAATACCTGCCATAATAGAAGCATCACCTTCTGCCTGTACATTGTACATATTTCCGGTATTTTTACCAATTGCTACAGTATCAACTTCTGTACCATCGACTGTAAGCTGTACCTTCTGTGAATAATAAATATTAGAAAAATCTTTGATATTGACTGCTGGGAAGCAGAAAAGAATTTGAGAACCACACCCGGATCAGATTGTGCATTAAACACACTTGCCATTGATGAACCACTAGAATATGCGAGACTGTATCTTGATGGGAATTTACAGATGTGGGTAGATACAGAAGATTCCTTGACATTATAGTAATGTTCAAAAATAGCTCTCTGTGCAATGCACAGGAGCTTTTTATATGTAGACCTCTATTTATTTGTGCCGTCTGCATCAATTACAGACTGAA
>ULWY01077795.1_pt1 | contig 68446 bp, 58 predicted proteins | sample 1960761 | NCBI WGS metagenome assembly ULWY01 (sample SAMEA4835824, study PRJEB28245) | human gut metagenome | biome: gut microbiome; material: fecal sample | place: Denmark | collected 2008 | reverse complement strand
TATCTTTTTTCACATATTTTCATTTTTCCTCAAAAACCGCACAAATCCTGTTCAGACAAGTCTTGCACTTTATGTTTTTATTTTGAATTGTATGAATTGTGTATTATTTTCATTTTAAATTTCTCATTGCATGTCAACATTTATTTCAGGTGTGTATATTTTGATGTGCCATACAGGAAATATATTATGTCTTTTTTACAAAGTATTTATTTTCATAAAAAACCGCAGGAACAAGGATATCAGCAAATGCTTCTCCTTTTTCTGCGGTTGTCATAATTTAACAGCTTCTATTCGTATTTTTTACCTTTTGTGAATCCTCTGCCTCGAACTTCCTTAACCTGCCCTATCACAATAAAGGCATCCGGATCGACTTCCTGTACCATCTCATTAATCGCAAACAGTTCTCTCTGGTTTACCACGGTCAGAATCGCATACATTTCTTTGCGCGTATATCCCCCTTCTATTTCATATAATGTAGTACCTCTGTCAAAGTCTTTGGCTATTCTGTGATTAATTTCCTGATATTTTTCACTGATAATCTTTATTTGTACCTTACTTTTTCCTGCTACGAGAAGTTTCTCCAGTGTATAGGAATATATGCATACTAATAAAATTCCGTATAATACCTGTTGCCTGTCTGAAATACTCATTTGCAATAACAATATCAGAACATCAAATCCATATAACATTCCTGCTACCGGTAATCCTGTCTTTTTATTGATCACAAGTGGTGGAATATCCATACCGCCGGTAGAAGCTCCTGCCTGAATGACCAACCCGATTCCCGCCCCTATCAGCAGACCTGCAAAAACAGTACACAACATAGGATCTGTTGTCAGTACTCCGACTCTCGCCGAGACAATTTCTCCAACTTTCAAAAAGAGTGGATATACAAATGTACTTACAAGTGTTGTCATCGCAAATTTTTTGCCAAGTACTACAGCTCCCAGTACAAACATGACTATATTAAAAACCGTGACAAATGTACTGATCGCCAATCCTGTATAGTGTTGAACAAATATTGCGATTCCTGTAGTGCCTCCCGTGATCAGTCCTACAGGAAGGATGAAAAAGGCAACTGCCAGGGAGTACAACAAATTACCGAGCAGAATAATGCCCAAATTATATACTTTTTTTTTCATAATCTATACGCCTTTATGCATTTAAAATTTCTATCTGACACATCTTCATTGCTTCCAGTGCATTCTGATGGCTCTGCACTGTTACGCCCGCACAGCAGGATGCATCCACGCATATATGGACTTCCGGCATGTATGCTTTTAGCAAAAGTGCATTACTGATAACACAGATATCCGTACACAGACCAATTAAAGTAATCGATTCTGCATCATTGCGTGAAGCTATGTATTCGCCAAGCTTCCTGCTTCCAAAAGTAGGTTTGTTGATTGGTTCGCTCTTACACAAACTCTTGATCGCGGGTGCAAGTTCCCAGCCCTTTGTGCCTTCTATACAATGAGGCACTGGAAGATTATGTCCCTCCTGCGTATCCATATAATTCTCCTGATGTGTGTCTCTTGTATAAATGACTTCACCATCAAATCCTTCTATCTTTGCTGCAACTGCCGGAACAATTCCTACTGCCTCCGGCGTACCAAGACTTCCATCTATAAAATCATTCTGCATATCTACTACAACCAAATAATTCATAATAGTCACCACGCCTTTCTAAAAATAATCTGATATATATGGTACCTGCTGTTCTATTGCATCTTCCAGCATATCTATCACTGCGCCACTGGCATGCAGCCTGCCTATCTTAGCCAGATAATCCGGTCTTTTATATCCCATGAGCATTGTAGTCATGGTCTGAATACTGATGGTATCTTCACATTTTTCTGTGATTCTCGTCACTTCTCCATGTCCATCACGGGAAATCTCCAACATGAAAGTTCCCTGATTACACTCCATAATAGGATCTGTCAGAGTAAACTTCCACTCTCTGTCCGTAATATCCGGTTTAAAAGGATATTGTGCTATAAATTTAGGAAAATCCACAATTCTTCCCATATAGTAAGGTGATATCACTTCTTTTATACTCGCATCTTCTAATAGAAATGCCAGCGGTTCATCCGTATATGTATCGCCTTCGACCTGATCTATCATGGAGAAATGGGCTGATACAAAGTTCCAGAGCCCTGTTCTTGCTTCCTCGTCATTGAAAATCATATCTTTGATATGAAATATTTCGTTTTCAATCCAGTATATAATATATCCATCCGGTTCATCTTTTTCATTATAATAGATTGCAGCCATGATGTCATCTGAGTCCCACAACCAGTATTCATTCCATGCAAGTTCATCTCGGATAATGGCACCATGAGTATGAGCTGCATATCTGTCATATGTCTTTTTCAGTTCTACACTGTCTGTTTTTACCCTGCGTACATCTCCTGATACCTGACGGTTCTTAGGCAATTGATAATCTTTGATTTCATAGGATATTTTATCAGAGATCAGTTCCCAGCCCTTTCGTCTGTAATAAGGAATCGAATATGGATACAGATAACAGATATACTGTCCTTTCTTACGCATTTCCTTCAATGCCTGTTCCAAAAGTTTATGCATCAGTCCCATATTGGAATATTCCGGGTAAGTTCCAACTCCTGTCAACCCACCCATGGAATAAGTTTTTCCAAATATTTGTACATGCATGGGATAAATTGCCACCTGTGATACTAAATTATCATCATCAAACCATCCAATAACATCCGCTTTCTCCATGGTAGGAAACTTGGCTCTGATTATCTCTTTCTCCTGCCATCCTATGGAACTCAGTTCATGTTCTGTTACCTGAAAAACATATCTCAGCAATGCATTATACTGTTCCATATACTCGCTGCCGACTGCACGCATTTTAAGATTCTTTTTATTCATTTCTTACTGCTGTTCTCCTTATTCATAATGTAGCATTATGCATCACGTCTCACTTAGTATAACAACAAGACTGGACTTATTATATCAGTTTTTTATTTTAATTACCATTCCTTTTCCAATTCAATGCCCTAACATATTTTCTATAAATATACCATAACCACTTGTGGCATCATTTACCAGAACATGTGTGACCGCACCTATGATCTTTTGATTCTGAATAATGGGTGCCCCGCTCATTCCCTGCACAATTCCACCCGTCAGTGATAACAGTTCCTCATCTGTCACAGTAATGGCAATTTGCCGGTTCAGATTTTCACTGTTAGGAGACAACCTGGTTATCTGAATGTCATAATATTTGGATTCGCCATCGATATTGCATAAGATCTGTGCTGCTCCCAGTTCTATTTCCTGTTTTAATCCTACAGGCAATGCCTGTCCAAAATTCTGTGCAGCAACCGACTCTGATACAATTCCATAGATCCCGACTTCCGTATTATCCATGATCACCCCTGATACCTGATCCGGCTGATATTCTATCACTCCTGTCAGTTCACCCGGATTACCTCGCTCTCCCCTTCTAATAGCCACGATTTCTGTGTGATAAAGCAATCCGCTTCCTAACTGCAGCAACTCCCCGGTATCCGTATCATTAATTCCATGTCCCAATGCTCCAAAATGCTGATTTTCATCCAGAAAAGTCATTGTACCGATTCCCTGTGCGCTGTCCCGAAGCCATGCACCTATTTTGTACACACCATTTTCATCCTGTTTGGGACTTATTCTGACCTGAATGATTTCATCATTTCTGGATACCTGCATGATAACGTCATTTCCATTTCCATTTTCTATATATTCTTTGATCTGTTTTTTTCCATTTACCGCTACTCCATCCATCGCAAGTAAATAATCTCCCGCCTGCAGTTTGTATTGTGAAGGTGCACTGGTCTGTCCGTCCACACTTTGAAAACTGCCTGTATCTATAACCAGAACTCCCTGCGTTCTCATATAAATTCCGATTGGCTGTCCAACAGGCGTCAATTTGTTATTTTCAATTACCTCTATATCTATGTTCTTCAGCGGTAATATTCCAAAAAGCTTCAGTTCCATCTGACAGGAGTCCAACCCATCTCCAGCCACGATCGTAAGCGGCTGATTAAGTGCAATTACCCTTGTTGAATCAACATCCAAAACCCCTGATGCCGGAATTCCAAGGTCTATTTTCTGACTTGTTCCAGCCTTTATGCGAATGGTATTCGGTACTTTTTGATCATAATAACTGTACGATGCCCACAAAAACATGCCAAGAGCAAATCCTAAAAAAATATATAAAAATACAACATAATGTCGTTTTCTGTTCTGCAATGACTTCATAACTTCTCACTACCTTTTATAAATTTCAATATGTAGTATATGGATTTTTGTAAAAAATACTTATGTCAAAATCTGTTATTGTTGTCAGATAATTGTTATGTTATAATTGTTATGTACAGTTTTTATGTTATATTAACAGAAAGGATGTTATGATATGTACTATGATAGAATAACAGCTCTTCCTTCTAAAAAAAATTTCGAGGATTTTGCATCAAAGATGTGGTTTTCATCAGCAGATAGCAGATTGGCTGTACTTTCGCTCAATATAGGCATTGAAAATATCATGACTGATCCTGTCTTAACTATGTTCGTTCAAAGAGTAATAAGAACCCATGATTACATGTTATCTGCCTGCTGTACAGAACCATTTTCTTTCTATGTATTATTGGATTTGGAATTAGTTGGTCAAAACCGGATACTATCCGTTATCAAAAAGGATCTGCAGGATTTTTACAAATATGTTCACAAGGTTTATCCAAACCAGAATTTCAGGCTGTATGGTGGAATCTGTATTCTTTCCTCATATGTTCCTAATATAAAGAAAGCCATGGCATATGCACTTCTTGCAGAAAACAAAATGAAAGAATCTAGTTTTTCCAGTGAAATTTCCGTTGGATTTTACCGTGAATCATTAGGAAATAATCAACAGGAGAATCGTATTCTTCCTTTATTTGAAAATCTGATGTTAAATCATCATCTTGTTATTTGTCTACAGCCAAAATTTGAATTAGACTGCTCTGCACCTGTTGGCGCAGAAGCACTGGTCCGTATCATGGATGTAAAAGGGCATCTGATGAAACCTGATGATTTTCTTCCTGTTCTTCAAAAATATCATATGACCCATCAGCTCGATCTTATGGTAATAGAAAGAATTCTGAAATTGTTATCAAAATGGAAACAAGAGGGATTTACTCCACTCCCTGTCAGTATAAATCTGGCGCAAGGGGATTTTATATCAGAAGATTTTATACAGATTTTTGCAGATATCGCAGCAAAATATGACTCCATTATACATTATCTTGAATTTGAAATTGCATCTGATGATTTCTATTCTAATATTAACTATATGGAATCTGTTAGCAAAGAGCTGCATCAGATAGGCTGCCGGATAAGCCTGGACAGTTTTGGTGGAGATGGACTCCCTCTTAGTGCTCTGGAAATTTCTTCTGTAGATATGGTCAAATTTCATCGTAATTTCCTGCATATTGGCATGAAGAATTCAAAGAACCTGCAAATTATAAAGAAAATGGCTGAAATATTTGCAGAGTGCGACATTCCTGTTCTATGTGAAGGCATTGAAAACGAAATGGAAGAAAATTTCATACGTCAATGCAATATTTCCTATGTACAGGGGTTCTATTATGGTCGTCCTGTTCCTTTGGATATATTTCAAAAAAAATATATGGTACCGCAATCAGCGACTATTTCTTCATAATCAAAAAAGGAAGCTCTATGCCTCCTTTTTTAATGCTGCTGTTTTCAACAATTCTTTTGCATTCTCTCTGACTGCATCCGTTATTGTTTCGCCGCCAAGCATTCTAGCCAATTCTTCCACTACCTCATCAGGATTTAATCTGGTAATTCCTGTCACAGTTTTCTTATCTACTGCACGTTTGGCAATACTGTAATGTGCATCTGCCATCGCCGCGATCTGTGGCAAATGCGTGATACATATAATCTGATGGCTTCTGGAAAGAACTCCAAGTTTCTCTGATACTTTCCATGCAGTTTTACCACTGATTCCGGTATCTATTTCGTCAAAGATCATCGTTGGAATCTTGTCTCTTGAAGCTAATACCGTCTTGATAGCAAGCATGATACGGGATAATTCGCCTCCACTGGCAACATTTCCAAGACTTTTCATAGGCTCTCCCGGATTCGTAGAAATCATAAATTCGACATCATCCGAGCCATTGGCTGTATATTCAGCTTTATGGCGAACCTGTATTTCAAAGTCAACTTCCAGAAAATTAAGATCTGTCAAGGCTTTGATCATGTCTTTAGACAGCTTCTTGGCTTCTTTCTTACGAATATCCGATACACTCTGACTGAGTTTTTCCAGTTCGTTCTGGACTTTGTTAAGTTTTTGACGCAGTTGTTCTCTATAGGCATCCATATTCTGCAGTTTTTCCATACGCTCTGCCTGCTGCTGCTGATATTGCAGCACTGCCTCTATTGTGCCGCCATATTTTAATTTCAAATGATTGAGCAGATTCAGCCTTTCCTGTGTTTGTGAAAAAACCTCACTGTCAAATTCCATATCTGACAGATACTCTGCTATATTTCTGTTAAAGTCGTTAAGCAATCCATCTATATGTTCAAGTTCCAACGCCAGACCTTTCGCATTCTCGTCATATTCTTCAATAGAATGTAACTCCCTTACAGCTCTGCCTACTGCATCTGCTGCCGGCTGGTCTTCACTGCCTCCAGTAAGCTGGTACGCCTTTGAAGCCGCCTCAACAATCTGTCTGCTGTTAGACATTCTGCGAAATTGTGCTTCAAGTTCATCATCTTCTCCTACGCTCAACCCTGCTTCCTGTATTTCTGTATATTCAAATTCCGCCAGTGAAAGTTCCTTGGCACGGACACCTTCATCTATACCAGTTGCTTCTAATTCTTTTCCAAGTGCTGCGTATTCATGATACTTTTCTTTCAATTTGCCCTTTAATACAGCAAGTTCTTCTCCTGCAAAAGAATCCAGAATATCCATATGGTTTTTCTTATATAAAAGAGACTGATGCTCATGCTGACCATGAATGTCTATCAGCAATTCCGACAATTCTTTTAATTGTCTGGTGGTGGCAGTCTCTCCACCTATCTTGCAAATGCTTCGTGTTGGCTGTATTTTTCTCTGAATGATTATGATCCCATCTTCTTCAACAGGAATATCAAGTGCCTGAATCTGAGCCAGCAGTTCCTTGTCCGTTACCTGAAATACCAGCTCTACCAAAGCATATTCAGCTCCGTTACGAATCATATCCTTATCTGCTCTGGCTCCCAATGCAAGATTAATAGAGCCGATAATAATTGACTTACCCGCTCCTGTTTCACCACTTAAAATATTCAATCCTTCTGTAAAGTTTACCTCTGTCTCCTGTATCAGAGCCAGATTCTTCACATGTAAGCTAATCAGCATTCATTCCACCATATCTTTCTGTGAACTTAAGACTTTGTCTTCAATTCTTAGCCTGCCAATATCTCATTGATCTTATCCATAACGATCATTGTTTCGTCTGTAGATTTGATTGCAGCCATAATGGTGTCATCCCCTGCAATGCATCCAACTATTTCAGGGAATTTCATTGCATCCAGTGCTGCTGCCACTGCCATTGCCATGCCCTGTACTGTTTTGATCACCAGAATGTTCTGTGCCATATTCATGGATACAAATCCATCTCTAAGTACACGTATATACTTATCCCCTAAATGGCTGTCATCATTTTTTAAGATAATATATTTCTGTTTGCCATTTCCGGTTGCGATCTTGGACAATTTGAGTTCACGGATATCTCTTGATACCGTAGCCTGTGTTACCTCAAAACCTTCTTCCTTTAAATATGCCGCCAGTTCTTCCTGTGTCTCAATGTCATACTTATTAATGAGGTCAACAACCACCTCATGTCTCTGCCTTTTCATGTTCTTACCAAACCTTTCATACGATTCGCATCTTTTTCTGTAAAGTATCCAGAAAACTTACTCTGCTTAATTTCATTATCTTAGTAGATTTATCAGACCGTATGATTCTGATCTTGTCACCTTCATTCAGGTTGACCGGATGTTTTCCATCAAAGCTGGCATCAACTTCCTGCTCCTCATCCTGTTTGAATCTGCCAATCTCAACATCAATTACATCATCTTCGGATAAAATAATTGTTCTGTTATTAGCCAAAGTATGGGAACAGACCGGTGTCATCAGTATTAACCTTGCCCTGGGTTCCACAATAGGCCCTCCTGCTGATAAATTATAAGCAGTAGAACCGGTAGGCGTAGATATGATCATACCATCTGCATTATAAGTACTTAATAACTGACCATTGACATAGATATTAAAATTAATTACATGAAGAGCTCCTTTTCTGTTAATTACGATATCATTCAGTGCGATCATCGGTTCCATACTTTCACCGGCGATCACAGGAATTCCACTCAACATCATTCTGCTCTCTACTTCGTATTTATCCTCGATCAGACTGTCCATCGCTACCGGAATCTGATCCTGTTCTACTTCTGCAAGATATCCCAGTGTTCCCAGATTCACACCTATCATAGGAATATGTCTGCCCAGATATTCTCCGGCAGCACGCAGCATGGTTCCATCCCCACCAAGTACAATAATACCCTCTACGGTATCATCTACAGTATCTTTACAGATGCACCCACGTTCTTCAAGATATTTTCGTATATATGCTGTCGTTTCTCCACCTGCATCTTTAAGAAGATTTGTATAAATATGAAATATTTTCATCTGTGCTCCTATGTCAACGTATACTATAATTGTAACATATTTTCAAAAAATTTCTACTAAAACATTAAATATCTAACGTTTTATGTGCATTTTCCACTGTTTGTGCAATCAATTGTGCATACTCTTCATGTGGAAGCTGATCATGCTCCTTTGTATCTGAAGTTTTATATATATGCAACAAATATTCAATATTTCCTTCCGGTCCTCGAATGGGTGAATAATCAAGGTTCAGTATTTCAAATCCTATGCTGACTGCATAATCCATTACCATTTCTATCACTTCAACATGGACCGCCGGATCTCTGACAACGCCTTTTTTACCCACTTTCTCCTTACCGGCTTCAAACTGTGGTTTGATCAGACATACCATCTGCGCATCCGTCTTAAGCAGGTTATATGCCGGTCCCAGTATCTTGGTCAGTGAAATAAAAGATACATCAACAGACGCAAAATCCAGATCATCCTGAATATCATCCCGTACCATATAGCGGAAATTTGTCTTTTCCATACATACAACGCGTTCATCATTGCGTAACTTCCACGCAAGCTGTCCATGTCCTACATCTACAGAGTACACTTTCACAGCACCATTCTGAAGCATACAGTCAGTAAACCCACCTGTAGATGCTCCTATATCCATGCACACTTTACCTTCTAATGAAATATCAAACTGTTTCATAGCCTTGGCTAACTTCAGTCCGCCCCTGCTAACATAGGGTAATGTGTTTCCTCTCACTTCCAGATTTGATATCTTTGTCTCATCAAACATGGCTCCGGCCTTATCTTCTTTCTGATCGTTCACATAGACACAGCCTGCCATAATAACTGCTTTTGCTTTTTCACGCGATTCTGCAAGTCCTCTGCGTACCAGCAAAACATCCAAACGTTCCTTCATTCAGCTACCAAGCCTTTCTCACTTCTCTATTTTCTCTGCAGTTTTTCTTCAATTCTACATTGTATGGAATATGCATCTATTCCTACTTCTTCCCGTAAAATATCTACATTACCATGTTCTACATATTCATCGGGAATACTGATCGTCAGCAATTCACCCTGATATCCACTTTCATCCAGATAATCCCTGACTTTTTCACCAAATCCACCACTGGCTACATTTTCTTCCATAGTAACGATCAGTGAATGATCCTGTGATGCTTCATCGAGGATTTCTGTGTCTATGGGTTTTACAAATCTGGCATTGATAATACTGCAGGCATAGCCTTTTAACTGTAGGGCTTCTCTTACTGCAAGTGCAGTCTTGACCATGCTGCCAACTGCCACCAGTGCAATGTCCTTTTCTCTATATATCCATTCACCCATCCCCAATATAATAGGTTCACGATGTTCCCTGAGTCCATCAAAAGCTTCGCCTCTTGGATATCTGAGTGCAATTGGTCCCTGAAAATTAATTGCAAACTTAAGCATATCCGATAATTCCCATTTATTTTTGGGCGCCATGATATGCATATTAGGAATAGAAGACAAAAAGGAAAGATCAAAAATTCCCTGATGTGTTTCTCCGTCACTTCCAACCAGTCCTGCTCTGTCAATCGCAAAGACAACCGGCAGATTCTGAATACAGACATCATGAAGAATCTGATCATAAGCCCTTTGCAGGAAAGAAGAATAAATTGCTACCACCGGTTTTAATCCTCCTGCTGCAAGTCCCGCTGCAAAAGTAACCGCATGTTCTTCTGCAATCCCTACATCAAAAAAACGCTCCGGATACATATTTCTAAACCGCTTCAAACCCGTTCCATCAGGCATTGCGGCAGTAATTGCTACAATGTTTTCATTTCTGTCGCCAAGTTTACACATGACAGTAGAAAATACATCTGTATAATTTGATTTCGTTTTCTGCTTGAGTGGAAGTCCAGTCTCAATGTCAAAAGGTTCAGCACCATGGAATCTGGCAGGATGACGTTCTGCGGGGATAAATCCCTTACCTTTATGTGTGATCACATGCACCAGAACTGCTGATTTTACACGTTTAGCTTCTCTGAACACTTTCATCATCGCCTGTATATTATGTCCATCTACAGGTCCCAGATAAGTGATACCCATATCTTCAAAGAACATACCAGGAATCACAAGCTGCTTTACGGAACTTTTGGCACGACGGATACTCTCGACAATGGGCTCTCCAATTCTGGTATCTTTAAGCGAATTATAAATTCCTTCTTTGATATCCAGATATTTATCTGCTGTTCTGATATTATTAAGGTACTTGGATACTCCACCTACATTTTCTGAAATGGACATATTATTATCATTAAGTACAATTATAAAATTACTCTTCATACGTGCTGCATTATTAAGTGCTTCATATGCCATACCGCCAGTTAAAGAACCATCTCCGATTACAGAAACAACGGTATGATCCTGATGCATAATATCTCTGGCTTTTACCATGCCAAGTCCAGCCGATATAGAAGTTGAGCTGTGCCCCGTATCAAAGCAATCACAATCACTTTCTTTCCTCTTGGGAAATCCGCTCATACCACCATATTTACGCAGATTTTCGAATCCTGATTTTCTTCCGGTAAGTATTTTATGTGTATATGATTGATGTCCTACATCCCATATAATCTTGTCTTCCGGTAAATTCAAACTCAAATGAAGCGCCATGGTCAATTCCACAGCGCCTAAATTAGAGCCAAGATGTCCACCTGTCACACTTATCTTGTGAATCAGGAACTGCCGAATTTCTTCTGCCAGAAGATTCCATTCTTCCGGCGGCACTTTCTTAATATCATTTTCTTTTTCTATTGTCTCTAATATCATCTGACTAGCTCCTTTTGAAGTCTCAGTTCTACTTCTGTCTTGTGACCAGACTTGTGATCAGTTCCATAAGAAAATCGTTGGTATAACCCATGTTACGTATAGTATCCACTGCATGTTCTGACAATTCACGCTGTTCTTTCTGTGCTTCATCCAGTCCTTTTAATGTAACATACGTAGTTTTATGATTCTTGGCATCACTTCCGATTGGTTTGCCAAGCATCTCCAATGTACTGGTCACATCCAGAATATCATCCTGAATCTGGAATGCAATTCCTATCTCGTACGCTGCCTTTTCTACTTCTGCAATCTGTCTGTCATCTGCTCCTGCAAGAATTGCCCCGATCATCATTGCTGCTTCGATCAATGCAGATGTTTTATGTGCATGAATGAACATCAAATGTTCCTGGGTTACTTTATCTCCAAGATTTTCTGCTTCTATATCCGCAGTCTGTCCACCGATCATTCCATAAATTCCTGCTTTACGTGCCAAAACAGTTAATGCCTGTGCCTTGCTTTGCGCATTTCCATCCATTTCAAAGCTCTTAAGTGCTGTCTCAAATGCATAATTAAGTAAGCCATCCCCTGCCAAGATTGCCATTGCTTCTCCATATACAACGTGTGTAGTCTTACGTCCTCTTCGATATTCATCATTATCCATAGCGGGCAGATCATCATGTACCAGAGAATATGTATGGATCATCTCTATCGCAGCCATAAATGGTTCGATTTCCTTCCCCTGTCCACCAAATAATCTGTATGTTTCTTCCATTAACATTGGACGCAGTCTCTTACCACCTGCAAGAACACTGTAATTCATTGCTTCGATTACGCTTTTCTGCCATCCTTCCTCGTTTGGAAGATATTCTTGCAGAATTGTTTCAATATGCTCCACTCTGTTCTGTAACTCTTCTTTAAAATTCATCCAGCTCACCATTTTCGTTTAATTTGAGTACTTCTTTCTCAACCCTGTCGATCCTGCTATTGCAGGTCTGTACCAGTTTCATGCCTTCTTTATATATTTTAAAAGAATCTTCCAGTGAAATGTCATCTCTTTCGAGCTGGCTGATAGACTCTTCCAGTTTTTCAAATAATTGTTCAAGCGTGGTTTCCTTAGATGCCATAGTCTGTCTCCTCTATCTCCATGGTCTTTGCCAGTATTCTGCCGTTTATCAGATGTATATTTATTTCATCTCCCCGGCTTACCTGTGCTACATCATTAATTACCTGCCCTTGTCCATTTTCAACAAAAGCGTAGCCCTGACCTAATTTATCCAAAGGGGACAATCCCTTCAGCTTCTCGATATAAATGGCAAGTTGATGCTTCCGGTCTGTCAACTGCCGCTTCATAAGAAATTCCAGTTTATCCTCCAGCTTCATGCAATATGTCCTCTTATCCTGTAACTGATTGGAAGGACTCAGATAGCGAAGCTGCATTTTAAAAGATCCTAATTTATTCTGTTCTCTCTCTAACTGTTTGTGCATGTACAGATTCAATGTGTCCCGATATCCTGCAATCTGCCTCATAAGCAATTCATATTCATAAACTGCAAGTTCAGCCGCAGCCGATGGCGTCGGTGCTCTTTTATCGGATACGAAATCAATTATTGTAGTATCTGTTTCATGTCCTACTGCTGATATGATCGGTACTGTACAGTCAAATACTGCCTGTGCCACTTCTTTCTCATTAAAAGCCCACAGATCTTCTATTGATCCTCCGCCTCTGCCAACGATCATAACATCAACGCCAAGCTGTTCCAGTGCACGGATTCCATTGACAATGCTGGCTGGTGCCTGATCTCCCTGTACAATGGCCGGGTAAAGAATGATCTGTATATAAGGGTTGCGTCTTTTGGCAATATTGATAATATCCCTGACTGCTGCGCCTGTAGGTGCCGTTACAACTCCAAGCGTCTTAATGTATTTAGGAATTGCCTGCTTATACTCAGATGCGAACATCCCCATTTCTTCCAGTTCTTTTTTCAGTTGCTCATACTTTTCATATAAAAGCCCTGTACCATCCAGAATGATTTCTTTCGCATAGAGTTGATACTTTCCATCTCTTTCATATACGTCAATGGTACCGCCAACCACTACCCTTTGCCCTTCCCTTAGCTGAAAGGAAAGACCGGAGCGATTGCCGGCAAACATTACGCAGGCTATAGTTCCTTTTTCATCCTTCAGGGTAAAATATATATGTCCCGAAGAATGATATTTACAGTTGCTTACCTCACCTTTTACATATACCAGCCGCAAAAGGTAATCTTGTGTAAACATGTTTTTGATGTAAGAATTGATCTGTGCAACCGTATATATGTTACGCATGCTGACCTCACACAAATTTAGCTAAAACACCATTTACAAAGCCGGCAGATTCCTCCTGTCCAAATTTCTTGGCCAGTTCTACAGCTTCATTGATCGCTACACCTGTAGGTACATCATCGTCAAACTTGATCTCATATACGGCTAATCGAAGGATGGTCAAATCTACTTTACCCATTCTTTCGGTCGTCCATCCTTTGGCTTCCTTATTGATCATGCCATCTATCTCATCAAGCTTTGCCAAAATCTTATTACTCTTGTCAGAAATATACGCCTCATTTTCAGGCTTCATTTCAAGCTCATAATCTTCAAAAAACAGTTTTGCCTGTTCAGGCAACTCCTCTTTATCATAGAATTCTGCTCTGAATATTAATTTGAATATCTGTTCTCTAAGCTCTCTTCTGCTCATTCACTCTAACGTACCTTTCCAGTATCTGAAACTAATGTCACAAATACCATATTTATTTATTATCTGCCATTTCAATGCCAACAATTCTAATATTGACATCTGCAACTTCGAGTCCTGTCATTGTTTCAATTGCACTCTTTACCTTTTCCTGAACCTTATTGCAGGTAGCCGGGATATTATATCCATACTCCAGTGTAACAGCCAGATCAGCTGAAACTGTCTTGTCAAGGATATCTACCTTAACACCTTTGGTCAATTTCTTCATACCAACCTTGCCCATTAATTCATTGGTAATATTACCTGCCATAGCGCTTACACCATCAACTTCTGTTGCTGCAAGGCTTGCAATCATAGCTACCACATCATTTGCAATTTTTACAGTACCGAACTCATCACCATTTTCCAATACTAATGTACCTTTTTCCATTTCTTTTTCCATGAGTCACAACCTCCTGTATTATACTTTATTTATCATTATACCCTTATTTATCATTTTTGCCTACTTAATTATAGCCAAAAACTGATTGTTAATTGTGTAGGATTTACCGTATATGCTATAGAACCGCCTTCACTTCCCAGGAATCTGAACACTTCCTGTTCCTCTATCAGCCTGTTCTGCACCTCAGAATAGACTTGTGCGTCACAGCATTTCATTGTTATATAGGATGATCCATTCATAATAGCATTCTGAAAGATCATTTTGATCATATCTTCATTGTAACTGTTCAGATACAACCCTTCATGGACATAATAATTATCCTCAACAGCAGTGCATTGCGGCACGGGCATATTATCATCCAGTTGATGTGTTTTAAAAAGTTCCTGTGTCGTTACAAGAAAATAATCATAATTAATAGCAGGAATCGGCCCCGCTTGTCCTGTTCCATCATCCGCCTGACTGTAAGATGCATCTCCCCACGTTGGATCCAGATAATAGTAAGCATTATTTACCCTGACAAGATTCCAGGCATGTCCTTCTCCGTTCGTGTAACCGGTTACCAGTACTGCCTGTATTCCTTTTTTTTGAAGTAAATACTGCATTGCCTTGGCATATCCCTGACATACAGACCGTCCCTGTAAAAAGACTGACTGTATATTCTGGTTATTTGCAGCATTACTGTCATATTCCGTGGATGTGATCAATGCATCATACAGATACCTTACTATTGTATATTGATCTGTAATCTGCTCTAATGGAGCAGTCATATTATTCACTGCGTCATCTATCTGGCGGGCTGTCTGCTGCATCATATCACGGGACATGGAATATGAACCTGTAAAAGTCAGTTCCGTAAGTACACCTGCTGTCGTATACTTTGTATACTGATAACCCTCCACATAAAACAATTCCGGATGATCAGCCAATACATACTGAAATACCCGGTTCAATTGTTCTGTATCCAGCGTAGATACTTTCGCATCCGTTTTCATATCCGCAAGCGCATGCCAGATTTCAAGATATAATCTTTGTTCCTCTTTATCAAGCGTATGATACGCATAATAAATATCCGATAATGTCTCTGATTCTGTTTCTACAGAACTCTCTGTACTTTGCTGCGTTTCCTGTTCCTGTCCGGATTCCGTTTCCTGTACATGACTGTATTCATCCTGCGCCTGCTGCACATAATCATTCAGTTGATTTTGTATATTCTGCTGAACATCTGCTTCAGAACAGCCTGCAAAATGAAAACAACAGAATAGTATTATAAAAATAACATTTGCTTTTTTAATTACGTCCAAATTCAGATAAGATCAGCCCCTTATTTCTGTCAACGGTCATTCCGATACTCCACTGATTTACAAACAGTAACAATGGATTACCCTTAAGATCCTGTATCTTCTTCATATCTGAAGTTCCTGTTAATTTATTCAGATCAATCTCTTCTTTGTTCTCTATCCAGCGGATATATTCATAAGGAAGTGGTTCCAGACGAATCTCTACATTGTATTCATTTTCAAGTCTGTACTTCAGTACGTCAAATTGCAGGACGCCGACTACTCCGACTATGATTTCCTCCATACCTGTATTGAATTCCTGGAATATCTGAATAGCACCTTCCTGTGCGATCTGATTGATTCCCTTTACAAACTGCTTACGCTTCATGGTATCCATCTGTCTGACACGGGCAAAATGTTCCGGTGCAAATGTAGGTATTCCTTCATAACATATGTTATCTTTTGGCATACATACTGTATCTCCGATTGAGAAAATACCCGGATCAAATACACCTATGATATCTCCTGCATAAGCCTCACTCAATATCTTACGTTCATCTGCCATGATCTGCTGCGGCTGGGAAAGTCTCATTACTTTACCGCCCTGTACATGCTTCACTTCTTCTCCGGCATCAAATTTACCCGAACAGATACGCATAAATGCAATTCTGTCTCGATGTGCCTTATTCATATTCGCCTGGATTTTGAATACGAACGCTGAGAACTGGTTGTCCACAGGATCGATGGTCTTTCCCTGAGAAATTCTTGGAAGTGGAGTCGTAGCCATCTTCAGGAAATTCTGCAAAAATACTTCCACACCAAAATTTGTCAGAGCTGAACCAAAAAATACAGGAGTCAATTTACCACGTCTGACTTCATCCAAGTCAAACTCCGCACTCGCACCATCAAGAAGATCTATCTCATCCCTTAAAGTTGCAAGTGCTTCCTCTCCAATATTAGCCAAAAGAGCCGCTTCATCATCCATGGAGATCACTGTTGTTTCTCCTTCTTTTGTACCCTTTTCCGTATCAGAAAATGTCAGGACATGATTCTCATGTCTGTCATACACACCTTTAAAACGCTTACCTGAACCAATTGGCCAATTAACGGGACAAGTTGCGATTCCAAGTTCTTTTTCAATTTCATCCAACAATTCAAAGGTATCATTGGCATCTCTGTCCATCTTATTAATAAAGGTAAAAATAGGAATTCCTCTCATACCACAGACTTTAAACAGCTTTCTGGTCTGTGCCTCAACACCTTTGGATGCATCAATTACCATAACAGCTGAATCGGCTGCCATCAAAGTTCTATAGGTATCTTCTGAGAAGTCCTGATGTCCTGGCGTATCCAGGATGTTAATGCAGTAACCATCATAGTTGAACTGTAATACAGAGGAAGTAACTGAGATACCTCTCTCCTTTTCAATCTCCATCCAGTCTGACACTGCATGTCGCGCTGTTGCTTTACCTTTTACGCTGCCTGCAAGATTAATTGCTCCTCCGTATAATAAAAACTTCTCCGTTAAGGTTGTCTTACCTGCATCAGGATGCGAAATAATGGCAAAAGTTCTCCTCTTATTTATTTCCTCTGCAATATTACTCACTTGTATATCCTCCGTCATTATGTGGTCAATTGTCTTAGCGTATATATAAGCCGGAAGATACAGATCCGATGGCATCTACTCTCTTTTTCCAAAGGATACCGCATCTTCCACGGGTCAATACGCTATTATGACACTTTAGTATAGCACAAGTCGTATAAAAAGACACCAAATTTTTGTCAATTTAAAAATATTTTACTATTAAGGATTTACTCCTGATACTGTAATGATAATATTTTCCGGTGAAATATCCGTTTTTCTCTGCACGATATCCATGATCTGAGCTGTCTGAGCATCTGTAAGACTGACTGCATTGACCATAACATCAACTGTTCCATCATTAATACTGACAACAGTTTCCGTATAACCTTTGGCTTCCAGAAGCATCTGAGCATCTGTTTCTTTCTGTGCTGTCTGTGTCATTGCCAGCATACTGTCAACTGCATCCTGTTTTGCTGCCTCAGACAGATTTTCATTATTGATGATTTCCAGAAGGGTTGCTTTATTCTTTGCCATGGTCTGCTCTTTTAAAAGCCTTGCCCCATCCAACGTGGAAACTGCTGTAGTACTTGTAAATACTGCCTCTCCAGGAACCTCCGCTTCCGCACCTGCCGTATCGACATCATCTGCACTTGCACTTAATACACCATGATCAACAGAAGTACTGTCTACAGCCAGAGAGTCATCACTGTTCCCCTCAATCTGCATATTTTCACTTAAATAATCTGCTGTATGTGATGCATCATCTGTGTCAAGGCTTGCAATATCCGTATAATCTCTGATCGTTCCATCTGTATCTTCCTGTAATGAGATCGCATACATATCTTCATCTGAAATATCAGCCATTTCATAAGTTAATTTACTGTCATTTCCATCTGTAGAAAGGAAGTCTTCTTCTCCTATCCTGGCACCTGCAAAGTTCAAATAGCCTGCTACCGCTATCATAATTGCCAATGCTGTGATCATGACCTGATTCTTTTTAAATATTCTTTTCACCAAAACCATATCCTTCCTATGATTTTTCTTTACTACTCTTATCATATTCTACCTCTAGCCGTGTTAGTACCGATTGATTGTCCTTTTTTAGTTTTCATTCAAAATCATTACATCTACTTTATTTGCCTCCACACCATACAGAGCCATTGCCATGCGTATAAGCTGTATTCTCACAGTCTCATTGGCGGCCCCCTGCGCTGCGATCACAATTCCTTCTATCCTGGGCATTTGTGTCTGCGATATAAAAGGCACCTGTTCTCCATAATCATTCGTTGTGTATACAGTTGTTTCTTCCTTTTTGTTTTCTGTTGAATTTTCCTGTCCACTGCTCTTGGACACCTCATAAACAGGGCTGTCCTTCTCCACCACATAGGTTTTGGACACATTCATGTAGATCAATACTTTTACCTTTCCCACACCTTCCACATGAGAAAGAAATTCCTCCAGTTTTCTCTCCAGATCTTTACAGTATTCCTGTTCACTTTCCTGTTCCTGCGTTCCCTGTGTTTCTTCCAAAGCAACTGTATTCTGTTGTTTTTTCTTATAATAACTATTGTTATTGTTTATTGGAAGTGTGATAACGTATAACAAAATACCACACAGAAACAGTATCAGCATGGCATCCCTGGATATCTTCTTATTGCCCTTTTTCAATTCCTCCAGATATTTCTTCACTCTCTCCCACATTTCGGATATCCTTCTCCCTTCTGTCATACTCTTCCTGTGCTTTGTTCATGATCTGTTTTTCCAGATTTTTACTATAGGACTCCAATTCCTGTTCATCTATGATCTGCTCTTTTCTCCATTCCCGTTGCCAGTCCTCACATATTTTATCCACCTGTTGCCAGTCATTTGTTACTTTTCCTGTAAAGGATATCAAGATCTGACAGCAAATACACATTGTAAGCAAATAGGAAAAGAATTTCAGATACTTCTGATAACTGCTCCCTTCTGTAATCTGCAAAAGACATTGGAAACATATCACTACATAAACCAGATTTCTGACCTGCCCCGATATCTGCTCCATAGCCATTCCTCCAGATCATAGTGAAGTTGCCTGCGTAATTGCAGCAATTGCGACAAAAAATAATGCCGACACAGTAACTAACATTCTAAGCATCAAAAAACCGGCATCAGACATATACTCAGCACATTTGACCATTCTTCGTCCACCGCCAATACTCCCAAGAGCAGTTCCCAGCCTGATCGTTCCTAATATCATAAAGGCTTTCAACGCCGGCATCAGGATAATCAATACCATGATCATCAATATAACCACACCAAAGCTGTTTTTGACTGCCGATGCTGATGCAACAGTAACGCTTGTTATTGATTCTGCAATATCTCCGATTCCTGGTATTGCCCCTGCCGTTTTCTGTGCAAATGTCATATTGGCTTTATCTATAACAGGTGTTATTATAGTCTGCAATATCCCACTGCCGCTTACCACAACTATCAACCCTTTCAATGTCCACATAATACCTTTTTTGATCAGGTCTAACACTCCCTTGAACCGTTCCTCCCCCATGAGACTTTCCATTGCCCCCAAAAGCATATATGCTTCTGCAGCCGGCATAATTCCAGCTATGACAATACCTTCTATCATACACAAAAAACTCAGCAGCAATTTATAAAATATCGTAGCAGAAAGTCCCGATCCTGCGGCAGCAATACAGATCATATATGCAGGTATCGCCAGTTTAAGAAAATCTGTCATCTGTTCTATTGCCCCTGTCACAATATCCATTACCTGTCTGATGGCAGTAATCAGGATCGTCAACTGACATAAAAGGAAGAAAAATTCTGTTGCTTTGGCTGCCTGAGTATTTTGAAATGCACTTAAAAAGGAAGTTACAACTGCTGATAAAATAAATAACACAAGTAATGATAAAAACAACTTCTTCCAGTCAGATATATAATCACATACATAAGACCGGATATATCTCCATATCAGCATAGGCTCCAGCACCCAGTTTCCCTGCAATACATCCTTGATCAAATCCATTGTATGAACAGATTTCCCCGGTAGAGAATTTCTCAGGAATGAATCCAGTTGATCCAATTCAGGCAAAATATCCTGTACTTCCATCCCCCATTCCTGACTCATTTCATCATATCCTCCAACATCTCTATCATCAGTTTCAATACCGGCAGACCCGATACCATAATCGTAATTTTTCCAAAAAGTTCAATATGATTACTCAAAGTACCATACCCTGCATCTTTGCAAAGATTTGCTGCCAGCTCACATAAATATGTGATTCCTATCAGTTTCAACAACAGATTAACATACTGACTCTTATCTCCTAACAGCACATTCCAGTGTTGAATTTCTTCTATTACAATTTCCAATGCACCAATCACCCTCAATGCAAGAAGCAGACTGGTCAGTAAAATCACAAACAATGCATACTCCGGTTTGTCTTTCTTCAGAACCAATGCCGCAAACAAACCTGCAGACGCCGTTACACATATCCATATCATTCCATCACCTTATAAACTAAACAGTTTCTGTATCATTTGAAACAGGTCATATATATACGGTACGATCCATGATAAAACAAGTATCAGTCCTGCAAGACTGATCAGAAAAGCATGTTCCTCTCTACCGCTGTGTTTTAATACCTGTCCCAATATTGTGATCAAAATTCCTACTGCCGCAATTTTAAATATTAAATTCACTTCCATCTGTTCACCCTATCACAGAAACAAAACAATGCAAAATACACCAGCCAGCAAACTCAGTGTCTGTATCAGTCTGCTTCTTTCTTCTTTTCTGCTTTTGATATCTTCTATTTCTTCTTCCAGTTCCTTACTGATCAGTGTCAGTGAAGCAATCTGCATATCATCTTCTTCGCAGCCTAAACACTCCCCTATTTTATACATATGTTCTATTGCTTTCTTCGGATATTTCCTTTTCTGCTGCATTTGAGATACACTTTCCTGCCATATCGTGTGCAGTCCCCTTCCACATTCTGTCCCCATTTGTTCTGCAATGTCTGCGATCATTTTTCTGTATGGTTCCTGCAATTTATCCCCTATATTGCTAAATATCTCTTCCATAGGGCGATGTAGGAATGATATTTCACGTATAATATATAATAACAGTTGCTTTTGTTCTGTATCATGGTATAACATGCACTGCATTTCCTGACAAAGTGCATACCCAAATCCCTGTGCCCCACACAATACTAATATTGCTGCAATTGTTTTTTGCCACATATACATCTGCCTCCCCCATCCCAGATTTGGACGTATCTGTCCCCTTTTTCATTTTTATGAAGTACTATGTACCTTTTAAACAGATGCTCTTTCATGACCATGGACAACTCTTCTTTCTCTGTAACATCCTCTATCGATGTCCCATGTGCTGTAGCCAATACTGCACATCCGCTGACCCCTGCATATAATACTGCCTGTGCATCCCCCTTACAGCCAATCTCATCCATTGCTACCACTCTGGGTGCAAACGTCCGTACCAGTACTTCTACTCCATTTCTCTTGTTCCCCCCTGTTATAACATCTGATCTCATTCCACAATTTAATGATGCACTCCCCCGATATGCGCCTGCAATTTCCCCCCGTTCATCGATGATTCCAACGTTCATCCCCAAATGTTCCCCATTACCATCTGCATACATTCTTATCATATCTCTTAATAATGTGGTCTTACCAATTGCAGGCGGAGATATGATCAATGTATTGCATGGCAGATCACGCTCATAAAGATATGGCATAATATCCTGTGCAATTCCGGTTATCTCATGTGCGATTCTGATATTCATATATCGTATGTACTTTACAATGTATCCCTGATTTTCCCGATAAATGATTTCCCCTGTGATTCCAACGCGATGTCCCCCTGTTAACGTCAGATAACCCCATTTTCTTTCTTCTTCATATGCATATACAGAATCATGGCATAAATGTCTGAACACACTCTCCATATCCTTATCAGAATAAATAACATTACATGTGTTATCTTTCAGAAAATATTCCCCTTTTTGTGTCCGAATTATAACAGGACAATTTACCCGCAGCCTGATCTCCTGTATCTCATTCCATTTGTTTTCCCATACATTCCACGGCTCACGCAGATTCTCCGGAAAGAAACTCAGAACTGTCATCATCAACTTCCTCCTTCCCATATCTCAATATATGTGGACGAGTTCGTAATATACCTGCATACGCAAAAAGACACAGTAAATTTTACTGTGTCTTTTCATATATGGTTTGATATACTTTACATAGCTTCTGATAATTACAAATTACTGCTGTGCAACATCCTTCATGGAGAAGCTGATTCTGCCCATCTTATCCTTGCCAAGGCAAACAACTGTTACAACATCACCTAATGTAAGAACATCCTCAACATGGTTGATTCTTTCCTTAGATATCTTGGAAATATGAACCATACCTTCTTTACCAGGTGCAAATTCAAGGAAAGCACCAAACTCTTTGATACTGATTACTTTACCCTTAAATACCTGACCTTCCTGGAATTCTGTAGTAATGATCTTGATCATTTCTGCAGCCTTATCCATCATAGCCTTATCTGTACCACAGATACTTACAAATCCGTCATCTGTGATGTCGATCTTTACTCCTGTCTGATCAATGATAGCATTGATTGTCTTACCTCTCTGACCAACTACATCACCAATCTTCTCAGGCTCAATCTGCATCTGAATAATCTTAGGTGCATATTTACCTACTTCTTTTCTGGGTTCTGAAATAGCAGGTTTCATGCAATTATCCATAATATATAATCTGGCATCATGACATCTTGCAATGGCACCCTCTACGATAGGTCTGGTCAGACCATGGATCTTGATATCCATCTGGATAGCTGTAATACCTTCTGTCGTACCGGTTACCTTAAAGTCCATATCGCCAAAGAAATCTTCAAGTCCCTGGATATCTGTCAGTAATACATAATCATCATCTGTCTCACCTGTTACAAGACCACAGGAGATACCTGCTACCATTCTCTTGATAGGTACACCTGCTGCCATCAGAGACATACAGGAAGCACATGTAGATCCCATGGAAGTAGATCCATTAGATTCAAAAGTCTCAGATACGCTTCTGATCGCATAAGGGAATTCCTCTTCTGAAGGAAGTACAGGAACAAGTGCTTTCTCAGCAAGGGCGCCATGTCCGATTTCTCTTCTTCCCGGTCCTCTTGATGGCTTAGTCTCACCTACAGAGTATGAAGGGAAGTTATAATGATGCATATATCTCTTAGTTGTTTCATTTTCATCCAATCCGTCTACTTTCTGTGCTTCTGATAAAGGAGCCAGTGTAGTAACGTTACATATCTGTGTCTGTCCTCTGGTAAACATAGCAGAACCATGTACTCTCGGAATAATATCTACCTCTGCTGCAAGAGGTCTGATCTGTGTGATCTGACGTCCATCAGGACGCTTATGATCTTTTAAGATCATCTTACGAACTGTCTTCTTCTGATACTGATATACAGCTTCGCCAAGAATTGCAAGCCAGTCTTCATTCTCTGCAAATGCTTCTTCAAATTTCTCAGTAATCTGTCTGATATTTTCTTCACGAACCTGCTTCTCATCTGTAAAGACAGCAACTTCCATCTCTTCAGGAGTTACGATTTCCTTCATTCTGGCAAACATTTCTTCCGGGATTGCACATGACTCGTAAGCATGCTTCTCCTTGCCAACTTCTGCAACCATTTTATTAATGAACTCAATAATTGTCTGATTAATCTCATGGCACTTATAAATAGCTTCGATCATCTTCGCTTCAGGAATTTCATTTGCACCTGCTTCGATCATGATAACTTTTGTACTGGTAGAAGCTACTGTAAGCTGTAAATCTCCGGTTTTCCACTGCTCCTGACTGGGGTTAACAATAAATTCACCATCAATCATACCAAGCTGAGTCGTTGCACATGGACCATCAAAAGGAATGTCTGAAATAGCTGTTGCGATTGCAGAGCCAAGCATTGCGACTAACTCAGGACGACATTCAGGGTCAACACTCATAACCATATTATTAAGTGTTACATCATTTCTGTAATCCTTAGGAAACAGAGGACGCATAGGTCTGTCGATTACACGGCTGGTAAGGATTGCATTTTCACTTGCCTTGCCTTCTCTCTTATTAAAACCACCCGGAATCTTGCCTACTGCATATAATTTTTCTTCGTATTCTACACTGAGAGGGAAGAAATCAACTCCTTCTCTTGGTTTATCAGATGCTGTTGCTGTAGATAATACAGTCGTATCACCATAATGCATAAAAGCTGCACCATTTGCCTGTGCAGATACTCTTCCGATATCTACGGAAAGTGTACGTCCACCTAATTCCATGCTGAAAGTTCTGAACTTTTTCTCTTTGTTTTCACTGAAAGTTCCATTGTACATTTCGTTCATGTCATTCTCCTTTTCTCTTTTCTAATTCATTTCACGCTTCTTATGCAGTCTGACACTTCTTTAGTGTCTTATTTCTGCATTTTACCAAAGCATGTGACCATTGTGACAGAAGAAGGAGCCGAAACTACTGAAAAAAGTACGAACTTCATACACTTTTCAGCGGTCTCGAGCTGTTTTTCTGTCACAGTTTCCTGCATCTTATCAGATACTGTCCAAGGGTTCAAACTCCCTCATGCATAAAAACGGGCGGAATTTCTTCCGCCCTTTCTTATTGCCTAAATTACTTTCTAATTCCAAGCTTTTCAATCAGAGCACGATATCTTTCGATGTCAGTTTTCTTTAAGTAGTCAAGTAAACCACGTCTCTGACCTACCATCTTCAGAAGACCACGTCTTGAATGATGATCCTTCTGATTATTCTTTAAATGCTCTGTTAATTCTGCAATTCTCTCTGTTAATACAGCGATCTGTACTTCAGGTGATCCTGTATCACCAGGTGTTCTTGCATACTCAGCGATGATTGCCTGTTTCTTTTCCTTAGAAATCATGTCTAAATCCTCCATTATTATAATATAATATCTGTAACCGCCTGGTACTAAGTCATGGGTCGGAGTATCCCGACACTGAGTACCGGCTAATGGCTGTACATACTGTCAACCATACCTTGATATTGTATCATACGAATAGATATCATGCAATATAATTTTCAAAATTATAGTACTAAAATCATATTAAAGATATCTCCTCACGCTGGCAGGTGTTCTGTAATTAATGCTTGAAATCTTAATTCCTGTCTTAGGACTGGAAGCATGAACTACCTGACCACCGCCAATGTAAATGGCCACATGATTGATTCTACCATTCTTTGCATAGAATACCAGATCCCCTGGTTGAACATCTGCCAGACTTACCTTGGTTCCCATTTGTGCCTGCGAAGCAGCATGATGGGGCAGGCTGATACCATATTTTTTAAATACGCTCAGTGTAAATCCCGAACAATCGGCACCACTTGTAAGGCTTGTGCCTCCCCATACATACGGATTACCAATAAACTGCTTTGCATACTGTACCAGAGATACCTTAGCATCAGATACACCCTGTCCATATAGCAGTTCTGTCAGTGTCACAGCCTTCTCCAGCCGTTCTTCAACATCTACATACTCACCTGATACATACGCCTCTTCGTCATCCAGAAGAAATTTGACCCATCCATTGTCCATTACATCCACTACTTCCAGTTCCTCTTCCTTTGGAATCAGAGTAATTACCACTGAATCCGTATTAGGCTGTTCTCTGACCTTCAGTGTTTCAGTATTTACGACTGCGATCATGGATGCAACTTCCTTTCCACGTTTAATTGCATCTTCACCTGTATACAGATACTCTGTTTTACAATATCCCTCTACTTTTCCGGATTTGATATGCGCCCATCCATTATCTACAGCCAAAATCTCACACGCCGCATTTTTAGTCAGTTTGCCAACAAGTTTACCATTCTCATTCGGCTCCTGTCTGATGTTCAAATGATTATCTACGTGTGCGATACCCAGATTCTGATATCCCCAATGTTCCGTATTCTGTGTATTATCTGCCAGCGAAGAAACCATTGTACGAAGTTTTCTCGGTTTGTATTCTGTATCATCTGACAGTGTTTCATCAAATACGACTCCAACACCCGCACTCATTTTCTTCTCTGTACCTTTATCCTCATCCGTCTGACTTGTCTGTTCGGTCTTCTGTGCTGTATATTCATTGTTATTGTTATTCAATGCTGCATAAGCCGACATGGTCTGTGTGTTCATTAAAACAACAATTCCTAATGTCGCCAATAGCTGTGCATATTTTCTGTTTTTCATTTTAATGTGCCTTTCTATTGCCTGTACATCCTGTTGCCATTTAAAAATCAGTTCGCTATAATTTATTACAAATATGTTACAAATTATTACGAACTGATTATAGCATTCCATTATTTTTATGTCAACATTTCATTCATAGTAGATATTTCCTATGCAAGTCCGTGATACTCCCTGCCTTTTGCAATGTCAGTTGCCATTTGTGCCTTCAGAGCTTCGATTCCATCAAAACGCATCTCCGGTCGCTTATAATGCAAAAGATATACTTCTGCCTCCTGTCCATATACATCTCTGGAAAAATCATAAATATACGTTTCTACTCCCATGACAGCTTCACCGCTGACCGTTGGTTTTGTTCCGATATTTGTAATTCCCTGATAAGTGTTTCCATTCATTTTGATATAGGAAAAATAGACACCATTAGGTGGAAGCAGTTTTTGTTCCGGAGGAACAATATTGACCGTTGGCATACCAAGGCTACTCCCTAAATGCCTGCCATGAACAATTGTACCCCCTACATGATAAGGCTGTCCCAAAAGCTGATCTGCAAGTTCCATATCTCCCTGTCTGACCGCCTCACGTACATAAGTTGAGCTGACCTCTTTTCCTTTATAAAGTACTTTATCTATGATCACAACTTCATATCCATATTGCATTGCTTTCTCTTTCAGCAGGCGGCAATCACCAAGTCCTTTCTTTCCGAAAGACACATCCTCTCCCGCTACAATGCATTTCGCATTAAGTTGTTCTACAAGCACCTTGCTGATATAAATTTCAGGGTCCATATCGGCAATCTCCTGATAAAAAGGATATTCTATCAGATAATCAACTCCGGCTTCTTCAAAAATTTTCCTTTTTTCTTCTATCGTAGTCAGATCCTGTTCCGGTTCCTTACTGAAAAAAGCAGCCGGAGAAGGTACAAATGTAAAAACTACCGAAGCCAGACCACGTTCCTTCTGCTCTTTTATTCTATTCAGAAGTTTCTGATGCCCTCTGTGAAATCCATCGAATTTCCCTATTGCAACAGCCGTTTCCTGCCCGATCCTAAATTCTGTCGTCTTCTCTATTATCTTCATTCCGTGCCGTTCCTTTATTTTCTTCTCCCATAGCGTTCTTAAAATCCGCTACAAAAACATCTTGTAAGGCTTGAAACAGTGTTCCTGCTCACAATATGTATATACCCCGGTAAATGTACCATTGCTTGCATATACTCTGGTCCATTCACCATCTTCAAATCTTTTTCTTACTGCCCTTACCTGTTTGAAATACAGTTTATTTCCGTTAAGCAGTACCTTATCAAATTCAGGCATCACCGTGAGTGACTCATATTCTTCAAAAACTGCATCCGGTGCAATTACGTATTCTTCAAGTCTATTGTCTCTTACAAGTTCTTCTATCTGCGACAATTTCAGTGCCTGTTCTATATGGAAATTACCTACTCTCGTTCGCTGAAGAGTCTCCATCAACGCCCCACAGCCTAATCTGTCACCGATATCCGCACAAAGTGTCCTGATATAGGTTCCTTTCGAACAGCCAACGCTAAATGTCACTCTGGGAAGATTGATTTCTTCTATTTTAATATGATGAATCTCCACCCTGCGGGGTTTGCGTTCTATCTCTACACCCTGTCTGGCTAATTCATATAACTTTTTTCCATTTACTTTAAGTGCCGAATACATTGGAGGTATCTGATCATATTCCCCTACAAAACTCATTACAGCATCTCTTACTTCCTCTTCATTAACATTCACCTGTGTACGGCTCAATATGGTACCGCTGGCATCCTGTGTATCAGAAGTTTCTCCAAGAAGCATACAAGCCCTGTATTCCTTGCTTTTATCTGTAAGCATATCACATAATTTCGTTGCATTACCAAAACATACCGGCAACACTCCCACCGCGTCCGGATCGAGAGTTCCGGTATGTCCTATTTTCTTCTGCTTCACAATTCCGCGAAGCTTTGCCACCACGTCATGTGATGTAAAGCCTGCCTCTTTGTATATATTGATAATTCCGTTAATCAATGTCCTGTCCCTTTATCTGTTTCTCTATCTGTTCTGAAAGGTTATTTACCACATCATAGAACGTACCATTCACTGTACATCCGGCTGCACGCTTGTGCCCGCCGCCACCAAAATACTCTGCAACTTTGCTTACATCCACATAATTGCAGGAACGAAGGCTTACCTTATACTCCAGTGTAGCTGTTTCATACATAAAAATCGCACATTCCACACCTTTTATAATACGTAGCTGATTCACAATGCCCTCTAAGTCTTTGCTTGTTACATCATAGAATTTCATTGTCTTCTGATCTACATAGCTGACAACGCATTTACCGTCCATGAACAAAATACTCTCTAATAAAGCTCTTCCCAGAATCTGATTCTGTATGTAAGTCTTCTCATAGAAAGTCTTATCGATCAAAGATGGGAAATCAAATCCATATGCTATCAAGTCTGCCGCAGTACGCAGTGTTTTGGGAGATGTATTGGAATACTGGAAAATACCGGTATCATGAATCATTCCGATGTAAACAGCCTTTGCAATTTCAACATCAATATATTTCTTATCCAAAACATCATAAACAAGCTCAGAAGCCGAACTTGCTTTAGGGTCTATATAATTCACATTGCCACATCCATGTTCATTACTGATATGATGGTCAATGTTGATTGTTTTCTTTGCTTTGTCAAAAATCTTTTCAGCCTCTCCAAGTCTGCCTTTATCACAATCCAGTGCGATAAATACATCCGGTTCCTCTTCCATCTGAAAAGCAGTATCTATCAGGTTAAAATCCTGAATACAGGAAAAAATGTCTGCCGGTTGTTCCAAAAATACTCTGACTTTTGCCTGCGGCATTGCTTTCTTTAAAAACAAATATGTTGCCATACAGGAACCGACACAGTCTCCATCCGGTCTGATATGCCCGGATATTGCTATATTTTCTGCCCCTTCACATTCCTTTAACAGTTGGAACATATATACATCCTCTTCCTCTCTTAAGAAATATGGGGAAGGATTCCTTCCCCATATTTAATTATACGGTCTATTCCGTTTCTTTTGTCTCTACGTGCTTCTCATCATCAGCACGATTTACTTCATCTATCATCTTGGACATATTAACGCCATATTCAATAGACTGATCAATAATAAAGCGGATCTCCGGAGTATTTCTTAAATTAATCTTCTTTGCAAGCTGATTTCTGATATACCCCTCTGCGCTTTTGAGTCCTGCAAGTGTATCCTTCTGGGACTCTTCATTACCCAGAACACTGATCCATGCCTTGCAAGTCTTAAGATCCGGTGCAACCTCTACTGCGACTACAGAAGTCATGGGATTGATTCTTGGATCTTTGATCTCGCTCCTGATCACTTCTGCAAGAACACGCAGTACTTCCCCGTTCACACGGGTATTCTTAACACTGTTCTTTCTCATTTTCGTCCTCCAGGTTCAGGCAGACCTTACAGTCTGCCCAACAAATTCAAAAGTCAATATATTCCTATCTTGGAACCTCAACCATAATATATGCTTCTACGATATCAAGCTCCTGCATACTGTCAAATCCGTCAAATACAAGACCACACTCGAATCCTGCCTTAACTTCCTTAACGTCATCCTTAAATCTCTTAAGGGATGCAAGTTCACCTTCGTAAATCTGTTCACCTTCTCTGGTGATTCTGATCTTACAGCCTCTCTGGAATACACCGTCAAGTACGTAAGAACCTGCGATATTACCTACTGCAGATGCCTTGAATATCTGTCTTACTTCAGCATGACCGATTATCTTCTCTTCATATACAGGATCCAACATACCCTTCATTGCTGCTTCGATATCTTCGATTGCCTGATAAATGACTCTGTAAAGTCTTACATCAACGCCTTCACGCTCTGCTGTTGCCTTGGCCTGCGCATCCGGACGAACATTGAAACCGATAATGATCGCATTGGATGCAGATGCCAGAATGACATCAGATTCATTGATCGCACCTACGCCGCCATGAATACACTTAACAACGACTTCTTCATTGGAGAGCTTAACAAGACTCTGCTTAACAGCTTCCACACTACCCTGAACATCAGCCTTGATGATCAGGTTGAGTTCCTTCAAATTACCAGCCTGAATCTGTGAGAACAGATCATCCAGTGACATCTTAGTCTTAGTTTCCTCAAGAAGCTTCTCTTTATTCTGTGCTACGAATGTTTCAGCATAGTATTTAGCTTCCTTATCATTCTCATGTGCAAGGAATATCTCACCTGCATTTGGAACATCGCCAAGTCCAAGGATTTCTACAGGAGTGGAAGGTCCGGCTTCCTTTACTCTTCTGCCCTTATCATCGATCATGGCACGAACCTTGCCGCTTGCTGCACCGGCTGATACAAAATCACCCACATGCAATGTACCCTTCTGTACAAGGATCGTAGCAACAGGTCCACGTCCCTTATCCAGCTCAGCCTCAATAACAAGACCTCTTGCACGTCTGTTTGGATTAGCCTTTAATTCAAGTACTTCTGCTGTCAAAAGAATCATTTCAAGAAGATTATCAATACCTTCTCCACTCTTGGCAGATACAGGTACAAATACTGTACTTCCACCCCAGTCTTCTGCGATCAGGCCATACTCTGTCAATTCCTGTTTTACACGTTCTACATTTGCACCGGGCTTATCAATCTTGTTAACGGCAACAATAATTTCAATACCTGCTGCTTTTGCATGGTTAATAGCTTCTACGGTCTGTGGCATAACACCATCATCTGCCGCTACTACAAGGATTGCAATATCCGTAGAGTTAGCACCACGCATACGCATTGCTGTAAATGCTTCATGTCCCGGTGTATCCAGGAATGTGATCTTCTCTCCATTCACATTAACAGTATAAGCACCGATATGCTGTGTGATACCGCCTGCTTCCTTATCCGTTACGTTTGTCTTACGGATTGCATCAAGAAGAGAAGTCTTACCATGGTCAACGTGTCCCATTACGCAGATAACAGGCGGTCTCTTTACCATATCTTCCGGATTTTCTTCATCCTCTTTGAGCAGTTCTTCAATTACATCTACTTTGACTTCTTTTTCACAGATAATGTCATAATCAATTGCGATATTTTCAGCAGTCTCATAGGAAATTTCCTGATTTACCGTTACAATCTGTCCCTGCATGAACAGCTTCTTAACAATTGCAGAAGGCTGTAACTTCATCTTATCAGCCAGTTCTTTGATTGTCAGAGTTTCAGGAAGAGTAATTACCTTGATCTGTTCTTCAACCTGTTCAACCGGTTTCTTCTCAGGCTTAATGAACTTACCAGGTTTATTCTTACCCTTAATGTTCTGCATATCGCCATCTTCTTCATACATCAGATCCTTACGGTTCTTCTTATCCTTCTCCTGGCTGATACGACGTTTCTCTTCGTCTCTATGCTTCTCTGCATCCTTGATTGGACTGTCGGGAACAAAATTATTCTTCTGTCCGGATCTGCCTCCCTGTTTAGCACCAAAGCCGCCTCTGTTATTATCACGTCTGTCATCATCCTTATTGAAGCCGCCTCTGTTACCACCAAATCCCTGTCCAGGTCTGGCATTCTGTCTATTGGGATCAAAAGGTCTTCTATTACCATCATTATTACGCTGACCGCCATCTCTTCTGTTGCCATCGAAGGAACGCTGCTGTCCATCACGTCTGTTACCATCAAAGGAACGCTGCTGTCCATCACGTCTGTTACCATCGAAGGAACGCTGCTGTCCACCATCACGTCTCTGATAATTGTTATTATCACCACGTCTCTGGTTATCATACTGTCTGGAACCATTATTATAGGCAGGTCTTCTGTCCTGTGAATTTGTCTGCTGTCTTGGTGCAGTTGTCTGTGCTGCAGGTTTCTGTGCCTCTGCCGCAACTGTTTGGGGCGCTTCTGCTTTAGGCGCCTCTGCTGCCTTCGGTGCTTCCACTGCCGGAGCCGGTGCTGCCTTTGGCTGTGCAGCCGGTGTCTCTGTTGCCTTTGGCGCCTCTGCTACTGTTTCTGCTGTCTTTACCGGAGTTTCTACAGCTTTCGGTGCTTCAGCCTTCGGTGCTGCTGGTTTTACTGTTTCTGTTACTTCTACAGCCTTCGGTGCTTTTTCCACAGTTTTTGCCGGTTCAGCCTTTGGTGCTGCCGGTTTTACTGCTTCCGCAGGTTTAGCCGGCTGTGCAGGTGCTGCTGCCTTTTTCTCCTGATGAGCAGGCTTTCTTGGAATCTGTGCGCCCGGCATCTTGGAATTATGTGGATTGCTTACAAAAATAATACTCTTTTTCTTCTTTGCTGGTGCTTTTGCATCTGCTGGCTGTTCTTTCTTGTCAGCTTCTGCTGCCTTCGGTGTCTCCTCAGACTTAGCAGGTGCCTTTAAGGAGTTCTTTAAATCTTCTACCTGTCCGTCTTCTAATACGCTCATATGGCTTTTTACCTCTATCCCTTTATTTTTTAATGCTGTCAGGATATCCTTACTCTGTAAGCCCATCTCCTGTGCCAATTCATAAACTTTCATTTTTGCCATTTCTATCTCCATTCTCATTGCAAACTGGTTCCAGATGTTTTCTTAATGACTTTGCGAAGCCTTCATCCGTAATGGCAAGAGATGATCTCATATCTCTACCAATTGCACGCCCAAGTTCTTCTTTCATACCATATACATATTCCGGTACTTCATAGAACTCACACGAGTTGGAAAACTTTTTTCTAGTGTTATCAGATGCATCCGATGCAATGATCACAAGAAAAGCACTGCCTTCCTTGATGCTCTTGTCGACTGCAAATTCTCCACTTACCACCTTGCCTGCCTTCATGGCAAGACCAAGCATGGAATATACTCTACTTTGATTCAAGCGCCTCTATCTCCTTTGTCAGGCTATCATAAACCTCTTCGGGAATCGTCATTTTGAAAGATCTGTCTAATCCTCTGGTCTTCTTGGCTTTTTGCAGACACTCTGCATTTCGGCATACATATGCGCCTCTGCCATTTTTCTTGCCTGTTGTATCCAGTACAATGCCCTCATCCTCAGTCTTTAAGACTCTCAACATTTCTTTCTTGTTCTTCATTTCTCCACAGCCTACACACTGTCTTAAAGGAATCTTCTTACTCATTGCTTTCCTCTGTAACCTCATCTGCTGTTTCGCTTACTGCTTCTTCATTCTCAGCAGCCGTTTCCTCTGTGGCATCTGCTGCTGTTTCCTCGCCGTCTTCGTATTCATCTTCTTCGTAGTATACGTCGCCGTCCTCATCATACATATAGTCTTCATAACGGAAGCCTTCTGCATCCTTAGCCTGTGTTTCAGACTTGATATCAATCTTGTAACCTGTCAGTCTGGCTGCCAGTCTGGCATTTTGACCTTCTTTACCAATTGCAAGAGAGAGCTGATAATCAGGAACAACTACCTTGGCTGTCTTCTCATCAGGATCTGCAAATACTGCTACGATTTTAGCAGGGGAAAGGGCATTCTGAATGAAGTTACCAGGATTCTCATCCCAGTTCACAATATCGATCTTCTCACCACGAAGTTCTTCTACGATAGCATTGACTCTGGCACCATTCATACCTACACATGCACCAACTGCATCTACGTTAGGATTGTTGGTTCTGACTGCCATCTTCGTTCTGCTTCCTGCTTCACGGGCAATGCTCATGATTTCTACCGTACCGTCCTTGATCTCGGTTACCTCAGACTCGAACAGTCTCTTGACTAATTCAGGATGTGTTCTGCTGACCGTGATCCTTGGTCCCTTCGGTGTGTTCTTAACTTCCAGAATATATACTTTTATACGTTCTGTCGGGCGGAATACTTCCCCCTTTACCTGTTCAGCCTCTGTCAGAAGTGCATCCGCCTTGCCCAGATCAATGCTGATGTTCTTGCCGGAATAGCGCTGTACAATACCGGTCATGACATCCTTTTCCTTCTCAAAGAACTGATTGTAAATTACGCTTCTTTCTTCCTCTCTAATCTTCTGGAGGATAACATTCTTGGCATTCTGTGTTGCAATACGTCCAAATTCTTTGGATTGGATCTTTACATTGATCTTTAATCCAACTTCTGCTTTCTTATTAAGTTTAAGTGCATCATCCAGGCAAATCTGCAGTACATCATCCTCTACATCTTCCGGTGTAGCTACGATCTCTTTGGTTGCATATACCAGGAAATCACAGGTTTCTCTGTCGATCTGTACTGTAATATTATCTGCCTTGCCAAAATGGTTCTTGCAGGCTGTCAGAAGGGAGTTCTCGATCGCCTCAAAAAGAGTTTCTTTGCTGATCTCTTTCTCCTTCTCCAGAATGTTCAGTGCTTCTAATAATTCTTTGTTCATTTTTCCTTTACCCTCCTAAAGCTAAAAATCCAGCGTTAATCTGATAATTGCTATGTCAGATTTTGCAAAGACTAAATCTTTTTCTTCTGTCTGTATAGTAACGGTGTCCTTGTCATAGCTTTTCAGGATACCGGTAAACTCTTTCTGCTTGTCAATAGGTTTATAGGTTCTGACCTCAACTTCCTCACCAAGACTTTTCTCCAGATGACGGTCTTTCTTCAGGGCTCTGCCAAGTCCCGGGCTGCTTACCTCCAAAATATAAGCATCCGGTATAAAATCAGCTTCATCGAGCTTATCTGAAAAAGCCCTGCTGACATTCTCACAGTCAATGATATTGACTCCTTCCGGCTTATCAATATAAGCTCTCAGATACCAGTCGCTTCCTTCTTTAACATATTCTACATCATACACTTCACAGCCATTTGCTGCTGCGATCGGCGTCAGCAGTTCTTCTGCACGCGCTTCATAGGCATCCTTCTTTGCCATTGCTTCACCTGTCCTTTTCCTATTGTTGAATGCTTTGGGAATCACTCAGAATTTTCCTGCACAGTTTCCCAAAAGAAAGAGTGGACTCGCAAGCCCACTCTTTATCATCAAGCACTATAAATCATAAATGCATTGTAACACCATATCAGCGACAATGCAAGGGTTTTATGTGAAATTTCAGCACAAAATTTCCATATTTCTATTTTTTCTTATCCGGCATCTTTTAATACAGTTATTTATAAAGCACCCCATGATTCCTATCAGTGGAACCACGGGGTGCCATCCTTATTCAAGACCATATACACATTTCAGTAAAAGACCGGAATTTCTCAGGTAATGCATTTCTTACTCTACTTCTACTATATATTCTCCCTGAGGTGTATTGATATTTTCCTTATATATGGCAATGGAATCTGCTTCCTCAATTGCAGCGAATGTTGCCTGGGAAGTCGTCAGTGTCAGTTTTTCCCCGTCATTGCAGGAATCTTTCACGCGGAATACTACTCTGAAAAGGACATCGGAATCAGCAGTCAGATTATCTCCTGTAATTGGATTATCTTCCGCTGTCATATCCAGATACATGGTACTGATGCAGCCTTTGCGGTTTGCGTTTTCTGCATTGTACTGCCATTCAGGAATAATTGTTTCACCTGTCTTTTTATTCCAGATTTCAATATTGCCCTGTCTGATTTCGAGGAACTCCAGTTTATTTTTGTCGAACTCTATCTGAAAGCTCGCTGCCGGGTATTCCCCTTTAAGATCAGATAGTTTCACATCAACCACCGTTTCTTTTCCTCTTATCATCTGTGCATCTCCATAATAAAGTATCGGTCCTGTATGACCGGATAACGCAACTCCTTCTTCCGTGATCACAACCCTTTTGGATAACAGTCCTATGCCTATTCCAATCACTGCAAGTACTGCCACGATCGTCAGTATCCGGATTTTTTTATCCTCTTTCCATTTCGTCCACCATTTTCTCATATCCAGTCCTCCCCAGCTGCCATATGTCTTTTATTTATTTTGCAAGTACGCCCCAGCTCTTGCCTGATACAAAATGTTCCACTACTGCCAATGCGTCAGCACTGTTGATTTTTTCATCGCCGGTTACATTATAAATAAGTACAAACGGTGAATCTTTCTCTGGTGTTGTCTTTCTCAACCAGGCTTTTACTTCATTGAGGGCATCCTGCGCATCGATCACATCATCTTCATTGGTATCACCGAATGTAACCGCTTTGGCATCCGCTTCGGTCATCTGATAATTCTCAGCATTCTGCAATTCATCCCTGGATACTTCTTCCGGTACAGTCATCAGATAAGATACCACACCATCCCTGTCTGTAAAATCAACAGAACGATATAATATTATATTTTCTGCTTTATCACAGGAAAAAGTGATCTGGCCTGTATAATCCTCGGGAATACCTGTAAATACCACTTTAACTGCCTGTTCTCCTGCATCGATCAGATCGCTTCCATCACCAGTATAGAGCACTTTTGTGCTGACTGTGATATTTTCCGGTGCTACTACACCGATTTCCTTGGAAATACTCTTTTTTACATAAGATACTGCATGTTCCGAGTCAGCATACTGCTGTAAAGAATCAAGAGAAACTGTTACTGTCTGTTCCTCTGCCAGATCCTCAAATGCTTTCTCCAGGACATATGTAATCTTGACCAGTGCACACGGCATATCTTCCGTTGTTGTCAGAGTTTCATTTCCTGTCAGATCGCTGTAAACAAGTCGCAGAGTATTCTGCTGTTCGCCTTCTTCGACATACCAGTTCAAAGATCCTCCTGTTACATTTTCATTCATTGTAACATCCTGCACCGTTAAATGTGTATCAACGGAAAGGACAGCATCTATCATCTTAACGTCCTGTTCCAGAGAACCTATCTGAACAGTAGAATAGAATTCTGTATTGTCCTTGTTTTCAATTTTCTCAGGAACTGTGAAATTGGCTTCTCCTTCACCTACTTCAATTTCTTCCGGCTGTGATGCCCCACTTCTGGACACACCAACAAAGGTAATGGCTGGCGCTTCTGTTCCTGCTGATTTATAGAATCTTAATTCCACCGTTCCCGGTGCATCCAGCGTAAAGCTTCCTGTTTTTTCTCCATTTTTAGAAGATCCGCTTACACTAAGTCCTTCTATGATCGTTTCCTGTACCTGTTCCTTATCTGCGTTGGTGTATACTACATCACAATTCAGAGTTCTTGGTCCTGACCACCATTCATAAGAAGTGACACATATGTCATATTTTCCTGTCTCTTTTAAAGGCAACATATAGGAAATGGTATCGTCAGAATTATTATCACCATAGTATCCTATCTGTTTCTTATCATCTGTTTCAGATGACTTAGGATGTATCGTCATACCATTGCTTGTAATTCCCCAGTCATCTGTGTATTCCTGATCAGGAACCTGATTGGCCAGTTCTGTAAACGCTGCAACTGCCTTATATGCAGGTGAATCACTGTGATTACAGTCAATAAAGTAAACCAGTCCAGTCGGAACAACTTCTACTGTCTGTGAAACTGTCAGCTCTGTTCCTTCGATCTTGCCTTTTACTTTTACAGTATCATATGCCTGTGAGAAATCGTCTGTTTCTACCTCTGACCAGTCGATCTCTGCATCGATCGTTTCTCCGCTTTGCGTCTGTGCTTCTACTGTCTTTGGCAGATTTGGCATCTTGTTTACATAAGTTACTATTGTTTCAAGACTTCCTGTGATTTTTACCGGAACACCTTCTATTACAGCAAGCTGTGCTACTGCCTGTTTCAGATTCTCATAAGCATCCCTGTAAGTTTCTTCTGTTTTGCCTGTATCCTCTAATAATGTCTTTGCTTCTTTCAAAGCCTGTTGCAGTGCTTCATAACTTTCATCTGTATAGTATCCCTGTTTCATATCCTTATACTGTTCATAGAAGTTATGCAGTCTGGTATATCCATCCGTCTCACCGGCTGCGTACACCTGTACTTCTACCAGACCTGCCGCCCATGCAGCCTCATTGTTGTTGTGTGCATTATATACTGCACTACAGTTGATTCTGACATAACGATAATCGCCTGAAATAGCATGGCTTTTGAAGCCTACCGTCTTGTTGGAAGATGCATCTGCAAGCTTTGTCCACTTCTTCTCATCATTACTGCCTTCTACCGTATACTGTGCGTATCCTTCTGATCCGTTATAAGCACGGAAACTGATATCAATTCTTGCAAGTGCATACATCTCTTCCAGATCAACTTCCCATGTATATGGAACTTCTGTCGGCTGGAAGAAATTGGTGTTATCTCCCCATGTGCTGGTGTTAATGATCACGCCATCCACTGCATCAGAAGCGGGATGCTTACTGTTTTCTGTACTTGCAGTAACCGGTTTTCCTTCTGAAACCAGTTCATATTTCGGAACCTGAATAGAACCTGACTGAAGATCCAATGACCATTCTCCCACATAATTAAGATCAACACTGACACCTGTGTCATTTACTGAAATATCCAGCGGAAGCCATACATATGTAGAAGTTCCCAATGCCGATGCATTCCATCTGTCACCCATATAAATATACTGATCATTTCCCTTGCTGTCTTTTACAACAGCAATATTGGTAGGCTGACTATACCAGGTAGTATTATTGCCCGTATAATATAAATCTGACCAGCCTTCACTGTTGCTGATGTCCCTGGTATATGCATATTTGGTCTGATTTGGATACCATCCTGACTGTCCGGAAGTAAGCAATACATAATAATCGCCTGCTTTTACCAGTGCAGGAGCTTCACGTCCTACATCCTCAAAAATTGCATAACTCTTATCTTCGATCACTCCTGTATAATCTGATGTCAGAGGATATACATACATAGTGTGTCCACATGCTGAAATAATGTATGCCTGATTATTTACCTCATCTACAAATATCGTAAAATCCAGAGATCTGTTTCCTGCCGGTCGAAACAGTTTCACAACTTCGTAGTCTCCATCGATCGTATCGCTGACTGCAACGAGCAGCATTGACTGTCCATAATCCTTACCATTCTCCCAATGTGCCCACAAAACGAACTTATTCAGTTCCTTACTGTAGATCAGTTTAGGTCTTTCTACCGTACAAAAGCCTAAGGTGTCTGTTGCATATTCTATCTGTTTCTTCTCTCCTGTTTCTTCATCAACACCATAATCCATATACTCCGGTGCTGTTGTATCTGGTGTAATAATGTCATTCAAGTAAGTCCAATCTGCCAGATTCTTAGATGAATACAGGGAAATCCCGTGGAAATTGGAGTCATTTGCCGACTTATTCTCACCCACCCAATAATAGGTATCACCATAAGTCAGCATATTGCCTCCATGTCCTTGAATCATCTGTCCATTGTTATCGTACCAGGCTACTCCGTTCTCAATTTGATTCGCCTGTGTTTCAAGCGTCGTAGTGTTACTTTCTGCCGCAATAGAAACTGACTGTCCCGAAAGGAGCAGCGCACCTGCTGTTACAATACTGCAAATTCTTTTCAAAAGTTTTTTCCTCATAAGCCCTCCATCTGCACTAATGTTCTGTAACTACTCTATATCTACATTTCTACGCGTTTTGCAACCGGTTTCAGTTAAAGGACATAAACGCCTCTTGTTTTAACTTTCTTTCATCCCTTTCTCATCCATATTTTGCAAGGTTTTCGCATATATGTTGATATCCTGTCAACACAGTTGTTTTGAAACCGCTTTCTAAATATTATAATTTGATTATCTATATCTTTTGACAGAATGTCAACATTTAATGTGAATATTATGTAAACTATGTGAACATTGTACAGTGGTTTAGAGTATTTCAGGAATTAATCCGCTTAATTCTTGTGAATTTTGTACATGTATTTTTACTCTACTACCTGTTCTATCGCTTTCTCTATCCTCTCAATTGTCTCACTGGAGTATCCACGATTCTGTAATGTCTCCTGCAATGGGTATTCTCTGGCGAAGCCAAGCATCCAGTCAAGGTCTGGCACTTCCTTCTGCAAAATAGTCCTGCACTGTGGATTGCGAATAAGCACCTGCAAGTTATCTGTGATACTTCTGCGCACACCAATTGCTCCATCTGTTTCATAGGTGATATCCAGCGTTTCGCCTCGCAGTGTATAAGTACGTTTCTGTTTGTCCTTTGGCAATACCACATACGCCTCGCCCTGTGAGGGTATACTTATGCAAAAATGCACATGATTCAGGTCAGGTGTCTCCCATGCGATACGATACTCTCCCACAGGAGAAGGATATACTGCCTGTAAGCTGCCGATCTGATAGTTAACATGTGGTGTAATTCTGACTTTGTGGAAGCCCGGTGCTTCCTCCAAAGGATTCAGTCCAACGAGGCTCTTCCATATATAAGCTGTTACCGCACCATAAGCATAGTGATTCAGGCTGTTCATTCCCGTACTGGAGATATGACCGTTCTCATCCAGAGAATTCCAGCGCTCCCATACAGTAGTCGCACCCAGATTGACTTCATGCAGCCAGCCCGGATATTCTTCATTCAACAACAGCTTATCTGCCAGCTTCTCCTGTCCATGGTCTGCCAGTTCCTGACACAGCAGAGGTGTTCCAACGAATCCTGTCTTTAGCTTGTCCTCTGCATTTTCCAGTAAGGTAAGAAGCTGTTCCAGTGCTCTGTCCTGTCGATTCAGTCCTTCGTGCAGAGTAAGCAGCGCTGCTGTCTGGGTATTGATACAACATCTGCCATTGGGTGAATAATATTCTGCCGTAATGTCTGTTAAAATTTTATCAGCCAGTGCTTCATATTTGACGGCAATCTCTTCTTTTCCCAGTAATCTGGCTGTACGCGCGGTGATCAGGGCGCTCTTGCGGTAGTAGGTGTCTGCTATAAATCCCTCATCTGTCCCACCTCTGACCTGAGAGTCTCCCTCATAAGGGCAGTCCAGCGCCAGCCAGTCTCCATAGTGGAACTGCTTCCTCCAGCCATGATCTGTGCCATCTACCTTGGTCATATAATCTACCCAACTGCACATACTCTCGAAATGTTCCTGCAAAATCGTGATATCTCCGGTATATAGGTACATATTTCAGGGCATGATCGTTGTGGCATCACCCCAGGCTGTGGTGCCTTTTCCAGCACAGGTAACTGCAGGTACAAAATCCGGCACACATCCGTCTGCGTTCTTCTGTTCCTGCTCCATGTCGTAGAGATATTTGCGGTAAAAGGCATAGGGCTGCGCCAGAAAACATGCTGTTTCTGAGAATACCTGTGAATCCCCAGTCCATCCCATACGCTCATCACGCTGTGGACAGTCTGTTGGTAAATCCACGAAATTACTCTTCATTCCCCAGCTTACATTAGACAGAAACTGATTCAGTTTGGCATGTCCCGTCTTCAGTTGACTTTCCATCGGCATATCTGAATAAAGGGCGTAGACTGTAATATCTTCCGGATTGAAATTCTCGATTCCCTCTACCTTCAGATATCGGAATCCGTAAAAGGTAAAGTGTGGACGCACTACATGCTCCTGTCCATCGGAAGTATAGCGAAACTCTGCTTTGGCAGTTCTGAGATTATCCCGATAAAACTGCCCGTCCTGCAGTACTTCCCCTGCCTGTATGCGCACCTGACCGTCTTTTGGCAACTGTACATGCAAAGTAAAGATACCTGCCAGATTCTGTCCGACATCCAGAATCGTCTCCCCAGCCTCATTAGGCACAAGAACAGGGTGGAACTCTTCATGTGTTCTGACAGGAATACTGTGTTGATCCGTTAATTGTCCCTGTAATTCTCCTGCCAGTACTACCGGTTCCGGATCACCCTGTGGCAACGTATCATCCTGCCATTCTCCATCATAAATTCCCGAGAATGTGATATTACTTCTTCTTACCTTCCATGCTTCATCTGTTGCAATGACATCCTTACTTCCATCTGCATATTCAATATGCAGTTCTACCAGTGCTCGATAATCATCTCCATAGAATCCTTTGGTCGAGCCTTCAAAAGGAATCCTGCTTTTATACCATCCGTCGCCTACCAGAACGGAAAGCTCCGATGGATGTGACTGCATCCTTTCTGTCACATCACAGGTCTGTGTCTGTACCCAGAGATGATAGGCATTTTGCCGGTTTCAATAATTACTGCCGCTTGCGGCTGTTTCGCACTTCTCATTGCGAATCGATACTGTCCATTCATAACGGGTTCTGGGCTGCAACTCCACGTCCAATGTGGTAGCTGCCATGTCAAGCTCTGCCCAGCCAGTGTCCTCTATCTCCTGTCCTCCACTGGTTATGATGATCCTGCTCTCCAACCTGCCAACACCATCTGCGACCCATGAAAAAGTCAAATGTCTGTACTGATATCCTATTGGATTCTGCATATGATTTACTCTGCACTGTGTAATTTTCATATTGTAACTGTCCCCTTTCGTTTGTGCTGCCAATGTACTTCTATTATACCACCATATTCCTGATATAATATGCCATCTGATACTGGAATCTTTCTTCTGTGGTGTCCAGTTCTGTGCCTAACAGTTTCTTAATGTTGGCAACACGGTAAATGATCGTATTGCGATGTGTATACATAGCCTCTGCCACTGCCTGTATGCTGCCGTTATATTCCAGATATTTCTCCAGAACCTCCACATAGTTGCTGTTATGCTTCGCATCATATTCGATCAGAGGCTTGAGCGGTGCTTCTGACATTTCCTTTAGAATCGCCTGATCGGATACGGAATACAGCAGCCGATAGATTCCCATTTCATCAAAATGTACAATATCTCTGCCTGTATGCTGTGCCATGCTCACCGCTGCCTTGGCACGCTTATAGGCAGTCTTAAGATTAACGATATCTACTACCTTGCTTCCTGCGCCGACAGAAATATGTACCTCCGGCATTCTTCGCTTCGTTCTGCTTATCATACCTTCCACGATCTCTTCAAAATCCTTCTGGGATACATCGTTCATAATCAGTACGAAATTCGCATCATAATAGAAGAAACTGCCGTTATGTGTGATATTTTCCAGATAAATCTGTAATCGGTAGCTTAATCTCTTACGTTCTACCGTATCCATCTCATCCAACCCGCCGGTGGTAAATAACACAACCTGAAACTCTCCATCCACATCCAGATAGGGCAGCAGTATCTTCCGATACGATTCCTGATTGTCAGGCTCTTCGATAGCGTGGATCAAGGCTCTGGTGATTTCCTCATCCGTAGTACCCTGCAGGAAAATACGGATACTGAGGTCCTTGATCATTTCCGACAGATAAACCTCCCAGGGAACTGTCATAAGTGGCAGATCATTCTCATCACAGAAATCACACAAACTCTGGGGCAACTTATGAATATACTCTCCTGTATTGATGATCAGACCGGACGCATGACATAATACCAATTTCTGGGCAAGTGTCAGTAACTTCTCTTCTGTATCAAATCCAAGTCCTGTCGTAACTGCCAGCTCCTTGCCTGCAAAATTACGGATGATCGCCGTATCCTCCATCATCAATACCCAGCTTATGGAATTGGACCAGCCTCTCTTACCCGCTATAAATTCCATCTGATATCTGTCTTTTGCCATCAGATTCATATCTTCTATTGTAAATCCCATCTTAATCCCCTTTTCTTTCCATATATGTTATGTCCATTTCTTTTGTGCGTTAAAGTGTTATTAAAATACAGTGTCCGTGTGTCAAAGACATTTGTTTTTACAATACAGATTTTATACTTAATCTATGATTTCTTTTCTGTATTATAACATATTTTCGTACTGTCAGTACATATTTTTATGATATTTTTATAATGTCATGCCATTGGATTTATTCTATAATCTGATATGATAAATATAACAAAAGAAAGCAGGGTACGAACTGATAAGTACCTTTACAAATAAGATTTAAGGAGGCGTTTTTTATGACAAGTTTATTCTTAGAAGCTTATGGTAATCCCAGAGAAGAGGTTATGCCGAATTGGATGCGTGAAGAACGCTACATGTACTGCGATCACAATGCAGTTGGAACTTTGGTTTCCAAAACTTCATTTTTACAAAGATTACTTCAATTTTTTTCATAACATATCCTAAAAAACTGCCGCTAATCCGGCAGTTTTTTTAGTTTTGCGCAATCACATATTCCATAAAATCTTTTACAACAGGTGGCATATAGACACTCTCATCACAGACCAGATAGAAATTTCTCTCATAAGAAGGAGCTGCGATTGGAATGATAGATACCTCAAGCTTATGCAGAATATCCATATATGGCACGACAGCAATTCCAAAGCCTTTTGCCACCAGCCCTGCTACAACCTGATCTTCCTCCGTTTCATATGCGATTTGAGGTTCCATGGGAATCTGTCTGAACATCCTGTCGATATCAACACGAATACCTGCACTCTGGGCAAAAAATACATAGGGATGCTCCTTCGTCTGTGACAGATCGATTTTTTCACAGGATGCCAGAGGATGGTCTTTGGGTGTAATCAATACCAGTTCCTGTTGTCTGACCGGAACGGCTCTAAATCCCATATCTTCTGGCGGCTGTGAGCAGAACAGCAGGTCAAATTGATGTGCTGCCAGTCCGTCCAGCAAAGGTCCCGTCACATCTGTATGAAAGCTAAAGTCTATCTTTCTGTCAGAGTGTTTCGCCAGATAGGAAGCTGCCAGCCCCGGCACATACTCTACTCCCAGCGGTCGAAGAAATCCCAGCCTGATCAGACCATCTCCTCTGGCACTTCTTTGCAGATTCATCACGCCGCCATCCAGTGTCTCCAGCGTATGTTCCGCACAAGTCAGAAACTCTTCTCCATATCGCGTTAATGTTGTATTCCGCCCCGTCTTTTCAAAAAGCTGTACTCCCAATTCCTTTTCCAACTGCATAATAGCATGGCTCAGACTTGGCTGAGTAATACAGAGCTGTTCTGCCGCTCTGGTATAGTGCTGCACATGAGCCAGCGTCACAAAGTATCGTAAATAAAATAAATTCATGCAAATCCCTTTCTTTCTATAGATAAAATCTATTATCTCATAAAAATTATTTATTTGCTATTTAAAATACAGGTGATTACACTAAAGTTTGGATAAAATTATAGAAAGGTAGATTTACTATCATGGATCATACATTAGAAAAAGATGAACGATTGACTTGTCGTGGAGAATTGACACTGATTTTCGCTGTGCTGATCAACAGCTTCGGTGTTGTGCTAATGTTATATTCCAACGCCGGAATCTCAGCTATTTCCAGCGTTCCCTATGCTTTTTCAGAGGTGTTTCCTGCCCTGTCTCTGGGTACATGGACTTATCTGTTTCAGGGAGCCCTGGTGCTGGCACTGATGATACTGCGTAAAAAGTTCGTTCCGCAGTATCTGTTCAGCTTTGTAGTAGGATTTTTCTTTGGTGAATTTCTGGATATGCATGAGCTGTGGATCGGGATATTGCCTACCTCACTGGGCTGGCGTATTCTATACTTTATCATCAGCTATCTGCTCCTGAGTCTTGGTATCGCACTATCCAATCGATGCAAAATGCCGATCGTTCCTACTGACCTGTTTCCTCGCGAACTGGAAGATATTACGAAGATTCCCTATTCCAGAATCAAGATCGCTTTTGATGTGATCTGTCTGCTCGTTACTGCATGCCTGACCGGTTTGCTATCAGGTCATATTAAAGGACTTGGCATTGGAACTGTTCTGGCAGCCTTTACAATGGGTAAGGCCGTCGCACTTGTAGGCAATTTATTAGACAGGAAATTCCGGTTCGTTTCCATCATGAAGCAGGTGTAACTCAGATATAAAAGGCATGCCGGATAATCGACATGCCTTTTACTATTAACCTTTGACACTTCCGAGTGCCACGCCCTGTACAATATGCTTAGACAGGAACAAATATACAAGAATAACCGGGAAGATAGAAAATGCTATCATCATATATACCTGTCCCATATCAAACTTCAGCCAGTCTGCACTACGAAGCTGGGCGATAAGAATAGGTAATGTTTTCTTTTTGTCATCATGTAATACCAGGGCCGGAATGAAATAATTATTCCAGCTTGTTACGAATCCAAAAATCAACTGTACTGCTACCGCAGGCTTCATCAGTGGAAATACGATAGTATTAAAAGTTCTGAACTCTCCTGAACCATCGATTCTGGCTGCTTCTACCAAAGACAGCGGCAAGGAACTTTCCATATACTGTTTAATATAGAAGAAAGTCGCAGGTGATGCGATTGCCGGTACAATCAATGGAATAAAAGAGTTATCCATATGAAGTTTTCCAATTAACTGCAGGAAACCAAGTGCTGTTACCTGAGTAGGAATCATCATGATCATCAGGATAAATGTGAACATAAACTTCTTTAATTTAAAGTTGTATACATGGATAGCATATGCTGTCATCGTAGAGAAATAAACAGATAACACTGTTGATGCTGCTGCTATGATGAAAGAATTAAGCATACCTGTCCATACAGGCAGATTACCATGCATCATGCTACTCCAATTATCCAGTAAATGCGTACTTGGAACCGGGGTAAAACCTTTGGTCAGTTCACCATGGGAACGTGTAGCGTTGATAAACAGCACATAGAACCAGAACAAACACAGGAAAGATACCAGTACCAATACGATATAGGCAACTGTTCTTCTGCCTTTTATGCCCATCTCGTTTTCTGTTTTATAATTCTTGATATCGCTCATTTCCTAGTCCTCCTTCGTAGCATTCGTCATTTTAAATACGATCAGGCTCAAAATACCGGTTACAATGAACAGGAGAACGGATAACGCACCTGCCATACCATAGTTCTTACTGAACAAATGCTTATTCAAATACATAATCAATGTCATGGAAGAACGCATTGGTTCACCACTTCCGTTAGTCAGAATCTGAGGTACATCAAACATCTGCAGACCGCCGATCAGAGATGTAATCATAACATATACAAGAATCGGTTTTAACAATGGTAACGTAATACGGAAGAATATCTGCCTTGAAGTTGCACCATCTACCTGTGCTGCTTCAAATAGTGAAGTGTCAATTCCCATCATACCAGCCATTAACAGAATCGTTGTATTACCGAACCACATAACAAAATTCATAAAGGCTACCAGACTTCTCGTTCCCCACACACTTGCAAAGAACTTGAACGGCTCCTGTCGGATTCCCATCTGTATCAATATAGAATTAACCGGGCCTCCATCAGAAAACAAAGTAAAGAATAACATTGCAAAAGCAGAGGCCATGATCAGATTTGGCAGATAAATGACGGTCTTAAAAAATCCCTGTCCTTTTAATCGAAGGCTTGGATTGGAAAACCAAGATGCCAGTAACAAAGATACAAGAATCTGTGGCACAAATCCCATGACCCACATGATCAATGTATTCTTGGCATAAATCCAGAGATCAGGATTCTTCAAAATCTCAGCATAATTATCAAATCCTATAAAATTAGGTCCAATCTGCGTCAGTCCAGAGCGGTAATTCTCATAAAAACTGTTCGCGATCGTGGTTACTAACGGTACAAATTGAAATATCAGATACACTACAACAAAAGGAATCAGAAAAATGTATCCCCATTTATTATAGCTCACGACCTTACCTCTCTTTGCGCTTTTCATTTACACTTCCTCCATTCATGCTCTTATAGCATTTATGACTTTTGTCATTTCATATTGTGTGCCTGCATGTAATAACAGCAGGCACACACAACAATTAAAAAGGGGTTAATTAATTGATTAATATGTTAGTTCAGGATACTTTTCTACAACAGCCTTGTAGAATAAGTCTTTAGCTTCCTCTAATGTTGCATTTCCTTCGAAGTAATTCTTCATTGCTCTCTGGAACTCTTCGTTACATCCCTGGTCGTAAGCGGAAAGGTTGCTTAAATCAAGTTTTTCAACGCCTGCGCAGTACATAGCCAATGGATTCTGTCCACCTAATACCTGGCTTGAGTAACTGGAGTCCTGTGCCATTGCATCCATAGCCGGCTTGTTATTTACGAAATCGTCATCTTCTACTACAATATTCTTCATGATTTCTTCATCACATGTCAATTTCAGCATAATATCTTTGATTGTTGCTGCATTATCTGTACCTGTGGCTGCACAGATCCATGTACCGCCCCAGAAGAAGCCCTGAGGACCTTCTGTAGCAGCCCAGCCGCCCTGATTACCAATGCTGCCTTCCTGATCTGCTGCCATGCTGAAGTTTACTAACCATGCAGGTCCGAAGTAACCAAATACTTTTCCATCAGGATAGAAACCTTTTGACCAGTCATCACTCCACATATCATGTGTTCCAACTTCACCTGCATCAACTAAATCCTTGGATACTTCTACCCATTTCATAATGTTGTCATCAATGTTGATCTTGCCATCTACTACCCACTTAGACGTTACGTTGTTGGAATATACACGATAGGAATCGTTAGCTGAAGAAGCAATCTGATAGCCTGCTGCCTTTAACTCATCTGCTGTTTCGCGGTAGGTATCCCAGTCACATACTTTCTTCTGAACTTCTGCAGGATCATCTGTACCAAATACTTCCTTTGCGATTTCACGGCTATAGAACATAACTCCAGGGCATCCCTGCCATGACAGACCCTTTAATACTCCATTACTGTCTGTTACGATATCCTTTGTATACTGATACTGATCTGCTGTGTCAGCATCCGTGATTCCAAGATCTGCAACAGGCATTGTATAATCTGAATCCACATACTTTAATGCATAGTCAGCTTCTACAAGGAATAAGTCTACCTTATCATCTGCTGATGCACTTTCCTGATTGAGCAATGCCTGATCAAGATTATTCTGGTATGCATTGTCAGCATTAGGAGTGATATTCCATACAACTTCCACATCACCAATCTTACCATGTGTAGCATCTACCTCTTCATATCCGGGATAATGAGCCTTAACGCGTCTCTGAAATTCATCATTCCAGCAATATACGTTAAGCACCTTGCCCTCATCTGACGGTGTTTCTGCTACTGCAGCTTCTGTTGTAGCTGACGTGTTTGTTTCTGCTGCAGCCTCTGTATTAGCTGTGTCTGTTGATGTTGCAGTGGAATCTGCGGGCTGACTTCCGCAGCCGGCAACCATTCCTGCAATCATAGAAACTGCAAGTAAAGTACTTAATGTTTTTTTCTTCATTTTGTTGTTCCTCCCTTATATGTTGATAAGTTATTTGCTTTACAAGTGCTATTATAGTAATTACGGTGGATTCATTATATTAAATTGATTGACAAAATATCAAAATCATGACCTGCCTTTATATTTTTATGACATGAGAATTTCTACCTCTGTTTCTTCTGTCATAAGTTTCTGTGGAATATAATTTCCATCTACCTGTTTGCCATTGACAAACATCTGCTTCACACCAGACTGTACATGTCCACCATTTCTGATTACAATATGAAGCTTATTTCCTCTAAATACCTTGTTGATTTCCAGTTCTCCCCATTCTGATGGAATAGATGGAGAAACTCTTAATCCATAGAAATCAGGTCTCATACCCAGAATACCTTCCACACAGCCCACCATTACTGTAGATGCTGTACCTGTCAGCCAATGTACATGAGAGCGTCCAAAACAGAAGCTGTGCTTGCCTTCAGTAAACTGACCATAACAATATGGTTCCAAAACTCGTATTTCTGCCTTATCATTCTGCGCAGCCGGCGCATTTTCCATAAAATAGATAAATGCTCTGTCTCCATGTCCCAGCAATGCTTCTGCCAGAATAAGCCATCCCTGTGACTGGGAGAATATTCCTGCATTTTCCTTTGTTCCTGCGTTATAAATAACTGCCAGTGCACCGTCAAATGCCTCTGCATGATACGGAGGATCCATAAGAATCGCACCATATGCTGTATTCAGTTTCGTAAAGACATTCTCCATAGCTGTATCAGCCTGCTCCTTTGTAGCAAATCCACTGATAACACTCCAACTCTGTGGATTGAGCCACATATTCGCTTCCTTATCTGTTCTGCACCCAATTGCCTCTCCTGACTCTGTATATCCACGAATAAATCTGTCTTCATTCCAACAGGATTGTTCAATAACCTCATGCAGTTTGTTCTGCTCTTCTTCCAGATATCTGATATACTCTGTATCCTTTTTATACTCAGCAAACTGCTTCATGATCGTCATCGCATAATAAAACTGCAGTGCCACAAATGCAGACTCACCGTTTGCTCCCAGTCTAAGACAGTCATTCCAGTCTGCATACAGGCCTGCCGGCATACCATGTCTACCCAATCGCTTCATTGAAAAGTCAATTGCACGTTTCAGATGTTCATATACGCTTCCTTCTTCTTTATTGGCAAAAGGAATAACTTCATCAATAAATTTCAGATCTCCGGTCTCTGCAATATACTTATATACAGTAGGGAAAAGCCAGAGTGCATCATCTGCCCTGTATGCTGGATGTCCTGTTTCTTTCACATAAGAAGCATCATCCGGCGTATCTTCATGTCCTGGATTATGTGTGAACTTAACTAGAGGAAGTCCACCACCATTGTTGACCTGTGCAGAAAGCATGAAGCGGATCTTATCTGCCGCCATCTCAGGTGCAAGATGGATCACACCCTGAATATCCTGAACAGTATCACGGTATCCGTAACCATTTCTAAGACCGCAGTAAATGAAAGATGCTGCTCTGGACCAGATAAATGTCATGAAACAGTTATAGGCATTCCATGTGTTGATCATGGTATTAAACTCAGGACTTGGTGTCTTAACCTGGAAATTGGCAAATCTGTTATTCCAGAATCTGATCAGTTCTTCCAGTTCCTTTCTGCAAGTCAGAGCAGGATTCTCATACCTGTTCATAATTGCAGTAGCTTCTTTATCATATTTCATCCCCAGTACAAATACTATTTCTCTCGTTTCACCAGGCTGCAATAAAATATCTGCCGAAAGTGCACCACATCCATTGCCATTATAATTGAGCATATTATCCAGCTTACCATTCTCTACACCAGCGGGGTTTCCGTAACCATGATATTTTCCCAGAAACTTCTCCTTATCTCCGCAGTAAGATGTTACCTGTGTACCGCAAAGTCCAAAAAATCTTTCTATCACGATTTTCTCATCCACCTGTTTACCATCTTCGATTTCATCCAGATTACCATGTATAAACTGTCTGATACGGTTGTCATTATAAGCTGTTCTTGTAATAAATTGCGAATACTGAAGATTAACTTGATCCTGCTCATAGTTGCTGTTATTGGTAAACTCTGCATAACCGGTAATTGTAAGCTTACGAACCCTGTCAGATTGATTTGTCACTGCCAGATTCCATACTTCGTAAGACTGGTCAAGTGGCACATAGTAAAGAGCCTCTGAATGAATTTCACTGTAATCAGCAATTATTCTTGTATAGGACATACCATGACGGCACTCACTTCTGTACTCGCTCAAATCTTTGCCAACCGGCTGCCATGATGCAGACCAGTAATCTTTGTTATCACAATCACGCAAATAGATGTATCTGCCCGGCTGATCAAAGTTATTGAACACATATCTCAGTATTCTACCGTTTGCACCAGACTTGGCAAAGCTGTAACCACCTGCATTATTGGATATAATGGCACCATATTCCGGGGACCCTAGATAATTTGCCCATGGAGCCGGAGTATCCGGCCTTGTTATGACATATTCTCTTCTTTCATCATCAAAATAACCATATCGCATATTTATTTATCTCCTTTTCATATAATACACTTATAGGCGTTTGCGAAACACAATATTTTGAATACAGAATTGTACAGATTTAACAAATGCATAAACAGACACTGTGCAGCCGTCAGTACTTAGACGCTGTATTTTAAGCGTCTTATGTACTGCTACGAGCTGCAGTGTAGCGAAAGCGGGTCTGTGTTGCATTGTTAAACCTGCACAATTCGTCCCATTCTTTATACCTATTTCGCAATTACCTATAATACACTTATAAAGTCTGTTCTATTGTTGTTTCCTCTGTTGTTGTTTCCTCTGTTGTTATCTCCTCTGTGATTTTTTCTATTGTTTTATCCTGTTTTTCTTCTGTAGTTTCCCCATCAGTCTGTACTTCTGATACTTCTTTCAGGTTGATCTCTTCGATTTCAATTATAGATGCAGGAGTGTCTTTACCTGCCATGATTCCCATGGAAAGTACAAAAGTAATATTCGTATCTGTATCTTTGTCAACATAGAACGGCACCGTAATCTCTTTTTCTTCGTCTTTTTCCAGTTCAATGTCTGCTCCACCATACCAGTCATAGCTGTCTGTAAGAAACGCTGCCTTTACCATTCTGGCTTCATCTGATTTGAGTTTCAGGCTTAATTCATACTGTTTTCCATGCTCAAGCGTGATTCCTGACTGTTTTAACTGAATATGCCATTCTTCCGTTCCTACATTTTCAATCTGATAGACAGCTTTGCCATCTTCGAATCGGACTGCTGCCTTTCCAGGTTCTGAAACGGCATTTTCCCAATGTTCACTGCCATGTGCAAAATCACTGTTTTGAATCATTCCACTATTTTCTGGGACATCCGGAACTTGAGGCTCATCTGTTTCTTCCAGTATGATATTATCAATAAAAACCGTATGCTTCTGTACAATTCTTTCACCATTGACCGCACCCATGGAAATACTTAAGATTGTCCGTTCATCAGTATCATTTTTCATTTTAAAGACATGCTCATAGGTATGATAACCATTGTTTACCTCAATCTTCTGCGTTCCTGAATAGGGAATCCAGTTATCATCAGAAGAACCATCCCTCTGTAATGCGTACATAATAGTACGGTCTTTATCAGATTTGGCATCAAATGTAATTTTGTACCATTTTCCCTGTTCCAGTCTGATATTGTTCTGTTTGAGCTGGATCATCCAGTCCTGGTCTCCGGTATCTTCTATTGTAAATCCCATTACCGAATTCTCATTAAGCTCATCTACTCCATATGTCACCTGTGAAGATTCATTCACATAAATTTCATATCCGACAGTTCCATTAACAAAATCTCCGTTTACGATCATGCCATCTTCCTGGATACGCACATTATTTATATATGTAATACCTGCCACTCCAAGCAGGAATTCCAGATTGGAGTTCTTCACTGACTGGTCTGTATCGAATACAAAGGTATATGTCTTTTTATCTTTTGTTAGAGAAATATCAAAAGTTTTGTTTGCAATTTTAGCTTTGATGGTTTTCGGCTCTGTGCTATAAGCATCTACCGTAAACTTATACTTCTTACCACCACTTATGGCAACTGACGGTTGTTTCAAGATTACCTCATCCAGTGCAGTTACTGTTTCCGGTACTTCTGCCTTGAGTTCCCTACAAAGATTATCATTAGTAACGTAAACCTTTGCGCCTTCACAATTATTGTCAATTTCCCAATAAGCAAGTCTGTTACTGCCTTCATTAAAAACACTGTTGTACACATAATTGCCATCTGGCAGAACACTCTTGCTTTCCTCTTTCAAAGTAATCTTCTCAACTTTTTCCACTCTTACATTGTCGATATGCACAATCGCTGTGGATTTCTGATTGCCAAGATTAAATTCCACTCTTCCATTGGCATCACTGTCTGCTGTCATATCAAAGTTGAAACTGTAATTTTGGGATTTTTCATTAAGCTTTACCTTTGTATCTGACAAATATCTGCTATAATTCAGATCCGGTGCCGTGATTCCCGTAATCATAGTTCTGGCTTCATCTGCATAAGCATCAAATGACAGCCTGTACTTCCAGCCCTTTTCAAGAGGGATTCCTGCCTGCACCGTCTGAATACTGTAGTCGGCCGACCCTGCATTGTCTGTGTTGATCTGCAATTCTCCATCTGTGATCTGTGCCTTGCCAATTCCCCCAAGGGCTGTTAGGAACTCCCAGTCTTTTCCATCTTCCATCGATTCCTCAGTGGAAAAGTCTGCGTTATTTACATAGTTGCCAGTTTTGTCAGGATTTCTCAAAAACACCTTATGTTCCGGTTTTTTTACATTCTCATCATATTCATCTTTCTGGTACACCTTAACGTAATCCACTACCAGTCTTGCATTCTCGCCAAACTCTGTCGTTTCATCAGGATATCCTACCCAGCTTCCACCAACTGCAACATTCAGGATCATGTAAAATGGTTGATCATATGGTGCAGGGTATGCAACTTCACCGAATCCGGTTCTTTTGGTAAACCAGTCCTTCTCCGTAAAGTAAAGTACATCATCCACATAGAAACGGATCTCCCCAGGCTCCCATTCACATGCATAGACATGATATTCACTGGAAAAATCGCCCTTTGCCAATTTATAAGTTCCCTGTTTCTGCGTATGTGGTTCTCCAAAATGCAATGTTCCATGAGTTGTTTTAGTATTATCACCCAGTACTTCCATAATGTCGATTTCACCACATTTGGGCCACTGACCATAAAAGTTCTCATCTGTTGGCATCATCCAGAATGCCGGCAGAAAACCTTTGCCGCTTGGGATCTTAGCTCTTGCCTCAAATCTTCCATATTTATAATCATGTTTGTTCTGTGTATTGACTCTTCCTGACGTGTAGTAATCTTTCCCATTCTTCGTAGTCTTGATTGCCTGAATGATGAGATTGCCATCTTTTACATAAATGTTCTCATCTGAATCAACATATTCCTGCCATTCCTGATTAACCCAGCCCGGATCATGGAGTTCTATATTCCAGTCCTCATGGTTAAGTTCATTTCCGTTAAAGTCATCTTCCCATACCAGCTTATAGTCAGGGTCGATCTGTGACTTGTCCTTTTTCGATTGTGTATTTCCAGTCTCAGTCGTTCCCCCAGAATCATTAGATAAACCATTGTCTGTATTGTTATTTTTCTGCGTTGAATTGGAATTTATCTTTTGCGTACCTGTCTTTGTGGAATTCTCTTCAGTCTGCACATTTTCTGTTAACGCTGCATTTTGCTCTGTAATATTTGTCATTTTACTATCATACTGGCTTGTGTGTTTTTCCCCCGTTCCACTGTTTTTTTCAGGAACTGCCTGTTTATCTGCTGCCGGTTCTTCTTTCCCCTTCTCAATTTCCACAGATTCAGCCGTTTCCCGTATCTCCTTGGTCTGCATATTCTCCGCCTCCTGTATACTGACTTCCTCCTGTGATACAGCTTCAGTCATCTCAGTTATAGTCTGTCCGCTATCATTATTTTTGCCAGCACAACCCGTTATTTCCATAGCCGCAGTAATAATTAACATAGCTGTCAGATTCATCGTGCATACTCCCCTGCATTTTTTCCAAAATACCCTTTTTCTTACCATTACCATACCCATTCCTTTCTGTGATCTATCCATGAGAACACCCTCCTAAGTTGTCTCATTGCCTACATCATAGCAAATGGTCTGTAGATAAAATATCAGTTTGGTGTACTAAATATCAGAATGATGCCGTGGATTCTATTGAAAAAATATAAAAATCATGCCATAATATTTTTATTCAAAAGAAAGAGGAATCGTATATGAATTTACAGCGAGAATGGTACATGAAAGAATTGAAAATGAGTGAAGAAGATAATCCTCACAGACCACTGGAAGTGGAATATTCCTTTTATAATGCTGTCAGTTCAGGAGATATGGATTATGTCAGAAAAAATGTCAAAGAAGGTGATTTTAAGAATCCGGATGGTATGGGCATACTCTCACGTAACCCTCTTACGAATTTAAAATATCATTTTGTTGTCACAGTTGCAATGATTACTCGACACTGTGTGGAAGCAGGCATGGAACTGGAACAGGCATACCGTCTCAGTGATTTCTATATTCTAAAGATGGATTCTCTGACAACAACAGAAGATATTGCTGCACTTCACGACAGCATGGTTCTGGATTTTACCGGTAAAATGCTTCTGTTAAAGAAACATACAATTATTTCCAAATCCATTACCATGTGTATTGAATATATATATAACCATATTCATGACCGGATTACAATAGAAGACCTGGCAGCCTATACCGATCTGTCTCCCAGCTATCTGTCACGTCTTTTTAAAAAGGAACTGGGCATCTCTGTCAGTGACTATATACGTGAAAAAAAGATAGATAAGGCGCAGAACCTGTTGAAATACTCTGATTTCACTCCGGTTGAAATCGCCAATTATCTATCTTTTTCCTCCCAAAGTCACTTTATCCAGACTTTTGAAAAGCTGGTGGGAATGACTCCCAAAAAGTACCGTGACCACTACTACCGTACTTCCTGGTAAATTATTTTCTTGACATCTGTCAGCTCAGTTCCACATAGATTCTGTGGGCTGTGCTGTCAAGTGCAGCTACCTGTTCCTTATTCATTATTCCACAATTATCTATACATTTCAGCTCTATGATGCCATCACATACCGCCCTGGATATATGATACTGTCCATAGTCAAGCTGTTTGGGGTTGGAATAAACTACTTCTATTTCCTTATTTGCAAAATACAGATTTACAGAAACCGAGCCATTCTCATCGAACTGTTCTTTCACCAGTTTGGGCTGGATGACCAGATCTCCAAATTTTCCACGCACACCAAATACCTCTGTTACCATTGTAAGCATATACCAACTTGCTGCACCTGTCAGGTAATGATATAAACCTCTTCCCTGTGCATTAAAATATTCCGGTATGCCTGGATATATCTTACTTGTATTAAAATCAAGTGCTGTGTCTGCCAGTGTCTGCAATGCCTTATAACCTTCCTTAACAAAGCCCCTCTGATACAACGCATTAGCATACATAACTGTCATGTGGGAAAAGACCGCCCCGTTTTCCTTCTCTCCATAGGCAAATCCAAACATTCTGCCAAGATCGAACTTCTGCTCATGGAAGTTAGTGTTAAGTCTATAACCGCCTGCTTCTTTTGCATAGAGATAATGATCTGCACTACGGCATATATTTTCTATCTGTTCCCGATTGGCAGTATTGCTCATAATAGCAAATACCTGGCCTGTCAGCATCATCCTGACTCCACTGTCAAAGAAACCTTCTACCTTCTTCTTATGGTCATCATAATAGCTGTTGAACCAGCCTTCTGCGTTTTCTCCCTGAATCCACTCGGAACGTCTGATATGTTCCATCATCCAGCCCGCCTTGCGGCGAAGAACCTCGATAATATCTTCAATCCGTATTTGAACCTTCTTCCCACTGATATTATGTCTGCACAAAATCAGATAATTCTCCAACAGCTTACGTTTTTCCTGTACATCCTCATACAATTCTTCTCTTCCACTTAACAGAATCCTTGTCTCTTCCAGAATCTCTATTGTTTCGATTCCTGTCTTTTCCCTAAGTACTTGCAGACACTCCGCAATCTGTTTGAGATTACCGGCATATGCGCAGGTAAATGCAACACTTTCTCCATGCTTATTTGCCATATCCAGTGCATCATTCCAGTCAGCCCCTCTCAGAAGGATATGGTTATGATCGCCTACTTCATAAAAAGCACACAGATGCTGCAACAGCAGATGTTCAAGAATCGTTCCATAATAAATATCACCGTTCACTGTCTTTTGCTGCATCCCGTATTTATCTTTCCATCTGCTGTCCGTAGTTGTTCCACGCTTACACTGCTTATCCTTGAAATACGGTGCCCGCTCCAGCAATATCTCTATATCACCTGTCTGGTCAATATAAAGCTTTGTTGTCATAAAAGGCCATACGCCATGATCCATCCATACTCTGGTGATATTGTTTCTGTCAGCAATAAATTCACCCGGCTTGACACCAATGATCGTTGCATTGGTTCCATCAATCCTGACTCCACCGAAGTTATCCAGAATCATCTGTCTAACCCCACTGGGATCCATGATCAGGAGTGAAAGACAATCCTGCCATAAATCACGCCAGCCTCTTCCACCTCTTCCGTAATCATGATGTGGCAGGAAAGAACAGCCATAGATCCTGCGAAGCATAGGCTGGAAACTGACCCAGCGAAGAAAATTGTCAAATTCTTTACTTCCTGTATGATACTTGACGTTGACCCTGTTCTGCCAGTACTCCTGCACAACCCTTAATGCATCCATAACTTTCTGTGTGGAATCAAATGTCCTGACGATCTCTTCCAACTGTTCCTCATCTTCTGTTACACCCAGAATAACGAGATAATCTGTCTTTTGTCCCGGTTGCAGGATAATCTTATCAAAGCGGATTCCTCCAAAGGCTTCCTTGCCCTCTATCTGTGTTCCTGCTCCAACACCCGGATTCTGCTCCAGTACAGCTCTTGGATGGGTATATGTCCCACCTTCTCCAATGAACTGTTCAACAGTAGGATAAAATGCAGCCGGAGCTTTGCCCTCTCCACTGACACCCAGGGCAAAATAAATCTGATGATTCTTTCTGTGTCCTCTTTCATCAAAAGACATGGCAGGCTTCACGGTCACACCATATTTCTGTGTTGCAATACGATGAAGAAGTGAGGTTACATGTCTATGATCCCTGATATTATCTGCACTGCGTCCATATATGGGAATTGCTGCAACAGGAGTCAGCATACATGACGTATCTGCTGTATTTATAATCTCTACATGCATCAGTTCCACATTAGCCTCTAACGGCACAAAGCTTGTGATCTGCGAAGCAAGCTGATATTTGTGTGACTTTCTATTGATCGAATGCCACATCAATCCTGCTTGCAGATTACTTGCGTCCTGCCTTGGAGTGAACTTATCCATTTCCGCTTCTGCGCAAGCCCCTGTTGCAGACCATGCTCCAATACCATCTACTTCAAACCAGAAATTACGGCTTCCGCGATTGCTGTGAAGATTCTCTACACTGACAGGTTCTAACAGGAATGTTTCCTGATCTATCTTGCTATCGCCCCCCAAAACAGGCGTTACTGAACTCTTGATTCCTTTTTCCCCTGCAATCGGAAAATATAAACCGCTGTAGTCCTCAGGCTGCTCCATTGTAAAAGTGCCATCTACACCACTAAACTGAATTTTTCCCATATATTTTCTTCGTCCTTTCTACTTTTGTCACAGCCATTCTACTCCGACAAAACAGGAAAATTAAATCAGATTCATATAATAAATATCAGATTCATGACCTGTATATCATTTGTTCTCATACAATGTAAAAGAACGTAAACTTGCATTGCCGCTACCTCTATAGGTCAGATAAATTGCCTGAACACCATCCGGAATAGCAATCTGTGTACTGAAAGTTTCCCATACGTTGGAGAAGCCGACCTGAATCCTGCCAAGAACCTCCCCATCCCACTTTGTTCTGATTTCAAAAATACCATCGCAATACCCTCTGGTCTGAATGGACATGGAGGTTACATTATGGCATTCAAAATATTTGAATCCTGCCGTTGCTGTATCCTGTATATTGGCAATGTAGCCCTGTTCTTCATCGCCATCTCTGCCATCCTGCATGATTTTGGGATACTTATCTCCCCCTACATATATAGAGGGTTCACTGGTAAACAGGTTGCATGCAAGATATGCCGGATATTCTCCCTTACCTTCCAGCGGCTTACCATTCAATCCACAGGATGTCATTTCAACCTGTGGGATGCCGCCATCTTCCAATACCTCTATCTTTTCCGCACATCCCTGTCTGCTGTACCAGGTTCCATTAGTATGACGATGATAAAAAATATACCACTGTCCATTGATCTGCTCTATGCTGCCATGATTGTTGGCACCATATGCAGCCGGCATATCTGCCGGCTTATATTTATCAATGTGCAGATCACAATTGCTGACAATCACACCACCATACTGAAATCCCCTGGTTGGTTCTTTGCTCGTTGCATAACAGAGTTCATGCATTACTACAGAGGAATATATAAAATAGTATGTGTTATTTATTTTCCGCATGGAAGAAGCTTCAAAGAATTCATGCCCTTCAAATCCTGTTCCCTTGCTGTATTCACACCCGGGAACAACTATGACCGGCTCTTCCTCTATTGTCAACATATCCGGTCCAAGCACTGTTACCATTGCCCCTGTCCTTGACTTATCACCTCTGCCGCAGAAGCCCGTATACAGGTATGTTCTGTTTCCTTCTGTCAGTACGCCCGGATCAAACTGTGGCTCATCCGTTGGTCTTTCTCCCAGCCTTATACCATTCCTGTCATGTACATAGCCATAGAACTCATATCTGCCTGCCGGAGTATCGCATACTGCTACGGATACAAGTGACACCTTATCCAACACATAATAAAGATAATATCTGCCATCCGGTCCTACTGTCACATCTGGTGCATAGAGGCACATCTTGCCGTCCTTGTTAAGCGGATCCTCACACCTTGGATAAATGATTCCCTCATAACGCCAATCCGAAAGATCATCTACCGGTGCAGACCAGCATACATAATCTCCCATGCAAAAGACATAGCCATTATAAAAGTCATGCGAGCCATATATATATACTCTGTTTCCAAACACATAAGGTTCCCCATCAGGTATATACTCCCATGATGGTAAATATGGGTTTAACGCCTGTTTCTTCATTTTAACCGACCTCCTATTATTGCTATTATTTCATATTTCCATGTTTGTTTTCTCCCCATTTGCTGCTATCCATTGCTCAGTCCATGCTCTTTACAAGACTTCTTAACTGTGTTAGAATTGTACCGCAAATGAGTGTGTTATGATTTCTTGATGAGGGAGGAAAATCATGCATAAAATTCCTAGTTCTATTGACATAGATAATTTGTATAAAGTGAATCTGGATTATGATGGTCAGAGGCAGATGTCGGATTTTCTGGAAACAATCAAATATCGGGACAATTCCGCTCTAAGAATCTGGTATAATGATATTCCTGAATGTTATGATATGCATTGGCACAATACGTTGGAAATCATAGTGCCTGTCGAGAATTACTATGATGTCACGATCAATGATGATAACTATCATATACAGCCTGATGAGATTTTTATGATTCCCCCAAGAGCACTGCACTCCATTGTATCACCACAAAGTGGTGCGAGATTTGTATACCTGTTTGATATTGACTTTTTATCAAAATTAAACGGCTACCGCAGTATCATGTCACTTTTGAACCATCCTGTATACATTACCAGTAAAAGTACTCCCGAATTGTATTCTGAGATTTATCCATATTTCATTGATATGAAAAATGACTATTTCTCCAATCAGGACTATTGTGATTTTCTCATTTATTCCAGTCTTCTCCGGGTTTTTTCCTCTCTTGGCAGACATCATATCGAACAGTTGGATATTAATGAATCCTCTCTTGTTGGGAAAAAGCAGGAATATGTAAATAAATTTCTGAATGTAGTAGAATACATAGATCTGCATTATTCAGAAAATCTGAATTTAGAGAATATTGCTGCTTCCTGTGGTTTCAGCAAATTCCATTTCTCCAGATTATTCAAACAATATACCGGTCTTACTTTCTGTGACTATCTCAATTACCGTAGAATCAGCCACGCAGAAGAACTTCTTATCAGTCAGGGTTGTCCCATTACAGAGGTTGCCTTTCAATCCGGTTTTGCCAGTATATCGACCTTCAATCGTTTATTCAAACAGATAAAGGGCTGTTCCCCAACAGAATACCGTTCCCATAACAGCTACGAGCTCTGATTCTCCCATTTTGCAGGTCTGGGTTTATTAACAGTAATAATGTGGCTTTTTTCAAGATTTGCCAGCAAAAGCAGTCTTGCCTCACCCTCATATTCTGGTCGTATCATATAATGGCAATAAGTATCTACCAATTGGAACAGATTGGCAGTACGTCCTTCTATCTTGAAATTTACATATCCCATAGGTACATACTTCTCCCAGATAGCTTCGGGTGATACATAAGTCACATAATCACGTATTGTATGAATAGAATTGTGATCTCCATATTCACAGTGCCAGCCGGGTACGGGAATTTTCTTACCTGTTGGATTCTTGCGGTTCTGCAGGACAATTCTCTGTTGCTTCGCTATGGTACGGTAATGTTCTGCCCTTCTTGGACAGTTCGGAATGCAGCAGGCATTAACCAGTATCTCACATTTATCCTTATGATTGATCTGCTCCAGCAATTCAAACTGATTGTTCAAGTTATAATCCAACACTACCAATTGATAATCCTTCTCAAGTTCTGCATTAATGGAATCAAGTTTTTTTAATTCCTTACAAGTGGAACTGTTTATCTTAAAGCCCGGATAATTCTTTCTGATATATTCCTCCAGAATATCCGATACGACCAGTACTTCATTCATTCCATTATCTGCTGTCTTCATGCAGAAATTGCAGTAAGCATCAGACAAATCTTCTTTGGTCAGTAATGGATTCGTATAAGTGTAACGAATCGGAATACCCTGTTTATTTATATTTTTTACTACTTCTGTAACAAATCTGGCATCACATTGATCATCATTGCAGAATCTGCCACCACCCCACAAAGAGGTAGGAAACTCTCCAAAGAAAGAGGCAATCTTCACACCTTCCCTGAAATATTCTGGATGCAGAGACTGTAATCCCACAAAAAACATATTTAATGGATAATTATATCGTAATCCTGGTAAATGAAATCTTACTTCCATACTTTTCATGCCTTTCTCTTTTTCATAGCCTGTGCAAACTGATTCATCGTTGTGTCTATCTTATCTCTGATAAAGCTTCTTGCATCATCTTTTACCAAATAATACAAGTAGGATTCTTTCACAAAATCCATCGGCATTCCCCGTCCGACAATCTTATAATTTACAAACCCTTGGTCTGCATATTGCTGAATCTGTTCGTTGGATATAAATGCCGGTCTGTCCTTACATTCTGCAAATTTGCGTTCTCTCGTCTTATTAGGACAGGGAAATGATGTATTGATATCATATTCCAACTGCATCCGTGACTGTTGTCTGTAATGCTCGCTCCGCTTCGGACAGCCCGGATAACAGACTTCATTGACCAGTATTTCTATTCTGTCTGCTTTATCCTGTATTGCCGATAATACTTCTTCATTATGGTTCAGGTCATAATCCAGTACAACCAGAAAATAGTCCTTGTCCAGTTCCTCTCTAAGTCCTTTTACATCTGTGATTCTCTTCGTGGTAGATGAGATCAGCTTGAAGTCCGGATAATTTCTTCGAATATAGTCCTCCAGCACAGGCTGATTCACCAATACCTGATTCATCCCATTATCAGCCAGCTTCATGATCAGATTACAATAGGTATCATACACATGTTTCTCCTCCAACAGGGAGTTGGTCCACGTAAATCGCACAGGGATTCCTCTGCTGTTATATACCTTGAGGATAGCAGCAATGTCATCCTTTCCGGTAATTCCAAATACTGCCCTTCCTCCATTCCATATAGCTCCCGGAAAAGTACCATAAACAGAACCAATGCAGTACCCTTCCCTGAAGCAGTCAGGATAATCCTTCATCAGATTCATTAATACCTGATTGAGCAGTCTGAAATAACAAAATCCGGGTAAATGCCAGTATATTTTGTGTGCATTCATCTCATTACCACGCCTTTCTGTCAGTTATTCTTCTTTCTGTGCATAAGCAACCAGGGCATCTGCCAGATCTTTATCATACCATGTCAGATTTTTCCTGTCGAAAATACCAAATTTCTCCCCCTGGGCATCATAGATACCATTATCCCACCATACGCAGGGAATACCATATCTGTTAGTCACTTCCATATAATCGGCAAGCCATTTAAGTACCTCTTCCCTATTGGACACCATGTTGCCGCTATCATCCTGATACTCCTTATGAACTGCACCAAATTCCGTAATGATAACAGGAACTCCTTTCTGAATCAGTTCTTTATCTACCAGCTGCATAGCAGAAATAATATCTTTTTTCAAAGTCCCATTCCATACGTTGATACTGCTGTCCTCCGGCTCATAGGTGAAGAAATATGGTGTATACAAATGTACTGCGACCGCAATATGCTCATCCTGTGGAATCTCAAGCTCTGTCATTGTATTATAAGTAACCGAGTTACCATAAGGGCAAATAATCAATGTTCTGTCTGCATTGTTGCCCCCTGTAGCACGTACTGTCTCAACAAATGCCTGATTCAATGCGTTAACAGCCTCTCTGCCATCAGAATCACCACCTGACCATTCTTGTGGTGAACCTTTGATTCTTGGCTCATTCATGCCCTCAAAAATTACATGTTCATCATAATCTGCAAACCTCTCTGCAATCTGCTGCCAGATAGCACACAATTCATTCTCTACTTCTTCCAGCCCACTTGTCTGAGGCTTGAGCCAGTAATCCGGTTCATGATGTGTATCCAAAATGACATACATGTTACAATCCAAGGCATAATTAACTACCTCTTCCACACGATCAAGCCATTCTGTATTGATTCTGTATTGGGGTGCTGCTGAAACATGAGTACTCCAAGTCACAGGAATACGAAGGGTCTTGAATCCCTCCTCTGCAATTGCCTGTATCATTTCTGGTGTTGTCTTGGGGTTTCCCCAGCTTACTTCACTCATCAGTTCCAATGAACTGCCCCCATGGGCATCCAGAGTATTTCCCAGATTCCAGCCGATTCCCATATCATGAAGCATCGCAAAAGTCACACTGCGGTCGATTACCGCATTCTCCTGCTCTGCTGTTGTTTCCATTTCTAAATTCTGTTCTGATTCTGTCAGTGCTTCCTTTGTCTCCACTGTTGTTTCTTCCGCTGTAGTTTCTACTGCTGTTTCCGTTGTCACTGCACTTGCCTGCTGCGCACCACAACCGCATACTGTTACAATAGTCATAAGACCCATCAATACTGCAATTACTCTTTGTTTCTTCATAGTTGCTTTACCTCTTGATGTCTGTCACATGTGTACACAAGAAGGATGATGCCTGCAAACATCACCCTTCCCATACATGCTTTTTACATTATTTATTAGCTTCATCCAGGTAGGAAGCCCATTCATTTCTGACTGCTTCTGCTGCCTGAGCTGGAGGATTATCAAGATTGCATCCCCATAAGAACTGCTCTCCTAAAGATAAACCTGGAATCATCTCATGATATGTTGTAAATCCATTCTCACACATTCTTGCAATGGTCAATTCTACAGATTCAGTATCTCTGAAAGAATCATAGTAGCCTGATAATCTGTCATTGTAATCTTCATAACCAGGTACCGGATCTGTATATGCATTTAATGCAAAAGCAATCTTCCATGCCTTGTCAGCATCATAGCATGCAGGAATCGCATAAATGTTATCTGTGTAGCAGTTTCTGTAATCCTTTGCATTAGGTCCCTTAGGGAAGCATACGAAGCCAAAGTCATCTTCCATATCCTTTAATTCGTTAGCTGCCAGATAAGCCTGACCTACCAGAAATGCACCATCACCGTTAGGGAATGCTGTTTTCCAGTAATCCCATTCAGCACCTTCTGGCATATATTTGTACTTAGCCATCATATCCAGTGCCCAGTTAAGAGCCTGTAATGTCTCATCAGATTCCAGTTTATTGACATACTTGCCGTTCTCCATGCCAATGTACTCTGCATCGTTAGACCATACTGCTTCGTTCTTGGTTTCGCTATCGTCTGTAACCAGTGCCCAGCGGTCTGTTACACCATCATTATCGGTATCGGCTGTAATAGTCTGGCAAAGTTCTTCGAACTTATCCCATGTCCATTCACCGCTCTCCTGCCATTTATAAATATCTGCAGGATCAATACCTGCTTCCTCCAATAATCTCTTGTTAAAATACAGACCTCCTCGTGGTTCAGGAATTTCGGGACTGCAGCCGTAGATAGAATCTCCCTTTGTACAGAGCTTATGAACTCCACCCTTCCATTTATCCTGTGAGAAATCAAGACAATCCAGTGACGCCAGATCATACATCAGACCACTGTTCATAGCTGATACAAATTCTGCACCCTGACGAAGAATCCATACATAATTCTCATCTCCGCCTGTTGTTGCATAATTCAGGAAATCTTCAGGTGTTGAACCCCAGTCACTGATTGCTACCTGCTTGATCTTGAAGTTGTATGTATCCTGTACCCATTCTCTATACTCCTGGCGTGCCTCTTCGTATGCATTCTTAGGTTCTTCTTCCTCGCCTGAGCTCCACCAATCACGGATGATAATCTCCATACCACCTAAATCATACACATTTCCATCAGCATCCGTCAAGGCTACATAACCATCTTCTTCATCTTCTGTTATTACCTCTGCCTCAGTTGTTTCTGTTGCCGCATTGTCTGTAGCTGCTTCACTTGCAGGGGTATCTGCTGCCGGTGTCTCAGCAGGAGCAGCACTTCCCCCACATCCTGCAAGGCTGACTGTCATTGTAGCAGCCAAGGATGCTGCCATCACTTTCTTAAACATTTTTTTCTTCATCTTCAAATCCTCCTTTTTTTATATAAACCGCTCTGTATGCAACATTCAAAGCGTATTTACATCTTAATACCTGAACTGCTTAAGCTTTCTACAAATCCCTTCTGCGCAAACAGATACAGAATCAACAAGGGAACAATTACCATAAGTGTACCTGTAGATACGATACAGTTCGTATAACCAACTGATGCACCACCCGGTACCTTCATGGTGTTCACCATCCATGCATCCATTCTGTCAGCGATGACTGCGAGCTGCGTTGACAACAACTTGATATTTCCAAGGAACATCTTGGAGTAAAATCCATCTGTCCATTGCCAAACAAAGGAAAACAGGAAACAGGATGTCAGAATTGGTTTTGCATCTGGAAGCATAATACTGACAAAGGTACGAAGTGTACCACACCCGTCAACATATGCCGCTTCCTCTAATTCTTTGGGAATATTACGGAAAAACTGTCTGATCATGAATATGTACAGACCATTTTTAAGTCCCATGCAGCCTGCACTCATCAGATAGTATGGAAGGATAGAACCTCTCAGGTTGATGGTATCTCCCCTAATCAACTTACTCAGTCCCAGAACATCGAAATATCTGAAATGCAAATGCAGGGAAGTGGAAATTGTCTGCGGCGGTATGATAATTACCATAATGACACAGGCAAACCAGAACTTCTTTAAGGGAAATTCAAACCTGGCAAATCCGTAACCCACCAGTGTACACACTGTAATCTGTAACACAGCAATAGACAAAGATACGATGGAAGTATGCATCAGGGATCTTACATAATCCATAAACTGTGCACATAATCTGTAATTAGATGTTGTAAAATGTTCAGGTATATTAATAACCATTGCATTATACAGATCCTGTTCTTCCATGAAACTGACAGATATCTTCATAAGAATCGGCTGCAGAATCAGAAAGCACATACCAAAGAGTAACACTGCCCTGATAATTCTGACTGAGATATCCATTGCCCTTTTTTTGAGGAGATAACCGCCGGATCTGCGGTTTCTCTCACAAAATCCCAATTCAGGGGTCTGTTTCTTTTTATGCTTAATCATAGTAATATACCCCCTTCGAGATAATAAACGAACTTACTCCGATAATGGCAATGACAATCAGGAAATAAATCCACGACATTGCCGATGCAAAACCATAATTGATATACTGGATCATCTGGTCACTGATTTTCTCTAATACCTTATTATCAGATCTCATACAGAAATCTACGATCGTATAGATCCAGTTTACAAGGAACAGAGAACTGATCATAGGGAAAGTAATCTTCCAGAGACTCTCCCACGCCGTACATCCCTCAATTGCAGCCGCTTCATACATATTTGAAGAAATCGTCTGCAGACCTGAAAGGAAGATAATAATCTGAATACCCGATGCAATTGCAACATCATATATTCCATCTACAATATCAAATACTGTTTCAAATGCTGAAGCACCTACACCGGAAGTCAACAGAATATTCTTAATAGCATCCGTTACACTGGTCGTACTGGTTGTTTCTTCTACCATACTCTGTACACTGGATAAAAGGGCATTGTTGCTCTCTACCCCAAGGATAACG
>ULWY01061199.1_pt1 | contig 69548 bp, 75 predicted proteins | sample 1960761 | NCBI WGS metagenome assembly ULWY01 (sample SAMEA4835824, study PRJEB28245) | human gut metagenome | biome: gut microbiome; material: fecal sample | place: Denmark | collected 2008 | reverse complement strand
CAAAGAAATAATTTCTTTTTTCTTACTCATCCTTCTTATGGCCTTTCTTAATTCATTCGATTTTTTCTAAAGAAACATATATTATTCGCGCACGTCCGAAGGCCTATACTATTCCGGCGCACGTCTGGTGTTTCCGCAAATTTTTGCACCCCTCTTAAATTTCTATTTTCTATCTACATTTTTTCCTGCTAAAAACACAGGTACATAATCTTCAAAAAAGCCCGCTAAGCCGCATAAAATCAAGGTCTCTTCGACAGCAAGCAAACCGTCTCCACATGGCTCGTCCTTGGAAACTGATCGACGCAGCACACCTTATCCACGCGGTACCCGCGACGAATAATCGTCTCCAGGTCGCGCGCCAGCGAGGTCGGCTTGCAACTGATATAAACGATCTCGTCCACGCCAAATGCAAGGATTTTCTCCAGTGCTTTCGGATGAATCCCGTCCCGTGGCGGATCGACAATAATCAGATCCGGTTTCTCATCCACGAGATCAATTGCCTTTAACACGTCCCCGGCGATGAATTCACAGTTAGAAAGTCCATTTGCTTTCGCATTTTCCTTCGCTGCCTCGACCGCTTCCTCTACGATTTCGATTCCGATCACTTTCTTAGAAACTGCTGCCATCATCTGTGCGATCGTACCGGTTCCGCTATACAGATCAAACACGGTCTTGTCGCCATCGAGTTTCACGCTGCCCCGCATGATATAATCGCGAGCCTTTTTATACAGCACCTCGCAGCCACCTGTGTTTGTCTGGAAGAATGAAAACGGCGAGATCTTGAATTTCAGTCCAAGTATTTCCTCTTCGATGTAATCCTGACCATATAGAAGCTCCATCCGATCGCTCTGCACGACATCGCCCAAAGCGTCATTTTCCGTGTACAGAATACCTGCAATACTTCCCGCAAATGCATCGGACTTCTCTAATTCTAACAGCATTTCTACGAACTCCTGAAGCAACTGTTTTACATCAAATCCATATGTGTCCCACTGTGTCGATGTTACCAGATTGATCAGGAACTGCCCATTTGCACGCGACTGGCGCACAACCAGATTCCGCAGGATTCCCTCGTGGCGCATCCGGTGAAAGAACGGCACATTTCGCCCGGAGAAAAACGCGAGTGTCGCCGTGAGTATGCGGCTCCAGTCTGCGCCAATAATCTCACATCCATCAACCGTCAGGATATCATAGAAGCTTCCCTTCTGATGTAATCCAAGTGCTAATGGACCATCCTTGTAGGCATCGCCAAATGTGAATTCCATTTTGTTCCGGTACGCAGTCTGGCTCGGCGAACCAAGGATTCCTTCCCACTCGTAATCCTTCGAGTTGGAATCCTCTGCCAGAAGCACGCGGTCAAGCAATGTTTTCACCATGTCCGCTTTCAGCTTCAACTGATTGTCATACGACATCGTCTGGTAGGCGCATCCACCACACGCACCAAAATAAGGGCAGGTCGGCTCTACGTCCTCCAACGGACTCCGCTCTAAGACTTCCAGCACCTTGCCCTCTGCCATACCGCTTTTCTTCTTTGTTACCATGTATTTCACTTTCTGTCCCGGCAGGGCACCCTTGATCGTCACCTTACGCTCGTCCACCTGAAAGCTTCCTTTGTTCGGGAAATCATAACGCTCGATGATTCCCTCGCATACATCACCTTTTTTCACTCGACTGTCTCCTCATTTTCGTTTATTCTCATATGATTGCGGAATACATAACTCAAAATGTATATTTCAAGATTGATTCATTCCATATACAATGTATTGAGACTAAGAATTTCTAAATGTTCTGATTTACATATTCTAATAATGCGCCACCGTCGTACGGGTATTGCCCCCTCGCTTTGCTCGGCGGCAGATTGTCGGGCGCATCCTAAATATGAACTATGTTCATATGCGCCCTCCGCTCGCCATCCATGGCTCAATGACGACTTGTTTGAACATCGTGTTCAAACATGGCTACCTGCATTACAGAACATTAAGAACTTCTAAGTCTCAAACATATCGTATATGTCCATAAAGCAATCTTGAAATATACATTTTGTATTATATGCATTCCCCCATCATCATTCGACATACCTTAATTCGTATGTCACTTCATCTTCATCGTCAATTTCCATCACCATATATGTGTAACGGTGATCCGCCTGCCGCGGCTTCGAAATGCTGCCCGGATTCAGGATCGTTACATCATCTGTCACCAAACCGTGTATCGGACGACCCGCGCATGCATCCGCATACCTTTCTGCTTCCGCCGGATCCTCCTCCAGATATGGCACATGCGTGTGTCCATACATCGCGATATCGCAATCATTTTCCAATGCTGCAAACCGCAGCAGATCCAGCCGCATGTCCACCTGATACAGATGCCCGTGCGTTGCGAAGATACGATGTCCGCCCGCCTCGATCACATTTGCATTCAGAAGCTTTGCATCATAATCGGTATTTCCACGCACGATGTAGCATGGCACACCTGCCAGCGACTCAATCTCCCTCGCATCGCCGACATCGCCCAGATGTATCAGCATCTGGAATTCGCCGATTTCTTCCCGCACCTGCTCTATCGCAAGTTCCACATTCTCATTTCGCCCATGCGAATCACTCATTATCAAAATCCGCAGCATAATTTCCTCCTTCTTGTAAAGTACCGCACCGCATCCACACTGTAGTATATCGGCGGGTGGCGTCGTACCGCATCCACTCCGTCATATATCGGCGAGTGACATCACACAGCATCCGCTCTGCCGTATATCGGCGGGTGGTGTCACTCCATTACAGCACTTCGCGGATCATTTCCAGCGCACGTCCCCGATGGCTGATCTTGTTCTTATCCTCCGGTGCCAGCTCCGCAGTTGTCTTTCCATACTCCGGCAGGAAGAAGATCGGATCATAGCCAAATCCATGTTCTCCGGCAGGCTGATGCGCGATCATACCCTCAATCACGCCGCGGCGTGTCGTCACCGTACCATCCGGAAATGCTGCTGCAATCGCACATACGAACCGTGCCGTCCGCTCTTCCTCTTTTGCATTTGCAAGCGCGTCAATGATCATCTGATTCTTGATACTGTACGGCGTATCCTCGCCTTGCCATCTTGCAGAGTAAATGCCCGGCGCACCATCCATATAATCAACCTCCAGTCCACTATCGTCAGCGAGAACCACACAGCCCTCGGCCTCCTTTGTCTTGCTGATGGCTGTCGCTTTGATGATCGCATTCTCCTCAAATGTCTTGCCATCCTCCACAATGTCTATATCTATGCCTGCTTCCTTCATAGACACAATCTCGTACCCACAATCCGCTAAGATCATGCGCACCTCCACCATCTTATTCGCATTACCGGTTGCAAAAATAATCTTCTTCATCTGTCTGTATCTCCTTTTTCTTATTTTTCTTCTATTATTTATCTCTGATTGGAGCTAATCGTCATTTCCTGCTCGCTTTGCTCCAACTACATTTCTCCAACTACTTTCCTGTTTGGAGCAAACATCCTTATCCTGCTCGCTTTGCTCCAATCTCATTTTTCCTACTTCTTCCCCGTTTGGAGCAATTCTCCTAATCCTGCTCGCTTTGCTCCTACTCCATTTCATCTGTATCTTCCCCGCTTGGAGCAAGCCGCCCTTCCCTGCTCGCTTTGCTCCAATCTCATTTTTCCTACTTCTTCCCCGTTTGGAGCAATTCTCCTAATCCTGCTCGCTTTGCTCCTACTCCATTTCTCCAACTACTTTCCTACTTGGAGCTAACCTCCCTTTCCTGCTCACTTTGCTCCTACTCCATTTCATCTGTATCTTTCCCGCTTGGAGCAATTCTCCTAATCCTGCTCGCTTTGCTCCAATCTCATTTTACCTACTTCTTCCCCGCTTGGAGCAAACATCCTTATCCTGCTCGCTTTACTCCTACTTCATTTCACCAAGCGCACCTTGAAGGTCACGAACAACAAAGCCTGCAGCCAGCATTCATGCAAACCGCAAAAATATGTAGATGCATGTATCTTCCAATCTGTACATGAACTATATGATATGTTTGGAACTTAGAAGTCGTTAGTGTTCTGTACTTCATCAGCAATGCCTGAACACGACGTTCAGGCAAGCTGCCACTGAGCCACGGATGGCGAATTGGCAGCGATTGCGTGTGTCTTCGATAACGCAAATCAGAACACTTACTACTTCTTAGTTTCAATACATTATATAGGAATGTACCGATTGGAAGATACTTGCATCAAACACTATAGCGGCGATTTGCATAATCACTGCACCCGCTTGTTCGTAAACGCCTTCAAGCACACATTGCATTTCTCACTCGTCTCTGCCCGGTGCCACATCTCTCCATACAAACTGATGTAGCCCTCGCCGTCACTGATATCGAAGCTTGCCGTCCGCTCATCCGCATTGTACTCGATGGCAATCGGATGCACTGCACCCGGCGTCTTGATATTCACAACGACCGCATAGCGTTCATTGTCCTCGAGCTCGATTTCCTCCGGGAAATCCACCGTATAATACCCGGCATGCTTCATACTTCCTGATGTCACAAACTCCCGATTCTTAAACGAATCCACATCCTCGAAGTTTCTCACTACATATACTTCAAACTCTGTATCCTTGTCCGTTGCATAGAACGAAACCGCTGCCAGATTCTCCCCCTTACCTGCCTCATATACATTGGAGAAATATGCATTCTCCTTGGAGAATCCAAGCTGTCCAACCCAGCCGAGCTTATCCGTCTGATAGAGCTTATCATAATTATCCTTGTCACCAACCCGCGTGTAGACAACCGACTTCCGACAGATCTTCGTGTCATAATAGGATACATAGAAATATCCATCCTCACCGAATCCATCGCCCCAGCTGTTCTTGCAGATAAATGCGCCGTCACCCTCCGGCTGGATTGTGAAATTCTCCTTCGGATAATTGTCATCCCAGCCAACAACGACCACATCATGGTTTGGCATCTCATCGCCGTCATAATAATACGCTGCATATTCACTCGAATAATACATGGAATAGCTGTCCACATATTCGAGTGCCGAATAAATAGACGTCTCGATCGCACCATACCGGAAAATCGCGCTCTTGATCGTCTCGTCGTCACGACCGTTAATGATCAGCGCCTCCTCCAGATGTTTTTCGGCAGTAAGATTCGGATCACTCATGCCATCGCCATACGGATCATCTTCCTCAAGCACCGGACCCTGCCATGCCGCCAGATATGCAATACTCATCGTATGCTCGCCACCGCTGTTTACATCCAGCGCATAGCTGTTACACATCGACATATGATCGACGGAGAAGATGTCCTCTTCCATCGGGCGGATACTTGTCTCCAGCGCACCAAGCGATGCAAACGCCCAGCATGTGCCATACCGCCCCTGATCCCGCACCGGTGACACACGTCCATAATCCCGCATATCGTACGCCTCCGGCAATGGCGTCTCATCCGGCAGCCGTGCCAGATCGACCCATTTCTGATTGACATAATAATCAACCTCGTAGCTCAAATACTCTGCGATCTTATCAATCGGCACCATCAACTTGTCCTCTGCCTCATCCACATAGACAGCATCGCCCAGTTCCACCTCGGTTTTCTTATTAACTGTCGCCTTGTCCGAACCCACGGCAAGCGAAATGCTATTGTCCCCCTTCATGATAAGCACAGAACCATCCGGATACCGCTGCACCGAACAAAGCAGCAGGCTGCGCAGGAACTCCCCTTCTACCATCAACCGCATATTGTCGCTCACGTAAAATGTATAGCCGAATTCTTCCATGCTGCCACCGCCGACCGTGATGACCACATCATCCCCGTTCATACGATTCTTCACATTCTGCGCAAATGCATCACTGCATGTCGCAAGCGCATCCGACTCGTCAATCGTCTTCACCGGATTGCGCCCGAGCATAAATGTAATTGTCACAAGCACCGCAATCAGTGCCACAAACACACCAAACTTCTTCACGTATTATAAATGCTCTTTTCTACTGTTCTTTCTGTTCTTTTGCCTTCGGTGGCTTCGGTCCCATAAACTGATAGAAATAGGACTTGATCATACCGTTATAGATCTTACGATTCCGGTCTGCCTTTCTTCCGATATATTTCTCCGCATCCTCATACGAAGTAATCAAGTACATCGACCAGTCCGGAAGGTTCGCGAAGCTCTCGCCGATCGTCTTATAGAGCGCTGGCAACGCCTCCTTTTCCTCCAACCGCTCGCCATACGGCGGATTCGTAATGATGAAACCATAATGCTTCGGATGACGCAGATCCTTCACGTCACGCGCCTGAAAATGTATATAATCTCCGACACCGGCTGCCTTCGCATTCGCCATCGCACATTTCACGATCTCCGGATCTAAATCATATCCCTGAATATTCATCTGCACATCGCGGCGGATCATATCCTCCGCCTCATCATATGCGTTGTACCACACCTTCTTCGGCACGACCTTGCCCCAGCAGTCCGCCGTAAACTCCCGCATCATGCCCGGCGCGATATTGGCACCAATCATCGCCGCCTCAATCGGAAATGTACCGCTGCCGCAGAATGGATCGACCAGCACACGATCCTTGTTCCACGGTGTCAGCATCAGAAGCGCTGCCGCCAATGTCTCGGATATCGGAGCCTTCCCGACAAGCGTCCGGTATCCACGCTTATGCAGCGAGGTTCCTGATGTATCCAGACCGATGGACACCTGATCCTTGAAGATAAATACACGGATCGGATACTCGTCCCCATCCTCTTCAAACCGCTCCACGCGATACGTCTGTTTCATACGATCCACGATTGCCTTCTTCACGATCGACTGGATCGCACTTGCGGAAAAAAGCGCGCTCTTATTCGTTGTCGCTTTCGTCACCCAGAACTTTGCATCCCGCGGAAGAAACTCCTCCCACGGAATTGCCTTCGTCCCTTCAAACAGTTCGTCAAAATCCGTAGCCCGGAAGCTACCCATCTTCAGCAGGATACGCTCTGCTGTCCGGATAAATATATTCGCACGGGCAATCGCTGTCACGTCCCCGCGGAATGTGATTCTTCCATCCTCCACGGTCACGATCTCATAGCCCAGATCCAATATTTCACGTTTCAACACCGACTCCAATCCAAAATGGCACGGTGCGATCAATTCATACATATTTTCCATGCTTGTATTTCTGCCCTTTCTTCCCTTGTTCCGATATTTGAACATACTTGGTTATATTGTAAATTTATCTTTGTACGAAGTCAACAAAATTGCTCAATTTATTCTTGCAATTTGCACATGTAAATTTTAACAAATGCTGCCCCATCCACGATACATTTCAAAAGGATTCGCCATATGAATTTTCTCCAAGCACCATGGCCACCGCAATATCTAATGCCGGGTTTTGGTCAACGCCCCTCGATACCCGGAGATTCCCCCAATCGTGTTGATGACCTTATACCCTTTCTCTGTCAATATTTTTGCTGCCAGCGTGCTGCCTCCCCCGTTTGCACAATAAACCAATATCACTTTCCCTTTCGGAAGAGAAATATTGCCTGCCTGTATTTCTTCCAGAGGCAGATTTATCGCCATCGGAATGTGACTTTTCGCAAATTCTTCGCTCGTTCGAACGTCAACGATGATTCCTCCATAGTTAAGAGCCTCACTCAGGATGTTCCGAATATTAATATTATGAAATCGCATCGCTCCGCCTCCTTTCTTCTTACTAATAGGATATGCGAAGCGTGGGGATTTGTGTCTGTGAATGCTTATCGTATGACGTCGCCACAACAAAAGAGGACCGCTAAGCGGTCCTCTCGGAGGGGGTTTTAGTAACAGTCTGTACTGTTACTTGAATTATTTTTCTGGCTGTTCTTCTGACTATTCTTCATCTTGCTGTTGGAAGCAGTTTCCTTATTGGACTGATTGCTTCCTGTATAATTTGTCTGCTTGTTCTTCTGCTCGTCTGACTGATAATTCTTTCCTGCCATAACTGATCTCCTTTTTGTTCGCAAGTTCCCTTGCCCTTGTAATTTGTTACATAGAGAAGTATACCCAGCCCACAGAATTTCATTCAGCCAAAATCAAAAATTCACAAACGCAAGGCAAACACAGTTTCACGAATTGCTATAAGCAATTTGCCAATAACACAAACGGGCATTGTGCTGTATTATAATTCTTACGCAGACCATTTGAACACGCTGGTACTTAATAAGCGACAACTTGTTGGCGCGAATTTAGTACCACTGCGTGTGGAAGTGAGCGAGAGCGCGTCTGCTAAGAATATAATACAGTACAATGCCCGGAGTCATTACCAAGATTATTGCAATTCATTTAAACTTGCAAACCGATACCCCTCTGCCTTCAGGTTTGCAATCACCTTTTCCAGCGCCCCAGCATTCGATGACGATACGTTGTGCATCAGAATGATTGCCCCGCTGTGATGATATTTATTGAAATGGTCGATCACGAAATCAACACCCGGCTGGTTGTTCACATCGAAATCCATATATGCCATGCTCCAAAAAATAGTTTTGAAACCAAGATCCTGGGTGATTGCCAGTGTCCGTGCGCTGTACTCGCCGCATGGCGGCCTTAAGTACGGGTCCATCGCATATCCCGTTGCCTCTTTCATATAATCCGCGCATCCATTGACTTCCTGCACAATCTCCTCATAGGACTTATCCGGCATGCATATATGGTAGATGGTATGATTCCCCACCTGGTGTCCTTCCTCTTTCATTCGTTTCACAAGATCCACATTGTCCCGGATGTATGTCTGCGTCACGAAAAAGCACGCCGGAACATCTTCCTTTTTGAGGATGTCGAGCATCTGTCCGGTATATCCATTCTCATACCCGCAATCAAAGGTGAGGTATAAAACTTTCTCGTTTTGGGAAGAAGCATCCGAATCCAGGTAATACCCATCGTATTCCGCGATATCGATCGTGTCATCACACCCGCTTGGCCCGTGGTTCATATCCCTCCGGAACCACCAGGAAAGCTTGGTGTTATCAAGGCCTTGATAAGCCTCCCTTTCTTTCAAATGATTTTCAATCGGGTATGTCTGATACCTGCAGAAAACCTTCCTGCACTTGTCAAACATACTTTGAATCGGACGCGCTCCATCCTCCTGCTCCGCATATCCTTCGGTTGTACCAGTCAACCCATCTTCCACATCACTCGTCGGATTCCCGGATGTACCCACTTGCTCCGATTCACTACCATCCGCCTCCCCCGCGGACGCTCCATATGTAACACTACTAAAACCACCAACTGCCAGACAGATCAGAAGCCCTGCAAGGCAAACCACTCCCTTCCATTTCCCAATAAAACGCGATTGATGCTCTGTTTCATTTCCTACACGATAATTTCTCATCCAGAAAAAAATTGTTCCAGAAAGCGGTTCAGCGTCTCCTCGCTCGCTGCACTCTCTTTGTCCGGTACCGGATCCGAAGCGGCCTTTCCGTCATCCGTTCCCTCTCCGGATGGCTCTGCCGGTTCCTTCGGCGCTTCGTCTTCCTTCCCGGTCCGGGCTGCCACCTTCTTAATTGCAAATGGCTCCACACGTGCCCGCGGTTCCTCCCGCGGTTTTGGGATGCGCTCCAGATATCCCCGGATATTCGCTTTCAGGATTTCCACCTTATTATTTATTACCAATATATGATCAAGCACGAGTAAACATGCACAAACCAGAATACTGTTCGCTAAGAAGAATTGCATGTCCGGGCTGCCTCTCCAGCTCGGATCATAATAGAGATATGCCCCCGCCATTGTGCCACACACCACAAGCGACAACACCGTGCCGCTCCGGTTCCAGAATTCCATCGGCCGCGTCAAAAACCGGAGCCCGCGCACGAAGCTTTCTGCATACGCCTCCTCGTCCCCTCCGCACAGGCCGAAGCTCTTCTTATTCTCATATTTCTTGCACATATTCCGAAGCTTTTTCCGCTTTGTGTCTCCAAGGTCCCCAGATGCCCGTACCATTCCCCGTATATACGCATTCGCAAAAAATTTCAGGAGTACTCCCAACACCCCCAGTCCCCACAATATGTAGACTCCGGTTGACATCCCCATGATTCGTTCCAGCATACAACAATCCCTCCATTGATTTTGACAAACTCTTTGTCCATTTGCAGCACGGAGCTTTCAAAATTTCACACGCGGAAATCCATCCTTCTCCTGTGAACGTTTTGTCTTCCCCTCACTGTTTATCCGCGATTATAGAGAAGGTGAACTTCAGAAATCAACCCCTGTTCGGTCGTAAAAATCTCTGCAAATATGACAGAAAATATAGGTTTAAGGAACGTTATATTTATGCTATAATAGGGAAGATTAATTATATTGTTACACATGAGAAAGGATGATATACCATGACATATAAGACGAAAGGAACCTGTTCCCAGATGATAGAATTTGAAGTTACAGACGGCAAAGTGCACAACGTGAAGTTTACAGGCGGCTGTAACGGTAACCTGAAGGGCATCGGCCAGCTTGTGGAGGGCATGGACGCGGAGGAAGTTATCAAACGGCTGGAAGGCACAACGTGCGGATTCAAGAATACTTCCTGTCCGGATCAGCTTGCACAGGCATTAAAGCAGGCACTTCACGCATAGGTTAAAGGTAGAAGCAGGAGGATTAACCATTCATGAAGCGTATTATATTAACCGGCGGCGGAACCGCTGGTCATGTAACACCCAATATGGCACTCGTTCCAACCCTGAAGGAGCGCGGATATGATATTCAGTATATCGGCTCCTATGATGGAATGGAGAAAAAACTGATTGAAGATATGGGCATTCCCTATCACGGAATTGCAACCGGAAAGCTGCGCCGCTATTTTGACCTGCGGAATTTTTCCGATCCATTCCGCGTAATCAAAGGCTTCAACGAAGCGAAGAAACTGATGAAGGATATAAAGCCGGATGTTGTATTTTCCAAGGGTGGTTTTGTATCTGTTCCCGTTGTCCTCGCCGCAAGCGCGAAGAAGATTCCATGTGTCATTCACGAATCGGATATGACGCCGGGACTCGCCAACAAGATCAGTATTCCGAAAGCGTCCAAGGTCTGCTGCAACTTCCCTGAGACATTAGAGGCACTCCCAGCCGGGAAAGCCGTTGTCACGGGTACACCGATCCGTCAGGAGCTCTTCGCCGGTGATGCGGTAAAAGCGATGACCTTCTGTGGATTTACGGAAATGCGCCCGACGCTTCTCGTAATCGGAGGAAGCTCCGGAAGTGTCCGCGTAAACGAAGCCATCCGCGCATGTCTGCCGGAATTAACGAAAAAATACAACATCATTCATCTCTGCGGAAAGGGTAATATTGACGAAAGCTACATCGGAACCGAGCACTATGTACAGTTTGACTATATCAAGCAGGAACTTGCCGACTTACTTGCATTAGCAGACATTGTTGTCTCCCGTGCCGGAGCGAATGCAATCTGTGAACTGTTAGCACTCCGCAAGCCAAGTGTTCTGATTCCACTATCGCTTGCCGCAAGCCGTGGTGACCAGATCTTAAATGCGCAATCCTTCGAGAAACATGGTTACGCAAAGATGCTGCAGGAAGAAGACTTGTCGAACGACACATTACTTGCAGCGATTGGCGAAGTCTACAGCAACCACGATCATTACATCAAGGCAATGGAGCTTTCTACCAAGTCCGATGCCATCACGATGATCTGCGATATGCTCGACGAATTAGCCGGCAAATAAAATCAAAAACCCCTGAACATCTTCTCTGATCTGCCATAATCAGACAGGATGTTCAGGGGATTTATTTTCTCCCATTTCTTATACAGGTGTTCTTGAGAACCGCTCTTTCATCTTCTCGATTCCATCCAACACCAATGGATTCCGGAACAATATCATAATCAGGAAATACCCGGCCGCACCGCCCACAACGGTCAGTGCAATTGTCACAAGATCCGAAGTGATCTTCGCCTTACACAATCCAAATACCGCTACGATCGGAATGCATGCAATCACACTCTGTATCACCTGCTTTCCCAACCGCGTCACAGGATACATATGCCGTCCTTTGATGCTCGCATATAGGAAAATTGCACATTCTGCCAGCACTGTACTTACCGCCGCTCCGAACTTTCCGAGAAGTGGTATCGTGACCGCATTCAGGCAGATGTTCGTGATTGCCCCGATCACAACACCGGTCGATGCCCACCGGTCCTTCCGGTGTACGATGAACAACTGGTTGATCAGGAATCCATTGAACGTTGCTACAATGACGTTCAACATTAACACCTGCATCGTTGTCGTGACATCAAGGTATTTACTTCCCGCGAACAAATGCAGCACCTGTCTGCTCAGACAGAACATGCCAATCGCCATCGGAATATTGAACAGCAGAATCAACCGCGCCGTCAGGTCATTCAGCTTCTCCGCCTGCTCCTCATCGCGCTCCATCATATATGCCACGCGCGGTCGGATCACCGCATTTAACGCACCAAAAAAGGATGTCAAAACCGATGCAATCTTGATTGCCGCCGCATACAAGCCAACCTCACCATCATCCCCTGTGATATACCCTAGCATGGAACGATCCATGACGAGATACACCGACGATGCGACATCAAGCAGAAAGATATAGGACATCGGTTTTATGTGCTGCCACAATTCCCTGCTTATATGGAAATGAAACGTCACATACTTTCTTGCACGAATGAAATTCATGATATTTGAGCCGACACTGGAGATTACCATCGTCAGTGCGTAAATCATATAATCATCCTCTGACTTGACACACGTAAACAGCATAACCACCGACACAATCTGGAAGAAGAACGACCGTATCGTAATATACTGATACTCCTCATAAATATTATACAGCCACTCAACACCAATCGTCGACAGGATAATTGTTGTTGAGAACATCAGCATCAATGTCCGGTATCCCGCAAGCTTGGGTAACGCAAGTGCAGCAAAAAAAAGTGCATAGGCAATTGCAGAAGTAATCAGGTTGATTGACAACATATCGCTCGCGAAGTCATCCATCTTCTTTCGGTCATCCCGGATACGTGCACCTTCACGGATTGCATAACCACCAATCCCAAACGCCTGCAGTAATGTGAAATACGTCATGTTCGCCTGCGCATAATCAACCTTTCCGAGCGCTTCCGGTCCTAAGACTCTGGAAGAATACGGAAATGTAATGAGCGGTATAATCACCCCCATCATCGTACGCATCATATTAAATATGAAATTCACACCTAACGATCGCTTCTTTTCCAACGTTATATTTCCTCTAACATCAATCTGTATAAAAAATAAAAGCTGTCACAAAACGTAACAGCTTTTTCTAAAATAATTCCTTTTCCAACTGGAAGATGAAACTGTCAAGCAGCTGCATACGCTTCGTATATTCTGCTCTGGCTGCATCTGTCTTGCATCTTCGAATCTTCGGTTTATTGTTCCTATAATAATTCTTAATCCGGTAATAGGCTTTCTTGTAGCTTGCCTCATCCTCACACGCCGTCGCCATCGAATCCCACAACACACTGATTGCACCAACTTCATCCAGCAGATCGGCATCCATCACAATCTTACATTCCAACGACAAATCAGCATCTGAATCCTTGTCCTCGTGGATCATAATAATCTCTCCCACACGTCGGATTGTCTCTGAATCAATGCCTATGCTATCCATGTATTCCACCGCAAGCTCCGCACCGACCTCACCATGTGGGCGTTCATCATCCCATCCGATATCATGAAGCAGAGCTGCAAGTACGATTACATCCAGATCTCCGCCAAGCTTTGACTGTAGCTTGATTGCCCATCGGTACACACGCATCGTATGTTCAAACCGGCTGCGGAATGGATAATTCGAAGGCCTGCCGTTCTCAGAAGTCATCTTCTTCACATATTCAATTACTTCTGCATAATTTACACTCATGCCGTTGTTTTTGCCACCCGATTCTTTTGTTCTTCCCCAGGTTAGGTATCCTTTACCTATCTCAAATGATACCATTTTTTTACCAAAAATACCACATGTAATTTATATTTTTTAACCGTGCGGCTGGTGTTGTGAAGCTCTCATGAGCGTTACCCCGGCAGTTAACTCAGTCCAGGCTGCCTCGCGGCGCACAGGAGGTTCTACTTAGTGCTGCTTCGTTCCCGACCTGACACGGTTCATAGATTCCTGTCGCGCAAGACCCGGACATCAACGCCACTTACCGGGGGCAGCCTCACAAGGAGACAACCCGAAACCAGCCATCACCCCCTCTGTAGCGGATTGAGGGTACAGGGCACCGCTATCTCCCCGGCTGCACGGAAATTTTATAACAAGTCCACGCGTATCTGCCCACAGATTGACCTTCAAACAATATTTGTCGGCAGATTCTTTTACAGTATATAGAAATAATTATGTAAAGTCAAGACATCCCGCCATTTTCTTTGCCGCTTTTCTCCTTCTTTTTCGCGCGGAGTTCTGCGAAAAAACCTGACATCATAGCAGAACATTCTTCCTCCAGAACTCCCCGTGTCACCTCTACCTGATGATTAAACTGCTTCATATCAAGCAGATTCAGGATAGAACCGGCACATCCTGCCTTCGGATTCATACACCCGATCACCACTTTCGGTATCCTCGCCTGCACGATCGCACCTGCGCACATCTGACAGGGCTCTAATGTCACATACATTGTACAATCCTCCAACCGCCAGTCTCCAAGCACCTTGGACGCTTTTTTTATTGCCATGATTTCTGCATGTGCAAGCGTCGTCTTGTCCACGTTTCGCCGGTTGTATCCGCGCGCAATCACTTTGCCCTCGTAAACAATCACGCAGCCGATTGGCACATCCCCGTTTGCCGATGCTTTCTTTGCCTGTGTGACAGCCTGCCGCATATAGCGTTCATCCTCACTCAATTTTCTCATACTGTACCTCATTTCCGTATCCTTTTATTGTGTGTTCCCATAAAATGTACTATACTGATCTCATGGCTGCATGATACAAGAATCGTTCTTGTATTCCGCAGTCACAAACGTCAGAAAGGAGACACCCATGGGACCACTGATCAAATATACAAACCGCTTAATTCTGCGCGTGGAAAATGAATCGAAAGCCAAACAGGTCTTAGACCTCTATCTGCGTAACCGGCTGCCATTTGAGCAATACGAACCGACACGCCCGTCTTCCTTCTACACACAGGACTATCACAGGTCTTCCCTGCATCGCGAATACATTGCATATTCGCTGGGAACCTTCCTGCGTTATTACATCTACTTAAAAAACCGCCCGGATAAAATCATCGGCGCCGTCAATTTCAACATCTTCCATACCGCTCAAGAACCATACGCGGAGATCGGTTACAAAATCGACGCCCTCTATCAAAACCGCGGTATCGCATACGAAGCCTGCGAGGCGGCTCTTTATGTACTTGAACATGACTATAAGATTTTTCGTGTCGATGCCCGTATCCACCCGGAAAACATTGCATCTGTTACACTTGCGGCAAAACTCGGCTTCCGCCCATTGCAGTTTGAGCCGCAGAGCGCGAACATCCTGGGGCACTACGTAGATCTGATGCGGTATACGAAGCATCTCTGAGACTATGGCGTGTATGATCTCTATGATCACATATAACGCGAACGCGCGTCTTCCGCACCACGTTCCGCAACTTCTGACACCCAATAGCCAAAATTCCCGGTCAAAATCTTCGTCTTCCGCACCGGAATAAAAACGCGGAATCCAAACATATTTGCCAGATACCGTTCTTTGTTCGTGAAGATTCCCGGCACACCGATCACATGCAGCTCTGCCTTGTTCATCCGCACAGTTCCAAGCATAAGATATTGATATTTGTAATATCCATGCGCGAGGAAACTGTTCACTCCCAGTTTCCAGTTCGCCATATCCAGTCTTCCGATATCCTGTGGTGCGATTTTCACACCATCCACAATCTGACTTCCTGCAAAAAGCGGCAGCTTCGGGTACGTCGTAAGCATCTCCTGATATCCGTTTGCAGCGTCCGTAGGAAGCGGGATCTGCGGAATTTCCCCGACGGCTCCCGTCTGCGGTTTCATTCCCGCACCCGCATACTCAGCCATCCGCGGCATATCCGTTTCCTGTATTATCTGACCTTTCGGTTCAATATTATCTCCCCACTCATTTCCGGCTACAGATCTCTGATTTTCCTCCGCCATAACCGGAATCTCTGACTTCCCTGCGTATTCTGTCTTGTCCGCAACCTGCACCTGCCGCAAGTCATACTGCTCCGGCGTCCAGATCCCGGCCAGGATCTCGCCATCATCACATATAAAATACACACCCTCATATTCCGGAAATGCCACGCCGTCCCCAAGTGGATTGTTCCACGGAAGCTCTACACTCGTCAGGATTGTATCGCGTTCCCCAGCTGCAAACTGCATGGTGGTAAAAAGCTTCGCCTGCCCATGCCACAGCAGATATGCATAACACGTACACGCATATTCCTTGTACATTTTCATCCCCATTCGTATTCTTGTTACATCTGTATCCTTGTTGCTGATTCTCTGTACTTTGATGAATCCGGCAATCTCACATCGCACATACTCGCGATACCGGTAAATATAAGACACCCATCTTCTCTGCTGCATCACAGACCACGCTCCCCCTTCATGTTTCTTCGCAGAGATTGCACGTCATGCTGCACGAATATATCCCCATACATCGTACATTTTCACAATCTCCTGACAATACGTACTATATATGTATGCAGGGAGACGTCTGTTTAGCACCAAATTATTGCGACATAATATACAATTATACGACACCTGACTGCATTTTCCATGTCCGGATGCCAACATATCTGCGCTCCGCCTATTCGCACAGCAGATCCGAAAGCTCCGCGAACTGCGCGAGCGAAAGTGCTTCGCCGCGGATACTCTCGGGAAGTCCCATCTTCCGGAGAGCTTCTACAACCGCATCCTTGCCAATTGAGAGCTCTGCCGAATTGTTGATGCCATTTTGCAGTGTTTTCCGGCGCTGGTTGAACGATGCACGGATCAGCTTGAACATGAATTTCTCATCCTTCACGACGATCTTCGGCTCCGAATGTCTCGTCAGCCGAATCACCGCTGAACCAACATTCGGACGCGGCATGAAACAGTTCGGCGGCACATTTGCCACGATATACGGTTCCGCATAATACTGCACGGCAAGCGACAATGCGCCATAATCCTTTCCACCCGGACCTGCCTGCATCCGCTCGGCAACTTCTTTTTGTACCATGACCGTAATGGATGTCGCCGGAATATGGTTTTCAAACAGTCCCATGATGATCGGTGTCGTGATATAATACGGAAGATTTGCTACAACTTTCACCGGTCTGCCACCGGTCAATGTCGCGATATCCACCTTCAGAATATCCTCATTTACTACCGTGACATTGTCGTACTCTGCAAGCGTCTCCGCAAGGATCGGAAGCAGATTCTTGTCAATCTCCACCGCAAATACTTCTCCCGCCGCCTCTGCTAAATACTGCGTCATTGTACCAATGCCCGGCCCGATCTCCAGCACAACATCATCCTTCGTGATCTCCGCTGCCCGGATGATCTTCTCGATCACATGCCCGTCAATCAGGAAATTCTGACCGAACCGCTTCTGGAACGCAAAATTATATTTCTGTATGATTTCAATTGTAACCTTCGGATTGCTAAGCTTTTCCATTCTATCTCCATTTCTCTACATCTGAATTTTATACATCTGGTGCGCATTTTTCCATGTTTCTGCATACACCTCGTCCACGGAAATCTGCTTGATATCCGCAATTGCCTGTGCCACGTAGGTAAGCTTCGACGAATCGTTGCGCTTGCCGCGGAACGGCTCCGGTGTGAGGTATGGTGCATCCGTCTCAAGGACAATATGCGACAGCGGGATATATGCCACTGCTTCCTTCAGTTTCCTTGCATTCTTAAATGTCACAACACCCCCGATGCCGAAGTAAAATCCCATATTGAGAAACTCGCGGGCACTCTCTTTGGAGTACGAATAACAGTGAATCACACCGCCGATCTCCTCTGCATGGGATTCCTGCATGATCCGGATCGTATCCTGCGCCGCATCCCGGCTGTGGATAGCAACCGGCAGCTTCAACTCGCGCGCAATATCCATCTGCCCGGCGAACCATTTGTGCTGCAGTGCCTTGTCTGTTTCTTCATAATGATAATCGAGTCCGATCTCGCCGATTGCCACGATCTTCTCATGCTTCGCGAGTTCCTTCAACCGCTTTACATTATCCGGATTCTCCAGTTCTGCAACTTCGGAAGGAAAAATGCCGACCACGCCATACATGTTCTCGTATTGTTCTGTCATCCGCACCGTCTCTTCACTCGCGCTGATATTCGTTCCGATGTTGGTCACCGCGTGTACCCCCTGTGCCGCAAATCCCGCCAGAAGCTGTCCACGGTCTGCATCAAAGCTTTCATCATCATAATGTGCATGTGTATCAAATATATGAATCATCTTCAAATAACCTTGCCTTAATATAATAATTGCGTTTATTTTACCCTACACCGGGTGTTCATGCAACCCTGGCCGCAAATATCTGCCAATCCGGGATTTCCTCCTGCTATATCTGCCACAATATTTACAATAATCATGAATTTCTTTGGTTCGACTATTGAAATCCCTCTGTAAATTGGTTAAAATGGATTCTAGGTATACGTTACATACAAGGAGGAGCATTTTATGACTATAAATGATTATTTAGATATGGAAGCACTTGATAATATCTTAGAGCAGTGGGCAGCTGCAACACACATGATCGCCGTTGTTCTTGATGATGAAGGTAACTTCCTTTCCAACAAGCTAGGATTTTCCAGAAATAATGTAGAAGCATTCGGCGAAAGCATCGAAGTGGATGATGTCGAAGTCGCAACTGTAGTTGGAGGACCTCTGGATGAAGATACCGACGAGGAAGTCGTTGAAGCTGCTGCCGCTATTTTGGTTGCCGCTGTTCAGAATCTGTTGGAGGCCGGTTACCGCAAGAAGAAATACGAAGAAGCCATTGCTTCTTTCAACGAAGAGATTGACGGTGCTGCTGCCCTGATCAAGGAGCTTGCCGGAAAATCCCAGGGATTAAAGAAGATTGAGAATAAACAGAATATCCTTGCACTGAATGCTTCTATTGAAGCTGCACGTGCAGGCGAGGCAGGCCGCGGATTCACCGTTGTTGCGCATGAGTTCGGTAAGATGGCACATGAATCTGGTGTTATCAATGACTCTATTCAGAAGACTTTACAGAAGCTTGATGCATCCATCAAGAACTTCGAAGCTGAATAAACAGCAGGGATTTGAGGATGTGAAAACTTTTTCACAATTAGAACATATTTTAGACACAATTTATTGGTATAGTATGCATTGTAAGAGCTTTTCATATATTTGAATCCTCTCTCCCCTCAAACAAGTGGCGAATTAATTCCCTCCCCGGTTTTTCTCGCCACTTGTTTTCTGTTTATTCCTAATTCACTCACATTGAATTTAATTTGTGAAACACACATGAATTTGTGTATATTATACCCGCCTCCGTTTCTGCAAATATACGATGTATTGGAACTAAGAAGTACTAGATGTTCTGATATACATATTATACCGTACGCAACCGCCGCCAATTCGCCATCCGTGGCTCAGTGGCGGCTTGGTTGAACATCGTGTTCAACCATTGCTGCATACTTTCAGAACATCAAGAACTTCTAAGTCCCAAACATATCTATATTTACAGAAACGGAGACGGGTAAATACACAAATTCAAAGTGCGTTTTCACAGATAAATCAATATCATCAATGAAAGGAAATATATCATGATTAACGAATTCTATAAGGATATGACAGGAAAAGGCTCCGTTATCCGCCAGTTTTTTGACTATGCAAATAAGAAGGGCGCAGAGATTGGAATGGAGAATATCTATAATTTCTCCATCGGAAATCCATCTGTTCCTGTGCCACAGACATTTACCGATCGTATGATCGAACTGTTGCAGACCGAAGATCCGGTGAAGCTGCACAGCTACAGCCCATCGCTTGGACTTCCATCTACGAGACAGGCGGTCGCCGATTCTTTGAATAAGCGTTTTGGCATGAACTACACGATGGATCACATCTTCATGACGAGTGCGGCAGCCAGTGCGCTCGCACATGCGCTTCGCTGCGTGACAAAGGACGGTGATGAGGTTATCACCTTCGCTCCGTACTTCCCGGAGTATGTTCCATATGTGACAGGTACCGGTGCCAAGCTCACCGTGATTCCTGCGGATATTACTACATTCCAGATTAACTTCGAGGAGTTTGAGAAATCCCTGAATCCAAATGTTCAGGCAATCCTGATCAACTCTCCGAACAATCCTTCCGGTATTGTATATTCAACTGCCACGATCACGAAGCTGGCAGATATTCTGCGTGCAAAAGAGAAGGAATATGGACATCCGATCTACCTGATCTCCGATGAGCCTTACCGTGAGATCGTATTTGCCGGTGTGGATGCACCATTTATCTCCAAGCTATACGAGAATACGATCTGCTGTTATTCCTTCAGTAAGTCTGTGTCTCTGCCGGGTGAGCGTATCGGTTACATGGCAGTGAACCCAGCCTGCGAGGATGCGAAGCTTCTGGTACTTATGGCTGGTCAGATCTCCAGATTTACCGGACACAACTGCCCACCTTCCATCATCCAGATGGCTGTGGAGTCTGTGCTTGACCAGACAAGTGACCTGTCAATCTATGAGACGAACAAGAACATTTTATATAAAGAACTGACACGCATCGGCTACGATATCGTCGAGCCGGGCGGAACCTTCTACATGTTCCCACGCGCCCTGACCGAGGATGCAAATGAGTTCTGCTGGCGCGCAGCCAAAGAGCTGAACCTGATTATCGTACCGGGTGACAGCTTCTTATGTCCGGGACATTTCCGGATCTCCTACTGCGTGACAACGGATATGGTCGAAAAAGCCATTCCACTCTTTGAAAAACTTTACAAATTATATAGATAATTTCCGGGATTTTCGGTATAATGAAGTTTGGTTTAATAGGAGATACATAATTAGGAGGACGAAAATATTATGGCAGAAGAAACTGGCACAAGTAAAAAGCCAAAGAAATACACGGGGATTCTGCTTCATCCAACCTCACTTCCGGGTCCTTACGGCATCGGTGAGCTGGGTGCAAGCGCTTATAAATTTATTGATTTTCTGGAACGTTCGGGATTGAACACATGGCAGGTACTGCCACTCGGACATACCGGATTTGGAGATTCTCCATATCAGCCGTTTTCCGCATTTGCGGGACAGCCGCTTATCATCAGTCTGGATCATCTGAAGGAGTTACATCTTCTTTACGACGAAGACTTCCGGGATATGCCGGCATGGAACGCGGAGCAGATCAACTATGGTGAATTGATTGAGTTCAAGACAGGTCTGTTGAAGCTTGCTTATTCCCGTTTTCACGACGAATCTTTATCTGATGGTATCCATGACGATCCAGAGATGAAGCAGGCGTACGATAATTTCTGCGAGACATCTGTCTGGCTGGAAGATTACGCATTGTTCATGGCAGGCAAGGACTATCATCAGGGCATGCCTTGGTACATGTGGGAAGACAACCTGAAGAAACCAACCAAGAAGCAGAAGGAAACATGGGCGAAGAAGCTCGATACCGAGATGGGTTACTACAAATTCATCCAGTTCCTGTTTTATTATGAATGGACAACCTTGAAGAAATACGCAAACGATAAGGGCATTTCCATCGTGGGCGATATCCCGATCTTCATGGCTTGGGACAGTGTGGATGTATGGGCAAACCAGAGCCTGTTCCAGCTCGATTCCAAAGGATACCCAACCGTCGTTGCCGGAGTTCCACCGGATTATTTCTCAGCGACCGGACAGTTGTGGGGCAACCCGCTATATAACTGGAAGAAACATACCGAGACCGGTTATGAGTGGTGGCTGAACCGTATCCGTTACCAGCTGACACTCTGTGATTTCCTGCGAATCGACCATTTCCGTGGTTTCGATAAATATTGGGCGATCCCTTATGGTGAAGAAACCGCCATCAACGGTAAATGGGTGGAAGCACCGGGTGTAAACTTCTTTACACAGCTTGAAGCAACCCTCGGTTATCATCTTCCGATTATCGCCGAAGATCTTGGTGAGATCGATGATTCGGTTATCGAGCTTCGCGACAAATTCGGTCTGCCTGGCATGAAGGTATTGCAGTTTGCATTTGAGAATCCGGAGGAAAATGATTTCCTTCCACACAACTTTGTTCGTAATTGTGTCTGCTATACAGGTACACACGATAACGATACAACCCTCGGCTGGTACAAGCACGCATACGAAGCTTCCAAAGACAAGCTGCGCCGCTACTTCTCAACCGATGGTTATGACATCTGCTGGATTATGATCCGTGCATGCTTCGGCTCTGTTGCCAACATGGCAATCGTACCAATGCAGGATGTATTATGCTTAGATTCCTGGGCACGTATGAACACACCGGGTGTCGGAGAAGGAAACTGGGCATGGAGATACAAAGAAGACGCACTGACACGTGAACTTGAAGCAAGATTATATGAAACCTGTAAAATGTTTGGACGATAAGAGGTGTATCTATGAAGACATTGGGAGTTGGAATCGTATTGATGGTGGCACTGTTCTTCTGTCTGCCATACCATCTCTACATGAAACAATTATGGAAGAAAAATCCTGAGAAATCATGGGAAAAAGCACGCAGGTTTGTATCCGGCTTCTTCCGGTTTGAACTGAAACTGTCCGGATGCAAGGTGAACGTCATCGGAAAAGAAAATATACCGCAGGACGGACCGGTGTTATTCGTCGGCAACCACCGCAGTTATTTCGACATTCTGATCTATCATGAAGCAATCGGCAAGCCGCTTGGCTTCCTTGCGAAAAAAGAAATGGAAAAGATTCCGCTTCTCCCACTGTATATGCGGGATATCGGATGTCTGTTCTTAGACAGAGAAGATATCAAGCAGGGCTTATCCGTGATCAAGCAGGGAACGGAATACATGAAGCAGGGACATTCGATGGTCGTATTCCCAGAGGGAACCAGAAACCAGACCGACACACTTCTGCCATTTCGCGAAGGCGGATATAAGATGGCAGAGAAATCAAAATCCCCGATCGTCCCGGTATCGATCTGCCGTTCCGATCTGATGCTTGAATCTGCACCGAAGAGACGGATTCATAGCCACAACGTAACAATTGAATTCGGAAAGCCAATCTATCCATGTGAGCTTCCTCCAAAGGAACGCAAGGAGCGATATGCGGAGTTTCCACAGCTTATACAGGATATGTATGATAAAAATAACATTTAGAGGAGGATTTGAACCATGCCTTGGTGGTTAATCATGATTATTGTCATCGTAGTAGCACTTGCACTTATGTTCGTGTTATACAAAGTCGGTGACAAGCTGCAAAAGAAACAAAATACACAGAGAGAACAGATGGCGGAAGCCGCTCAACCGATGAATATGTTGATCATCGACAAGAAAATGCTGCCGATGAAAGACGCCGGACTTCCGAAAATGGTGATGGAACAGACACCGAAGCGTTACCAGAAAGCAAAGCTTCCAATCGCAAAGGTTAAGGTTGGTCCACAGATTATGAACATGATCTGTGACGATGCAATCTTCGACGAACTTCCAACCAGAGGCGAAGTCAAAGCGATGGTCAGCGGCATTTACATCATCAGTGTAAAGAGCGTCCGTGGCAAGAAGGTGGCTCAGGAAGAAGAAACCGGAAAGAAGAAGAAAAAGGGCAACTGGCGTACTCGTATGCGGAAGCGTCAGGTTGAGATGCAGAAGCAGTTGAACGCAGAAATGCTCGAGAAAGCAAAATCCAAGGGCAAAGACAAACCTGTTGAAAAGTCCAAGGAAGAGCTTCGTCGAGAGAAAGAAAGAGCGAAGAAGATCAGTGACAAGATGTAAAAATCAACCGGCAAAATTGAAAGATATTATCGGTTCCTTTACACCATTTCTGGTCGCTGTGTTGGCACAGTATGTATTAAACTTTATCGACATTGCAATTCTTTTCTTTAAGAATATGCATTCTGATGAGAAATCAAACAGTGACAATACGATTGGCAAGATTTTACAAATGGATTATAACCAGCCTATGAATCAGGCGTATCTTGTGCTTGCACAGCACATTGTATTTCTGATTTGTTTCGGGATCTGGTATTACCGCATATTTTATCGGGGAAGTATCGTTTCCACAGACGAAACTTTCGAAGATAATACAAAAGGACGCATGAAAAATATTTTTTCATGCGTCTGTTCTATACGAACTCCATTTTTATTGCTTGCCGGTGTTACAATCCAGATCATGGTGGATGGAATTCTGAATATAGTGAGTCCCCTCTTCCCGGATACCTTTGCAGCCTACTACGACCTTGTATCCAAGGCGGTCGGTGTAAACCGTGCAGCTCCGATGATAATTGCAACCTTTGTGATTGCCCCGATCGGCGAAGAATTGTTCTTCCGCGGTGTGATCATGGGGTATGCGAAGCGCTACATGCCACCTGCTATCGCTATCCTGTTTCAGGGTGTGCTGTTCGGGCTGTACCATGGCAACATCGTACAGGGCATCTACGCATGCATCTTAGGATGTCTGCTTGGATTTGTGGCTTACAAAGCAGACACACTGCTCGCAAGCATGATCCTGCATTTCAGCATCAACTTAAGTGTACTGTTCATTCCATCCGTATGGTTTGAGGACACGGTACGATGCTACATCATCACAGCTGGCGCGCTGGTACTTACGGTGCTGTTCGTATGGCTTTCGATGCGGAAACACAAAACAAAGAAAACACATTCAAAAGCAGAATCAAACGAAGATTAAAAAGAAAAAATGCAAGCAACGTAAACGCTGCTTGCATTTTTATAACTTCCTGCGGTATTACATTTATCTAATCATCTGTAACTCATGCTTCATCCGCCAAATTATGTACATGCACCTTCATCTTCCGTTCCATCGGCGACTCATTTCCCATCTCCATCGTATAATGCAGTGCAAGACGTAAGGAAAACTCCTCTTCCAGAACGGCCGCCTCATAATCAATGCCCTCGGCTGTATGCAGGAAATGCTTCGTCTGCAAGGTCACCGGAATCGAGCCATAGCCGGTCGCATATTTCGTATGATGCGTTAAGCCATGCTCATATACAAAGTCCGAATTCAGCTCGCCGCTCCGTGTCACACGGAGCCGATTGTCGGAGAAAAGCATCGTACAGCGTGTCTTGTGTCCATCCCCGGACACATCCTCCACGTAGGTAAGCTTCATGCCATTTTCGGTCATGCTTACCAGCGCGGTCGCCTGCGAGCGCATCACTTCGCCGGTCTCCACATCTACATTTTCAAACTCAATGATTGCTTTCATTATGGACGTTCCTTTGCCATCTCGATCAAAGTCTCTACCAGACTCTCAATCGAATATCCCTTATCCTTCCAGAGCATTGGGTACATACTGATGGAAGTAAAGCCCGGTAATGTATTGATCTCGTTAAATACGACCTCGTTCGTATCCTTCTCTAAGAAGAAGTCTACACGGGAAAGACCGAATCCATCCAGTGCATTGAAGATTGCAACCGCATCCTTCTGCACTTCTGCCTCTTTTCCATCCGGAAGGTCAGCACCGATTACAGTCTTAGACTCTGCATTGTTGTACTTGGCATCGAAATCATAGAATTCTGCTGCCGCAAGAATTTCTCCCACACGGGATGCTTTTGTCCCCTTACCATAGCCAAGGACAGCGCACTCGATCTCACGACCGACGATCGTCTCCTCAACCAGAATCTTGTAATCATGCTTTGCAGCTTCCTTCAAAGCAACAACCAATGCTGCACGGTCATCTGCCTTGGAAACACCCTTGGAAGAACCTGCCTTGGAAGGCTTTACGAACACCGGATAAGAGAGCTTTGCTTCCACGCGGGCTGTCACCTCGTCGATATCCTCCAATTGTTCTGCCAGCACCGGCACATAAACGGCCTGACGGATTCCAAGTGTATCAACGACCAGCTTTGTATAGAACTTATCCATAGATGCAGCCGAAGCGAACACGCCACATCCGACATATGGGATATCTGCCATCTCGAACAATCCCTGAATCGTTCCATCCTCGCCATACATGCCATGCAAGACAGGGAAGATCACATCAATCGGCTGTACCTTCATCATATCGTCCTGCGAAATGATAAGTCCGCCCTTTGTATCCGGGGAAATGATTGCAGAAACGGGACTTTGCTTCCAGCTTCCGTCTTCGATGCTTGCGATATCTTCCGCCAGCTTCCACTCACCGTCTTTCGTAATTCCGATCAGGAACATGTTGTATTTCTCAAGATTTACTGCTTTTGCGATTGTAACAACTGACACGCAAGATACTTCATGCTCGGATGAGCGGCCGCCAAATATAACTGCCAGATTCTTTTTCATGGTTTTTGCCTTTCTTTATGTAATGGTTTTATTCCGCAATTTACGAGGCTCTAATTATTCTCCGAGTTGGAAGATAATACGAAATTCTACGCAGACACGCACGGGAAGCACCACATCGCTACCGCTCTGTGGTATGTCATCGAGCGCATCCTAAATATGAACCTACGGTTCATATGCGCTCTCTTCTCGCTCAGAGAAACACATAACGGTACTAAATTCGCTGCACCAGCCAAATAGCTGGCACAGCTTATTAAGTACCGATGTGTTTATATGGTCTGCTTAAGAATTTGTATTATCTTTCAACTCGATATACATTTCTTCTCGTAAATTGCTATAAACAAACTAACTTTATATAGTATTCAAAATATGAATACATTATGTTTTATTATAGCAACTTAGAAGGTATCCTGCAACCATTCAAGAATCTTTAATCTTACCTTAACGTTATCCCCTTTTGCATCCCGCTTCACAAATAATTTCTCATAGCTTTCTTCATCGAGTGCCTGTGCGAGCTTCTCTGTATCTTCCGAGTCGACAACCGCGCCTGCGTCCATCGTGTAGCACATCATCGGATACAGCATGCACCAGAAATTCTCACCTTTTGCCGCGCCTATATCGACGCGGAGTGCCCGGTAGGTTCCCGCCGGAAGCACCAGTTCGCCGTATTCCCGGATTGGAAATTCCTCTCTGACAACATACGCAGAGATTGTATAATCATGCCCCGCCTCATCTACAACCGCTCTCGCAGTCTGTCTGATATCCGGCAGCTTCTGCATGATATACCGCAGTGCTGCTCCATCATCCTCCACCGTTTTCAAGCCATCTGCAAGCTCAGCCAGCACCGCATCCCGCACTTCGTATTTGAGTGCGAGATCTTCCTCGCTGTCACTGTTCGCCCGCACATGGAACCGCACGATCACATCCTCCGGACTCCGGATTGCGTCCTCATAAACATCCGCAGAACCATCTGCATTACCGTACATACCATCTGCCGTCTCCGTACCACCTGCACAGATTCCCGCCATACCGGCATCTCCAAACACAGCTTCAAGCTCTGCCTGATCCTCATCACTTATTTTCTGACCTGCAAATAGCATTTTCATATTACCCTCGCGAAACAGACTGACCACATCACGTACACTCCCGCCTCCGGCAATATGCAGCACACTCGTAAGTAAGATCCCGCCGCATACTCCAAGCAGGATTCCGACCATCGCTCCTTTTAGAATCTTATACCCCATAACGAACTCCTCCATCGAAAGTTGATTTCGTTACAAGCTTTCCCTTCCGTAAGCAGCTTTAATCATTTCCCGCAAAATATATTTGGCGCCATCCGTTTCCATCATGACCGGAATTGATTTCGAGATTCCCGGCCGGTGCCCAAGCTCCAGCAAGAGCGGATGTATCTCCTGCCCCGTCATATCCGCCGCGATCTGCTTCATATGTCCGAAGTCCAACTGCCGCTCGTTCTCTATACGATACAGTTCTGCCGCCATCTCCAGACTGTCTGCCTGCACATGGTAGAGTGTCTGCCTGATGCTGTTTTCCCCTTCGTACCCGGCGATATCCGCAATCACAAACGTAAACTGATACCCGCCCTTCGCTGTTTCCACCTGCATTTCCTGCACATAATCCCGGTATTCCAACGTTTCCTTTTTCTGCTCTGAGGCAGTGAAATCATTCTGTACAAACTGTCTGCCGAGCTTTTCATTCCCGATCCATACACTTCCAACTGCAGCCAGCACAGTCAGACAGACAAACCCGATTCCCCATTTCACACGTTTTTTCGTCTTCACCCACATGACGATCAATGGAAACAAAATGCCGATTGCAAGATCCGCATACAGGAAATACCGCATGCCATATTTCACGGCCGATTCAAACTGCATTCCATATGCAAACAGACATGCAAATACGAACATCACCGCGAATGTCAAGGCACGGCCACATTTATGCTTTACTTCACACAGCGAATACAGAAAGTCCCGCGTCTGATGCAGATAGCCGCTCACAACTGCAAACACACCGATAATCCAAAATGCCATCACCGGATAGTCAAGCCGCGCCACCGCCCCGCCTGGAAAAGACGCCGCTTCCATCACATTGAACGATGCCGTCGTGTCGCTTGCCGTCCAGCCATAGCCAAGGATTGCCACGATGAACAGATACGCAAATACAATAGTAAATAAAATCCAGACAAGCAGCCAGATCCCCCACATTCGATCTTTCTCCTTCACGCATGGGCGGCTGTAAAGCTGCAATTCCAGCGGCGATAATGCCAGAAGGATTGCATACGCGCCCTTGAACACGCCCGATACCTCTGACTGTGATGTGATCCCCTGCATGATTGCGCCGATGTCAATATTCGATACCGAGAACACAACGATCAATATAAGTGGTACGACCATCCACCCAAACAAAAATTCAAACATCCGTCCGCGTCCTTCCATCGACTTGGACGCACCATACAATGTGATTCCGAGAAACGGCAGGAATATCCACCATACGGAGAAGCTTTGCAGCAGATACCGCTGCAAAATCATGGAGAAAAAGACCGCGATGAGCGTCGCACGCAGCAGATACCGTAAGGCATACAGCACATCTAATATACCGGCTGTCCATCCCATATGATTCCGGATCGCATTGATATAACCGCACGGAACAAAGTCCGCAAGAAATAACATCAACACGCCATAGAACACGACAAATGCGAGCCCGACCACCAGTGCCGGCACATGATATTTCCCCGCAAGCGACAACGTGATATAGGGAATCATCATCATACTGATCGTTACACATTCAAGATAACTCATACGAAACCACTGTCGTTTTGAGATCTTACCGTCTGTCAGATTCATGTCATTATATTTCCTCCTAAAAACATCCAAATCATACAAGACTAGTATGTATAATTTGGATATTTTTATGCTTAACTTAATGTATTACTCGTCTATGATGAATTATCAGCACGGACAATATTACTTCTATTATACATATAAATATGATTGAAATCTCATTGTCCACATATAACTGATCTCTACTTAACATCCCCCAATTATATACATTTACTATACTATCTCCCTTATGCCAAAAAACACTTGTTTCCAACACGAAACATATCCCTATTGTAATAGATGAATTTATAAATCCTAAAAGAAAAAATACAATTGAAGCTTTAAGAAAAAAATTAAATATTAATAATATACTGGCATATACCATTTTTACAGAAAATGTTTGCAGTAGTAACGCACTAACAATAAAATTTATTACCATTACAAGCACTAATAGCAAGCTAACATCTCGAGTATAATATACTTTATACCTTAATATACTTCTAAAATAGATAATATTTGAAGACTTTCGTACATTATCATATCTCTCTGCAACTATAATTATACTCGCATAACATATTGCAATAAAAAAAAACCATATCGCAATATCCTTTGACGTATATTCTCGAAGATTTTCAGAAAAACCAATAAGATTAACTGATAATTGTTTATTTATCATTTTGTAATATCCCTTCTTCAATAAAAAAAGTCTTATCACATAAACAATCAATATCTTCCTGGTAATGAGATGATATTATAATCAGTTTTCCTTCTCTTTTTTTTTCATTGAGTATATTTCTCACTAGTATAACACCTTCCCTATCCAAACTATTCATTGGTTCATCCAAAATTAACAATTCCGGATTTTCCATAAATGCCTGTGCCAACGCTAACCGTTGTTTCATTCCTAGCGAGTATCTACACACCCATTTTTTATTCTCTGGATCTAACCCCAGCATCTGCATTGTTTTTTTTATTTCCTGTTTATCTATTTTTTTATTAATTTGCGCTAGCATTTCTAAATTTTTTTCCCCACTTAAATATGGTATAAAACTGCATTGCTCTATCAGCGCTCCTGTATTCTCTGGAAAATCTATATCCCGTCCAATTTTTTTTCCATTAATCCATATATCCCCTTCATCCGGAATTAGCAAACCACAAATACTCTTCATTAAAACACTTTTACCAGATCCATTTCGCCCAATTAATCCATAAATTTTCCCCTTATCCATTTCTAGACATATATTATTTAAAACTTTTTGTTTTCTTAATATTTTAGATACATGTTGAACTCTTAAATAAGTCACTTTAATTCACCTCTATTTTTTTACTATTATTTATAATTATTTCAAAAAATAACGAAATTAGAATAATATACCATATAATACAAGTCCCAACAGTTAGATTTCCGCCAACGCCTCCATTGGATAAATTTCCTATATATGCATTATCGTATAATAGAAGGAGGGTCAAAAACGAATTTTTAAATTTTTCTTGCACTGAAAAATGAGTAAGGAAAATTATAATATCCGACATACCAATTAAGAAGAATCCTGCAACCAGTCCATATCCTACTCGAAAATATAAATTGAAAAACAAACATAACATAGCAATTAGCACACCCAGTAATACATGCAAAAAAAATGAAACCCAAAACACTTCAATAGGTTTTGAAAAGTATATCCAATCATTGAATCCATATATTGAACCAATATTCATATCAAAATACTCTGCATCTATTTGCGAAGATGCCAGAAATACGGGAGACCATGTATGAACATCTAATCTAGGGAACCAAATCAGACAAGTCAATACAACAAGAAGCTGAATTAATATAACCTCAGAAATTAAAGAGAATACTTCACAGAAAGCCCACCTTTTTTTCCCTAGTCTCATAATATACATGTCCATATATTGAGATGGATACAACATTGCTAACGCCATGCACATAATATACAACACAATACTAGATTTAGAATTAACAAATAATACATATGCTTCCTTTGCATCAATCATATTCTGGCTAATTACTTTATTCCCAAAAAGAAATTGCATTAATACCAAAAGTGCCACAAAACAAAAGATTACTTTTTTAGAAAATATTTTAGTTTTAACATAATTAACCATTTCTAAACTTTCTCCTCATCCCTAGCAAAAAAAGTATTGAATTTAAACATATTATAATTCCCATAACCTTCAACACATAAAATAAACCGCCCATTGGTTCAAACATTTTATTACTCGTCATTGTATTCCACACACACGGATTAATATTGGCAAAACAGCTATTTGAATAACCTATTAGAATTAAAATTTTTTGGACTAACACTGGAATTATCATCAATAGATATTTGTTTCTTATATAAAGGCATAATGCCAAAACCATCATTGTCCATGGAATTGTTGTAAGCACATAATTCAATAAATGCAACATGGAAGCAAAAACGCCTTTACCCTGCTCTGCTAAAGCATAATAGACAGTGCCACCATAAAGTCCCTTTAAAGTATTATCGGCATTATGCATAATAGGACATCTCAGTATATTTAATGCTAAATAAAACAGCAAACTCCCTGTTGTAATAATATATATGCCCGAAAAAATTGTTACTCCTATCTTACTGATAATATATTTTATTTTTGTTGTTCGCATAATTTCCAAGCTATAGTATCCATCTGCCAGTTCTTCACACAAGTATCGACTTACTGGCACCGCAACTAATACAGGCATTATATAATCCGTAATTCCAGAAAATAAAGATGAATCAAAAAAATAAAAAGCGGTCTCCGGCATTTTATGTTTAAAAAACAGCGACAAATTAAATAATGCTCCTGAAAACAAACTTATTACTACTAGCAGAATAGAAATATTTGTATCAACTCGCGTTATGAATTTTTCTAAGCTAGTTCTCATCATAATATCCACCACTATTCACATCTATTTTTATTTCTACTGTTTCACCCTCTCTTGTAATATATACAACAAGTACTGGTATTAAATAGCAACATTGCTTTCCAATTTGCATAAAATATTTAATTTGACAGGAAGAAATGTCTAATTCATTTTCATCCAACTGTTCGATCGAAATATTATTTAATACTGCATAATACATTACTGCATACCTCACAAGTTCATCAACACTTAAACTCTTTTTATATTCATGTAGTTGCCGTAGATTTATTGGTATACCTTCGACATTAGAAATTGGTATTCTATCACAATAAATTTTAGAACCTACGTATGTGATATGCGGATCCTTTATATTCCGTGTAGTTCCTTCTGACAAATCACAAGAATAACTCCAAACAACTCCATCTAAACATATTAATGAGTCATCATACATACTTATATTTAAAGATATCGTTGATGAATTTGATTGGCATCCAGTTAAAAATACTAGTATTAACATAATTGAAAGCAAAAAAATCTTTTTTTTCATTATGGCACCCAAGATCCCGCTATTTTTGTATTCCTTGGATTATTTTTACTGCTTATAAATTTTAATACATAATCTCCGTATAGTATTTAACAATTTTCTATCTCCATATATCATTTTTCATATTATCCTATTAAAAGATATTTCATTCAACCCAACTAACAAAAAACGACCTTAATTGCAGCTTTTCCGACTTAAAATGCAATTTTAGGTCTTTTCGATAAACTTAAAATAATTTATAATATTGAATGGGGATATATTTATTTTCTATCATGTACAGCTATTGAAGGAGAATTCTAATGCAAACTATTTTAATTGTTGAAGATGACATAATACAATTACATGTTCTTCAAACTTCCATACATCAAGCCTATCCTAACTGGACAATTCATACAGCAACAAATATAACTGCTGCTCAATCATTCTTAGATTCTTCTTTAAATGAAAATAAATTTTATTCTATGTTCCTTTTAGACATTAGCTTAGTGGCTGGAACTTCTGATGAAAGTGGATTTGAATTAGCAAAAAACATACGTGCATGTTCTGTGTACTTCAAAACACCTATTTTATTTTTAACTTCCTTTCAAAATAAAACCAACTTTGCATTATCTACATTTCATTGTTACAATTTTATTGTAAAGCCCTATTCTACCAATGATATTCTTTTTGAAATAAGGCAAATGTTATTAACAGGTTTCTTATCAAATAACTGTATTATGATTACTGATATTTATAGAATAACAAGAAGAATTTTATTAACTGATATATTGTATATAGAAGTTTCATCCCATTTACTCATTTTACATACTAAAAATGGTAATGTTGATACCAGAGATTTATCAATGTATGAAATACAACAACAGCTCTCTCAAAATTTTGTTCGATGTCATAGAAAATTTATTGTTAATATGAAGTATGTGGATAATTATGACAGGAATAACAGATATATACGTATAGGTACTGTTACATTACCTGTGAGTCGGGGATACAAAGATTCTTTTGAAGTAAACTTAAACAAACTAAATTAGGAGATTAATCTTGTCATGTTATATGTTTTGCCCTTTATTCTAGAATTTTTATCTTTCTATACCACTCTACACGGATTCTTAGAAGTGTCTAAGAATCCTAAAAAGAAAGATATTATTTTATTTGTACTTTTCATATTTATTTCAATACTAAGCAGTAAATATTCTATTACTGCGTGGGTACTTGGACAAATTTTTTATTGTGCTTTTACACTTACCTATAACAATAAATCGTTCATCAATAGTTTGTTGTTATACATAATCTCTTATTGTACAATCGTCCTTTCCCAACTTTGCATTGTATTCATTATGCAATTTTTTAATGTGAGTTATGAGCAGAAATATATGCCTTGTGTTGGAAGTGCCTGCACATTAATTTTTTTAATTATCGTTTTTCAATTTACAAAGTATAGACGTATCTATTTTACTTTAACTAAAACTGTTTTTTTATTTAAGATACTTATTATAAACACCTATATCGTAGTATCTGGCATATTACTATTGCTAAAAATAAACTCAGCTAACTTTTATAATAATATTACGGCTATCATTTCCTTTTTAGCAATCTTGGTTGCTTTTAATTCATGCCTGCTTTTCTATGAACAGCGTTTAAATTTTGAAAAACGAAAAGTTTTATCCTATCAGGAAAATTTACCACTATACCAATCCTTAATTGATGAAATACGATCAAACCAACACGAGTTTTCCAATCGAATACAAAATTTAGAAGCACTTCCCTCTATCTGCAAAGATTACGAGAGTTTATCAAAAGCCCTCTTATCAAACACAGCCTCATATCACAAACCATTGTGCACATATCCTTTATTATTACTAGATATGCCTTTATTAGCTGCAACTCTTTATAATTTGCATACATTGGCAGACAACAAGGGAATTATTTTTCACTTTGACATTTGTTCTCAGCATATTGAAAGCAAAGCACCTGAATATGAATTATCTGACTTTATCAGTATACTTATACACAACACGCTAGACGTCTGTGTTAAAGGAGATCATGTCTATATACAACTAGTTAGTTCAAATCACAATTTACATTTTGAAATACGAAATCCAGTATTGACTAATTTTAATACCTATGAGTTGTCTCAATTTTTTCAAAAAGGTTACACAACAAAAACAGATAAAATATCTCATGGATATGGTCTTTATTATTTATCAAATAAAATCAAAAAATATAATGGAATCATTGGCGCCGAATGTATATCTTTCGAAGAAAAAAATTGGATTTTATTCCACTTTGACGTATAGAATATATTTGAATATTTCCAAAATTAATATTCTTTCTTGTTTTTTATTACTATTTTTTATCCTCCCGCAACCGCACTCTCGCATCTTCCCGTGCGAAGATCGGGCGTTTCCGCATCCACGAGATTGGTGCCCGCAGTACAAAATCCTGATTTGCATAGGCACGCTTGCCATTTCCGGCGACAATCGGGTACATATATGGGATTCCGAAGCTCATGAGCCCTGACAGGTGCACCGCGATTACCAGAAGCGCCAGAATATATCCATACAACCCCCAGATGGCAGACGGAATGATCACGAAGAATTTGAGCAGGCGGAACGCCGACGCGAACTCTTCATTTGGAATTGCAAAGCTTGCGATTGCAGTCAGTGCCACGACGATCACTACCATCGTGCTCACGATGCCCGCCTCCACCGCAGACTGCCCGACGATCAGGCCGCCCACGATACCAATCGTATTGCCAAGCGGTCCCGGCAGACGGATTCCCGCTTCGCGCAAAAGTTCAAACAGAAACTCCATCAGCAACACTTCCACAATCACGGGAAATGTCACCATGCTCCGCGCTGACGCGATCGCATACAGAAGCTTCGTTGGGAGAATATCACTGTGATACACGGTAATCGCGATATAAAGTCCGGGCAGGGACACCGCCAGAAACGCCGCAATATACCGGATAATGCGTGCGAACGTTCCGACCGCCCAGCGATTGTAATAATCATCGGATGTCTGCAGCAGCATGTTCAGATTACACGGTGCCAGAATCACCTCCGGCGAATTGTCAAATACGATTGCCACTCTGCCTTCCGTAATACCGGCCGCCACCTTGTCCGGTCTGGTTGTCGACTGAAATGTCGGAAACGGGGAATACCAATTCTCCATCAGGTGCTGCGCCATCCCGCTATCATAGATAGCATCAATATCATAGCGATGCATGTCCTCCCGCACCCGCTTAACTAACTCCTCCGATGCTACATCTGCCAGATATACAAGCGCATAGTCCGTGCGTGTGCGCTCCCCGATCGTATCCTGCTCCACACGCAATTTTGCATCCTTGATCCGCCGCCGGATCAATGCGGTACTCTGCCGGAATCCCTCATTGAAGCTGTCCTTCGGTCCGCGCATACCCGCTTCCGTATCATTTTCAGAGATTCCCCTAAGTGGTAATTTCTTCGACGACACGATCATTGTCTTCGCATACCCATCAATGAAGATCGCCGTATCGCCCTTCAGGATTGATCCGACGGTTTTGTCAAAGGATGTTTCCTCCTTGATATCCGCCGTCTGAACCTCCTGATATAAGATGCTGTCCCAGATATCCTTCGCCGAGTTTCCACGCCATTCGTACGAAAGCGGCTTCAGGATTGTCTCCTCGATCATGCCGTTATTCGTCAAGCCATCGATATATACAACATGCATATACACCATGCCCTCCGCCCGCTCCATCGCGAAAGACTTCTGCACTACATCGCCGCAGTTTTCAAACAGGATGCCGAGCACCTTTTTATTTTCAGCTAAGCTCCGCCGCAGCGGCACCTTGAGCTTATTGTTATCATCATACAGATCTTCTAAGTCCATAAAAAAACCTCCAAACTATACATAAGCTAGTATGTATGGTTTAGAGGTTTTTATGCAGAACCGCATGTGCAGTTGCTGTTTGTCTATCAAAGGAAAGTTCAAACTCTCCATCATATTTTTGCACGATTTTATGTATATTATGTAGGCCAAATCCGTGCCAATCCGGATTCTTCGCTGTCTCGGTAGACAATTCCCCATCCGGTAAAATCGTATTTACACAGTCAAAAAATATCAGCTTCTTATATGTTCCAATCGTAAGATGAATCTTCCGTTCTCCAATATCCAGGGGGATTTTCTCAACGGCTTCCTTCGCATTTTCCAGCATATTAGACAGGAAAAAGCACAGATCCAGATCATCAATCCCAAGCTCCTGCGGCAGCCGCCCCTGATATGTAAATACAATCTTCTCCTTTGAAACCGCGGCCCCAAGCACACCTGAAATCACGGCATCCACAAGCCGGTTTTGTGAATATATGCATGTCAGTTGTTCTGCTTCCATATGATTCCAGCTTTCAACCATTGCCGTTGTCCGTGCAATCTCTCCCTTTTTGAGCAGATCCTGCACCGTCTGCATCATATGCCGGAATTCATGCTGTCGGGCACGTGTCTCCTCATTTTTGTCATACAATTGTACATAATAATCTCTTGTCAGCTTCTGTTCCCGCTCAAACATCCGTATCTGTTCCGCCTGCCGGTCGCCCTTTGTTTTCAGCTTTCCGATGTAGATCAGATACGCGCATACGATGACCGCTGAGCCAAATAGCATCATAAGTACAACATACGTCTCACCTGCCACATTCCTGATCGCTCCATCCCCTACGATATAGGTCAGAAATAAAACCTGAACTGCCGCAAGCATGCCTCCCGCGAGCAGTACCCAGAAATTACGGTTTACAAGTGTCCATACATGGGACTTATTTTTCTGCATTTTATAGAGCAGCACCCACAGAACAAGTCCCGGAAACGAGCAGATTCCGTCTAAAATCGGATCAGAAAATCCAATGTCACTGACACTCACATGTGCCAAAAGTGTAATGCATACATACAGAATCGAATCTACAACCTCCACAACCATATAAGACAGAACATACGCTTTTATGGATTCCCGTATAGATTTCCGTTTCCAGATACAAAATGCAACTCCATTTAAAATCGGAAATAGCACATTCGTGTTTTCTTGCAGGAGCTCCATTTCTACGAATGTACCCAGCAGTACCAAACCACCTGCCCATGCTGCCGCACTCAGGTACAGCTTTTGATCGTGCTTCTTCCTATAATAGCCAAATACGCACGAAGAAACCGTCGTCACCTTAATCAGCTTTATGCAATTAATTAAAAAATATAATCCAAACATTCCTATAAGATTCTTTCATGTTCCCGTGCATATGTAATATATTCCTGCCGCAGCTTCCGCACCTTTCCGTTTGGTATGACAAAACGCGTACCATCCTCCATAAACAATGACGTTTTCTGGATGTCCTCCACATACGCATAATTCACGATTGCAAATCTCGATATCCTGCAAAATCCCTGTTCCTGCAGAATCTGCTCCCACTTTTTCATTGTATACGTTTGCAGTGCCTGCACGACTTCCCCGCGCAGATAAAAAGTTATCTGACTATAATTATCCGCAGACTGTATATAAAGTATCTGTGATACATCAATCTGCCATACTTTTTTCTTCCATGTTACGTCGATCAGTCGTTGATGCTCTCTCTGAAAGTTCTGCAACACCTCTGTCAGCTTGTCCCAATTTCCTGTTTTTCTCACAAACGCAATCACATTTCGCCCAAATGCCGCCTCCATCATTTCTTCATGCGACGTTACATAAATAATATCTGTCATGCGCAGCTTCGAAGCCATTTGCTCGCGCAGCTCCAACCCGGATAGCTCCGGCATCTCAATATCCAAAAGCATAAGTACTGGCTGCACCGTATGTGCCTGCAGGGCTTCCGCTAACACCCTTGCATCGGAAAATCCCCGTACCTCAGTTCCTTTTACCATCACATTACGACAGACATTTATCATCTCATTTAAATTCTCAATATCATCATCACAGACTATGACCTGCATCGTACCATACCCTTTTATCCATATTTTTCTCTAGCTATTATATATCACTTTCCTTATTTCTGCTACAATACGTCATAGAAGTACCGACACGAATTCCGCCAAACAATAGTTTTTTCCGCCAAACAGAGATTTTGACAATTCATCTACTTGCGCCCAAACAAAAATGCTCCAATTTGTAGCATTTCCTGATTGCACTTGATGTATTCTGCCAAAACGGTGCCATTTTTAAGATAAAAAAATCACTGGCAAATCGCCAGTGATTTTTGTCCAATTAATTCCAATTAATATCATTTTCAGAAACAAAATCGCCATTACTAATTTCTTCAATTGAATTTTTTAATTCTTTTTCTTCTGAGGGAGTCAGTTTCGTAAAGTCCGGATCCCACGCTCTGACGAGTTTCTTTGCTATATTATACAATAGTTCTTGATCCTCGACAGGCAACATGTTCATTATTTCGATAGTTTTAGTGGTTAATGTGCTCATATAATCCCCCTGTCATTCAACCTCTGGTTTATCACACAACTTCCCAAGAGCCGTCACATCATCAGAATACGCCCATTGAGACACAGGAACACCACTTATGTTACATTCCTACTTATTAATACCCAATACCCGAAATCGTTCTTAACTTTATTTTGATCGTCACTCATCCATCCACCAGTCAATGATTACATCACTGTTATCTTCAAACAGCCTGCAAAGCTCGATGATTTCTTCGTCATTAAAATCTTCTATATTTGCTGCATCCTTGCTATAATCCTCAATTATTTTTCCATTCTCTATTCTTATAGAACCACGTGCAAGCGAAGCCATAATATAATATATGCTATCCTGCATTTTTTTATCAGATGCCCGTGAACTCGCTGTCAGACAAGATAGATAAAAACCATCCAGTATTTCTGAAGCATTCCCTGTATCACAAAACGAATTGTATTCCTCTAATAACTGATCAATACTGGAATAATCGATTTCATATTCTGGCTTAAACACCCGGATTTCCAGAATATGCAGATAAATCCACAGCCTATTCACATCCATGCCTTCTGGATATTCTACCCCATCCAAACTACAGATGCACTCGCCTTTAATCGATAGCGCATCTTGATACATACCATTTTCCAAATTTATTTGATATACTTTTAGTTGCTCCTCTCTCTCCTGCTGTCTTTTTGCCGTTCTTTCTTTTTTCTCTTTTTGTTTTATAATATTTCCTGCTACTATCGAACCTGTTATAACAGCAATCACAATCAGGATCAGAATCATTATTCCTTTTTCTTTTTTCTCCATAAACTCCTTCCCCGCTTCTCTTTATTTTTTTCAGACTCAAACCATTCCTCCAAAATGTCATCTGCCATCTTATTTTTATGATTGCTATATATTATATCATATCTATAATCCGCATCTAATGAATTCGCTGCAACATCATATATTAATTTAATCTGCGTTGGCATTTCTCTTTGATGCTCTTCACACAACTTCCTAAGAGCCACCATATCTTCATTAAGAATCGCCATAACGTCACGTTGTCTGGATATGGAAACATCATATTCTTCCTGCCCATCTACAATAACGTCATTCAGCCTGCTTTTCTTCACAACTTTGCCATTTACCTTATAAAAGAAATTACAGGATTGCACCCCTCCTTCAAAAGAGCAGTAAATATAAATCTTCTCTGCTCTGTCTTCCACATATTCCATGCAAATTTCCACCATATCCGTTTGCAATTCTGAAAAATAATCTTCAAACACTTTTCCCATTTCGTTTCCTCGCTTCTTCTCCTAAACATAATTTATTTTCATAATGCCTCTATCTCTATTGGTAATTCTGACTCTTGACTATCCTCTAAAGCATGTTTAAACACTGGTAAAAAATCTTCGCCATCACTTGTCACAAAATAATTTGACAAGTCGGTTATATCTTTACTAATATTATTACCCCATGGCGGCTGCTTCTTAATATCATCTATGTCCTAAACTACCTTATCTAGCGATATTTTTCCTAACTCTTCTTCAATTGTGTTCAGCTCTATTAACGCTTTACCCACATTTTCACTATCAAGACTTCCTTGATACAATTTGTTCATTATCAGTGGAAATCTACTTCCCCAACTACCATTCTCTAAATTTACAGCAACTGTTGAAAAAAAACAGTGTAAAAAATCGCCACTACCTATTTGATACCAGAAAAATCCAACTTTAAATCCAACTGCCATATCATATGCTCCTTTACTATTTCCTAAATCTCACTTCTATTCCATTATTTGTTCGTTTCATAACATCATTATATAAAGTGCTAACGCTATGCTTTTTTCTAGTATATCATCACTCTCTGTCAACAAATAACTCCCACATTCTTGAATTGTTTTTTTAAAGTTTTGATATCTTTCTTCCAATGAAATCATCTCGTCAAATCTTTATTAATCCATGCAATATATTATATTTCTATTGTTGCATCAATGCCCACTCAAAAAAAGTCTTTCCTTCATTTTCGAAATTATTTACATCTCCATTCCTAAGTGCTTCTTCAGCTATACGACGAGCTTCACTTTTCTTATTCATGTGAACATATGCCAAATACTTTAGAACATTTATATACATTTCTCCCTGACAATTTATAGCATATTCATCAATATCGTACTGCTCCATAAATTTATTGCTACTTTCTTCTACCAATTCTACAAGAATTTTTGCCTGCTCCTCATATTGATCTGTGAGTTCCATCTGTCCTGTTTTTACTGTGATAGTTGGAGCCTGAAAAGCGCCAACTGCCCTTAATGAATCAGGTTCTTTGCTATTACTAGGCATCTGCATTATTTTCCAAAAAATATCATCATAATCATAATTTTTTATGTTGACTCTATAAATCAATTTCTTCGAATCTACAACAAGGAAATCACAATAAACCATCGCCGCATCCTTTACACGAAAAATCGTATTTTGTCTGGCTTTATATCCTAACTTTTTTGCATATGCAACTATTAAATTCCTTAATTCTTTTTTCTGCTCCTTGTCTAATTTCATCTCAATTCTCCTCCGAAACATAGTATTGTATTCTAATGCCATGTTGAGCAACCTGATTTTGAACTGCCTGCAAAAACTTTTCTGCATTATCCGTTAAACTGTATAGGAAATGAATTTCTATAATTCCATATGTAATTGTCTCTTCTTTATATATATCCCCATACTGCTTTTCTTCAAGATAGCCGAGATACATATTTATTTCAAATTCAATATTGCAGAACTAATATGTAAGGACCTCTTGTCAAGTACAAATCAAATATCGTTATACGGATTTTTTTTAAGAATTTCTTCTATTTCTTCATCTTTTCTTTTCTGAAAATCTTGTCCAAACAATGAAAAAATTTCTTTTTCTTTTGCAAAAAGAGCTCGGCGAAAATCCTTTCCCTTTTCTCTATTGCATATCGCAAAATTTATTATGATATTAGCGGAAATTATGTTTACTGCATTCCATAAGACTTCTCTTTTTTTATCTGTAACAATATCACTTCTTATTTTCCCTTTTTCAGTAAAAAGAATATGATATTCATTGTTCTTATTAAATATATATGTTCCTTCTACACTATTATCTGTTCCTTCAGCAAAGAACAAATTTCCACAAGAAACTTCTCCTAACCGCGTTTGAACTTCATTATATACATAATTTTTTAATTCTTCTGTCGATAACATCTTACACCTCTTCCTTACTTAGGTACAATATATCCCTCTTTAATCAATTGTAATATTGGCTTTGGAAGTTCATATTGTAAACCCCCGCCTGCCGAAGGTAGTGTCAAAAGGCACTCCATTTTTTCTTTATAAATCTTTTATTTTAATCTATATTGGAAATGAATTTCTGATCTAATAATTTAAAAACAATATTTTATAGTAAACATTTCGAATTCTTAATTTCTATCATTTCTTCTTGATTCAAATTTTTAAATTCTATCCCAACGAAATCATCTCCTAGAAACAATAAATTATTTAAATCATTAATCCTATATGCATTTAGAACACGCTCTTCAATATCATCTTTTAATATTAAAATTGCATTTCCTGACTTCCAAAATTTAAATTTCCCATCTACGGTAACATACATATTGTTCTCATTGAAATCCTGATTACATATACTAATTCCCATACCTTCATCTATAATTACAGGAGTATCACTAATATTATTTATTATTTCATCTTGAACAAAATAGCTAATATACTCTATCATTCCATCTTCTGGATTAATTGCTATGTCCAACGGAGGCTTGCGCTTATCCTCATAAAGCAAATGGTAATTTTGTCCTATTCTTTTATCAACAACTGATATTTCAAATAAAACAAGTCCCTCACCCATACCTTCTATTTTCGAATATATTTTTTGTTATTAAATACTTTTTCAAACTTCACTTTTTTGCCTCTCTAATAAATCATCCTTCATGTGAAAATATAAATAAAACTAATATACCACGTTTTTTCTTTTCCAATTATTGCAAAACAAGTTATATTCAAACTTATAATCTACTCTACCAAAACTATCAGCTCTCAACGAATCACCTTCACATATAACTTCAAGTTTAGAATTATTACAAAATCGAGAATATATATAACCCTGTGGAGGCAATATTAATCCTTTGTTCTCTCCCTCTGTATTATATACAATAATACTCTTTCTTTTATTCATTACATATATCTTCTTTTTTAATATAAAAACATCATTTATATCTTCTAGCTGGATTTCATGTTTTCCTGCATTCTCATCGTAAATAGTCAACAAATTATTATCATCATATTTGCAAATATCCTTACCTGAAAATCCTACAAATCGATATTCATAAATTCCATCAAACATTAATTCAATGTAAATTGCTGTTGCAACATCTGTTGCAAATTCAACTCCCTTTGTCTCGTATATAATCTCTTTATCATCATATAACCACTTTACCATATTATCTACATATTCAACTTCCATAATTTGTCACCTCTTTTAATTCTTTTAATCGAACCTGGTACTACTTCAATAAAATCCGTTCTATTTATTCTACCTAACCTTTATACTAGAGGAGATGCTGAACATATCATGAAAATGGAACTGGCACAGCACTTTATGAATAAGGGGTACTACTTCCAGAAAGTCCACCTTAATAACGACACAGAGCTAATGATAAGCAATCGCCAGTATAACACCGAAATACAATTCCAGTGGGTGGATATAGATGAAAATATTATATAATGCAAGAGCCAACTGGTGTAATTTTTCTCAGTTGGCTCCTTTGCATTTTTTTACCAGAAACAAATATTCTCAGTAATTTTAGAAGTAAATTTTTATCTAAATTACATCTACTTCTAAAAATTCAAATCCCGTAAAATCATTATCTTCAATTACTTTTTTTAAAGTTTCAGAAATGAAAATAGGTATCGTATCATCCTTTAATCTAAATATATGCCTATTAACAATTTCACTACTTTTTAACGCATATTTTTCTACGGAGATAATTTTTTCGTCATCCAATTCAAAAACGTCGTATTTTGAATTATCCAAATCTAATGCATCAATTACAGTCACAATATTAGCCACAAAATATGAATCCACTTCAATTCCGGAAAATCTGTCAATCACCTTAACTGGCAAAAATTGAACTTGATTTTCTAAGATTTTCTGTGTCTTATTACAAAAATTTTCTGAAACTACAAACCATCTATGCGGATTAGCAAGATAATCCGTTAATACATTTCCTTCCGTAGAATCATACTCAAACACAACCCTACCCCACTGTTTTATCTCTTTTCCACTAATGGTTATGTATTCATCCATATTGCCAATACTAGCAACATCGCAATTAGCATAATTATCGTCTTGTTCATAATCATATATCAATTTATAGTAACGCATCATCAATCTCCTTCATTATTTTTTCCAGTAGTCTTTATACAACATCTCTGGATTATTGATTATTTTCTGTTTCATTTGGTCATATAATTTCAAGAATTTTGTTTTATCCCCATTTGCTATTCTATCAAATTTTTGCATATTATCAAGAACATAATCGTGGTATGCATAAGGATGTCTGCCTTGATGTGGCATCGACTGTTTGTTCCAATCACCATCTAAATCTAATCCATACTTCTTTGTTATGCTCTCAAATTGACTTGTATATTTTTTACTTTTATTCGATGCAAAATGATGTACTTGATTAGGTTTAGTTGTTGTACCACTCTTGCCTCCAGCCGGCTTCACATAATCGTTCTGTGCTTCTGCAAAATCACTTAGATAATCTTCATATTCCGGAATATCTGCTCGTTGGCTCTCAAATATATCTTCATAAAATTCACCTTCCAGATCTGCCTGTTTTTCTATTTCCGCCAGATTCGGGTCCTCTATCTTCGGCACCTCTGTTGGCACCTCTTCCGGCATCCCTTTGGCTGCCTTTGCATCTCGAATTCCCTTTACGGTATTCTTAACTGCTCCAGCCAGGCACACAATATCTGCCGTCGTGGTACTGATTGCCAAAGCCTTATTGTATGCCTCCTCTCCCATAAGGTCTTTGAGCGGATTTATGGCATCTGTGATATATGTCTCACACGTATCCCGGCTTGTTCTCCTTGTTTCATTTCTTCTAGTTTTTTCTCGAATTCCTCTTCCGTAACCGATACATCTGAATTATCGTTCGTTATATGCAGTTCAAACATAACTTCCCCGGTTGACTGATATATAAACTTTACCGTTAGTTCGCGTTCATCATGCGGAATCCCTGCAAATGCCTGAATTATCATGCATCCTCCAGTCAATGTCACATGCGCATAAGCAAAATCCATAAGCTTTGTTGAATCATCCGCATAATAGGTGATTTCATTACAATCATAATTCACTTCAACAGGCTTACCTGCATACTTTATCGTTGTTTTCATATCGGCAACTACTTTGTCATATTCCGCGTTCAATTGATCCCGGTTAAACTTCACTACACAACGACCGTCTTCATTGACCCATGCATCTTCACAACGTTTTTGATCTTTCATCGTCTGGGCTGTTTCCTCTGCAGTACTTCCTGCATGAGTACCCAAAGACAATTCTATATTGACCGTCTTTCCTCTTTTTAACTTCAAGCATGGCATATAATCCCCTTTTTCTTCTGTGAAGGAACAGCCTGCAAGTGACATGATGCATAATATGCATAATATTGTTCTAAACAAACGTTTCATTTCGTTTTATCCTCCGTACTCGCAGCTTTACCGATAAGAGATCGTCTGCTGTATCTCCTTGGTATTCCGGTTCCAGATCACACGCGTATCTACGCCCCTGTAATACTCCTTCGGTCCCAAATCGTAGACAATGTAATCATCACTTACGACAAGCGATTTTACCCTTATATTAGCATCTGTATCCAGGTTGATGGTAAACAGTTCCTCTTCCGACTCGCCTTCCATCGATATGTACTTTATGCAAACGGAAGCATCGTCCTCACGCTCCGCAAAGAAGACGTCTCCCTTATAAATATTTACACAATGTACACTTGCTTCAATCTCCTTCCACACTTTCTCTTCCACATCAAAGAGCTGCAATTCATAATCCTGTTCATCGTAAATAACCGTATTCGGCAGTTCCTCCCCTGTTCCATATATAATACCTCCATATAAATCCGCAAGTCCTACGTCTATATTGAACAAATGCCTCATTCGCCCGACCTCTATCGGCTGGCTCCAATCCCATTTATCCAAATCCATGTAGAAGTATTCCCTTACTTTTTGGAGTACCAGATAATGATCCCGGATTCCAAATTCTAAGTGACCTTCTCCCATATTCTCGTAGATAATCTGCGCATTCGTTCCTTCTTTGTCGATGCGATAAATCCGATTTTCAATCTGAACATAGAAGTATCCATCATAATAATAGAGTTTTGACCGGATATCATAATAAATCGCATCTCCATAATCAAACGTATAAAACTCTTCATACGTTCCATCTGGAGACAACCGGTAAATCACATTATTTCCACATTTTTCTAACTCATCTGCGTGGTCATAGTTTCCAAGATATACTCGACTTTTATAGAAATATACATATCCATCTACAACCAGCGCCTTCGTATTACCTTGATAATTTCCACTTTGCAGATTGATTTCCTGATTGATCCCAGAAAAAGGATTTTCAATTAAACGATTTTTCGCCTTTTGTTCGGAATGATGTTTGCAAAACACCTTGCTTCCAATCATAATTACGCAGATACCAAGTATCATTGCAAAAATAATTATTTTTCGTTTTCGATTCAGACACATTTCTTTCTCCCTTTACTGCTAATCTCCCACATTCACCCACATTGCTGGTCGAACGCCATTATAAGAAGCCGCTTTATCTTGTGATCTTTTCCCGTCATATCCAATCACTAAAATACAATTTATTCCATCATACCCTGTTGATCGCAGCATCCACGATAATCGCTCTGTACCATCGACCAGAGACAGCGTATTTGACGTTGAATTTGAAAGTTTTCCTATCAAAAGCTCTGTAAACAAGGCCTTTCGCTTCTGCAAAACAGCGCTTGATGGTCTTCGACCAAGGACTGATTCATTCCTTAAGCCCTTCCCATAGTATTGTTCTGCTTCTTTCCAGCTCAGCATAAATATTTTATCCTTCGTGTCAGGTCTGTTCTCCCGTATTTGCACTTCCACAACTGGACGTATGTGCGCAGCAAATTCTACCGTAGACGGATTCTCCAACGTTGTTTCCCGGATACTTGCCTGTTCCGTCTCGTCAAACGCCTCTGCATAGAACTCCTGATTCAGCCACGACCGTATCTGCGAATCCTCCCATATTACGCATTTTGCACTATCCGAAAATCTTTGATATGCAATCACATCATGGGATATGAGCAGCATAGCATTCCCATCCTTATCCAGCACATCCCAGCAGATCGGATCCTCTGTCTCCGGATCTCCGTCCTGTTCGTAGGTTCCCATCTGCACGATGTCGCCAATTTCTGCATCTTTCAGTGCCACTGTTTCCAATGCTTCTGTTGTAGCAGGTGCCTCTGTAGTATCCGTTTCTGCATCCTCCTTCGTGTTTTTTGTACAGCCACAAAATACTAGCAGACAAAGACTTAACAATAAAAAATATATATTTCTCGAATTAACCCTTCTCATTTTTCCTCCCATGGTAAGACAGAAGCTACGTCCCTGCTTAATTATCTCCCTGTTTCATCTCTTCTAACTTTTTCTCGAATTCTTCTTCCGTAACCGAGGCTTTGGGGTTATCCTTAGATATATGTTGATCAAACATAACTTCCCCGGTTGGCTGATAGATAAATTTTATTGTTAGTTCACGTTCATCATACGGAATCCCGGCATATGCCTGAATTAGCTTACATTCTCCAACCAATACCACATGTGTATAAGAAAAATCCATAAGCTCTGTTGAATCATCCACATAATAGGTGATTTCATTACAATCATAATTCACTTCAACAGGCTTGTCTGCTTGCTTTATCGCAGTTTTTATATCACCAACCGTTTTGTCATATTCCGCTTTCAATTGATCCTGGTTAAACTTCAGTACACAACGTCCTTCCTCATTGACCCACGCATCTACACAACGTTTTTGATCTTTCATCATCTGCCCCGCTTCCTCTGCCGTCTGCCCAGCATGCGATCCCGAAGAAAATTCTATATTGACCGTCTTTCCTCTTTTTAACTTCAAGCATGGCATATAATCCCCTTTTTCTTCTGTGAAGGAACACCCTGCAAGAGACATGATGCATAATATGCATAATATTGTTCTAAACAAACGTTTCATTTTATCCTCCGTCCCTGCTTAATACTCGATTGTCTGTTGTATCTCCTTGGTATCCCGGTTCCTGATCACCCGCGTTAAAACTTCATGTTGGTATCCATAGTTACTATATGCACCTATATCATAGATAATATAATTATCATTTATGGCCAAAGATACCACTCCACACGATTTTTTCAGCGGAACTGTGAATACCTCACCCTCATCATCACTCTCTAACGATTTATACTTTATACTGACAGAATCATCCACTCTCTGCGCATAGAATATGTTTCCTTTATAGGTGTTTATACAATACACGTGATCTGCTATACGTTGTTTTTCTCCATTTTCATCATATACAGACACATTATGAACTCCTTGTTTACCATACCCATCTATTGAAACATGCGCAGGTTCTTCCGTTCCCGTTCCATAAATGATATCTTCATAAAAATACCCAATGTTACTCTCTACATCAAAATCATAATGTACACCAATCAACCGTCGCATATTTCCGAATTGCATCGGTTTACTCCAATCCCATGTATCCAGATCCACATAATAGATTTCTCTTAGACTTGCTATCAACAGATAATGATCCCGGATTCCAAACGTCCGATAACAGTCATATCCATTATCATCTTCATATATGACCTGTGCATCCGTTCCATCCTTGTTTATACGATATATCCGATTCTCTATCTGGATATAAAAATATCCGGCATAATAATATAATTTCGAATTGACCGCATAATAAATCGCATCGCCGTAATCAAATGTATAGAACTCCTCATACGTTCCATCCGGAGATAAACGATAAATCACGTTATTTCCGCACTTTTCTAAATCATCCACGTGATCATGCATTCCCAGTTCTACGCGGCTTTTGTATAGATATATATATCCATCTACCTCAAGCGCCTCATTGGCATAATTACCACTTTGCCAGTCAATCTCTTCATTAACTCCGGCAAATGGATTTTCAAATATCCGATTCTCCATCTGGGGTTCTGAATGCTTCTTCACATAAATCATCACACAGACCAACACGAAGCAAACTACGATCAGTGTCAAAATTATGTTCTTTTTTCCCTTTTTTCCTAAAGACATTTTGTTCTCCCTTCAAGTTTACTCACCCACATGAATCCACATTGCAGGTCGAACGCCTACGTATGAATTTGCAAAAGCTTCGCCATCCATCCCTTTATCTCGATACCTCTCTCCACCTCGTATCACTAAAATTGTATTATCCGCGCCTCCTGTCGATCGCAACATCCATGCTATGCCTTCTGATACATCAAAAACCGGATACATAATTCTATAACCGCATCCTTCAAGATTTCGGTGTGTTTCTCTCTCTTCATACATTTGCTGCACCACCTTCGAAGGTTTTCGCTGAAGTACCGATGTTTCCGTTAAGTTCTTTCCATAGTACTGTTCCGCTTCCTTCCAGTTCAGCATAAATATCTTATCCCTCGTGTCAGGCTTGCCTTCGCGCACCTGTACATAATCACTCACATGAGCATGGGCAAAGAATCCCACCGTAGACGGATTCTCCAGCGTAGTCTCCCGTATACTTGCCTGCTCCGCCTCGTCAAATGCCTCTGCATAGAACTCCTCATCCAGCCACGACCGTATCTGTGAATCCTCCCATATTACACATTTAAGACTATCCGAGAATCGTTGATAGGCAATCACATCATGGGATATGAGCAGCATAGCATCCCCATCCTTATCCAGCACATCCCAGCAGATCGGATCTTCTGTCTCCGGATCACCATCCTGTTCGTAGGTTCCCATCTGCACGATGTCACCGATTTCTGCATCCTTCAGTGCTACCGTCTCCAATGCTTCTGTTGTGGCAGATACCTCTGTCGTCTCTACCTGTTTTTTCCCACAGCCAGACAACAGAACTACACCAATACCGATTATGATCATATATATTTTTATTTTGATCATTTGAATATCGCTCCCCCGTTTTCACTGCTTTGCTTCTTAAATTCCATCCACCAGTCTATTATTACATCACTATATTCCTCAAAATATTTGCAGGCATCTAATATCTGTTCATCCGATAAATCGACCAAGTTCATATCTGATTTTTTGGCAACCCTTCCGTCCTCAATGACAATGCATCCAATTCCTAATTCATATATAATAGCTGACATATCTTGATAGGACATATTGAACGAATCCGCTTGAAATATTGCTTCTTCATAAGCAGAACAGAACAAATCCAATTTATCTTGTCGTTTTCCCGTTTTGCAAAAATTATCATACTCACTTAACAGTTCATCTATCGAGTCATACTCTATCTGATATTGAGGATAAAACACACGAACAAACGCAATTTTCTCATAAAGTGTTCCAATGTTGATACCTTTTTTGTCAGAGTATGTTACACCTCTTTCATCAGATGTACACGCCCCCATTATCGCCAAACACTCCCGATATTCACTGTTTGCACTTCTTATATAACTCTCTCGTTCTTCTTTTTTTGTTTTATATATTTTGGTTAGTGTGAATACAATAAAAGCAAGAAAAAGAACAAATACAATCAATTTAACTACCCTTTTTTTCATAATCCTTTACCTCAATAAATTAAATTATAACTATTAATTGCATCTCCACCTCAGCCGAATACTATCTCACCTTTACCGATACACGATCGTCTGCTGTATCTCCCCAGTCTGCCGGTTCCAGATTACACGCGTATCCACACCATCTTCATAATTGCCCGGTCCCTGATCGTAGATGATATAATCATCACTTACGACGAGCGATTTTATCCTCTTATTCTCATCCGGGTTAATCGTAAAAAGCTCGCCTTCCGACTCACCATCGAACGATCTGTATTTTATGCAGACGACATCATCCACGCTCTGTGCATAAAAGGCATCTCCTTTATAAACATTCAGGCAATACACGTCAGATGCAATCTTCTCCAATTCCTTTTCCTCTTCATTCCAAACCTTTAATTGATGATCCAATAAAACTACCGCGTTGTCTGATAGTTCATATCTGCTTCCATATATAACACCCTCATATAAATCGAAAAGTTGTTCCGTATCTACATTGAGCAGGTGCCGCATACGTCCAACCTCTATCGGCTGACTCCAATCCCATTTATCCAGATTCAAACAGTAGTATTGGCGTGCTTTTTGAAGCACCAGGTGATGATCCCGGATTCCAAATGCCAGCGAACCTTCACCCATGTATCATATACTTCATCTTTTTGTTTTTCCATCAAATAATTCCTTTTCAATCTCTCGTCAGCCGAATCCGATCACAGGTTTTACCCTCCATTCCGGTATAGGTACCGCGGAATGAAAAGATAATTGTACAGGTTCCAATATTCGTCTTATACTCGTAATAAAGATCCTTCATAGAACTAATCTCTTTTTCTTCATCCGGTTTTCCCATCGCTGCAAGTATCTCTTCATACGTGCTTGCCTGACTGAGTCCATTGCACAACATAAATTGTTCGTCAGACCATATCGTCTGAATCGGACAATTCACCGCGGCTGTCTCCTTCGTACCTGTATTGATTACCGATACATCAAACTCCCCCTTAAAATCACGTGCCTCCATCTTGCAGATTGCTGTCTCATATGCCTTATATCCATCTATCATCAGAGAGGCTGGTTTTCCCAGCATGATCTTCGCATCACTTTCATTCATGCTATACCCTGCGTCATACAGATCTGTCGTTGTGCACGGAAATGTCATAACCTTTCCGGCAATCGCAAATTCCATACTGGATACATCCTTCGTCGTAAATGGAATGTCCGCATAAGCAACTGGTTCTTTCTCTTTTCGAAGGCTTACCTTCTCCGATGCCTCCGGATCTGTCAGAAACCAAACGACAAAGCCAATTACCCCAAGTATGATCACAACCATGATCACTTCTTTGATCGTACTTTTTACCCGTCTTTTCTTTTTTGCCTGCAAGTCCTGCATAAACTGCTCATAGACTTCGTCTCTTTCGGTATTCTCTTCCATTGTTATTTCCTCCCATGTTAAGACAGAAACTACGTCCCTGCTTAATACTCGATTGTCTGCTGTATCTCCCCCGTCTGCCGATTCCAGATCACTCGCTTATCGACAGCTTCCTTCTCCTTTTTTTGTCCCAGATCATAGATAATATAATCATCACTGACAACGAGCGATTTTATCACCGTATCTGCCCCCGCATCGATCGTAATCAGTTCGCCTTCCTGCTTGTCATCCAGCGAATAATATTTTATGCAGATAGAATCATCCACCTTCTGTGCGTAGAACATGACTCTTTTGTAAACATTCAGGCAATACACACTTCCTGCAATACTTACTTTTTCCTCCTCATCTTCATCATAGACACGTAAATCATGTAGATATGCAAAATCACTACCATATAACATATTGCTTTCAAAATAGACACCGATCGGTTCTTCCTTCTCCGTTCCGTAGATAACATTCTCAAAAAAGCAGATCAACTGATTTCTTCTGACCGCTTCATAAGAACATCGCACATTCACCAGATGCCGCATACGTCCAACCTCTATCGGCTGGCTCCAGTCCCATGTATCCATATCAAGATAATAGTATTCTGTCTGTTTTTGAAGCACCAGATAATGATCCCGGATTCCAAATATTACGTAACTGCCATATCCACCCACATTCTCATAGATCACCTGTGCCTCAGTGCCTTCTTTATTGATGCGATAAATCCGGTTTTCAATCTGGATATAGAAATATCCCTCATAATAGTACAGTTTGGAACCGATACTATAATAGATTGCATCTCCTTCATCAAATGTATAAAATTCCTCATATGTACCATCCGGAGACAACCGGTAAATCACATTGTTTCCGCATTTCTCCAGCTCATCTACCTTGTCATAGTTTCCAAGCTTCACCCGGCTCTTATAGAAATACACATAACCGTCTACAACCAGCGCGTCATTTGCATAATTACCGCTTTGCACATCAATCCCTGGATCAACCTCCGAAAATGGATTCTCGAAAAACCGGTTCTTCGCCTTTGGTTCGGATTGTTTTTTTTCATATATCCCACTTCCAACTACAATTACACAGACGAAGAGTATCACCGCAAATATAACGATCTTTTCTTTCCGACTTAGAGACATTTCGTCCTCCCTTCGACACTAATCACCCACGTTTACCCACATTGCAGGCCTCACGCCGTTATAAGAATCCGGATAGTCCTGATCCCATTTTCCCTCGTATCCAATCACCAAAATGTTGTAATCCTTCATACCCGTTGACCGCAACATCCACGGTAACCGCTCCGTACCATCAGCCAGATGCCGGGAATATGGATACATCGCCGGAAGCTCCTCGATTACAATATCTGTAAATATCGCCTCCCGCTTCTGCAATACTGCTCTCGATGGTCTTCGCCCAAGGATAGATGCATCCGTTAAGCGATTCCCATAATATTGCTCCGCTTCCTTCCAGCTCAGCAGGAATATCTTATCCTTTGTATCCGGTCTGCTCTCCCGTACCTGTACATCCCCGGATGGATCCACATGCGCAGCAAACCCCACTGTGGATGGATTCTCCAACGTTGTCTCCCGGATACTTGCCTGTTCCGTCTCGTCAAACGCCTCTGCATAGAACTTCTCATTCAACCACGACCGTATCTGCGAATCCTCCCATATTACGCATTTTGCACTATCCGAAAATCTCTGATATGCAATCACATCATGGGATATGAGAAGCACTGCATCCCCATCCTTATCCAGCACATCCCAGCAGATCGGGTCCTCTGTTTCCGAATCTCCGTCCTGTTCGTAGGTTCCCAGCTGCACGATGTCGCCAATTTCCGCATCTTTCAGTGTCACTGTTTCCAATGCTTCTGTTGTGGCAGATGCTTCTGTCGTGGCAGGTTCCTCTGTAGTATCCGTTTCTGCATCCTCATTCGTGTTTTTTGTACAGCCACAAAATACTAGCAGACAAAGACATAACAATAAAAAATATATATTTCTCGAACTAACCCTTCTCATTTTTCTCCATTTCTTTCAGCTTTCCTTTTCCCATCATGTAATCTATTATTACATCACTGTTATTTTCAAACGTCCCGCAAAGCTCCATCAACTCTTCATCACTAAAATCAGATAAATAGATTCCTTCCCCAGCCTCTTTATCTTCTATCATTTCTCCATTCTCAATTTTTAATTTACCCTTTCCAAGCCATGCCATCATACTAACGATATCATCAAACTGTATTTCTTTCTCAGATATCTGTGCAGCTGCCAGCTCGCAGTCCTTATGAAATTCATCAAGTATTTTAGAATTCCGCCCCGTATTACAAAACGAATCGTATTCTTCCAGCAACGAATCGACGCCCGTGTAATCAATCACATATTCCGGCACAAATAACCGAATCTCCAGAATTCTCGCATAAATTAAATACCGATCCACAGGCATGCTCCTCCAATCTATGCCATCCAGATCGAAATCGAAAGAAAATAAATCCAGAGTTCCTTCAATTGACAGATCGTGTTGATAATTCCAGTTTGCATCCAGCATTTCCGATATTTGCTCACGATACATCTGCCGCCTTTTATCTACAGTTTTTGTGATTATCACACCTATCACAAAAACTGCTGCTACAATGGTAAACACTTTTATACATATTCTTTTCTTTCCCATAAAATCTCCTCGTCTGTTGGAACACCCCGCCATTTAATCACGCATCCAGTCTAATAGAATTTCACTATTCTCCTCAAATTTTTTGCACAATTCCAGCCATTCTTCATCACCAATATCCACGTCGTAAATTTCATCTCCCAGATCTTTAATTTCAACAACATTTCCGTTCTCAATTTTCAGGGCACCTATTCCCATCCGCCCCACATAAAAAGGTATATCGCTGGGATTAATTCCCGGCGCACCACTTGATGCATACTCACAAGCCATGTTAAATTCATCCAGCATTTCCGATTTCTGCCCCGTCTCACAAAACGCTTCGTATTCCTGCAGCAGTTGATCCACGTCCGAATACTCCATTTCTTTATATTTGGTTGTAAATAACCGAATCTCCAGAATTTGCGTATAGATTGACTTTTTATCTATATACATCCCCTCCGGATATTCTATTCCATCCCAACTGTATTTAGCTTCTCCTGTAATCGACAGTGCTTTTCGATACCACCCATTTAGATTGACCATCTCTGCTACCCGATTCAAGTACTCTTCTTCCACTTGTTCTCGTATCCTTCTATCGACCGCTACTGCGGTCACACCGCCGATTAGGGCAACGATTACGATCGCTACCAGCCATCTTATAGCTTTTCGTCTTTTACCCATGAATACCCTCCAATTTTCCTGAAATATAGTTTTTGCACAGAAAAGTTTTTTCCACCAGTCAATAATTACATCATTATATAGACGTTATAATACAGTTCTCTACTATTACGTCGATTTTTGCACAATGAAATGCAATTTTTGCATTTCTCTGTATTCTCTCAGATTTTATTTATGCTAAAATAAAAGTATCTTAACACACAAAAGGAGACTTCAAGCTATGTATCATATTGTTATCTGTGATGATGATACTTTATTTATAGATCATATGAAATGTTTATTGCTTCGCGCAGGACTTCCCTCTGAAGCCTGCAAATTCTACAGTTATCTTTCAGCAAGTGAATTCGAAGTAGATTTCCAGAATTTCTATACTGTTGACCTGCTGATCTTAGATATCCAGCTCCCAGATGTAAATGGAACAATATTTGCCAAATCTTTTCGTGAGAAATTCCCAAGCTCCACACTGGTTTTCTGTTCCGGTAAGCAGTCGCCAACACCAGAGTCTTTTGAGTCTGAACCATACCGCTATCTGCTTAAAGCATGGTCTGATGAACATATGGTAGAGAAGCTCACACATGTTATAGCGCATATTCAGACCGAGAAAGCAGAGCCTTTTATTCATGCCGGATGGTACAGCACACAACTGAAGCTTCCCGCCTCCGAGATTATGTATATCGCACGCGGACGCGGCTGTTCGAAGATTTATGTATCTAAGAAAAGCCCCTATTATACTTACAATGACAAGATCTTATGCAAAAGTTCTCTGAGTAATCTGCATACATTACTGCATGATTTTTATTTTGCGTATGCGCATAACAGTTACTTAGTGAATCTCCAGCATGTAACATACCTGAATAAAACCGAACTGACACTTTCGGATAATAGCATGCTGACGATCTCTCGCTCCAGACAGAAAGAGTTTCAGTCAATGTTTTTCCGTTATATGAAATCACAGGATTAGGAGGCATTATGGATTATATTATCTTGTTGTTTAGTTGCATTGCAGAATACCTTATATTTTCGGACTTTTTTGACGCTTTTTTTGTAATTCGTCCGGATTTTCACCCCCTCCGAAACCGCCTGTTGATTGCGATTCCTTTTATCGGCATTTATTTTGGTATCAACACATTGCAGATTTCGTATCTGAATATGATTGCCTTTGTCTGTCTGTTACTTCTTTACTCTTTTCTTTATGAAGCAAGCTTGAAAGAACGACTGCTGTATATCGTATTTTTGTGTGCGATTTTCTTCGGCTGTGAATTTTTATTTGTAGTCTTATTGAATCTGCCTGCATATCTTTTTCATTCCAGCAGTGTTGCAAATCTATCCACAATTCCTTGGCAGATATTTACTTTGAAGCTCCTGACCTATCTGATCTGCTGCCTGTATAAGCAGACCTCTGTCCGATCCTCCGCCCGCATGGATCGAAAGATTTTCGCATGCTATTTGTGTATTCCAATTGCATGCATTGCAATGATGCTGCTCACATATTATTCCGGTCTGGACTTCGCATCGTCTCCACGCATGCGGATATTGCTCTGCGTATTTTTTGCGATCATGCAGTTTGGCAATATTCTGATCTTCCGCGCATTCCAGAGATACACGGAACAGCTCAATCACAACCTGCAGAACAGCCTGATTATCTCCGATCAGTCGCTTCGACTGAACTACTATCAGAAGCTGCTCACGATGGATGAACATTTGCAAGAACTGGTGCACGATACGACACATTACATGAAAGCCATCCGCATACTGCTTGATGACGGACATTCTGATAAAGCACTTGCACTCATTTCCGAATTGGATACAAAGTTAGATACAACCATCCTTACGCACTATTCCAAAAATGATATTCTGAATGCAATTCTAACTGAGAAATCTGAACTTGCCCAATCGCAGAATATCCAGATATCGATCGATGTACTCCCGGATATTACGTTTGCCGAATTACCATCTGCGGACATAATATCCATTCTGTCAAATCTGCTTGATAACGCCATTGAAGCATGCCTGGCGCGCGACAATTCTCGTGTTGTACAACTGACGATTACAAAGAAAAACGACAATAACTTCTATGTAATTATCGTGAGAAATACCTTTGACAAAGCACCGGTTTTACGCGATGGACAATTCGTCTCCACCAAGACGGACACGAAGCTGCACGGCATCGGCACCAAAAGTATCCGGCATGCCGTGGAAAACAATCATGGTTTTGTCAACTACTCGATTGAAGGAGGATTCTTCGTGGCAACTGTGGTATTACCAATAGCATTATAAATGTAATTTTTTTCATTCTACCATTTGCATAACAACTTTCGATTCATTTTTCCGCGAATCGAAGATTTTTTCCGTTAACCGTAAGTTTTGCATAATTCTTTGTTTATTACAATCGGTCTGTCCGTTTTTGCATGATCAGATGCAGCTTTTGCATCGCCATAACAAAAAAAGAGGTGCTCTGCACCTCTCTCATGTTTTTCTGTTTACTTATACTTCCTTCTGCAGATTGCGGATCACGATCTGCTCCTGATTATAAATATGTTCCTTCATGATTTTCTGTGCGGTCTCTACATCGCCCGCCAAGATCGCCTCCGTAATCTGGTCATGCTCCCGGATCAGATTCTCGTGATACGAGAAATCCTTCACATATTCAAAGCGATACCGATACACCTGCTCCCGCAGATTCATCGCGATCGTGATCAGCTTCTGGTTCTTCGACGCACGGTAGATCGTATTGTGGAATCGCTCATCGCCTTCTACGATTGCCTTCACATCCTTTGATTTCACAGCTTCCCGGAACGCCACGCACGCCTGTCGGATCTCGACCTTCTCCTCTTCATCGATCCGCTCACACGCAAGCTTGACCGATAGCGAATCGATCGTCATACGCACCTCCAAAGCATCCTTCAGATCCTTCACTGTGATCTTCGCAACCTCCGCACCTTTTCGTGGCACCATGACTACCAGACCTTCCAGCTCCAGCATCCGGATCGCCTCACGCACCGGTGTCCGGCTGACGCCCAGCTTATTCGCGAGCGTAACCTCCATCAATCGTTCGCCCGGCTGTAACTCACCCTGTATGATCGCCTTGCGCAATGTATGAAATACAACCTCCCGAAGTGGAAGATACTCATCGATATTCATATCTAATTTCATATCCGCTACCTCCTTGCCATCCTGACAAAACTTATCCATTCAGATTTCCATTACCTTCTTCGTTCCCCATATACATCGCAAATAATCTCATCGTGTATACAATATACATTACTATGCATAGCCAAATATTTCAAGCAGATTTTTCATTTCTATCAGAGTATTTTTCTCAAGAAGCGGCTATCTCTGCTGTAATTCACAGATTCTTCTAACACGGCTGTGTTACATACACCTCGGAAAGTCCATACTGCTGCCGGATCTTCTCTGCCGCCTGCTCTGCAGTCGCTTTCTCTGTATATAAACCAAACACCGTCGGTCCACTGCCGCTCATGATTGCATTCTCCGCGCCAGCCTCCTTCATCGTCTGCTTGATCTCTTCAATCTGCGGATACAGCTTCGTTGTCACTGTCTCCAGCACATTTTCCATGCGGTCGGCCACACCTGCCAGATTCCCCAGCTTCAAAGCATCTACCATGCCTGCGACATCCGGGTGATGTTCCAGCTCGTTCGCATGCAGGTTCTCATATACCATCTTTGTGCTGACCGATACCTTCGGTTTCGCCACAACAACGTAACAGTCCGGAAGCGGCGCAACCTCTGTCAGCACTTCGCCGATGCCCTCGGAAAGCGCGGTCTTCGCCAGGATACAATACGGCACATCCGCGCCAAGTGTAACGCCAAGCTTCATCAGCTCTGCAGTTGTCACATCCAGTCCATACAGCTCCCGCATCGCATGAAACGCAGCGGCGCAGTCCGTACTGCCGCCCGCCATACCGGCTTCCACCGGTATCCGCTTTGTAATATCCACATGAATCTTGCCGGTCAGATGATACGTCTTGCCCATCAGCGCAACCGCCTTATAGACGAGATTTTTCTCATCACATGGAACAAACTCTTTGTCACACGACAGCGTGATTGCAAGCGTATCCGCCTCCTTCATCGTAAATGTCAATGTATCATACAAGCTAAGGTTCTGCATGATCATGCAGACATCGTGATACCCATCTTCGCGTCTGCGCAGAACATCCAGCGCCAGATTCACCTTTGCATATGCATTTCTCGTTAATATCTTCATCCTCGACAGCCTCTCTTTCCTGCTTCTCCTACCGTTTCCGTAAGTTATATCTATTATACTTATTTGACTGCTACCGGCGTTCAAATCACAATTATTCATTTCCGTAAGCTGTGTTTATTATACCAATACAGACTGCGCTTCTCAATCTATTTATTACACTTATCATCGGATATAACAATATATGATTATCGGACATATGCTGACATTTCCCCACCAGCGAGTTCCCTGTACGAACAAAATCCATGCCGCGTAAGCAGCATGGATTTCTATGGTTTCAGATTCTATTTTGCATGGCTCTCTATGCACTAGGATTTCACGATCAGCAGCCGGTCTCCGGCAGAGATCTGCTCCGATTCCAGTTCATTTAACTGCTTGATCGAGTCGATCGACGCATAGTATTTCTTCGCGATCGTCCAGATCGTATCGCCCGGCTGCACCACATATCCGACGATTCCCGGCTGTACCGCCTTCTTTGCCTCGTCGATCGGCTGGACGGTAAGCTCGGTTATCACCTGGCTTTCTCCCTTCGCAAAGACCGTGATATTCAGGTTTACCTGCGCCTTGATCTCCATCTCTTCACTATTAAGCAGCGATGCATTTAACTGGTCTAAGCACGGATGGATCCGGATGGAATCCTCTGCGGAGAGCGGCACGGTGTCCGCCGTATATGTAAATGGAATCTCCACATCCACACAGCTCATCGGATCATCTCCGGTTGCGATATACAGGACATTGCATTTCACAACACCGGAAATATTCGTTCCGGTCTCATCCACCGTCACATCGTCGATATCAACATCCCCATACACATGACAGATCTGCAGAAGCTTCGTCTTGTCGCCACCGACCTGCTTCCTTGCGCTGACTTTTGCTTTCGCGGCATTCTTGAGCAGCAGCGTCTCGTAATCGAGCACCTCATACTTCGGCACAAGATCCGCACTTGGCGAGTACACATCGGTCAGCATGCGGCAGGAACAATCCTCATACAGCTTGATACACAGGTCAACATTATAGTCACAGCCAAATACCCGATCTTCCCCATCCGCATCCTGACGCACGGTGATGTCACCTTTTCCAAGCATATAGTCGACATCGATCACCATGCCTTCTTTCGCACCGGCACAAGGAATCTCGCGGTACAGCGACCGTACCGAGAAGATCGACTGCACCGGCAGACGCTCCTCGCCGCCCTTATACAGGATAAATATCTCGATCTCCCCGCGGATGATAAGCGTCTCATCCCCCGCCTTCGACTCCATATTCCGAAGCGCCACACACTGCCACAAAACCTCCTGAATATTCGGTTTGTTCTGCGGAATCTCCAGTTCTTCCCGGATCTTTAATACATCTCTTTTCGACTGCACGACCTGGCTGAAATTCAGCTCCCCGTACTGGCAGTCGACACCCTCGCCCTGCGCGATCCCGGTCGCCGCCTCCATATACATATCTTCATAGACATTCACCTGATTCCCGATCAGCCCCCGCACCTCAAGCTTGCGCGGATTGATCATCGTCACGGTCAGATCCTCCAGCTGACTGTGACAGTCTACCTGGCTTGCAGAGGTCACTCCGTCACACGTTACAACGTCCTCGAACGGAATCTCACTCTGGAATTCGCACAATCGCGGAATCTCTCCACCGGTCCGATACAGCACACGCACGCACACAAATCCTTCGATGCGCACCTTCCCATCCTCCGGCACCATAGACTCCAGAATAATATGTCCTTCTTTTGCAACCAGCTTCTCCATATCTCCCTTGCCATCCGGGATTGTGAAATCATCATCCACGGTGATCTGTGAATATTTTGACTGTGTCAACACGCTTGTATGTATTTCTTTCTTTGAAAATTCCATAGCCCCTCCACACCAATATACATTCATAGCCTCTGTTTATATGTATTCCACCGCATCTGTTTTTATGAAAATTATTTGCATTTTCTATGACAATTCATATCCGCGGCATGAACTTGATTTATTATCCCATATTATCTGGCGACTCCATTGTGTATGTCCGCAATGTGACGGTTATTACGACACATTCAACACCGGCAGATCCATCCGCGGCAACCGGATGACAATATAAGGATACATGGATGGTTCTGCGTCGATCCGGGATGCCTTGTCAGACTGCCCGTCTCCAGCGGTATGGACACCAGATGTCCCGCCATCGATCCGGGATGCCTCGTCGGACTGCCCATCCGCCTGATCCTGTTCCATCGATTCTATCGTCTTCAGATTCGTCTTTACATAGATTGCCCGGTCTGTCTTGTACAGCTCTTCCACCACCACGCACAGATTCGTCCGGTCATGCTCACCATATCCCACAACGATATACAGATGCTCCTTCGTCGTGTAACTTAGTTGAAAAGCATGAAGCTTCTTCTCCTCTATAAGCCCGCGCAGATCGTCCGGCAGCTCCGTCTGCGCACACACGGTAAAATCAAGCTCCTGCCGTTCCCGCGCTGTCTCCTTCCGGCATCCGGACGACACACACGCAAGCGCAACCAAAACCAATATCATAATCTGCCTCCTGCTTTTCCACTTATTCAATGTTTTCTCACTACAATCCTCCATAATCCCCCATTTCTTCATCCGCTTTCTATCACATAGTCTTGCAGATGATAAAACGTTTCATCTACGCAGGTTGCGTAAATGAAACTATTTTGCTAAAATATATGTGGTTTTTTCTGCCCTATGCGTAAAACCACAAATATGAATATAAGAGGCGTAATCATGTCAAAGAAAATTAACCGTAACGATCCCTGCTGGTGTGGCAGCGGCAGAAAATACAAAGTCTGCCATGAAGCTTTTGATGATAAGATTGCTAAGATCGCACATCAGGGACACATCGTTCCAACCCATAATCTGATAAAAAATGCAGAGCAGATCGAGAAGATCAAGGAGAGTGCGAAGATCAACATTGCCGTACTCGACGAAATCCAGAAGACGATCCACGAAGGTATGCCTACCTCCGAAATCGATAAGCTTGTCTATGATATGACAACCGATATGGGTGGTATTCCGGCACCTTTAAACTACGAGGGATTCCCATACAGTGTATGTACTTCCGTCAACGATCAGGTATGCCACGGATTCCCATCTCCGGATGTTATCTTGAAATCCGGTGATATCATCAACGTGGACTGCTCTACGATCCTGAACGGCTATTTCTCGGATTCATCCCGTATGTTCTGTATCGGAGATGTCAGCCCGGAGAAGAAGAAGCTCGTGGATGTAACGAAAGAAGCGATGATGAAAGGTCTCGAGCAGGTAAAGCCGTGGGGCTTCCTCGGTGACATGGGCCAGGCCGTACACGACCACGTCTACGCAAACGGATATTCCGTTGTCCGTGAGATCGGCGGTCACGGTGTCGGCATCGAGTTCCACGAAGAGCCTTGGGTCAGCTACAACTCCAAAGCTGGTACCGAGATGCTTATGGTTCCGGGCTTCATGTTCACGATCGAGCCGATGGTCAACATGGGCAAGCCGGACATCTTCGTCGACGAAGAAAACGACTGGGAGGTTTATACAGAAGACGGCCTTCCATCTGCACAGTGGGAGATTCAGGTGCTTGTTACCGAGAACGGATACGAGATTATTTCCTACTAAAAATACGCGTAGTCGGGCTACATAATATTATAAAGATGAGCCATGATTATAATTCTACACAGACACGCTCCCGCTCACTTCATCACGCAGCGGTACTAAATTCGTGCTACGCACTCATTAAGTGCCGGCGTGCTTCAATGGTCTGTTTAAGAATTATAATCATGGCTCATCTTGTTTACAAATTTACACGACTACGCTTACTCTTTGGTTAAAATGATTTGTCGATAAAAGGTAATCCCCGGTGAATATACGTGATATCTTCCGCTTCATCATAAGAAAATGCAATGTTCACATTCACCTTCTGATCGTTCTGATAGACATATTCCGGAACATTATCGCTGTATCCGTAGATACACAGCGTGTCCTGCAGCTCGATCACATCGCGTTTCTTTGCATGCATCGTCTCTAAGAATTCCGTCGTAACCGCCTGCATCTCATCCTCCGTCATGCGCCCTTTCTGCTGGCTGCACAGATACAGGTTGCTGCTCGCATCCATGCCGAGATCTGAATAGATTTTCTCTAAGAGCGATTTGCATTGATAGATTTCTTCCTGCGAGCGGTTCTTCAACACAATCTCTGTCATCAGATAGTTCTCGCACACAGACGAGCCATCTGCCATCGTCTGCTCCATGGAGATCAGGCGTATCGTTGTATCGCCATTTTCTCCCTTCTTGATGTATAAGGCGGACGTATTTTCCGCCTCTGCATGCTGGCTTATCTCATACCCGGAATTGATCCCCAGCTTCTCTCCAAGCCGGATCAGCAGCCGTTCCTTTGCGGGTTCGGTCAGGTTCGCATCCGCATAATGTGCATAGAGCTTTACCTCCGCACTTGTCACATTTTCCACGCCATCACTCATGACCTGCGCAACGAGCTCACCCTCCCGGTCGATATGCTTCGTTATGAAGATCTGCAGGGCAACTGCGGCCCAGATAAGTATCAGAATATATAGTTTCTTCTTCGTCGTCATAGTCATTCCCCTTCTGCTATTCTGTATTTATATACAGGATTCCTGCCACTGGCTTTTTTCAGTGGTATCTTTATTGTTTCCAATTTCTCCCAAGGGTATACATATTTTTCATGCGGCATGCGGCATGCATATTTTCTCATACTACCTGTGGAAAACTCATTTTCTAAACTTGACATATCACGTATAATGTCTATAATAAATGGCAGAGTGTTTGTCATATATGGCTGCGCGAAGGGGCACACCACCACGGGTGTGGTTTTTCGCGTGGCTTTTTTGATATTACTGATATCTGCATTATTGTTTTATCTAACTAATGCAGGTACAACCAATACTACATTTTATAAATCGGAGGTCTTTATTATGGAGAATAACAGCGATGTTTTTATGCTTGGCGGACATGAGTTTCATTCCCGCTTTATCTTGGGTTCCGGAAAATACAATTCCCACCTGATCCGCGCGGCAGTCGAATATGCCGACGCTGAAATCGTCACACTTGCCCTGCGCCGTGCCAATACCAGACCGGAAGAGAACATTCTGGATTTTATCCCCAAGAACGTGACACTGCTGCCGAACACATCCGGCGCAAGAAATGCAGAGGAAGCAATCCGTATCGCACGTCTGGCACGGAAAATGGCCGGCACCGATTTCGTCAAGGTCGAAATCATGCGTGATTCCAAATATCTGCTTCCTGACAATCAGGAAACGATCAAAGCAACCGAAGTGCTCGCGAGCGAAGGCTTCGTCGTTATGCCTTACATGTACCCGGACTTAAATGTTGCCCGTGATCTGGAAAATGCAGGCGCCGCCTGTATCATGCCACTCGCATCGCCGATCGGTTCCAACAAGGGACTTGCAACGAAGGATTTCATCCAGATTCTCATTGATGAGATTGACCTTCCGATCATCGTCGATGCCGGCATCGGCCGCCCTTCACAGGCTTGTGAAGCAATGGAAATGGGGGCCGCTGCCATCATGGCGAACACCGCAATTGCAACCGCCGGTGATATCCCGATGATGGCGAGCGCATTTAAGGATGCGATCATCGCCGGTCGTAAAGCTTATCTGGCCGGACCTGGGCGCGTACTCGACAAGGGCGGCGCAGCTTCCGATCCTCTGACCGGATTTTTGCGATAGGAGGAAAATAACGAATGGAACAAGAATATACGATAGACAATTCCTACCTCTCCCCGGAAGCGCAGAAGCGCAAGAAGGACTTGGAGGAAAACCCGGCATCCCGTACCAACCATATGGAGTATATGGAAGGCATGGAAGTACTGGATTCTGATATCAAAGACAAGGTGCGCGCAGCCATGCAGTCCTATGACTACAACGCCTACACTGACGCAGATGTGCGCACAGCCCTTGCAAATGCGAAGCAGGGACACTGTGACATCGAAGATTTCAAAGCACTTTTATCTCCTGCCGCACTTCCGCATTTGGAGGAAATGGCTGCTCTGGCACAGAAAGAGCGGCTGGCACATTTCGGCGACTGCGTGTACATTTTCACACCGTTATACATTGCGAACTATTGCGAGAATTACTGTGTATACTGCGGTTTCAACTGCTATAATCACATTCACAGAAAGAAGCTTACCGAAGCAGAAATGGAAGCAGAAATGAAGGTCATCGCAGATTCCGGCATTGAGGAAATCCTGATGCTGACCGGCGAGAGCCGCGCCGTAAGTGACGTGAAATACATCGGCGAAGCGTGCAAGCTGGCGCGGAAATATTTCCGGAATATCGGTCTGGAGATCTACCCGGTCAATACTGACGAATACCACTATCTACATGAGTGCGGTGCCGACTACATCACTGTCTTCCAGGAGACTTACAACCCAGACAAGTATGAAACGCTTCATCTGATGGGACACAAGCGTGTGTGGCCATACCGTTTTGACGCACAGGAGCGCGCGCTTCGCGGCGGCATGCGTGGTGTCGGATTCTCCGCTTTGCTGGGGCTCGATGATTACCACACAGATGCTCTTGCAACAGCTCTGCACGTATATTATTTACAGCGCAAATACCCACATGCGGAAATGTCTATTTCCTGTCCGCGTCTGCGCCCGATCATCAACAACGACAAGATCAATCCAAAGGATGTCCACGAAAATGTCCTCTGCCAGATCTTATGTGCTTACCGGTTGTTCCTTCCATTTGCAGCAATCACCGTTTCTTCCCGTGAGGAAGCGCGTTTCCGCGACGGTATCATCCGCATCGCCGCAACGAAGATTTCCGCAGGTGTATCGACCGGCATCGGTGACCACAAGGAGAAATACGAAGCACACGAAGTAACAAAGATAGATTCTGTCCAGAAAAGTACGAATAATAGCGCACAGACAGACGATGGTCTGGCATGCGCAAATAACGGTTCACAGGCTGATGCTGCTCACGCATGCGTAAATGACGGTTCACAGGTTGATGCTGCTCACGCATGCGTAAATGACGGTTCACAGGTTGATGTTGCAGATGCCGGTGATGAGCAGTTCGAGATTGCTGACAACCGTAGCTTCGAGGAAATCTACGATGCCATCCGCATGCAGGGCATGCAGCCAGTATTGAACGACTACTTGTATACAGAGGAATATCAGAATTAGGTTTTTGGGATTTCAATTTAGGAATTTTGATTTAGGCATGTAGAATCATGGCTTAGTTAGTTATTGGTTGGGGATTTTTTAGCTATTTAGATTTTTTACCCAAGTTTCCTTAGTTTAATTGTCTACTTGTTGAAGAGTTTTCCTACAATACGGATTTTCTCCCCAACTTGCTATAGTCTAATTATCTATTTTATTGGGGGAATTTCGTACTATTTAATTTTTCACCCAATTTGCCATGGCTTAATCGCCTACTTGTTGGGGGAATTTTCCTATAATATGAATTTCTCCCCCAACCTACGCCATAGCGGACATATCATATTTTCGAAAGGATTACAGACTATGATGACACAGACACGAATCGCAGTAACAAACCGGACTATATGCTATGAATTATACAAACAGGCAGGCTTAGCAAGTGCAGAGGACACACCGCTCACTTGCTTATCCCGCCAGATTCGTGTGCTTCTAAACAATAATTCTTACGATAAAATTCTAGTTCGTGAAAAGGATCTAAGCGAAGAAGAATACCATGCATTTATCGCTGATATTTTCTATGCGCAGCATTCCTATCCCTCCGCGACCAACTTGACCTCCGATAATTGTGCATCTGCAAAAAATCCGCTCATCATTAACTCAAGATCAGATAATTCTACCCATGCAAAATCAATATGCCCTGATGGAATCAACATAATGCCTTCTCGCATCATTGTACACAATTTTCCTGCGGTTGCTGAGGAATTCGGTACAGATCTGCACCTGCCATTTTCCATATTTACGAATTTACTTGGTCACTCAGGCAATTCAGCACAAAATAATTTTCAGAATTCCCTATCTAATAGTTCTGTCCTGACTTCTGATACCTCCGTTGTTACTTCAGATAATGACCTGACTCATAGTCCCTCTATTGCAACTTCTGGTATTGACCTGACTCACGAGAATACTGTCGCACCTGCAACATCTTCCGGATATTTCCGTGAAAAATATTCACACATCAAAAGGATCGGAACCTCTATCCACAGCGTCGATGACGCGGTCTTTGCAGAATCACATGGTGCAGACTATATTACCGCCGGACATATCTTTACAACAGATTGTAAAAAAGGGCTTGCGGGAAGAGGTATTGACTGGCTGAAGTCTATCTGCAATGCTGTTTCTATTCCAGTGTACGCCATCGGTGGAATTTCAGATGCAAATGTTTCCATGTTATCCGATTGTAATATATCTGGATATTGCATGATGTCGGCGTCCATGAAACCAATTTAAACTCCGATTCAATTTTTCGTTTAGTGCAAATCTTATATTTTCTCCATTTTCCCCCAGCATATTCCCACTTGAATTTGTGCAAATCTCCTAAACTTGCATTTTTTACTCAAAAAGTTCTTTACAAGCAATCATAATCCATGCTATTGTCTATATGGTTAATTCATTTAATTTCTAAAGTGAATTTATCTACATGTTCTTATTTTTACCCATTATTTTATTACATAATGAACATTATAACGAAACAGGCATAATTGTATCAAACTATGTCATGTCATAACACTTTTTCTGACCCGGATTCTACTTTCCCCGATCCCATATTTTTCTTTCTGACTAGGGACATTTTCTATCAGTTTCCTGTCATGTTCCTAGTCAATTTCAAAAACTATAATTATTTTATTTAACAACGGAGGTTTTTATGGACGTACAAAAAATGCAAAAGGAACTCGAACATTTATTAGCTGAAGTACACTGGATACAGCAAAAGCTAAAGAATCTACCAGAGGAAAACATATCTTGTGAACGCGACAAACAATACATTCGATGGTACTTAATATCTGAAGGGAAACGAAACTATCTGCCACGCTCACAAGAGAAATTAGCCAATAAATTAATGCAGAAAAAATACTATCTCGCCCGTCTAAAAGATGATTTGGATGAAATTACATTTCTAAAAAAATGCTTGAAAATTGCACCACCACACACACGAAGAATTGACAAACTTCTATCTCCGGATTCTTCCTATCACAATCTTCTACTTTCAGCAGTTTTCAATGATGAAGTTTCATGGTCAACAACCGACTATCAAAGATCCAATAACTATCCAGAAAAATTAATTCATAATACTTATGCGGGGATTCTGGTACGTTCCAAATCAGAAGTTCTTATTGCCAATGCCCTATTTTCAAAGCAAATTCCTTTTCGATATGAAGCATGTTTGCAACTTGGATCTCATACTGTCTATCCGGACTTCACGATCCGACATCCTGTCACAAAGAAAATATATTATTGGGAGCACTTAGGAATGATGGGGGAGGAAGACTATCTCGACAATGCCTTAACGAAAATCCGACGCTATTGCCGGAACAATATCTATCCTGACGGCAATTTGATTCTTACATATGAGTCGCGTCAAACGCCACTTGATTCTGAACTTGTCCTACATATCATCGAGCACTATTTCTCTTAGCTTCCGGTTGGGGACTTTCTCCCGTTCCGCCAC
>ULWY01059788.1_pt1 | contig 70081 bp, 59 predicted proteins | sample 1960761 | NCBI WGS metagenome assembly ULWY01 (sample SAMEA4835824, study PRJEB28245) | human gut metagenome | biome: gut microbiome; material: fecal sample | place: Denmark | collected 2008 | reverse complement strand
ACCTGATGCCACAGATGCTGAAGTCATGAATGCCCTGAAAAGAGCACAGTGTCTTGATTTCATAGAAAAGCTGCCAAAAGGTGTATATACCATGGCAGGTGACAGCGGCAATAAACTCTCAGGAGGCGAGAAACAACGTATCTCTCTGGCAAGGGCATTGTTAAAAGATGCTTCGATCATCATTCTGGATGAGGCTACCGCCTTTATTGACCCGGAAAATGAAGAAAAGATGAGTCAGGCTATCCTGCTTTTCCTTATGAACATTTTTACCCCGATCAAGAGCATATACGGCTACAGTGCTTCTTTTGGCTCCGGTAAAAAAACGATGACAGCATTAGTCAGTCCATCCGGCGGTGGCAAGAGTACAGTTGCCAATCTGTTAGCCAGATTCTGGGATATTGAACAGGGTGAAATTCTGGTCAGAGGTAAAAATATCAAAGATGTAAGTCTGGCTGAACTAATGAGCCAGATCAGCATGGTATTCCAGAGAGTCTATCTGTTCCACGACACGATATATAACAATATCGCAATTGGCTGTGAGAATGTAACCAGGGAAAAGGTGATCGAAGCCGCCAAAAAGGCTCGCTGCTATGACTTTATCATGGCACTTCCAAATGGTTTCGATACCGTGATCGATGAGGGCGGTTCTTCCCTCTCCGGCGGTGAGAGACAGCGTATCTCGATTGCCAGATGTATTCTGAAAGATGCACCTATCGTAATTCTGGATGAAGCTACCGCCAGCATCGATGCTGATAATGAACGCTATATTCAGGAGGCGATCAGCGAATTGTGCAAGGGCAAAACTCTACTCGTCATTGCACACAGATTACAGACGATCCTCTATGCCGATCAGATCATGGTGATCAACAATGGTCAGGTTAAAGAACGTGGTACTCATAAAGAATTAATGGAACGGGGACAGATCTATAAGACCTTTGTAATGAAAAAAAGTTCCAATATTATATGGAAATCTGCATAAAAAGCAAAATATCCACTTTTAATTTGACTTTTTTACAATATACATTTCTTCCCTGATGCATTATAATACTTGTTAAGTTAAGGAGGGATTGTATATGTTTACATTGATTTTTATTATTTTTATGTTCATGATATTTGGCAAGCTTCTTGCCTTTGCCATCAAAGCTGCATGGGGGCTTAGCAAAATCATATGGACGATCGTTGTATTGCCGATCGCACTGATCGCATTAGTTGCGTGTGGGTTGATCTATCTGGCAGTGCCAATACTTGCAATTGTCGGACTGGTATCTATCCTTTGCACCAAAAAGGCTTAATAAAATCAAATACTTGCAAAACGTGTAGGAAGAGTGGGACGAAGTGTTCATATTAACAATGCAACACAGGCCCACTCTCGTTACGTGAAAAACGTAGCAGTACATAAGGCGCTAAAATACAGCGCCTAAGTGCTGACGTTTTTCAAGTGCCTGTTTATGCATCTGTTAATTTGAACACTTCTGAACACATTACAGTCCGTTTTGCAGGTAGTGAATGGGAATAGTTATTGAGGATAACTGGCTATTGGGGATGAATAGTTATTTGGGAATGGTTGCATGTTTTCGACATGGGTTGGTAATGTGTATAGAATATGCGCAGTAGTGAGGGTTTGTATGAAAGAAACGACTTTATGTTATATAGAACAGGATGGCTGTTATTTGATGCTGTACCGCAATCGTAAGGAGAATGACTGCAATGAGGGAAAATGGATTGGGGTCGGTGGTAAAATTGAGGCGGGCGAGAGTCCTGATGAATGTGTCATTCGTGAAGTAAAGGAAGAGACCGGACTGGATCTGATAAGCTTTAAAAAGCGTGGCATCATCAACTTCCAGTCTGATGAATGGGAGAATGAGATCATGCATCTGTATACAGCAGATGCAGTCAGCGGAGAACTGACTCTCGATTGTAATGAAGGTGAGTTGCACTATATCCCTCTGTCAGATATCATGTCATTGAATTTATGGGAAGGCGACCGCATTTTCCTGAAGAAATTGATTGATGGAGAGAGTGATATTTATCTCACACTGCAATATAAAGGTGATGTGTTAGCAAATGTAATACATGAAGTATGATTGTTTCTATTGCATTTTGTCATGCATATGTATTAGTATTTGTGTTTCATTTTATCCTGTATGCTTTTATATTTGATTTATGGCACATTATATACGATACTATGAATATAAATTATCATTGCATTCATTTCACTTCTATGCTATGATAGAACAAATTTCATAAGAAAAGATAGTTGGTGCCGGCTGATATACCATGTATGTTCAAGTCGGTTAAAAGGGAAACAGGTGCGATTCCTGTACGATCTCGTCACTGTGATAAGGAAGCGCAGATTCTAATATGTCACTGATGCTTGCATTGGGAAGGCAGATTCTGTGTGATGATCTTTCAGCCAGGAAACCTGCCAGATATCTGGTACAGGGAATATTCTATTATGATCATAACGGAATCCCGGATCACGAGTAATTGGTCGTACTGTTTGGACAAGCTTTTATAGGCTTTGTTTTTGTGTTGACTTTTTACTCCGTTCAGAGATACTGACCGGAGTTTTTCTTATGCCTGTCTTTTCTATATGAAATAATGATTGAACCAAAAAAATGAGGAGACTTTATTATGAAAAACAAAACATTAGCACTGCTTACTGTAGCTGCCCTGACATCCAGCATGATCGTTGGCTGCGGCAATACAAACGCTGTTGAAACTACAGCTACCACAGAAGCAGCAACAGAAACTACAACTTCAGAAACTACTGAAGCAGCTTCAACAGAAGTAGACGATCAGGCTGCCGCAGATAATGTAGCTGCATTGATCGATGCAATCTATGTACAGACCAGAAATGATGATACAGATGCACAGTGTGCTGCCGCTAAGGAAGCATGGGATGCACTTACTGATGCACAGAAAGAATTAGTAGAGGGTGAAAATGCTGATCCTGACTATTTCGGAAGAGATACAGGTGATGCTTCTAAGGATGATTCTTTAAACAGTGATGATATTGGCGAAAATGAACTTCTTGTTGTAAGTTTCGGTACTTCCTTCAATAACAGCCGTGTTGAAGATATCGGCGGTATTGAGAAAGCACTGATCGAAGCATATCCTGACTGGTCAGTCAGAAGAGCTTTCACTGCACAGATCATCATCAATCATGTACAGGCAAGAGACGGCGAGAAGATCGATAACGTAGAACAGGCACTTGACAGAGCTGTTGCAAACGGTGTTAAAAACCTCGTTGTACAGCCTACACATCTGATGCATGGTGCAGAATATGATGAACTTGTTGACGCTCTGGATTCCTATAAAGACAAGTTCGAAACAGTAACCGTTGCTGAACCATTACTTGGTGAAGTAGGTGCTGATGCAATTGTTGTAAATGATGATAAAGCTAATGTAGCAGAAGCAATCACAGCAGAAGCAGTAAAAACTGCAGGCTTCGATTCTCTGGATGCAGCCAAGGAAGATGGTACAGCATTTGTATTCATGGGACATGGAACATCTCACTCTGCTAAAATAAGCTACAGCCAGATGGCTACTCAGATGAGCGATCTGGGCTATGATAACGTATTTATCGGTACTGTAGAAGGTGAACCGGAAGAAACAGCATGCGAAGCTGTTATTGAAGCAGTTAAGGAAGCAGGTTATACCAAAGTTGTTCTTCGTCCTCTGATGGTAGTAGCAGGTGATCATGCCAACAACGATATGGCAGGCGATGATGAAGATTCCTGGAAGAGCATGTTCAATGCCAGCGGTGCATTTGAATCTGTAGATTGCCAAATCGCAGGTCTGGGCGAAATCGATGCGATCCAGCAGATCTATGTAGCTCATACCAAGGCTGCTCTGGAAACTCTGGGTGATGTAGCTGTAGCAAGTTCTGCTGACAGTGCTTCTACAGAACTTGCAGACGGTACATATTCCGCTAAATTCGATACAGACAGCAGCATGTTTGCAGTAAATGAAGCAAACGATGGACGTGGAGTCCTGACTGTAAAAGATGGCAAAATGACAATCCACATCAGCCTGGCTTCCCAGAAAATCGTAAATCTTTTCGTTGGTACAGCAGAAGATGCAGCCAAGGAAGGAGCTGAACTTCTTGAGCCGACAGTTGATACTGTAACATATTCTGACGGAACAACAGAAGAAGTATACGGCTTCGATGTTCCTGTAGAAGCTCTTGACAAGGAATTTGACCTTGCGATCATCGGAACAAAACAGAAGTGGTATGATCACAAAGTAAGTGTATCTGATCCTCAGGCAGAAAAATAAATACAGGTACCGGCAAGAGTACCATTGACTGTTGCATGTCCATGTAGTATACTTGCTATATTCCATCGGAGGGCAATTTGTTCAATAGAAACAATAGCTGGATAAGATGGCAGGCTGAGATGCCTGCTTCTTATCCGGCTTTTTTATTTGTATATAGGCACTTGTTAAAGCTGCACAATTCGCTCCATTCTTTATCACCGTTTCGCAATTTCCTACCTCATATGGATTAATATGGAGGTTTAATCAGATGAAAAAGACAACAACATTCACAGAAGGCAAGATATTACAACCACTCATTCTGTTTGCTCTGCCTGTCCTGTTTGCTTTGTTCCTACAGACAATGTATGGCGCAGTGGATCTGCTCATAGTCGGTAAATTCGCTTCATCCGCAGATGTATCAGCCGTATCCACAGGTTCTCAGATCATGATGACATTGACTAATTTGGTCAGCAGTTTTGCCATGGGAACCACTATCCTTCTGGGACAACAGATTGGAAGCGACAGAAAAGAAGAAGGTGGATGTACCATAGGAACTGCAATCGTGATGTTTGCAGTTATCGCTCTTGTTATGACTTTTCTTCTCGTTATATTCGCCCCTCAGATCAGCAGTATCATGAATGCACCCGAAGAAGCCTTCGACAAGACAATATCCTATGTCAGGATCTGCTGATCAGCATTTCCTTCCTAATCATTCTGGCCATTGTAAATTCCATGGGCGTCATTGCTTCTGCCGGTGTAGGTGTCGCTGAGAAGGTATGCGCGTTTATCATGTTGATCTCCTCTGCGTTCATGCAGTCCATTTCTGCCTTTGTCGCCCAGAATTACGGAGCCGGACATATGGACAGAGCCACAAAAGCATTACATTATAGGGCATTGGTGTCCTTCGTTATTGGTGTCGGCATGTTCTTCCTGTCATTTTTCCACGGAAACTTATTGGCAGGAATCTTCTCTTCGGACGCCAGTGTCATAACAGCAGCGGCAGATTACCTCAAGGCATATGCCATTGATTGTATGCTTACTGCTATTTTCTTCTGTTATACAGGATTCTACAATGGAATCGGCAAGACCAAATTCGTTATGATACAGGGAATCATCGGTGCTTTCGGTGTCAGAGTTCCCATATCCTACTTTATGAGCATCCAGCCGGAACCGTCACTTTTTCATATCGGACTTGCAACACCAATGTCATCTGCTTTGCAGTTGATTTTATGCCTTGGATTTATGTATTATCTGGTAACTATTCAGAGCCATGCAAATTGAGGCAGAATATGTTTGTTCACAAGCATACTTGACTCAATTTATATGGCGAAGTAACCACAATAAGCAGATAACAAGTAAACTTGTTATCCAAAAAGCATCGAAGATGCGGTTTTGCGCATGGGGTTCTGAATAGTTACATTAGAAAACGGAATTCCAAAAATAGAATTGTGTGGTATACTGAATAAAAGGTCAAAAATAATAGAAAGGGGCTATCATTATGAAACAAACATTATCACTGGAAATTAAGAAACCGCAGTATGTTGTGACAACTGACATTACTTTCGCACAGATAGATTCCTGGTATGGACACTGCCGCAGGGATCTGAAGCTGGATCTGATCTATCCTGAAGATCAGAATGAAAGGACATATCCATGTATCGTGTGGATCTGTGGTGGGGGCTGGCTTCGTCTGGACAAGTCTGCTCATCTGGCATACCTGTCCAGGCTGGCACAGAAGGGATTCGCAGTAGCAAGTGTAGAATACCGCACTTCCAATGAGGGGGCATATCCGATGCAGTTGCAGGATGTAAAAGCAGCCATCCGATACTTAAAGGCTCATGCGAAGAGATTTCGCATTGATATTGACCATTTTGGTGTTATGGGTGAATCCGCTGGCGGTTATCTTACCTGTATGGCTGCATTGGATAATGACCCTTCCAATGATGTAGGAGAGTATCTGGAACTGTCCAGTAAAGTACAGGCTGCATGCCCCTGGTATCCTCCTACCAATGTATCCACTTTTCCATATGATAATATAGAAAAAGCAGCCATGTCACCTGAGTCTCAATTACTGGGCTTCAATGTCATGACCAATCAGGAGTCCGCCATGAAGCAGTCACCGGTTTCAAAAGTAACACCGGATGCACCGCCATTCCTGATCATCCATGGCACAAAAGACCGCACCGTTCCATTTTCCCAGAGTGAAGAACTCTATGATGTTCTGGACCAGGCAGGCTGTGATGTGACACTGCTTGCTCTGGATGGAGCAGACCATGCAGATCTCATGTTCTTTCAGGATGAGACCTGGGAAAGAATCGGAGAGTTCTTCGAACGTACTTTGTCATAAAAGCTACTCAAAATCATATAAAATTCTCCCAATATGCAATGAAACATATTGGGAGAAATAAATTTACAACTGTATTAAGGATTGATCAATGGTTGTATCAGCTTCCCGATATAGGAAATAACAGGTCCCAGCAGCAATGCCATCAGAACCGTAACGATCTGCACATGTCCTCCAAATGCCCCGGCGATGATAATAACCAGGAAGTCATAACCTATCCTCAGTGCTTTAAAAGGTACTTTAGGCAGGTATTTGCTTACAATGAAAGGAATTGCATCATAAGGTGCTGTACCTAATTCCACATCCATATACACTGCCGCTGCAATGATAAAAATAATCAATGCAGGAAGAAAGACTGCATAACGGACTGTATTGGTGGCAAAATAAGTATCAATCCCCAACTGTCTCCAGACCCAGGAGAAGAAATCCAGGGAATATCCCACCAGAAACATATTCGCCAGTGTTCCAAAGCCAATATGTTCCCTGCCTTTCCATATTACAATAATAAACAGAACACAATTAAGCAGTGCCTGCCAATTGCCAAGTGAAATACCAAGTCTGGAAGAAATGGTAAGATTCATCAAGGTACATGGGTCTGTACCCATGTCCACCAGTACAAGCCATGACAGAGCAAATCCCATCACAATTACAGCTACAAGCACCGCGATCAAACGTTTCGCAAAATTCTCTTTTTGATACAAAGATCTCCAGTTTATCTTCAATGTTATCCTCCGTTCCGTCGTCCTGATTCTAACAGACGCATCTTCATAATAAAATACTGTTTCCGACTTGTCAAAGAGAAATAGTTGATTCACCAAACAGGAATGATATAATATAATAGATAAATTATGTAGAAGGGAATTTTGTTGATCATGAAACGAAAATCAATTCCAAACGATTCCATAGATTCTGAAACATCAAATACAAAACACGCCAAGTCAAAGGCAGAACTAAAACAGGAGAAAAAAGCCAGAAAGCAAAAAAGAGTACAAAGATCCATGGGACAGGAGATCCGATGGGACAAGTTGGATAACACTGCCAACCTTTTCCCTGTCATTGCCGGCGAAAATATGAGTAATGTCTATCGTATCAGTGTAACTCTGACTGAACTGATAGACCCGGATTGCCTTCAGGAGGCTCTGGATATTGTCCTGCCTAAATTTGACGGATTTAATCTGCGTCTGCAAAGAGGTGTATTCTGGTACTATTTTGAAGAAAACGGCAATCCCGCACCCAGAGTACGGGAGGAAAACACCTTTCCCTGCCGCTTTATCCATCAAAACAAAAATAATCACTACCTTTTTCGGGTGACTTATTATAAATACCGCATCAATCTGGAAGTATTCCATGTCCTTACCGACGGTATGGGTGGCATTAATTTTCTAAAAGAGCTGACCTATCAGTACTTACGACTGGTGCATCCGGAAATAAGAGAACAGGTAGGAGATGACCTCAACTGCGGAACATCACTGAACCGCGAGGACAGCTTCCTGAAGAACTATCGCCAGAGTTCTGAGAAACAATACCAGACCCGGAAAGCTTATCTGATTAAGGGAGAGAGATTGCTTCCTGGAGAGTTTGGCGTTATGCATGGTTATATGAAGATTCCTGCATTAAAGGAAGTATGTCACAAATATGGTGCCAGCATCAACGAATATCTGGTCAGTGTATTCGTCTACAGTGTATATCAGGAATGTTTAAAGGGCATGCCTTCCAAATGTCCGATCCGTGTCGCCGTTCCTGTCAATCTGCGCCCTTATTTTTCTTCCATCACCACCAAAAATTTCTTTGTCATGGTGTCAGCAAATTTCCATCCGACTAAGGAAAGCTACACCTTTGAAGAAATTCTGGAAAGTGTAAAAGAGAGCCTGAAATCCCAGATTACAAAGGAAAATCTGGAAAAATCCTTCTCTTATAACGTATCAAATGAGAAGTTCTGGTTCGCACGTATTACACCTTTATTCTTAAAGAACCTCGCCATGCGTATTGTATACACACAGTCAGCACTGGCAAATACGACCACGATCACGAATATCGGCAACATCACTGTAGAAGACATTTATAAGCCCTATGTCGAGATGTTCCACGCATTCCTTGCCATGTCCAAAGGGCAGCACATTAAGGGAACGATCTGTTCTTATGGAGATACTCTCGTATTCACATTCAGCTACGATCTGCAGGACACAAGCATACAGAAAGCCTTTTTCCGCAAAATCGCTGCTGATGGTATAGAAGTACAGTTGGACAGTAATAGTGGGTTATAGAAAGGTAAAGTGATTAAAATGAGCAGATGCAAACAATGTAATATTGAAATATTAGAGCCGACAGAACGCTGCCCCTTATGTAATGCCGTTCTGGAAAAAACTGATGATCTGGAATCCATGTATCCGGACATCCATCAGAAAGCCAGAGCCTTTACCATGACTCTGCGTATCTATGGTTTTATAGCCATTACTATTGAGCTGATCCTGTTTACGGCTGCCTTTTTTGACCTGATCAGCTACCTGACAGCACTGATCCCTGCGTTATTCCTTTTCTATATTTATATGATCCTTAGGTTTGCAGTAGTGGGAAAAAGCGGGCACAGAGCCAAAGTCCTCGTACTGACTTTGCTTGCTGTGGCAGTATTGGTAACCCTGGATTATATCATAGGTTTTGCGGGCTGGTCGATCACCTATGTACTGCCGTGTGCTGTCATAACGATCGATATCGGCATTGTCCTGATGATTTTTATTAACAAGCGTAACTGGCAAAGCTACATTATGCCTGAAATATTTATGATTCTTGTATGCCTGGTCGGTATTCTGTTACGGGCACTGGATGTCATTACCAATCCCATCGCGTTAGTGATCGCACTGGATTGTTCCATTCTGTTATTTCTTGGAACATTTATTATCGGCGGCAGAAGAGCACGTATGGAACTGAAGAGGAGATTTCATATCAAATGATAAAACCGGAAAAAGACACTGTATTTTATAAGAAACTGTGGAATCTGATGATTCCTATTGTATTGCAGAATCTGATGCTGGCTCTGGTAGCCGTAGCAGATGCCTTTATGCTGGGAGGACTGGATCAGAATTATATGTCTGCAGTTTCCCTGGCGACTCAGATTCAGTTTATCCAGAATATGTTCCTTTCAGCGGCAACCGCCAGTCTGGGAATTCTGGGCGCACAATACTGGGGCAAAGGCGATATCCGGACTCTCGATGATATTTTCTGCATGGCACTCAGGCTCTGCGGGCTGGTATCTGTCCTGTTCTTTGCGGCATGTATGTTCTTTCCCGGATATCTGATGCTTCTGTTCACAAATGAAACAGTGCTGATCGATTATGGCATCAGCTATCTGCGCATTGCAGGTTTTTCCTATTTACTGACAGGAATTTCACAATGTTATCTGGTCATTATGAAGACAAGTGAACACGCCAAAACAACAGCCATTATCAGTTCAGCCACTGTCTGTATCAATATTGTACTCAATGCCATTTTCATTTTCGGTGGATTGGGCATTAAACCTATGGGAGTACGGGGTGCAGCAACGGCAACACTGATCGCCAGAATCATAGAACTGATTTGTTCTATTGTGATTTCCTATCGTCCCAGTTACATACATCCTTATATGGGTCGTCTTTTCAAAAGAAACAAACAACTGTCTGCAGATTTCAGGAAGTGTGCCATGCCACTTCTGGGGGCATGCCTGTTCTGGGGAATCGGCTTCACCTCATATTCCTCTTTCATGGGACATCTGGGAACGGATGCTGCAGCGGCAAACTCCGTAGCGGCAGTAGTACGTGACATTATCTGCTGTTTCAGCGGTGGTATCTCCAGTGCTGCCGGAATCATGATCGGCAATGAATTAGGTGCCGGCAATCTGGAGCGAGGCAAAGCCTACGGTATCAGATTGCTCAAAATCTCTATTATCTGCGGCTTTACCATGACCCTTCTTATGTGCATCTCTGCCCCTGTGATTCTGCATTTTGTCAAATTAACACCACAGGCTGCACAATACCTGAAAGGAATGTTCGGCGTGATCGCCTTTTATATGATCGGACGTTCCATAAATGACGTTACGATCAACGGTATCTTCGGTGCGGGTGGCGATACGATGTTCGATATGTACAGTCTGGCAGTATGCATGTGGTGTATCGCAATTCCTCTGGCGGCAGTAGGCACTTATATGCTTCACTGGCCGGTCGTTGTCGTATATGCATGCACCTGTATCGATGAAGTCGGCAAACTGCCATGGGTACTGATTCATTTCAGAAAATATAAATGGGTAAAGGATCTTACCAGATAATTACGAAACGAGTAGCAAGAATGTGACGAATTATACAGCTTTAACAATGCAACACATGCCCGCTCTCGCTACACTGCAGCTCGTAGCAGTACATAAGGCGCTAAAATACAGCGCCCAAGTACTGACGGCTGCACAGTGCATGTTTATACATATGTGAAAGCTGTACAATTCTGCATACATAATGGTGCGTTTCTTAATTACCGAATCTATAAACGAATAGAAAAGGAGAACCGAAAATGAAGATACGTGAGATAATAGGACAGGAAAAGGCTACTTTGTCATTTGAGGTCTTTCCTCCAAAGAAGGACACTGATTTTGCAAATGTGGAAGAAGCAGCAACGGGTATCGCAGCCCTTAATCCCAGCTATATGAGCGTTACTTATGGCGCTGGCGGCAGCACCAAGGGGCTTACGATCAGGCTCGCATCCACAATTCAGCATAAATATCATGTTCCTACAATTGCACATCTGACCTGTGTATGCGCAGACCAAAACAGCATCAAAGCGGCTTTGGCTGACATGAAAGAAGCCGGAATCGAAAATATTCTGGCTCTGAGAGGTGATATTCCCAAAAGCTACGATGGTGAAGTATTTACTGACTTTTCCCACGCTTCCGAGCTGGTAGAACTGATCAAAGAAAGTGGAGATTTCTGTGTAGGCGGTGCCTGCTATCCGGAAGTTCACCCTGATTCAGCCAGTAAAAAAGAGGATATTGAGGGGCTTAAAAGAAAGGTAAATGCAGGCTGTGAATATCTGACGACTCAGATGTTCTTTGACAACAATATTTTTTACAACTTCATGTACAGAGTAAGAGAAGCAGGAATTACGGTTCCTGTTATTCCCGGTATCATGCCGATCACCAGAAAAGTTCAGGTAAAAAATGCAGTAAAATTATCCGGCTGTAATGTACCTGAGCGTTTTAAAAATATCGTAGACCGTTTCGGTGATTCCGAAGAAGCTATGAAACAGGCCGGAATTGCCTATGCAACAGATCAGATCATTGACCTTATGGCAAATGGCGTTAGAAATATCCACGTTTACTCTATGAACAAACCTGAAATTGCGGCTGGAATACAGAAAAATCTCTCAGAGATTTTAAAAGCCTAATGGTTGTTTTTCACATACTGTTATCAAGCCTTCTTCCGGACAAAATTGAGGCATAGGTCAAAACCTATGCCTCTTACATTTTTCTTATGCATTTACAAATTTCTTAATTGCTTCAAAGCTTTCCTTGCTGATCACATGTTCGATCTTACATGCATCCTCAGTTGCTGTTTCTTCTGGAACTCCCAGAGAAGTCAACCACTTAGAAAGGAATTCATGTCTTTCATAGATCATTTCGGCAATTTCCTTACCTGAATCAGTTAAATAGATAAATCCGGCGTCCGTAACGGTGATATGATTTTTTTCACGAAGATTTTTCATGGCAATGCTCACGCTTGATTTTTTGAAGCCAAGCTCATTTGCAATGTCTACCGAGCGGACAACGGGAAGCTTCTTTCCAAGCATTAAAATAGTTTCCAAATAATTTTCTGCAGATTCATTTACATTCATACGTCTCTCTCCTATTGTCCCGACTTTTACATTAAATAATTATTATAACTATAACATAAATTGTACCAATTTTCAACGGATTGCATAATGATTAAAAATTTCTAAAAAACTCTCAAATAGTCCTTGACATCTAATAAACGTTAGCATATACTAACTATCGTAAGAAATGAGAAACTTTTTCAATAACGAGAGAAAAGAGGTTGATCTATGATGCCCTTATCAATGGCTAAAGAAGGAGAACCCGTTGAAATCAAGAAAGTTGGCGGGAAAGAAGAAACAAGAAAATTTCTGGAGAATCTTGGCTTTGTCGTAGGCAGTATCGTCACAGTCATCACAGAAATGAACGGAAATATGATTGTCAATGTGAAAGAATCTCGCGTTGCGATCGGAAAAGACATGGCTAATAAGATCATGGTATAGTATATTATGAATCACCATATTGATTCATACATATAGATTATTTTTACGAGAAAGAAGGAGACGGAGTAATTATGAGAACACTGAAAGAAGTTCCGTGCGGTCAGACCGTAAAGGTGACTAAGCTTACCGGCGAAGGTCCTGTAAAGAGACGTATCATGGACATGGGAATCACTAAGGGTGTTGGGATTTTTGTAAGAAAAGTTGCCCCCTTGGGAGATCCTATTGAGGTTACAGTAAGAGGATATGAGTTATCACTTAGAAAAGCCGATGCTGAAATGATCGAAGTAGAGTAAATTTTTTTTGACCATGTGTTAGTGTTTACTAACAAAAATAAGTAATATCAATTAATAAGTAGAATGAACAAACAAAGCCGAAAGGCAGGAGGAGCATGAAAATGTCTATTAAGATTGCATTAGCAGGTAATCCTAACTGCGGTAAGACAACATTATTTAATGCCCTGACAGGTTCTAACCAATTCGTAGGTAACTGGCCGGGTGTAACAGTTGAAAAGAAAGAGGGTAAATTAAAAGGTAATAAGGATGTTACCATCATGGATTTACCTGGTATCTATTCTTTATCTCCTTATACTCTGGAGGAAGTGGTTGCAAGAAACTACCTCATCACAGAAAGACCAGACGCAATTCTGAATATTGTAGATGGTACTAATATTGAAAGAAACCTTTACCTTTCTACACAGCTCATGGAGCTTGGTATCCCTGTTGTTATGGCAGTTAACATGATGGATATCGTAGAAAAGAACGGCGATAAGATTTATATCGATAAATTAAGTAAGAAACTTGGTTGTGAAGTTGTTGAGATCTCTGCATTGAAGGGCACAGGTATCAAAGAAGCTGCAAACAAAGCTGTTGCTGCAGCCGCTAAGAAAACTTCCACACCTGTACATGAGTTCTCACAGGCTGCTGAAGCAGCTATCGCTTCTGTATCAGCCAAACTTGGTTCTGATATTGCAGAAGATCAGAAGAGATTCTTCGCTGTAAAGCTTCTTGAAAAAGATGACAAGATTGCAAACCAGATGAAGAGTGTTCCTGATGTAAGCGCTGATATCAAGGCTCTGGAAGATGCTTTTGATGATGATACAGAAAGTATCATTACAAATGAAAGATATACATACATTTCTTCTATTATCAATGACTGTTATAAGAAGAATTCCAAGAACAAGCTTACTGTATCTGATAAGATCGACCGTGTTGTAACCAACAGATGGGCAGCACTTCCTATCTTTGCAGTTGTTATGTTCCTGGTATATTATGTATCTGTAACTACAGTTGGTGCTATCTTGACTGACTGGACAAATGACACACTCTTTGGTGAATGGATCGTTCCAGGTGCACAGAGCTTCTTCGAGAATATCGGATGTGCTGACTGGTTAACAGGTCTGATCGTAGACGGTGTTATTTCCGGTGTTGGTGCTGTACTTGGTTTCGTACCTCAGATGCTTGTATTATTCCTGTTCCTCGCTTTCTTAGAGGCATGTGGATATATGGCACGTGTTGCATTCATCATGGACAGAATCTTCCGTAAATTCGGTCTGTCAGGTAAATCCTTCATCCCTATGCTGATCGGTAGTGGATGTGGTGTTCCGGGTGTTATGGCTTCCCGTACAATCGAGAATGACCGTGACCGTAAGATGACAATTATGACAACAACCTTTATTCCTTGTGGTGCGAAGCTTCCTATTATCGCTTTGATCGCAGGTGCATTCTTTGATAATGCAGGATGGGTTGCATGGAGTGCTTACTTCGTAGGTGTTGCCGCAATTATCTGTTCCGGTATCATCCTGAAAAAGACAAAGATGTTCGCCGGTGAACCTGCTCCTTTCGTTATGGAGTTACCTGCTTACCACTGGCCTACAGTTGGCAACGTTCTTCGTAGCATGTGGGAGCGTGGCTGGTCCTTCATCAAGAAGGCTGGTACTATCATCCTTCTCTCAACAATTATTCTGTGGTTCTTAATGAGCTTCGGATGGGTAGATGGAAGCTTCAGTATGTTGGAAGCAGAACAGCTTGATCAGAGTATCCTCTCCAAGATTGGTTCCGCTATCGCCTGGATCTTCATTCCTCTTGGATGGACACAGGGCGGCGAAGGCTGGAAGATGGCAGTATCTGCTGTATCCGGTTTAATTGCAAAGGAAAACGTAGTAGCAACATTTGGTCTTCTCTTCGGTTTCAGCGAGGTTGCAGAAGATGGTGCAGAAATCTGGGGTAACCTGGCTGCAGTTATGACTCCTGTAGCAGCTTACGGATATCTGGTATTCAACCTTCTGTGTGCTCCTTGTTTCGCAGCTATGGGTGCTATCAAGAGAGAGATGAACAACGCTAAGTGGTTCTGGTTCGCAATCGGATATCAGTGTGGCCTGGCTTATGTTGTTGCACTTTGCATCTATCAAATCGGTACATTGATCACAACAGGCGCATTTGGTTTCGGTACAGTAGTTGCATTTGCATGCATCATTGGTCTTATCTACCTACTGTTCAGACCTTACAAAGAGAGCGAAACTCTGAATGTTAAGGTTACAGCATAATCAGTAACTATCGTTCATGTATAAGAAAGGCAAGGTTTTCGTATGGGAACATTGATCACAGGTGTAGTATTGGTCGCAGTCGTTGGACTTGCGATCCGCAGTATGATTCGTGACAAAAAGAATGGTAAATCCTTACAGTGTGGCGGCGACTGCAAACACTGTGGAGGACATTGCCAATAGTAAGATGTAACGTCTTTTATTGTTAACAAGGAGGACTCCGGTGACTGGCAATAGACAAGATTATGGAAGCTATCACAGAACGCAGATGCAGAAAGAACTTGTAATTCAGAAGCTTCGTGAAAAAGGCTGCAGAATTACCAAACAGCGTCTTATGCTTTTAGATATCATTCTGGAGGAGGATTGCTCCTGTTGTAAAGAAATCTATTATCGGGCTGTGAAAAAAGACGCTAGGATCGGAACAGCAACTGTATACAGAATGGTGAATACACTCGAAGAAATCGGTGCGATCAGCCGTAAAAACATGTATAAAGTTACTTGTGGTGATAACTGTCAGCTTGATGATATGTGTGTTGTGGAGTTCGAGGACGGAACATCCTGTCATCTGTCCGCCCAAAAGTGGAATAAGGTAATGAAGGCAGGACTTGAAATCTGCGGATACCTCAATAATCAAAAGATAGCGGCCGTATCCATCAAACAATAAAGAAGTAAAAATGAAAGAAGCAATAGCTTGTTGAGAAAAACATCTCAATAAAGCTATTGCTTTTTTTACGCATATTAGTTATGATAAACGCATATTAGTTATATCTAACTTATATTACATAATTCGTTATTTTGACCGTTGTGCACACATGCACGCAGATAAGGAGGCATACATGAGTATGGTCATTATAGGCGGCCACGACAGAATGGTACGTCAATATAAACAGATTTGCAAGGAACATCAATGCAAAGTTAAGGTATTCACCCAAATGAGTGCAAATATGCGTGAACAGATAGGATCACCGGATGTGATCGTTCTTTTCACCAATACAGTCTCTCACAAGATGGTTCGCGTGGCTGTGTCAGAAGCAGGCGATGCTGACATTATTCGATGTCACACCAGCAGTAGCAATGCATTACAGGAAATTTTCGAAAACATCGAGAGAGCCAAAGAAGCATAATTATCAGGTTTTACAAAAACGACAGCGTATTTGCTGTCGTTTTTTAGTTCTTTTTAAGTTAAATATGTATATTTTTTATCAATTTTTATCGTAAAATATAATTAAAATTAGCTACTATGATAATTATATTAAAAGCCTGAATATGTTAAAATAATATACAGTTTTGCAACCGGGTTATATGTTTGCAAAAGTGGAGGAATCAGTGCGCAAAAAGCGTGCGCAGAAATGAGGATTAACATGAAAAAGAAATTAGTAGCAGCATTATTGATCAGTACAATGGTATTAACATCTATATCAGGATGTGGCAGCAACGATGAGCAGAATTCTGCACCTGTCCAGACAGAAGAAACTGCATCAGTTGAAGAAACTACACAGACTGTATCAACAGAAGAAACAGAAACCACATCCGAAACAGATACAGAAGAGCAGAAAGGCTCAGAATATTCATTAGATAAAGACTTTACATTAAACACCGTTGACGAAGAAGGTAACCCTTGTGATGTACAGACCAGTCTTGATTATACAATCACAGACGATGGCAATACAAAGACTTATGTTATTGATTTAACTTATACACAGGAAGATCCTAAGCCATTTCTTGTAAAAATTACAGCCTTTGACACAGCCAAGCTTAACATCATAAAGAAATTTGATGATTCCATAGGTGAGACTACAGAAGGAACGATCAAAATTGACGATACCTCCTATAATTATACAGCAATTGTTGAACAGGAAACAGATGAAAATGGCGTAGTGACCAAAGAGACACTTACTCTGACTGTTGATGAAGGATACGACAATCTTGGTCTGTGGATCGTTGCTTATCAGGACAAAACACACTTGGGTGATGAGAAGAGATTTGAAATTAAATAATTGTACGATATGACAATATATTTGGAAAAGGCAGAAATTAAAATGTGATTTCTGCCTTTTTTATTTAAAATCCTTTATTATGAAGAAAAAGTAAGATATAATGTAATTATTAATCCATATTATAACAAAAAGGTGATTTTATGACACAAACAGGAAGTTTTCTCCCGGAGTATATATCCTTTGTATTTATTGCTATTATTTTATATTTAATGCTCTCCACGCATCCAAGACCGACAAAAGTCTATTTTATCAATTTTCTGGGTGTTCTTCTATCCGCAGTAGAAATCCTTCTCCATCGTTGCATATACGATTATATTAAACACAATATGTATTCAAATGCACTGCTCATATGCTGTGCTGTATATTTTGTTATTTATACGATTATATTATGCATCATTTACATATATATATCCCTGCTTTCTTATCATAAAAGACAGCATACAAAACGCATGTGGATATTTGCCGGATTACTGGCCACAGTCAGCATCATTACGGATCTGATCCTTCTTTTCAATGGAAAGATGATATATCAGGAAGCTGGAAACCTTGTGATAACAGGCTGGTTCAATGCCTACCTCTTCTTTGGTATATTGGACGCTTTGTTTTGTATGATTACTTCCATGATCAACCGCAAGGCGATTTCAAGGCGTATTTTTGGCTTTATTGTGTTATTCTGCCCTCTGGATGTCTGCCTTTTAATCTTTCAGTTCATGCGGCCAGCCGTTCAATTTAGCAGTCTGACCTACATTATTCCATTCATGCTGTTCTATATTTTATTCCACAGCAATCCATATGATGAAGTCAGCGGCTGTCAGAATTGGCACTCCTATATTGCACGTTTCTATGAAAACGTCTATATGCGCAAAAAATTTATGATCATTTGCGTAGAGTTTCCCAAGCTGAAACATTCGCATCAATTATATGCCCGTGAGAAGATCAATTATATGGCTGCTATTAAATGCAGAGAAATTGAAGCGATCCACCCAAATATCTTTCTGTATGCACTGAAAGACTATCAATATGCACTGATTGCCAATATCAATGATCCGGCAAAAGAAGATAGGCTTATAGAACAGGTGCGACGTATTATGGATACAACTATTTTCTACAAGCAGGAAAAGTTTAATCCTGTTTACAAAATGATAGCCTTTAAAAGTTCACCCTTTATTAACAATCCGACAAAACTTGCCTCCTTACAGAGATTTCTGTTTGGAAAAATGAAGGCTGAATTATCAGTCAATCAGTGCTATATTGCCCAGAAGCAGGATTATGAGACGTTTATGGAAGCCTATACAATTGAACAACTCCTGCTTAAGATCAAATCGACACACGACTTAAATGATGAACACGTTTTATGCTATACGCAGCCTATATTTAACGTGGAGCATGATCAGTTTCTTACAGCCGAAGCCCTTATGAGATTACAGATTGATGGCAAGGTCATATATCCTGATAAATTTATTCCCGCCGCAGAGCAAAATAACTGCATCCATACTCTGACCTGTATCATTTTGAATAAAGTCTGTCAGAAAATTAAGGAACTTTCTGAATCCTATGATTTTGAAGCAATTACCGTAAATTGCTCCACAACAGAACTTTCAGACCCTAATCTTTATAAGGAAATCCTTCAAATTATTCGTCAGAATGACGTTGACTGCTCGAAGATATGCCTGGAACTTACCGAAAGCGCCATGTTCAATGACTATAATACCGTGCTCTACAATATGCAGAAACTACGGGAAGCAGGCGTTCAGTTCTATCTGGATGATTTTGGAACCGGCTATTCTAATCTGGAGCGAATCCTCAGTTGTCCTTTCAAGACGATTAAATTTGATAAAAGTCTTCTATATAAGTCCATGGAGGATAACGCAATTCAGGAGCTTCTACAGAGCATGGTAAATGTTTTCAAACGTCAAGGGCTTCACTTACTGGTAGAAGGTGTCGAAAACTCCGAACAAAATGAATACAGTATAGAGAGAGGATTTCAGTACATTCAGGGTTATATGTACTCCAAACCTTTACCTGCTGATGAATTGACCAAATTCTTTCCCCATAAATAACAGTTCCTTTTTTCAACATTTTTCTAAATCTGTCTGTATTATTTGATTTACATAAGCGCTACAATAATAATGCAAAACAAAGATACAGAAAGGACATGATTTTATGCGTAAAGAAAAAGGCTCCCTTACCTTCTGGCTGACTGTCTGCGTATTGGTGATCTGTGTCGCAATGGTCAAAGACAGTGGCAGTACTTCAAAAGCTAAGGGCAGTACAGATGTTGTATATCCTGACTACTATGCTAAGACCTCTGATGATTTAAATACAACTAACAATACGAAGGCACACCGAAACACAAAACCTTCAACTAAGAAAGAAGACACCGTCAATATCGAAGAGACAGATGTTCCACTGGCTGATACAATAGCAGCGGAATCTTCAAATGACAAAAATACCAAAACTACAACACAAAAAATTTCAACTGCAACGTCTACATCAAATTCTACGGCTTCACCGGTTGCTGCTTCCATATTAAACAGAAAAAGCCAGATTCTCTCTGATATGGCACAAAGTTCGGCACTTATCAATACAACACAGACGTTGGCAAATGCTGTCGTTGCTGCTAAAACTGCCAAATATCAGGCTGTAGCCGCAGGAGTTGCACTGGGCACTGCCAATATACACAATCAAAAACGTGCGGCTGTGTTAGATCTGGTCGAATCCAGACAAAAAGCTCATACAGATACAGTAAACAAGATCATCTCACAAACCGGAGATACGACAAAAGATGTATTAAACACGGCACTTACCATTCACAATGATATTAACCAGATCCATAACGATCTAAAGCAAAATGCTGATAAAATCCATGGTGATATAAAAGATAAAATTGACGAAATCCATAAAACACATGATGAAATCAAAGATGTGATCGATAGCCTTCCTCATTTACCATTGTTACCGGATTTTCCAAGATAAAATATGCAGGAGGCAACCTGTTTTAGGTTTCCTCCTGTAACTATTCGTTAAAGTTGTGTTTGGCGAACATATGTTCTTATCTGTTGGAACACTCATCTTTTTAAGTTTAAGGAAGTTTGAATCATTCGAAATACCTGCTCCACGGTTTCTATCATATTCTTCTTTGCATTCTCCGGCTTCATCGCTTCTTCCAATGTTACCACATTCCGCAATATCGGAAAGAAAACATCTATTCCGTTCTGATTGCATAGTCTGGCATCCGTTGTCACGCAGCCGGCAAACGCCAGAACCTTTTTATGATGCTTCTTTGCCAGCTTTGCAACGCCAATCGGTGCTTTTCCCATAATCGACTGTCCATCCAGACAGCCTTCCCCGGTAATCACAAAGTCTGCATCTTTTATATATTCCTCCAGTTTCGTTTCTTCCAGAATAATCTGAACCCCCGACCTCAACTGCGCATTCAGATAAGACAGAAAAGCAAATCCCATACCTCCCGCAGCGCCCGTACCGGGCTGGTTCATATCAGCCTGCACATGTTGACCGGCAGTAAGCCTGGCATATTTTCTCAGCCAGTCATCCATCTGTACGATCATCTCAGGCGTTGCACCCTTCTGTGGTCCAAAGACAACACTGCATCCCTGCTCACCGCACAAAGGATTCTTCACATCGCATGCAACCTCAAAGGTACATTCTCTCAATTCAGGAATTACATGTTCATCTGAAATAGTGACCAGCTTTGCCAGTCCTTTCGCTCCAAAAGGTACCTGTTTGCCATACTGATCCAGCATTTCATAACCAAGTGCCTGCAGCATGCCTATTCCACCATCATTCGTTGCACTTCCTCCGATACCTATGATAAAATGACGGCAACCCTGATCTATAGCGTCCCTGATCATCTCTCCTACGCCATATGTTGTAGTATTAAGTGGATTTCTGTCCCTGTCATCGACTAAAGTAATTCCTGCAGCGGCAGACATTTCCAGAATTGCAGTATGGGTGTTCTCTAAAATGCCATATACTGCATCTACAGGATTCCCCAGCGGTCCTGTAACCGTTATTTTTTCATACCTTCCATTCATTCCCAACGTCAGAGCTTCTACTGTCCCCTCTCCTCCGTCTGCCAATGGTCTTACTACCACGTCAGCATCCGGTACTGCCAGAAGAATTCCTTCTCTGATCGCCTCTCCAGCCTCCAGTGAAGTAAGGCTCCCTTTTAATGAGTCAATTGCAACTACAACTTTCATTTATGCATCACACCTTTCTTTGTTTTGTAAAAAGGAATAAATTTCGTACTTATCCTTGCCTGATCGATTTACATAATGTATGATTTGATCATAAGAAATTATTTCAAAATACATAAAGAGGATATGTCATGGGAAAGTACGCATTTCAGTTTGAGCATAAATTACAAAATTCCAAAACAGGATCAACCGTCATAGAATACTTTGTTCCCTATTCACAGGACGAATTACTCACAATCATTTCAAGTAGACGTTTGGCAGCAATTATTCGAAGATCGAAAAAAAGACAGGTATCCTTTGATCGCTTTGTTGAAAAATATAATTTACAAAATGAAGAATATATTGCAAACATCGATCAGTCAGACTTTGAAAATAATTCCTCTCTCTGGATCAATGATACAGAAAATATCTATGACCTGTCCATGTGGGATTATTTAGCCGATGCTATTGCCGTCACAAATGCCTATCGATATCATTACGAAAATATAGACTATGTGAACACTCTGGCAGATATTACCATGTTCAGCAGAATAAAATTCTTTTATACAAGAGTAATTCTGTCACTTCTCGTATATATTGATGATGATGAAAATAACGACTTTTACCATTCTGCCCCAGAAAAAGGTCCTCTCCCTGAATCCAGTGCTAATATCCTGAATTCTATTTTACATAATCTGGAACGTGCACGCAATGGCAGCGACTCCATAAATCTCATTAAAAAAAGCCGGCAATATGCTCTTGAATTAAGTTCGGACAGAATACGTACCATAATAATCAGTACTTGTGACATTATATTGAGTTCCCCTCAACAGGAAAATGATGACTATACTGTCTATGCTTCGGTTATTACCAACTGCATCAGAGATGTAAAGATTGTATTAAAAGGCATGTATCGGGAACAACTTCACACTCTGTACGCCTATGAGACTCTTACCTTGCATAATGCTGTACCACGCAATACTACAAACAGGAATACGATTATGCCTGTATTATCTCAGCGATTGGCATATTGTATGAATAAGACAACCTATCACTCTGCAAAATATAATTACATAAGTGATACGATTAGACAGCAACTGCAAAACTTTCAAAATATAGAAGAAGCAATTGATAATTCTTCTCTCTCTTCTTATTCGACCCTCCACAATATAAGGCGGTATCTTACTGTAGATGCCCCCCGATGGACGCAAAAGGCATATGGAGACAATGAACAGGGGACTTCATGTTACGCCCTGCTTATAACCCACAGCGGCAAACGATACTTTGCCCTAAGCGGAGGTGTCAAAGAATTAACTTCAAATTGTTCTTCCGGCAAAGCGGGACAATTAACGGCTTTGGAAGCTCTGGTCAAAAATATTATGGAAAACATTCTTGCTGATCCGGCAAAACATGTTGTCGTGCAAAACCCCAGAAATTCCGGCTTTTATTTTGACTGGTGCTACTTAGATGATACTTCTCCTGCAAGACGCTATACCGAAATCCTTGATAATGGATCAGAAGATCCTTCCAAGTATATTCCTTTTTATGAGGAATTTCGAAACGACATAAACAATCATTCCCTGAATAACAAAGAAATAGGGAATACCTATGGTTGCTGTGAGAGGAAAATGCTTGCTTTTTCAGGTTATCAGGATGTTTCCGAGATATACTCACGCTGGGCTCCCTGCTGGAGATGCCGTCCGGCGATTCTGGATACACAGCCCTGTGATTATTATGCTTTTGAACCGGCTCCAACTCAGAATAAAATTTCTTCTCAATTAAAAAAATACAGAGTAGTGCCTCAAATCAATTATACTGTAACTTCAATATAATTGATTGTTTTATGCCCTACCCTGCATCATTGTGTTTTATGCAAACAGTTTCTTCACCTGTTCTGCATCAAACACTACCTGCGATACATGATCGACCTCTATCTGATAAAGTGCATTTGCAGCCAGATGTTCTGCCGCCTGTTCCAGATCACGAATACCTGAAGTATTGGCAAACTGTTCTACGATTGCATCCAGACCAGCATCGGTAATAATACATTCCGTGCTTTTCAGCCCAATACGTTTAAGTACCTTAGGTAAGGCAAACTTTGAGAAGATGATTTTCTTTTCTTCTGCTGTATAGTCAGGAATGTCAATTACGGCAAATCGGGACATTAAGGGTGCACTGATCTGTTCTTTATTATTTGCTGTAGCAATTGGATATACTCCCACTGTAGGCACCATACATTCCATATAATTATCCGTAAATCCAAGGTTATCCAACAGAGTCAACAATACATCCGCCGGATTTCCATTGCCTTTTCCCGATGCTGCCTTGTCCAGTTCGTTAATAATAAATACCAGATTGGATTCGCCAGCCATGGAGAATGCTTCCATAATAATACCAGGCTTTGCATTGGCATAGATTCTGGAACTTCCGGTCAACTGCTCCGGATCATTAATAGAACTCATATCAAGAGTTGTCCATGGTAACTTCAGGATTCTGGCAACTGCATATGCGATCTGGGATTTACCAGTACCCGCAGGTCCAACGAGAAGAATACCATAAGCGGGAAGTGTATGTGTACGATTGATCTGTATAATAGTCTCCATAATACGCTGTTTTACACGTTCCATGCCATAAAGCTCTTCATCAAGGATTTTACGTGCCTCCACAGGATCAATTGCTTCAAAATAATTACTCTTCCACTGCACATTCATCATAATGGATAATGCACGCTGTGCATGACGTCTCTCTTCCGGGGATACTTCCTGTGAACGTGCCACTGCCAGATTTCTTCTTGCCCACAATCTGATATTATCAGGCAATGTTCTTCCTGCACAGGTCATAAAATCTGAAATACTCTGTAAACTGGTGAGCTTCATATTATCTCCTGACTCATCAGCATCCTCGTCCTTTTCCACTTCAACAGCAGCACTGCTTGACAATAATCTGTCAATCATGAACTGTAAAAAGCCATCTTCAGCAGATAACTTCGTACCGCCCCCAAATGCTGTTTCACGTATTTTATATACTGCATATCCATTTTCCTGATTTTCACCGGACAGGCGGACATTGATGTGATTCTCACCCAGCCATTTCAAAAGACTGACAAAACGTGAATCAACCCTCAGGATATCTGCTACATATGTCTCTCCTTCTTCCTTAAATTCAAATGAAGTACGGAATACCTGATTTGTAAACTTGCCCATTGCATGATGAGCCCATTGTCTTTTGGAATTATCCAGAACCAGGATAGGCTCCTGCGCTGTCTTTTCCTTTGCGTTATTCATAAAAGTTGTATAAGTACATACTGGTTCTGTATTTTCATTTGATGAATTACTAAAATCAAATACTGGCATATCTCTTAATCTCCTTTGTAGTTTTCTCTTATCTAATAAAACCACAAAATTACCGTTTTGACAATGCCTTTCCTTATACTTCTTCTGACCACTTATGCATACCTTCTGTTCCTTTTTGCGTTGAATTTGCCAGATTCTACATGCTACAATAACGTTATAAGGATATCAGGGGGACTACAATATGTATCATAATATTTATCAATTCGGTATCGGACAGATCACTGCCAACACATATTATATAGAAGAAACAGGTTACGGTTTCGTTGATCCACTTCATATAAAAGGCAAAACACAATCTGAAAAGTCACTCTATCTGGGTGGTTGGAACTTGCGCACATCAGCCAGAGAAGCTGTAGGCTCTTTCACTGCTACTGCTTCTGACTGCGTAAAAGTCATAAATGGACGTGCAGTTATGGTTTTCAAGACTTCTGTGCCGCAGGATGGCGCTTATCAGATCGATATGAAAATCTCAGCCGGCGATCAACCCATTCACAATATGAAAGTCTTTTGCGGCAGGCGCAATCTGATTGCTGAAAATATCAATTTAGCTGCTCATACCAGCAAGCAGCTTTCTTTTATAACCTATGTCGCACCATATATTCCCGCCATGACCAGCATTCCAGTTACAGAAAAGGCAATTTATCTTAGCTGGTGCGGTGAAAATGCATCGGTTTCGCAGATATCGGTTATGGAAACCGATGCTCCCGTACTCTATATAGCCGGAGATTCCACTCTCACCGACCAGAACGCCCTTTATCCGTATTATCCATATGGAAGCTGCGGTGGATGGGCTCAGATGCTAGCACAGTATTTTCCTACTTTAGCTATTTGTAATCAGGCACATTCCGGTATGACGACCAATTGTTTTAGAGATGATGGACATTGGAATATTATCCTGCAGCATATTCGTCCAAAAGATATCGTTATGCTCCAATTTGGTCATAATGATCAGAAACGTCGCAATCTGGCTGCTTTTGGCGGATATATCAATAATCTTCGCAGATACATCAGTGAAATACGTGCTGTTGGTGCTTATCCTATCGTAATCTCTCCTATCAGCCGCATTCCTTTTGAAGATAATGGACAATTCCGTTCTCTGCTTTCCACCCATGCCCTGGCATGTCAGGTAGTTGCAGAAGAATGTAACGTACCGTTTATTAATCTCCATGAATTGACTTTCCGTAAATGGGTTAGTTTGGGTGAACCAGATGTTCATGATTATTTTATGGACATTACACACACCAATGACTATGGTGCTAAAATGATTGCCTCTTATGTGGTATCTGAAATTCAACGGCAAAATATCACTCCATTATCTGTTTTACCTGTATCTGAGATTCCCCAAAACTTCTCACCAGAGCAGGATACAAAAGAAATTCCCACAGAAACAACTGCCGGAGGTTCTTTTGAAATGGAAATTCCTTATGTGGATATCAAAGAAATTCCTCAATATGATAATATGGTCGAAGCATTGCATCTTGGTCTTTTGGACCCCTGTGTCATGTATTTGCATCCTGATGCGATCATGCCCCGCGCACAATTTCTTATGGTATTTTTCAAGGCTTTGCGTCTATCCGGGAAACGCCCTTATTTAGGCTGCTTCTCTGATTTATCAAGGTACGAATGGGATTCCTCCTACGTTCAGGCATGCATTGATGAGAATCTTATCGATCCTGTTACTGTATCTGATACTCATTTTCGTCCTGATGATGCATTAACGGCTGCAGAATATGCCAGCTTTCTGATCAGAGGATGTCATACTGCTGATAAACGTAACATTTCCCTGGAAAATTGTTATCGTGATGCTATTGCAAAAGGCTTTCTTACAGATCAGTATGCACCTGATGATGCGATCAACCGTGCTGACTGCTATCAGGGACTTGTTATCCTCATGAAATATCTTCACAGTACGGAACAGGCTCTTCCTTCCGATGCAGAGTTACATCCCGTTGGCTGATTTAAAAGCGGAAGTTCAAATTTTTATGAACTTCCGCTTTTCTTTAAAACTGATATTTTCTGATTTCGCAGTTTTTGATACCAAATGCAGCGTATTCTCCATTTTCCATATCATAAAAATACGAATTTACCACTCTGGCAATTCCATTATGAGCAACTAACAAATACGTTTTGTTAGCAGATTCCTGTTTTAATTCATCCAGTAAGTTATAGATTCTCTGAGCCAGATGCAGCATTGTTTCTCCGCCCTCAAAATGATTGACAAATTGCTTCTTTGCTTCCTGAAATACTGCTCCATCTCTTGCTGTAGATTCATATTTGCCAAAATTCTGTTCCGTCAGCCTAGGTTCCTGTCGGCATGGAATCCCGGTTTCCTGCGCAATGTGTCTGGCAGTATCTGCCGCACGGATCAATGGTGAATACAGAATTTCATCTATTTCAAGCTTTTCTTCTTTGATTTTCCTGCCCAGTTCAATAGCCTGTTCATGTCCTAACTGTGTCAATGCAATATCTGTTGCTCCACAGATTTTGTTTTCTACATTCCATATAGTCTGTCCATGTCTGGTAAAGTACACACATCCCATATTTTCTCTCCTCTTTTTTTCCTATTCTATCAAATTCTGATATAAATGTACAGTTAACATATGTTGATATCGTTAGATATTTATAATGATGTTCTTTCATAAATATGTTATAATTAAGTTCATATTTTAATAGGAAGGAAGTATTTAACTATGCACAGTTTTCAAACATGCCCAATAGATATGCTGGAGTTTAATCCCTTTACAAAAATAGGCAAAGAATGGGCTCTTGTTACTGCCGGTTCAGATAAGAAAGATAATACTATGACCATCAGTTGGGGTGGCATGGGCGTTATGTGGGGTAAAAATGTTGTTTACGTATTTATCCGTGACACCAGATATACCAAGGAGTTCGTTGATAACAGTGAGTTTTTCTCTCTCAGCTTTATGGATGAGAAATACCGCAACGCTCTGAATTACTGCGGTTCTCATTCAGGTCGCGATGAGGATAAGATTGCAAATGCAGGTCTTAGCTGCGGTCACAAAATGGGAATTCCCTATATAGATGAAGGTAATCTTATCCTTCTGTGCCATAAACTTTCTGCTACACGTATCACAGAAGATTCTTTCCTCTCTCCTGAAATTAAGGACAAATGGTACGCTGACGGCAATATGCACACTATGTACATCGCTGAAATTATGGAGGTTCTCGCCAGATAATGAGTCGTAAGATTGCTTTTTTCGATATAGACGGTACTTTAACATCTGAAATTGACGGCTCTGTTCCTGCTGATGCTGCAGATGCTATCCGCAGGGCGAGAAACAATGGTCATCTGATGTTCATTAATACCGGAAGATGCATGCAAAACGTAGAAGAACGTTTCCGTAATGTTGGATTTGACGGTTATGTATGTGGCTGCGGAACCAATATCTATTGTACAAAAGACAATACTTTACAGGAGATTCTCTATATTAACCAGAATCACTCCATTGTATCCGAAATCCTTACAGAAGCCAGGAAATATCCACTTGATATTCTCTTCGAGTCCAAATATGAGGTTCGTTTTGATATATCCCGCCCTCTTCTCTCAGAAGGTGGCATCAGGCAATACCGTTCTTTCGCAAACAGAAATTATGATATGTCACATGACCCGGAATCAGAAGATTTTACCTGTGATAAATTTGTCATATGGTTTCAAAATCTTGAAGATATCCCTGCCTTTCGCCGTGTAAGTGACAAATATTTCGAATGTATCGACCGCGGTGGAGATTTTCGTGAATTCGTACCTCTTGGTTTTTCCAAAGCTACCGGTATTCAGACAGTTCTCGATTATTACGGTCTAACACTTGACGATGCATACGCCATGGGTGACAGCAACAATGACCTTTCCATGCTGTCCTATGTAAAAAACAGCATTGCTATGGGAAATTCCTCTCCGGAATCACTTTTCACCAAAGTATCCTATGTAACCTCACGCTCCAGCGAAGGCGGCATTCGACAGGCTCTTGAACATTTTCACTTTATCTAGTAATAAAAAGACCCCATTCTTTATGAATGGGGTCACTTATTGCAATTGTTTATACGCTTATATCTAATGTAATGCCCAGTTTATCTGCCTTAAGAACTGTGTTGATCGTCTTGTCACACAGTTGTTTCATCTGCGATACATATGTCGAATCTGTAGCAAATAGTGAATCATATGTATTACAAAATGTACTATCCTGTTCCACTGACTCATCTATCGTCAGGCTATTATCATCCTCTATCGTAATTCCCAATGCTGCCAGTTCATCTTTTTTGCTTTCCTGAAGTTCTTTTATGGCACTGAATGTAGAACAATCAACATCCTGAGCTATCATTTTATTGTAATTATCTATATATTCCTTCAAACTGTCGATTCGAATACTTTTGGCATCATCATCTGTACGCCCCAGGACACTCTGGCATTTAGGCAGACTCGTATTTTTTATCTCATTTGCCATTGTAGCCACATCAATTTCCGCATCGCTATATCTTGTCGTAGTGTGAAAGCTTCTCAGATTCATCTGATACTCTTCTGTATTCGCTGATTTCTCCAGATCTCTCCCTATTTTATATACCTTAGATATGAAAGAATCACTGCCCTCAAACAATGTCTGGAATATTTTTTTGGCATCCTTATCTGATACATCATCAAAAGTATCCGTATCAAATTTCAGTTTTTTATCACTTACTTTAATACCCAGCTTTTTTAGACTTTTTTCATGATCCGATAATGTCTCTTCCAGTTTATCCATTTGCTTTTTAATATTACTGTTATCAGCCTTATCAGATGCACTCTTTAAATCATTATAACTTTTCACAAAAGATGTAATTTGTCGTTCTATTTGATCCCTATTATAGCTATCAGAATCATAATTTCTTAAATTCCTTATATTTTTACGGAAAGTGATCAATTGCTCCTGTAGATTCTGTACATTGGTATCTGCTTCACGCACACGTTTACTGTAATTAGATATATATGCATTTCCACTATTTGTTATCTTATTCAAAAAGTCTGATGCGCTATATGATATTGATGACATTATATCCATCCCCCTCAAATATGCCTTCTCTTCTATATATTTCGGCATTTTAAAGGAATTTGATAATAGTTATGGATTTCTATTTTATAATTAAATCTTCCAGTTTGATCTTGGGAACATGATGTGTCTGATCTTCATCTCTATAATATTTAATATCATCGGATTCCGATATTTCATCTATCACTACTTTTTCTTTGGGATATCCAAGAGCAATCACTAATTTTATCTGATATCCATCCGGAACCTGAATTGCTTCTGCCAGACCGGCTCTGTCTACATTAGCTATAAAACAGCCTCCCATTCCTTCTTCCGTTGCACTTAATAATATTGTTTGTCCAATAATTCCTTCATCCTGTGGCGCATTTACACCATTTTTGCTCAACAGAATAATATATGCTGTCGGTCTTTCTCCCTCTTCCGGTCCATCCCAATCCTGATAATATCCAGCCCATCTCAGGTACGGAAACACTTTATTATTCTTTTCCTGCGTACATGTGTACATATACCTGATAGGCTGCTTATTTGCACCAGAAGGTGTCATTCTTGCAGTGTCGATCAGCTCTCTTACCTGTTTTTCTGTTATTTTTTTCTCTTCATAAAACCTTCTGTAAGAACGATTTTTTTGCACTAAATCCTTCATCATTTTACATTATTCTCCTTTTTTGCATTTTTTCCTGCATTATATATATTCTTTATGTAAACAATTATACTGCATAATTTTCTATGAGACTACCATATATTTTAATACTCGCAGTGTTCTTTTCACCTGAAAACGCTTTATGTATTACTGTTAAATATTATTATATACATATAATTCTCCCTCGTTTATTTTATGTATATATATTCTTTTTTGTATAATATATATGCATTTTTTATTTTGACATTACTTTATATACTTTTACTGTTTCTTTTTTATTTATATCTAAATATTTTTTTATGATATTTTAACCGTGAATCTTTCACATCTTAAATATTATTTTGTTCATCTATAATTTATATTACACCATTTATTGTTTTCTCTTTTTGTCTCCTTGAGTCATTTTATGTCCGTTTACATAAATAGTCAATATATTATATACTAATAATATATTGACTATTCTAGTCTTACAATTTAATTTTCTCTAATTTAATTTTTATTAATTTCTAAATGTTTTTTGCAGTCTTATTGACTACTTTTTATCTGATTTTATTTTATATATTTTACCGTCTTTCTTTCATATCTTTCATTTTTATATTTTATGCAGGTATTTTATGTTATCTTTGCATCTTTTCTTTCACATTTTTTACCTTTTTAAATATTTTATACTTTGGTTTTTTTCTGTTATACAAGATTCATTTTTATTTATATACCTTTTAGTAGAATTTTGTTGACTTTTATTTTCTATCTCATTATGATAAATAAGAGACTATTTTCTTAACCTGCATAGAGAATATCATTTCAGTAGTTAAAATTTTTATATTCTATTATGATTTTTTATTCATCATATCTAATTCAATATATTTCATAAGATCACACTTGCAGGGAGATGATTTTACTTCTTTTGTATGTATGAAAGGATTTTATTTACATGAATGACAAAAACATAAACCAACAAATCCGAAAAGGTGATCCACTGATCAGATTAAATACTGCCAGAGGTCAATCCGGATCTTCTCAGAATCAGTCAATTGGATATAAACTCAATACCAGAATTCGTGCCCTTAGGAATGCCAAAGGCTGGTCCCAATCAGAGCTTGGTGAAAAACTTGCAGAAGTTCTGGGCAGTTCTTCTAAAATTCCAACATCCACAATTGCAAGTTGGGAACACAAAGATCCATTACTTGCCAAAATTCCTTCTCCAGATAAAGTTGAAGCATTGGCAAAGCTTTTTTCTGTATCTGTAGATTACTTAAAAGGTCTCTCTGAAGATCCTAAACGTTCTGCCATGGAATTTATCGCCAATCAGTCTCAAATTCAAAATATGGAGATATTACCGCAGGAATTAGCCCAACATATGGGTGAACCTGTTTGGATCCAATCTGACACATATAATGGATGGATGCTGCTAACAGAACTTTACGAATTGGTTGACTCCAGGGGAATGATTCATTCCGTTCCCGAAATTCGTAAATTAAATGCTGTATTTTCTGTTTTTCCTCCCTGTCACGTATATTTTAAGCAAATATATAACCGTTACGTTATTCCGGAAACACAGATACGCAATTATCGAGAGAAAATGTGGGTATGTATTAATTCTCCAGATTTAAAGATGCAGGAATTGAACGGTTGGTATACTCGTACACCTGATGGACTTGGTGTAAAGGGTAAAACGCTTCTATCATTCGATTCCTATTTTGACCTCTGGCTCGCATATACTACTCCATTATCTGATTAATATATCATACATTACAAGATAGCATACGTTATATACTTTATTTAATATTATATAATGTATGCTATTTTTTTATATATTTTTGCATATGTTTAAAAATATATTCTATAATATATTTTATCATATTATTTAAAATGTATTATATCATATTATTTTCTAAAATTTCAATATTCATTTTTGTACTTTGTTTAACTTTTTTTGTATTATGTAATATATTTTATATTTTATGTTTTTTTATATATATTTTATCGTGTATTATATTTTATATTATAAAATACATTATATATTATTCTGTATATGTTTTTTATATTGTATTTTGTATTTATATATTTCTTTTTTGCAATATTTTTTATATCGAATTGCATATCATGTAATACATTTCATAATATATTTTAAAGTGTATTTTATATTTTAATAATTTGTTTTTATATTTAATAATTTTTAATTTTGATAAAATATATACTAGAATGTATTTTATCAAAATTATATTGAATTTACAATAAAAACAATGTAATATATAATATGATATATTGTATATTTTATGTAACTTACATTATATATTTTTATGTGTAATGTATTTGTGAATAAATAATTCTTTTTTCATATATCTTTTATGTTTCATACACATATAGCACATTGCATTATGTAATGTGCATGTATTTTAAAATGTGTTATATAATATATTATTTTGCATATTTATTATAATTATAATAATCTTATGATATTATATTATTTATCTTGTGACATATGTAATGTATTATATATTACATTGTTATATAAGGCAGGTATAGTGTACATTACATAATACATTATATATTGCATTATGTAATGTATTTTTATAATCAGTTTGTTGGCTTAACGCCATATTATTGTTTTTAATGTATATCATATTGTACTTTATATTGTATAATATATATTGCAATATATAATGTATTATTATATAAAATATATTAATGCAGTGTATAAAGCATATTATGTTGAATACATTTTACGATATATAATGCAAAATATGTGATATGCGTATGTGTAATATGTGTTATACATTATATTTTACTAGTATGTCTAATATATTATAAAATACGTTATGTAATACATTGTAAAGTATAAATATAGTTTGAAACATATAACGTAATGTTATACTAATATACATATATCAAATAATATATGCTATAATATATCTGTAAATATATTTTAAAATGTAAAATGCAAGTTAATGTGCAATGTAATATTTAATACATTATAATATATATAATAAAATATGGACTAAAATATATTAATAATATATGATATAGTATGATGTAAAATATAAATAAAAATATATTTTCAAATACATGCATGAATACCTTTTATAATACACTTTAAAATGTACTATAAAATATAATGTAAAACAACAAATGTAATATAGAATAAATTACACTATAAAAGATAAAATAAAATATATAAAGAAATATACTTTAGCATATAAGTTAAAATATCAGTCAGAATAGAACATATAATATATTTATAAAGCACATACAAAAATACATACTAAAAGTAATATAATATAAATTACTTGCAGTAATATTAAATTTGTGCTATATTATATTCAAAACATAAAATAATGTAATATAACGATAGAAAAATATGTTGTAACTATCAGCAAAAACATATATTTCATTGTGTATTACATATTATAATAAGAAGGGTAATATACTATGAAGACAATTGCATTTGGAACACTAAAAGGCGGCACTGGAAAAACAACAACATGTTTCAACCTGGCTGGAGCATTAGCCCAAAATCCCGACAATAAAATACTACTTGTAGATGGTGATCCTCAGTGTAATCTGACAAATGATATTGGATTGGATTGTTCAGACATGGATAGAAACAATATACGAACAATCTTTGAAGATAAGAAAATTGATCCATCCGAACTGATCATAAGTGGTGTACTGGAAAAACAGCCAAACATTGACATCATTCCTTCCAATATTCTGTTGATTAAAACAGAAATGCTTCTTGTCAGCATAGCAGGACGTGAGAAACTTCTGGCAAACTACTTTAAGAGAAATGAAGAGTTCTTTTCTCAATATACTCATATTATATTTGATACCAACCCTAATTTAGGCGTAATCAATCAGAACATATTCTATTTTGTAGATTCTATCATTTTAGTATCTGATGTATCTCTGAATGCAATTCAGGGTGCTGAGTTATTCTCATTCCTATGGGAAGAGAACATGGAAACATTAGGAATAGAAAATAATATAAAAGCATTAGTGATCAACAACTTTGATAAACGAATTAATCTTGCCAAAGATTTACAGGACTACTATCTGTCTGAAGACGAATTTAAAGACATTTTAGTAGAAACACCTATACCTGGTTCCGTAGCCATGAAAGATACATCCTTAAATCATGAACCAATTGTTACATTACAGCCACAACATCAGGCTGCTATTGCAATCAGAAAAGTAATAAAAGAACTAATTTCCCGGGGGGTCTTTTAAATGAATCAATTTAAAAAAGCAAAACAGAAAGCACTGGCATCAGGACATCATGTTGAAAATATTGGTGATTTGAAAACAGCCGGCGTAAAAGAAACAACTGTACAACAACCTGAGATAAAACCTGAAGAGGATCAGAAAACAGAACCTTCCATTGTTGAAACACCTCCAGTAACTGTTACTTCAAAAGAATTGGAAAAAATTCAGGAAAAGCAGGAAGAATTAAATGATACTTCTATTATAGAAGAAGCAATTTCTCCAATAATCTCTCAGCCGGAAATCCAATCAATGAATACCCCTGCTGAGGAAATACATACAATTCAACCTGAAGTTCATGAAGAACCTCAGAATATGATTGAACATACTCCAACAATACAGGCTACAAGCACAGCACAGTCTTCTGATACAGCCATTACCGAGCCCATAATTCCGGCACATGTACCAGAGACAGTTAATCAGCATCCAATACAGAACACAATAGCAATAGAACCGGAACATACTGTAGAAATATCAGAGCAGTCAGGTTATTTACAGGAAAAGAACATTGAGCCACAGTCTCCTGTATATTCTTCGCAACCTATTAGCCAGGAACAGCCTGTATATCAGACAGAACAAGTAGTTCAGCCGACAACGGTTCAAAGTCCTGTTCAAATAACACCACAAATACTATCGCAACAACCTGTTTCGGATAAAATTTCTCAGCAGTCACCTGTTGTACAGATAAAAGAAACTGTAGCAGCACCTGCATACATTCCTGCTGAACCGGAATATACAGAACCTATGAATCTCAAAAGGACCAATAGTAAAAAAAGCATTCCCAATATTTTCTCTCCAAAAGGAGAAGCAAAATCTATGAGAAAATCCTTAGTGCTAAAACCAACATCTGTAAAAATAGCTGAAAATTACTGCGCTAAGAACGGTGGTTCATTTAATGAACTCATTCAGACACTTCTTGATAATTTTATTGATGAATATGGCTTATAAAAAGACCGTTAAACGGTCTTTTTTTCATATCTTTTTTCTACTATTTGGTAGAGTACATTATATATTTCCAATATAAAATAAAAAAGATTTATAATTGACTAACGCGGTCATCTATAGGTGTGATAAAATCACGGTATTTTAAGTTTTAGAAAAGAAATGAAGAAATCACTGTAAAAAAGTCAAAAAAAGTGCGGAATTACGTTAAAAAAATTTATAAAGCTATGAAAATTTGACTGTTAGTCCTAAGATAATCATTGTCCAATACAGTCAAAATATGCAAGTTTATATTTTAGACCAACTCTTGAATTCCTTGATTTTACTGGATTTTCACGAAAGGTATGAATTTTTTACGGTTAATTTAAAGAGATATGAAAGAATCACGGTGTTTATATACAAATATACACTATTTTGTAGAATTCAATTTAAGGTATGAAAAATTTACGGTTAAAAAAACTTACATTTTGACTGAAAAGCTCATAAGATATGAAAATTTGACGGTACATTATTACACAAGCTATGAAAAAATTACGGTTAAATTATATAATATAAGCCTGATAAATTATATAGCTATGAAAAAATCACGGTATATTGATCACAATAAGGCATATATACATCCTTTAACTAATGAAATATGTTGTTATATAGCAATTTATTTAATATATTTACAACAATATATGTTGTATGAAAAGTATGATATTAAGTATGGAAATGTATGATATGTATGATTATGTATGAGGGCTGCTAAGAAACACTGTAAATATGCGGTTTATAAGGCATAAGATATATAAAAATCACGGTCAGGCTGTGTAAAAATAACTGTAATACCATGAAAAAATCACGGTTAAGGTATGAAATGATGACAGAATAGATATAAAAAAGCAACTGTAGGGAGATGAAATGATCACTGTACAGTTATAAAAGAATCACGGTTTTACCCCAGGGATACGGGATAGAAATTATTAAAAATCAAACTCATGTATTATTTCCTATCTAATACCACAAGATGTAGTAAAAAGATAGGAAATAATGACGGTTAATAGCTATGAAAAAATCACGGTATATGAAAACAAACATTAATTCAAATGTTTCAGAAAAGAATTGACCTTCAAAATAGCCTCTCTGGCGGTTCGTATAGGAGTCATTTGAAAAACATGCCACATGCTGCTAAATACGTCGATTTCTGCGTATACATTACATTCCTGAAGATGTTTATGCAACTGAAGTGAATCGTCCAGTAGAATTTCATTTTCACCTACTTGTATATATGTAGGTGGAAATCCAGTTAAATCGGCAAAAAGAGGAGAAACTAAAGGTGTAATTGCAGAAGTACCGTTTAAATAACTGTCAGCGGCTTTGCGTATATAGTCAGGATCTAATACAGGATCAAGAGTAAGTTTTGTCTGATAAGTCATGCTTGAGGCAGTCATATCAGTCCATGGGGAGAACAGAACGAGACATTTAGGTAATTCCTGATGTTGGGAGCGTAATGTAAGAATAAGTGCCAATGCCAGATTACCGCCTGCAGAATCGCCTGCAATGATAATATCCTGCGGAGAATGTCCTTGTCCAATAATGTGTTTCCAGGCTGTTACAGCGTCTTCTACGGCCGCAGGATAGGGATGTTCAGGTGCCAGTCGATAATCAAAACAGAAAACATCGTGACGCGTATATTTGGCAAGTTTCATAGTAAGACTTCTGGCATACAGACAACTTCCAGTCATATAACCTCCACCATGGCAGTAGAAAATAATAGTAGAATCTTCTTTGGATGATTCCTGATCCGGTATGAAGTGTGTCCATTCGCCATGCATATTATACGGGTCATCATCCCGAAAACAGAATTTCTTATCATTTGCATACAGACTGCCTAAATGATCCTGTGAATTTCTGTTTTTCTGAGTATCGTCAATATCCATTAAACCGTGTACATGTCGTACGAGCTGCATGAGTCGCTTATTTCTTCTCTCGTTCATAAAATGAATATCCTTTCCAAGTATCAAGTCTGTTTTTTTACTTATAGTTGGATTATAATAAATCAAAGAAAGAAAATAAAGACAAAAATATGAAATGACTGATAAAGTCAAAGAAAGGCAATAAAGAAAAATGAAGGACAAGCAAGAATTAAAAGAAAAACTGGAAAGAATTGACCATAAAGGTTATCCTGCATACAAAGAGATAAAAGGAGAATATCGATTTGACAAGTATGTATTTTCGATAGAACATGTGCAGGGAGATCCTTTTGCATCGCCTTCCAAGGTACGGATAGATGTAGCCGGCAAAACAGCAGGATTTCCCAAGACATTGTATGATATGGAATGTAAAAGAATTGCATTGCAGGATTATCTGTTAAGAGAGTTTGGAAAACAGATAGAACAGTATTCCTTTCGGGCAAAAGGTTCGGGTAAAAGCGGATTAATGGCAGTCAGCCATCCGGGACAGGAGATACTTGACAGAAGTGGTTGTGTGATCAATGAAAAGAATGGAGATATCGCACTACGGATGGAGATAGGATTTCCGGCAAATGGCAGGACAATTAATTCAGGAGAACTGATAAAGATTCTGTTTGATTTTATACCTCAGGCAGTAAACAGGGCACTGCGTTATCCCTGCCTGGATGCTGTTAAGCTGGAAAATGTAGCTGGACTGGCATTAGATCAGCAATATATCAGAGAGGAACTACAGAAACGTTCATTGGTTGCATTTGTTGCAGATGGGGCAATTCTGCCGAGAGAATCCGGAGTATCAGGAAAACCTATGAGGAATGCAGTTCCATGGAAAACACCAAAATCCATGGAAGTAACAATGGAACTTCCCTTCAGGGGAAAGATAAGGGGAATGGGAATTCCCAAGGGAGTTACGTTGATCGTAGGAGGCGGATATCATGGGAAATCAACTCTTTTAGAGGCGCTGGAGTCAGGTGTATATAATCATATTCAGGGAGACGGAAGAGAATACGTAATTACAGATGACAATGCAATGAAAATCAGAGCAGAGGATGGCAGAAGTATACAACATGTTGATATTTCAATGTTTATCAGGAATCTTCCTAATGGCAGAGATACAAAAGTCTTTTGTACAGAAGATGCCAGCGGAAGTACATCTCAGGCGGCTAATGTGGTGGAAGCAATGGAGGCGGGCAGCAAAGTACTGCTGATTGATGAAGACACAAGTGCTACAAATTTTATGATACGTGATGAGTTGATGCAGCAAGTTGTACATAGGGATAAGGAGCCCATTATTCCATATATTGACAGAATAAGGGAATTATATGAACAGGACGGCATTTCTACAATTCTTGTAGCCGGAAGCTCAGGAGCATATTTTACGAAGGCTGACGTAGTCATACAGATGGATAATTATATGCCACATGAAATTACACAGTATGCAAAAGATACTGCAATTCAATATTATGGAAAAGATGTATCAACAGGAGAAACAGAGCATGCACAACTACCTGACTATAACAGAAAAATAAAAGCAGACAGGGAATGGATGCAAGACAGACTGAAAGTAAAAGTCAGTGGATGTGACTCTATTATGATCAATCATGCAACGATAGATATGCGATATGTGGAACAGTTGGTTGATACGGAACAGATGCAGGCGCTGGCAGTGATCATGCAGTATGCGCAGAAAAAGAAATTAGATGGGAAATGTACATTACAGGAGGTTATTGCAGAAGTTTATGAGCTACTCCTGCAACAGGGGTGGAGTGCAATACTGGATAAGAGGGATATTCCGGGAAATCTGGCGGTTCCAAGAAAACAGGAAATATTTGCATGCATGAATCGATACAGAAAATTACATTTTTGACACAAAAAGACCCGGCAGTTAAATGCCGGGTCAAATTCTGTTAAATTACATATCGTCTCTTAAAATACCGTGTTCACGAAGCAGATCTTCGATAATGGTACCTTTTACCAGACCAACCAATGGTTTCTTCAATGCATTCAAAGGTCCGGGTAATTCAATCTCAAGTGGTGATTTACCATCCATTAATTTCACACTGCTGTCGAGCAGGTCACGAATATCATAAACACTTGCCCATACTTCAGGAACACCACGGTCAACATGAAGCAGACCATATACTGCTTCCATAGCAGTACGTACGGAATATTCTGTAGTAAAGATAGTATCTCTTGGAGTTTCTGCAAATTGACCAAGGAAGGCAAAGTTTGTGCAGCCATCAGGAATAACGTCAGGACGGTCACCCTTTCTTCTTGGCATAAAGAATGCAGTGATATATGGCATCATGGTAGGAACAGTAGTAACATGATCTTTAGCTAATTCACCAATTCGGTCAACAGGAACACCAATCTGATATAACCATTCCTGCGTAATTTCTTCGCCTGTACAGTCTTTCATAGGTTTCTTTACGAAGTCACCAGGTACATCTGTGAACAGAGAATATACCCATACGCTGATCTCATTAGGATCTTCACTCTTGAACTGAGGCTGTCTGTTAATTGTCCAGCTCATCAGCCACTTGGAATCCTTACAGCTTACGATACCACCTGTAACAACATTGCCGCTTCTTGGATTTCTCTTACAGATCTTCTCAATATAAGAGATGATCTCGTCATTGGAAGTAACAACGGTTGCTGATTCCCAATTAGTCTTTTCAATATCTGAACAGAATTTCTCAGGATGACCAAAGGAAGGATCCTGTGCTGCAATATTCTTCCACAGATCCCAGCAGCCACTCTTTCTGACCTCAGCATCTCCATTAGGAGCATGTGTATGGTCACCATAGATAGTACCTTCAGTACAACTGCCGTTTGTAACGAATACGAGATCATTCTCTGTCAGAGGAATACTGGTTTCTTCACCATTCTTGATGCATACGATCTCAGAGGCAATCTTCTTGGCACCTTCCTTCTTAAACAGTACATTAGTTACCTGAATACCGTATTCAAAGGTGACACCTGCGGCTTCCAGATATTTAACCATAGGAAGGATCAGAGATTCATACTGATTATACTTTGTGAATTTCAATGCGCTGAAATCAGGAAGTCCGCCAATGTGATGGATGAATCTCTGGAAGTAGAGTTTCATTTCAAGGGCGCTGTGCCAGTTTTCAAATGCGAACATGGTTCTCCAATATAACCAGAAATCGGAATTGAATACTTCATCATCAAATACATCTTCAATTGTCTTGTCATAAAGGTCTTCATTTCTGGTCATGAATAACTTCATGATCTCCATGCAGCCTTTCTGGCTTAAATTAAACTTACCATCGGTATGTGCATCTTCGCCTCTGTTAACGGTTGCACGGCAAAGAGAATAATTAGGGTCTTTCTTATTTAACCAGTAGTATTCATCCAGAACGGATACACCAGGTGTTTCAATGGAAGGAATGCTTCTGAACAGATCCCACAGACATTCGAAATGATTCTCCATTTCACGTCCACCACGCATGATGTAACCTCTGGTAGGATCGAAGATACCATCACAGGCACCACCAGGTACTTCCATAGCCTCTAATATATGGATATGAGAACCGGGCATCTGGCCGTCTCTTACAAGGAAACATGCTGCAGCAAGAGAAGCAAGGCCACTGCCTACTAAATAAGCATTCTTCTGTTCTACACCTTCTGGCTTAAGAGGACGTGCAAAAGCTTCGTAATTACCATTGCTGTAATAAATGCCTTTGCTGTTTACTGCGTTCTTGCCACGTTCTGTATTGCGGAAATTATTTAATTCTTCCTGACGTGCTTTCTTTGCTGTCTTTTTCTGTTCTGTGTTCTTTTTGTTTTTGGAAACTAATGCAGCGGCACCTGCGGTAGCAAGTAAAGCAGAAGCAACGCCAAGTTTAAGACCATTGTTATTCTTTGACATAGTATAAGCTCCTTTCCTGTGAAGAGATTCTGTTATCTTCACCTACAAGTTATCTGATAAATTCAGTATTGCACACAAATGACCAATAGTCAATCTTTGCATGTTTTCTTAATATTTATTTTAGAAATAGATAATAAAGTGACAATTCAAGGTAATAAATAACTTAGATGTATTATGTGAATTATCTTGCATTTTATGTATTTAAGAAGGTATGATATAATGAGCGCAAGAGAGTCAACATGCTTGCAAGATTGACGAACGGCGAATTGGATCATGTGCTGAATGTGCACATGATATAATGAGTATAAGTGAGGGGAACAAATTTGAGATGTGCAGAAGGCAGCGCAGGAATGGAGATTAAAATGAAAACAGATCAACTGGCAGTGGGAATCCTTGCTCACGTAGATTCGGGCAAGACAACACTAGCAGAGAGTATATTATATATAAGCGGTGCGATCAGGAAACTGGGCAGAGTGGATCATAAGGATGCCTTTCTGGATACCTATGCATTGGAAAAGAACAGAGGGATCACCATTTTCTCAAAACAGGCAAGATTCCAATTAGAAGATAAGGAGATCACGCTTCTGGATACACCGGGGCATGTGGATTTCTCAGCGGAGATGGAACGTACTCTGCAGGTACTGGATTATGCGATTCTGGTCATTAATGGAGCTGACGGAGTACAGGGACATACGGTTACTCTGTGGAAGTTATTGAAAAGGTATCAGGTACCGGTATTTATATTTGTGAACAAGATGGATCAGCCGGGAACGGATCAGGAGAAAATACTGGAAGAACTTCAGAAAAAACTGGACAGTAACTGCATTGACTTCGATAGTCATAATACAGAAACACTGTACGATAGCATTGCCATGTGCAGTGAAAACTTGATGGAAGAGTATCTGGACACTGGAAAAATCAGCAGACAGGCTATTGATCAGGCAATCCTGAACAGACAAATGTTTCCCTGCATGTTTGGTTCAGCACTCAAGATGGATGGTGTGAAAGAATTACTGGAATTTATTAATGAACATATGATATGCAGGGAATATCCGGAGAAATTTGGTGCCAGAGTATTCAAAATTGTCCGTGATGAACAGGATAACAGGCTTACGTATATGAAAATAACAGGAGGAAGCCTGAAGGTAAAGGCAATGCTGACGGATTATCGGGAAGGGATGGACCTTTCAGAATGCTGGCAGGAGAAAGCAGACCAGATCAGGCTGTATTCCGGCGGAACATACAATACAGTCAATGAAGTAACGGCTGGAACTGTATGCGCAGTGACAGGACTTAGCAAGACCTTTTGCGGCGAAGGACTGGGGATTGAGACAGAATCCGGACAACCTGTGCTGGAACCTGTTTTGACTTATCGAGTCATACTTCCACAGGAATGTAATGTACATGATATGTATTTAAAATTGTGTAAACTGGAAGAGGAAGAACCGCAGTTACATATTGTATGGGATGAGAATCTGAGTGAAATTCATGCACAGGTCATGGGTGAGGTACAGATAGAGATTTTAAAGAGTCTGATCGCAGAAAGATTCCATACGGAAGTAGAATTTGGTACAGGAAATATTGTATATAAAGAAACGATAACAGAGCCGGTTATTGGTATTGGACATTTCGAACCATTGCGTCATTATGCAGAGGTTCATTTGCTGTTAGAACCGTTAGAGCGTGGAAGTGGTCTGGAATTTGCAACGAATTGCAGCGAAGATGAACTGGATCGTAACTGGCAGAGACTGGTATTGACTCATTTGGAAGAACGCAGGCATAAAGGTGTTCTTACCGGTTCTGAGATTACGGATATGAGGATCACACTCATAGCAGGAAGGGCGCATACGAAGCATACAGAGGGGGGGGATTTCAGACAGGCAACCTATCGTGCTGTCAGACAGGGACTGAAATCTGCCAATAGTATTCTGCTGGAGCCTGTCTATGAATTTCAACTGGAAATACCGCAGGAACAGGTGGGACGGGCTATGTCGGATATTCAACGCCGATATGGCAGTTTCGAGCCTCCTGTGATAGAAGGGGATATGGCATATATTACCGGAACAGCTCCTGTTGTAACAATGCGTGATTATCAGATGGAAGTCACTTCCTATACAAGAGGACATGGAAGATTCTCATGCACATTAAAAGGGTATGAACCCTGTCATAATGAGGAAGAAGTACTTGCTGAATTTGCCTATGATTCAGAAGCAGATACCGAGAATCCCACAGGTTCCGTATTCTGTTCCCATGGAGCTGGATTTCTGGTAAGCTGGGACAGAGTGCCGGAATATGCACATATTGGTATTCAGAGAGAGGACGAAGAAGAACCGGAAGAAGAACTTCGAGTGAAGAAGCCGTCTTTTACCTATGAAAATGGAGTTATCGATCAGGAAGAAATTGACGAGATCTTTGCCAGAACCTTTGGCGCAGCGAAGCAGAAGAGAAACTCCTGGACCAGGACGATCAAGGCTTCTGATGACAGTAACTATAAGGGAACACAGCCAGCCTATGTGTCAGGTGGAGAGGAATACTTGCTGGTAGACGGCTACAATATCATTTTTGCATGGCAGGAGCTGAATGAACTGGCACAGCATAATATCGACAGTGCAAGGGACAAGCTTATGGATATCATGTGCAACTATCAGGGGGCAAAGAAGGTGAACCTGATACTGGTATTTGATGCATATAAAGTATCAGGTGGGCAGGGTGAAGTGTTCGATTATCATAATATTCATGTCGTGTACACCAAAGAGGCAGAAACAGCAGACCAGTATATTGAGAAGGTAACACATGAACTGAGTCGTAAATATCAGGTCACAGTAGCAACCTCTGACAGATTGGAACAGATGATCATATGGGGAGCCGGTGCAAGGAGGATATCTGCCCCTGGCTTTTATGAGGAAGTTATGAATACGATTCAGGAAGTCAGAGAAAATATAGAACGTGAGAAACCGAAGAATAAGAACTATTTAAAAGATAATTTATCCAGAGAAACTTATGAAGAACTGGAAAAAATCAAACAGAACCTACAATAATTGATAAAATTTTATTAAATTATTCATATGAGCATTGCTTTCTTGTAAGTTTCCATTTACAATGAGTTAGAAGTAAACCTATGGTTATAATAGGAATTAAAAGAGGAGGAACTCATATGAGTAAAGAAATTCTACAGGTTAATCAGGTGACCGCCCGAGTTGAGGATAAGGAAATTCTTCATGGGGTGAGTCTTGATATAAAAAAAGGTGAAACACATGTACTGATGGGACCAAACGGTGCGGGTAAATCTACCCTGGGTTATGTATTGACAGGGAATCCGAAGTATCAGGTAACGCAGGGGCATATTATATTCAATGGAGAGGACATGACTGAAACTTCGGCTGATAAAAGGGCGAAAGCAGGCATGTTTCTTTCGTTTCAGGAACCGCTGGAAGTACCGGGGCTTTCACTGGAGAGTTTTATCAGAAACGCATTGGCACAAAGAACAGGCAGTCATGTGAAATTATGGGAATTCAAGAAACAGCTTCAAAAGGCAATGGAAGTATTACAGATGGATCCTTCCTATGCAGAGCGTGATCTGAATGTTGGCTTTTCCGGAGGAGAGAAGAAAAAGTCAGAGATCCTGCAGCTTATGATGTTAAAACCCAGTCTGGCGATTCTGGATGAAACGGATTCCGGTCTGGACGTAGATGCAGTACGACTGGCTTCTGAAGGTATCCATGTATATCAGCAGGAGAATCCGGACAGTTCTCTGCTTATCATTACGCACAGTACCAAGATTCTGGAATCTCTGCATGTAGATTATACACATGTCATGGTAAATGGTCATATCATTGCGACAGGAGATGCTTCCCTGATAGAACAGATCAACCGTGAAGGTTATGAACAGTTCAAAGAACAGATGTGAGGTGGCTGCCATGAGTGAAAAGACGTATGTAGAAGATATCGACAGAAGCGTGTATGATATCAAAAACGAAGAAAAAGACGTATATCGTGTCAAAGAAGGTCTGACTCCAGCCATTGTAGAACAGATTTCCAAAGAGAAAAAGGACCCGCAATGGATGCAGCTTTTCCGTCTGGAGTCTTTGCAGATCTATAATCAGTTACAGGTTCCGAACTGGGGACCATCAATTGAAGGCTTGAATATGGATGAGATCGTAACTTATGTGCGTCCCAATACGCATATGAGTGCGAAATGGTCAGATGTACCCAAGGATATCAAGGATACCTTTGAACGTCTGGGAATTCCACAGGCCGAGCGAAAATCCCTTGCCGGTGTAGGTGCACAGTATGATTCAGAACTGGTTTATCATAATGTAAGAGAAGAAGTAGCATCACAGGGCGTTATCTATACGGATATGGAAAGTGCGTTGAATGGTGAATATGCAGACATGGTACGCAGTCATTTCATGAAGCTGGTCAAGCCCACTGACCATAAATTTGCCGCTCTTCATGGGGCAGTGTGGTCAGGTGGTTCCTTTGTCTATGTGCCACCCGGTGTATCCGTGGAAATCCCGTTGCAGTCTTATTTCAGACTGAATGCGCCCGGTGCAGGGCAGTTTGAACACACACTGATCATTGTAGATGAGGGCGCTGATCTGCATTTCATAGAGGGGTGTTCGGCTCCAAAATATAATGTGGCAAATCTCCATGCCGGATGCGTAGAGCTTTTTGTAGAAAAGAATGCAAGACTGCGTTATTCTACGATCGAGAACTGGTCCAAGAATATGTACAACCTCAATACGAAGCGTGCTCTGGTCAAAGAGGGTGGAACCATTGAGTGGGTATCAGGTTCTTTTGGTTCTCATGTATCGTATCTGTATCCCATGAGTATTTTGAAGGGAAAAGGAGCCAGAATGGAATTTACCGGAATCACGTTTGCAGGTAAAGGACAAAATCTGGATACGGGAGCCAAAGTTGTACATGCGGCACCTGAGACATCTTCCTATATCAATACGAGATCCATTTCAAAAGACGGTGGAATCAGTACGTTCAGAAGCAGTGTAGCTATGACAAAGGAAGCAGAGAACAGCAAATCCGCAGTATCCTGTCAGTCCCTGATGCTGGATGATATCTCCAGATCTGATACGATCCCTGCTATGGATATCCGCACGAAGAATGCAGATGTAGGTCATGAAGCCAAGATTGGAAGAATCAGTGATGAAGCAGTATTTTATCTGATGTCCAGAGGAATCAGCGAAGAAGAAGCGAGAGCAATGATCGTCAGCGGTTTCGCAGATAATGTATCAAAAGAGTTGCCGCTTGAGTATGCAGTGGAAATGAACAATCTGATCCGTTTGGAAATGATCGGATGTATTGGTTAAGGAGGAACCATTATGGAAATGACAATCAATAAACTGCCTGCTCCAACATGGAACCGTCTGGGAATGAATGAAAGCAGGATAAGTGATATTACAATAGATGTTGCATTGAAAGCACAGATAAAAATGCCTGATGCAGCGATTACAAGAGAAAGTACAGAGATTGACTGGAACAGTCTAAATAGTGGTATGGGACATGATATGGATATTCTGGGAGCATCCATAGAGGCTGATAGTTTCCATGCAGCAAAAGAGACACAGGATGATAAGCCGGTTCTCTATCGGCTTCGATATCAGGACAACCATAATTACTATAATAAAGTACAGATCTATGCAGAAGAAAACAGCGAGACTTCTTATATCTTTACAACAGCGAATGAATCAGGCTGTGCCGGACTTTCTGCATTGCAGGTGAAGGTATACGCCAGGAAAGGTGCGAAAGTCAGACTGTATTTTGCGCAACTGCTGGATAAGAGTTATGATGTACTGCATGATGTAGGTGGTTATTGTGAAGAGGATGCTTCGGTAGAAATCGTGCATATTTCATTGGGTGGTAATCAGGTATATGCCGGTGGACTGATTGACCTGCAAGGTCAAAAGAGCAGCATGGATGCAAAAATCGGATATCTGGGCAGAGATGACCAGCATATTGATATGAACTATGTAGCCCGTCATCAGGGTGCAAAGACAGAGAGTAATATGGAGGTTTCGGGAATCCTTCGTGACCAGGCATTTAAGCTGTTTCGAGGAACCATTGATTTCCTGCATGGAAGCTCTGGTGCAGTAGGAAATGAGAAAGAGGATGTATTGCTGATTGGTGATGATGTGGTGAATCAGACAATTCCTTTGATCCTGTGTGCAGAAGAAGACGTGGAAGGTAATCACGGTGCAACGATTGGTAAACTGGATGAGTCAATGCTTTTTTATCTGGGGTCACGCGGAATCAGCAAGGAAGAAGCAGAGCGTATTATTGCAAAAGCAAAGATAGATGCTCTGTGCAGTCTGATCCCGGACGAAGATGTACGCAAGGAGGTAGAGGCATATCATGACGGATTATAAGAAAGATTTCCCCCTGTTGATGAATCGGTCGATCGCTTATCTGGATAATGCAGCTACGGAACAAAGACCGTTTTCTGTATTAGAGGCAGAGAAGAATTTCTATGAGAAATATAATGCCAATCCGCTGAGAGGACTCTATGAATTAGGAGTAGAGGCGACAGAACAGTATGAAAATGCGAGGGAGCGTGTCAGACGCTTCCTCAATGCAGGAAGTGCGAAAGAGATCATCTTTACCAGAAATACAACGGAGAGTATCAATCTGGTGGCATACAGTTATGGCCTGAACTTCCTGAATGCAGATGATGAGATACTGGTTACTGTTATGGAACATCACAGCAATCTGCTTCCCTGGCAGATGGTGGCAAAGGCTACCGGAGCCAGACTGGTATATCTGGATTGTGAACAGGATGGTACATTGACACCTGAGGAAATCAAGAATAAAATAACATCACATACAAAATTGGCGGCAATAGGACATGTATCAAATGTACTGGGGTGTATCAATCCGGTAGAAACAATCATTGAGAAGGTTCATGCCAATGGTGGTGTTGTTCTGGTAGATGCAGCCCAGAGCGCACCGCATATGAAGGTTGATGTTGTGAAGCTGGATGCAGATTTTGTTGCCTTTTCCGGGCATAAACTGATGGCACCTATGGGAATCGGTGTTTTATATGGTAAAGAGGCTTTGTTAGAACAGATGCCTCCATTCCTGAGTGGCGGTGAGATGATCGAATATGTGACCAGAACAGGGGCCACTTATGCAGAACTGCCACATAAATTCGAAGCGGGAACGGTCAATGGCGGTGGTGCGGTTGCACTGGCGGCGGCACTGGATTACATGGATTCCATTGGAATGGAAAATATTGTCTGTAAAGAGCAGGAGCTTACAAAATATGCCTTTGAAGGCATGCAGCAGATACAGGGGATACAGATCATAGGCAGTTCAAACTGGGAAGAACATCATGGTATTATCAGTTTCGCAGTAAAGGATGTACATCCGCATGATGTGGCATCGATTCTGGATGAGGATGGAGTTGCCATCAGAGCAGGACACCATTGTGCGCAGCCGCTTCTGGCTCATCTGGAAATCCGTTCCTGTGCCAGAGCCAGTTTTGCCTTTTATAATACGAAGGAAGATATTGACCGCTTCTTGGCGAGTCTAAGTCAGGTTAGGAGGAAAATGGGTTATGGAGAGTAATACCTTTTATCACGAAATACTGATCGATCACAATCAGCATCCTGTGCATAAGCATAAGCTGGATGATGCGAATCTGGTGCTGGAAGGTGTGAACCCAAGCTGTGGTGATGACATTATTCTGCAGCTTAAGGTAGAAGATGGCAAGATCACGGATGGAGCCTATGTGGGCGATGGATGTGCGATTTCCCAGGCATCTGCGGATATTATGCTGGAGCTTATCATTGGAAAGTCAAAAGACGAGGCAATGCATCTGGCAGATATTTTCCTTCGAATGATCAAAGGAGAAGCATCTGCCGAAGAAATAGAAGAGCTGGAAGAAGGCTCTGCATTGCAGGATATTTCTCATATGCCGGCGAGAGTAAAATGTGCAGTACTGGGATGGCATACAATGGAAGAACTTCTGGAAAAATAAGATATTACAATTATATATCGATTTCCAGTTCAACAGGGCAGTGGTCTGAACCGAAGATATCGGTGTGGATCGCTGCTTTCTTCAATTCCTGATCCAGACGCTTTGAGGTAATGAAATAATCAATACGCCATCCGGCATTCTTCTCGCGCGCCTTGAATCTGTATGACCACCAGGAATAGATTCCTTCTGTATCAGGATAAAAATAGCGGAAAGTATCTGTGAAACCGGCATTCAGCAAAGTTGTCATCTTAGCCCGTTCCTCATCCGAAAAACCGGCATTTTTGCGGTTGGACGATGGATTTTTCAGATCGATCTCATTGTGTGCAACATTCAGGTCGCCACACAGTATGACGGGCTTTTTGGCATCTAATGATTGCAGATATGCGAGAAAATCGTTTTCCCAGCGCATACGGTAAGGCAGTCTTGCCAGCTCATTTTGTGAATTGGGTGTGTAACAGGTTACCAGATAGAAGTTGTCATATTCTAATGTGATGACGCGTCCTTCTTTATCGTGTTCTTCGATGCCGATGCCATAAGTGGCAGATAATGGTTCTTTTCTGGCAAAAATGGCAGTACCGGAATAGCCTTTCTTCTCAGCGTAATTCCAGTATTGATGATATCCCGGCAGATCAAGTGTAATCTGTCCTTCCTGTAATTTAGATTCCTGTATGCAGAAGAAATCCGCATCAATTGTATTGAAAAAATCCAGAAAACCTTTCTGAATGCAGGCACGCAGCCCATTTACATTCCATGATATAAATTTCATAATGAAAACCTCCGTTTAAATGAATGACAGGTAAATTATAAGGGAAAATGAAGAAATTCACAATATCGGAATATTCCAAGCCAACTTCAAGGTTCATATGTTGAATCATATAAATGAAACAGGCATATACTATGTATAATTTATATCTACACAAAACAGTTTACTTGCATTTTTGTCTTGTCTATAGAACAATATTAATATATAATTGTCTTGTATAAAGGAGGCTGCTATGAATAGAGACACCTTAAAGCAAATATTAATTGATCAGAAAGATATCTACCTTAATAATCCCTTGATAACCAGACAATATCCTCTGGAAGACAATGTTAATTACTGTTTTGTTGGTATCAGAAGAACCGGTAAATCATACTTAATGTATCAACAAATAAAACAATTAGAAGAAAAAGGAATTCCTTTGTCACAGATCGTTTATGTGAATTTTGAAGATGAACGACTTTTGGAAATAACAACGGAAGATTTGAATACGATCCTGGAAATAGGCATGGAGATAGCTGGCACAGATAACAGGCCTTATTTATTTCTTGATGAAATTCAAAATGTCGATGGGTGGGAAAAATTTGTCCGTAGAATTGCTGATATGAAATACAGGATCAATATAACCGGCAGTAACAGTAAAATGCTCAGTAGTGAAATAGCATCAACGCTTGGTGGCAGATTTGTAATTCTTAATGTATACCCATATTCTTTTTCCGAATATCTTATTGCCAATAAAAAAGAGAAAAATTACTTAGACGTACTCAGCACAAAAGACAAGGCTGATGTTCTGAGTCAATACAATGAATACGTAACCTATGGTGCTTTTCCGGAATTAGTTGAAATTAAGAACAAGAAACCTTTTTTAAGCAGTATTTATCAGACTGTATATCTCGGAGATATTATTGCAAGAAATAAAATTTCTAATGATTTCGCAGTCAGACTGATCCTGAAGAAAATTGCTGAATCAGTTACCAAGCCATTATCTTTTACCAGACTAACCAATATCTTAAAAAGTGCCGGTACTTCTTTGGGAAAACAAACTGTGATCAATTATGTGGGATATATGACAGACTCCTACCTTCTCTTTACTTTACAAAACTACGCTGCAAAACTTGTGGAAAAAGAAACCTCCCCTAAATATTACTTTATGGATACCGGGCTGCTTGGTCTTATGTTATTAGACTGCAAATCCGCACAGTTAGAGAATCTTGTTGCAATTGAACTGATCAGACGATATGGTGTGGAAAATGTTTATTTCTTTGAGAATAACGTAGAGATCGACTTTTATGTTCCGGTCGAAAACCTTGCCATTCAGGTAAGTATGCAGGTTCTTGATGATATTGACACAAGAGAAAGGGAAACCAGATCTTTTGTCAAACTACACAATTTCATTCCTGGATCCAAATGTCTTCTTATTACTAACAGCGAAGAAACAACACTTGATTGTGAGGGCATCGTCATTGATGTGGTTCCTGTCTGGAAATGGTTGTTACAGTATTCAACGAATAGATAAAGCAGTGGATTATGTATTTCCTGTGAAATCAAATTTTGTTATAATAAGAGTAAATGTATACAGGAGGGGAAAGAACATATGAAAATTTCTGTATTTTATGATCATATTCTACAGGCGGCAGAACAGACGGGGAAGGAGATTCCTTTTCTTTTACAGGAGGCAAAGGACTCTGGAATTGATGCGGTTGAGATCAATATGACATATTTGAACGAACACGAAGAAACCTATGGGTTATTAAAGGATGCGCAGTTGGATGTAAGCTGTGTCTATGAATTCTATGAGATGGATTCAAAAGATGAGACAAGGCGGGCACAGTGCCATGTGGATACTGCGAAAAAAGCCGGGGCGGGTAAGATTCTGGTAGTTCCGGGATTTTTTAAAGAAGAAACAAAGGACTATGTTGCGTGTATCCATGATTATGAGAAAACAGCGGCATTCCTTGAACAGAATGAAAAAGCACTTCGAATGGTGCAGGGTATGGCAGATATTGCTGCCATGGCGAAGAAACAGGGAATACAGGTAGTCATAGAAGATTTTGACAATACCGATTCGCCTATTGCCTGCGTAAATGGTATGAAGTGGTTCATGAGAAAGATCCCTGATCTGTGGATTACTTTTGACACCGGTAATTTTATTATCCACAAGGAAGATATCTTCACTGCATGGGAAGAACTGAAAGACAGAGTTATTCATGTGCATTGTAAGGATCGTGGAGCGGAGTCGGTTGCTGTAGGTGATGGCTATATTCCTATGAAAGAGATACTTGCCAAGGTTGTAGAATCCGGGTATGAAGGTTATTTTGCAATCGAACATTTCGATGCGCTGGATCAGGAAAAGTGCATACAGAGGTCAGCGGCATTTCTGAGGGATAATTTTGAATGATAATATAAGTAAAAGAAGAAAGCTATGAAAAAGTGATGGCATTATTGCTTCACGGAAAATGGAGAAAAACATCATGATCAAAGTAACAGTATGGAATGAATACAAGCATGAGAGAGAATATGAGAATATTGGAAAGGTATATCCGGAAGGAATACATGGCTGTATTGCAGGATTTCTTGGAAAAGAGGGGGACATTCAGGTTAGAACGGCAACTTTTGACATGCCGGAGCATGGATTGACCAGAGAAGTACTGGATGATACCGATGTGCTGATCATATGGAGTCATGCACTGCAGGATGAGTTTTCTGATGAAATTGCAGAGAGAGTACAGCAGCATGTGTTAGCGGGAATGGGGTTAATTGCTCTTCACTCTGCACACTTTTCAAAGATTATGAAGAAGCTGTTAGGTACGTCTATGACGTTGAAGTGGAAACATGGAGAACAGGAGAATCTGTGGTGTCTTATGCCAACACATCCGATTGCTGCCGGGATTCCGGAAAAAATAGAACTTCCGGAAGAGGAAATGTATGGTGAATATTTTGATATTCCCAAGCCGGATGATGTGATCTTTGCCGGATGGTTTTCCGGAGGACAGGTATTCCGCAGTGGCTGTACCTTTACGAGAGGGTTGGGGAAGATATTCTATTTCCAGCCCGGGCATGAGGAATATCCGATTTATTATAGACCAGAGATTCAGCAGATCATTATAAATGCGGTACATTTCTGCGCACCTGCAATAAGACAGAGGAAAAATCTGACCTGTCAGGAAGTTATCTGATCTGCAATTGCGTAGAAATAAAATATGTATTATAATAAGAAAAACAACTATAAAAGGGATGTAACTGATGACAAAACACAATAACAAAACACAAACAATTACAACGATGGGGCTGCTGACAGCAGTGGGACTGATCTTACCTTATGTGACAGGACATGCGTTTGGAGTACCTGGAACGATTCTGTTACCAATGCATTTTCCGATTTTTCTGATGGGAATGTTATGTGGTCCGGTATGGGGAATAATTGGCGGAATGGTTGTTCCTCTGATATCCTCATTGTTGACAGGAATGCCGGCTTTTTATCCAATGTTGCCGATCATGATGTGTGAACTTGCAGTTTATGGCGGAGTAAGCGGAGTGCTGTATTATCAGAAGCGCAAGAATCTGTATGTTTCATTGATCGCTGCCATGGTCTGTGGACGTATCGTGCATGGTGCTGTCTGGGCTATGCTGTTTCTTGCAGGCGGTAAGGCAGTCACTTTTGTATCTGCTTTTGCATTTGTAGTAGATGGAATTCCGGGAATTGTACTTCAATTACTTTTGATTCCGTCTATTGTAAAAAGTGTAAATAAGCTGTTGAAAACAATGCCGGACAGTGATTCGAAACAGGCAGCAACAGTATGTTCGGATGAGATCTTTGATCGGGCAAAAGAAATGATCGCTGCAGAAGAGGCTACTTTTGTTGTGATCAGAAATAATCAGATCATATATCATGATAAAGGAAATGGTGTCAGACCTATTATGAAAGTACTTGATTCCAATCCTGAAATCTTGAAGGACGCCATTATCGTAGATAAAATTATTGGAAAAGCGGCCGCAATGATGCTTTCTATGGGAAAATCTGTCAGAGTGCATGGCAATCTGATGAGCCAGGCGGCTGCAGAATACCTTGAACGTAAAGGCATTGAGCATAGCTATGAGCGCTGCATCAACGTGATCAGTAATCGAACCGGAGATGGCATTTGTCCACTGGAAAGGGCAGTAGCTGATATTGAAGATGAACAGGAAGCCTATAATAAATTAAAAGAAACGATCGCGGAGCTGATGCGGGCAGTATAACGTTTTATAAAAGTATGGTGCAGATAGGCAGTAGATACAGATTATGTATTTGCTGCTTATTTTTTAATATATGCAATGAATAAAAAATGAAATATTCATTGACTTTTTGGTTAGAATATACTAACATATCAATGAACAAAAATAAAAATATTCATAGGCGTGGTGATTTATATGGCAAAGGCATTTAGTGAGGAAGAAAAAGAATTGATCAAGACGAAGATCATGGAAACGGCACTGGATTTATTTCATGATAAAGGAACGAAAGCTCTCAGTATTCAGGAACTTACCAGAAGGGTGGGAATTGCGCAGGGCAGCTTCTACAATTTCTGGAAGGATAAAGATGCACTGGTTCTGGATGTCATGAGGTATCGCAGTAAACAGAAGCTGGAAATAGTTGAGCAGAGGTTTGATGAATCGTTAAAAAATCCGGTAGGATTTCTGACACAGATCATATATGTCAATTCCATGGATCTTATGAAGAAAGGCGAGGAACAGCCCGTTTATTCCCAGAGCTTTGCAATTCTTTCCAGAGCAGATCTGGAGGCAGAGAATCGCGTGGGTGTAGTATATCGGGATTTTATTGAGAAACTTGCTGCATACTGGAAAGAGCATGGAGTTGTCAAAGAGGTTGATGTGCAGGGTTTAGTCAATGTGTTTACCGGAAGTTTTGTCCTTTTTGCAAATGCGGTACAATTCGACAGGGAATATTTTGAAAAGATATTCAGGATATTTATTGAAAATACAGTCAGTGAGTTTATTCAGAGATAGAGGTGGAAGATATGAGTATGGTGATGGATTTCGAGGAAATCAGAAAAGATGATGTCATGGTTGCAGGGGGAAAAGGCGCCAATCTGGGAGAAATGAGTGCGGCAGGAATTGCTGTTCCTGATGGATTTGTCATAACAGCAGACGCCTATCGGGCTTTCCTGAAAGAGAATGGACTGGAAGAAGTCTTTGAGAATGAACTCAAAAAGGCGGGGAAGGACGAAACCGGATTGCTGGAAGCAGCAAAGAAATTCAGAGAGTTGATAGGATGCGGTAAATTACCTGAAAAAGTAGAATCTGCCATTCGTGAAAAGTATAAACAGCTTGGTGAACAGGCAAGAGTAGCAGTACGTTCTTCTGCAACAGCAGAAGATTTACCGGATGCGAGTTTTGCGGGCCAGCAGGAAACTTATCTGAATGTCAGAGGGATTGATGAAGTACTTATGCAGGTGCGCAGATGTTATGCTTCACTGTGGGGGAACAGGGCAGTCTGCTATCGCTGTAATCAGGGATATGACCAGCTCTCTGTTGCACTGGCCGTTGTCATTCAGAGAATGGTAGAAAGTGAGAAAGCAGGTGTTTTATTTACAGTCAATCCTGTTACGCAGAACAGGGAAGAAATGCAGATCAATGCCAGCTATGGACTTGGAGAGAGCGTTGTAAGTGGCAGAGTGACCGCAGATAGTTATATATGCAGCAAACAGGGGACGGTGAAGTCCTTTCAAATTGGTTCCAAGGAAACGCAGATCATATATGCGGATAAGGATACGAAAGAAATTTCCGTGAGTGCTAAGTTACAATCTGAAAGATGTCTGAACGATCAGGAAATAGCTGTACTTTGCGCAGAGGCAGTAAAGGTAGAAAAACACTATGGCTGTCCTATGGATATTGAATGGGCGATCAGCGATGGACATGTCTATATTTTACAGGCAAGGGCAATCACTACTCTGGGAGAAGATAAAAAGGAAGAGGAGAGAATCATTGCGGAGTATATTAAGGATAGCAGGATAAAAGGTCCTGCAAAAGCGAACATGTCCTTTCAATTAGAGAAAATGCCATATGCATACAGGCCACTGGATTATGATTATATTATTGCAATTAATACGCAGAAAGCCAATATATTTAAGGAAAATGGCATTGTGCTCACTTCTGATCCCAAAATGGACGAGGATGGAATCCAGACACTCCCAGATCCAGGTATGAAGATCAACAGAAATATCTTTAAGTTGCCCGGTACTTTAAAATTGCTCAAGGATTATGATAAATGTGCTGATGAGTGTCATGCTTTTATGCAGGGATATGAGACGGAGATAGAGAAGATCAAAGAAACAGACTTTGACAGTATGAATATACAGGAGTGTGGAAGGTTCATCTCCTATAGCCTGAAGCTGACAGAGAGGTTGGCATATGATCGCTTTAAATATGCGCTGTTCCCGGCAGCTATAGCAAAAGATCTGGAAAAAGCGGTCAAAAAGGTAAATAAGGATTATGCGAAATATGATCTGTTCTGGGGATTGGACAACAAAACATCTGTAGTGACAAAGGACATTGCTGCTCTGGCAGATAAAATCAAGGCAGATCACAGGCTGGCAAAGGAATTGCTGACAGGTGCGAAATATGAGGATTTATGTGAAAAGTTTCCTTATATGAAAGAACAGTTCGCTGTTTTTATGCAGAAGAATGGTTACAAGTCAGATTATAACTGTTACTGTACACATGCAAAGACACTTATAGAAGATCCGGACAGGCTTATACATATTCTACAGCCATTGGTAGCAGACAATGGACAGGCTTCCGATAACACAGAAGAGAAAGATTTTGGTAAACTCATGGAGCAACTTAAAATTGTCTATGGCAGTCAATACCCCGCACTGGAGAAGAAAATCAAACATTTCCGGTATTTTCATGTTGTAAGGGAAGAAAGTCAATATCTGTGGGAGACATTATTCTACTATGTTCGTCAATGCCTGAAACGGACTAATACATTATTACTATCCGAAACAGATTATGAGAGTGGAGTGGCAAATCTGTTTGCAGATGAGCTGGCAGAGGCTTGTAAGAGAGGGTACTTATCCGAATCTGATAAGGAGAAGACCACACGTAGAAATGAAAAACACCCACTTTCACAGAAAGTATGGGATGCATCCAAGCTTCTGGTCTTTGATTCCAGGGGAGATGTGTTAAAGGGCGTGAGCGGAAGTGCAGGAGTGGCAGTTGGTAAGGTATGCGTTATCCATGGACCGGAGGAATTTTACAAGATGCAAAAGGGTGATGTTCTGGTGTGTCAGCTTACTGATCCGGAATGGACACCTTTATTTGGACTTGCCAGTGCAGTCGTAGCGGATACTGGTTCAGCACTGAGTCATGCAGCAATCGTAGCCAGAGAATACGGAATACCTGCTGTTCTGGGAGTCGGATTTGCTACCACTAAGTTCAAGGATGGAGATACCATCAGAGTAGATGGTGATAAGGGAGAGGCGTCTAATTGCTGAGATGAATGAGAAAAAATCAAGAAGAGAGAGAATCCTGGCAGAGCCAATTCTTCCTTTACTGATAAAAATGTCGGTTCCAACGATTATCGGTATGCTGATCAATATGATCTATAATCTGACAGATACTTTTTTTATCGGTCAACTGAATAATAAAAGCATGACAGCGGCGATAGGAATTGTGTTCAGCTTTGTAAGTTTCATTCAGGCGATAGGGTTCTGGTTCGGATATGGAAGTGGCAATGTCATGTCACGAAAAACAGGAGAACAGGAGGATGCAGAAGCGGAAGTCATATCTTCTTTGGGTATAGTCATGGCATTAGGAACAGGTGTAGTCCTTATGATAATGTTGACTGCATGGGTCAGACCTCTGGCTGGTTTCATAGGAGGAAATGCTTCCCCACAGCTTCTGGATTATACAACAGAGTATCTGAGGATTATTCTGTTCAGTGTTCCTTTTAGCCTGTTTGCATTGACAGTATATAATCAGTTGCGTTTGTGCGGTAATGTGAAAGACGGAATGACGGGTTTGCTGGCAGGGATGGTCAGTAATATGATACTTGATCTTGTCTTTATCTTTGGATTAAAAATGGGGTTTGTCGGAGCCGGATGGGCGACTCTGGCAGGACAGATTATAGGGGCAGTTGTGCTGTTTTTTCTATCCTTTCAGCATGGAAATATTCCCGTCAGATTAAACAGGGCATATTTTAGCAAGACACGGGTATATCATATACTGGCTGGTGGTGCTCCAAATTTCTCAAGACAGGGAATTACAGGGATTGCAGGTGTGCTTCTTAATATTGTAGCTGCGGCTTTTGGAGAGAGTATGATCGCAGCCTTGACGGTCAGTTCCAGAATCGCAGCACTGGCGTATATGATCATGATAGGCTGGGGACAGGGATTTCAGCCCATTTGTGCCATGAATTACGGAGCAAAACAGTATGACAGAGTGAAGAAGTCATACGATTAGGTGTGCAGATATTGAGATTACAATGTATCTCACTGCCTTTTCTGGGACTTTATGCTGTCAGTAGTATGTACATGCAGAATATAGGACAGTATTCTAGGGCACTGTGGATCTCTGTTGCCAGACAGGGAATTTTCTACATACCATTACTGTTCTTTTTACCTGCAATAGGCGACCGGACGGGACTATTTCTGGTGCAGCCTGCGGCAGATCTGCTGGCAACAGTTTTTGCAGCATTTATTTTATGGAAATACTTGGACGTAAACGACAGGATATGATACAATATGACTCGTTAACATAAAATACTTAAATCGATGAGAGACATGAGGGAGAAAATGGGAGAGAGCGTAGAACAAACCGAAATGTTTGAGCGATTGAATAGTCTGTCGAGACGGGTTGATGAGCTTGAGAAAGAAGTATGGAAACTGAAAAATGCGCAGAATGTGGGAGTACAGCCTGTAAGCAGTAATGTACCTGTTACAGCAGAAACGAAAAAGGCTGTATTTTCAACGGTGCAGTCACCTGACACGGTACAGGGACAACAATATAGCGCTGATAGAACACCGGAGAATAAGAAGAATAAGAACATGGAACAGACAGTGGGTAAGTATCTGATGGGAATTCTGGCGTCTGTGTTGATCCTGTTCAGCTTGATTTTGTTCGGTGGATTGATTTACAGGGCGATACCTGATGCAGTTAAGGTAGGGATCATGTTTACCGTCAGTGCAGTGATAGCAGGTGTTGGTATCATGAAAATGAAGAAAGGCAGTAAATATGATGTACTGTTTGCAGCACTTGCAGGTTGTGGTGTCAGTGCGATCTATATATCGGCATTGATAACCTGTTTTACCTATGAAGTAATTTCCAGGATGACTCTTCTGGTCATATTAGTATTATGGCTTGTTGCAACAGGTTTTCTGGCAAGAGAGAAATCAAGGATGTTCGCATACATATGCAATGTGGGATTGATTATTTCTTCTATGCTGGTATTAGCTCAGTGGCAGGAAACGTATCTTGGAATCCTTGTATATGCTGTAGGCGTTGTGCTTCTGTTTCTGACAAGTGACTGTTCCTATAAGACAAATATATATCTGTTTCTTCAGGTTCCGGTCATTCAGTTCCTGTTTGGTTTCTTCTATCTTGATCAGGCGCTGGTAATATGTGTACTTATGATAATTTCTTTTGCAGCACTGGCTTACTGCATTGCACATTATACTTCTGAAAAGATGGGAAAAGGTATGACCATCACACTCATTTCGCTGACGATGGCCTGTATCTTTTTACAATGGAGTATATTTAAAATATGTGAGTTGTTTGGTTCTTCCGATTCAGTGATCGGAAAGTACAGTTCCTATGTATGGATCGTACAGGCAATTGTTTTGTATGCCCTTTGCAGGAAAAAGTATGGGGAATATTTATCTTTTGGAATCCTGAGTTTTTCTTTACTGTTTGTTAATGCCGGGATCGTAAATGATTATGTTGGATATCTGCTGGTCGTTCCATTCCTTTTTGCAGCGGCAGTTTATCTGAAGGAAAGAAAATTCTGGTATTTATTTTATGCATATGTTCTTATTACAATGGTAAATACGACAACTCCTGTACTTGTAAACCACTGGTTCAGTTATGGTGGCTGCTTCCTGTTTATGATTTTGTCCGGCATTTGCCTGTTAAAGAAATACAGCAGAGAACACAAATATATGAATACAGCATTGTGGATCGTCCTGTTTATCAGCATTTGTGTGGAAGAGAGTGCCAGTGGAGGAACGTTGTTTATTTTACTGGTATTGATTGACCTTTTACTGAATTCAAAGTGGTACCGCAAGAATCCGATTACCCATGAAGAGGAAAAGATATCCTATGTTATAGGATATCTCATGAATCTTATTATGATGGCATGGGGAAGTTCTATTATAAGCATATGTAATGCGATCCATGTATTTGGATTTTCAGTCAGTTCAGAAGCGGCGGCGGTTGTTTTTTATTCAGTAATTACTCTGATCCTGTATATGCTGAACATTTCGAATCTGTTCCGGTTCCGAAAAGAGATGTCGGAGCTTCCGGTAGGAATTTACATCTGTTCCAAGTTTTTGGTGCTGTTATATGTGATTTTGTACAGAATGGATGCAGTAGGCTATGCAGTATCCATTGTAACACTGGTATTTGCAGTGGCAAGTATTGTGATCGGTTTTATGACCAGACATAAATCGTTCCGATTATATGGGCTGATGCTTACCTTTATTTCCGTAGTGAAGCTGGTATTATTTGATGTAAGCTATGATTCCAATATTTTGAAGCCGATAGGATTCTTTGCAGCGGGTATATTATGTTTCATAATAAACTGGGTATATTCCAGATTCGAAAAACAGATTGAAAAATCAGACAAATAATTTATGCTATATAGTTGGTTATAAGTAAAACTTATCGCCAACTATATTTTTTTTCTATTATACAAATCCCTACTAATACGATATGATTACATCTATCAGGAATACAGAGAGGATGAATCACATGGCAGAGATTGTATTTGAAAATTTATCCAAGCGGTTTACGACTAAGGACGGAACAGTTGAGGCGCTGAAAAATATAAACCTTTCCATTGAGAAAGGTGATATATATGGAATTATCGGTATGTCCGGCGCTGGCAAATCAACTTTGGTTCGATGTATCAATCTGCTGGAGCGACCTACAGAAGGTAAAGTCTATGTTGAGGGAGAAGAGCTTACTGCCATGTCACCTAAGGAACTGAGGCAGAGGCGTAAGAAGATAGGAATGATCTTCCAGCAGTTTAATCTGTTTGCAGCAAGAACGGTATATGAAAATATTGCTTTCCCACTTCGAAAATCCAGATTATCCAAAAAGGAAAAGCAGGAGAAAGTTAACCAGTTATTAAAACTGGTAGAGCTTGAAGAAAAGGCAGATGTTTATCCATCACAACTTTCAGGAGGACAGAAACAGAGAGTGGCAATTGCCAGAGCACTTGCCAGTGACCCACAGATACTTCTGAGTGATGAATCTACCAGTGCATTAGATCCCAAGACAACAAAGGCGATTCTGGAACTTCTCAAGAAAGTTAACAAAGAACTGGGGATTACGATTGTAGTCATTACACATGAGATGCAGGTTATCAAAGATATCTGTGATAAAGTGGCAGTTATGAAAGGCGGAGTTGTTGTAGAAAGTGGTAAGGTATTTGATATTTTTGCAAATCCAAAAGAAGCCATTACCCGTGAATTTGTTGAGAATACAACGAATCTTTCCAAAATAACAGAGCTGGTTGAGACACACAAGGAGTTGCTGAATATACAGCCAGGTGAAGTGGTACTCAGATCCAGTTATATCAAGAGAGATGTTTCAGAGGCATTGGTTTCTCAGATATCAAGGAAATTTGAGCTGAATGTCAATATTATCTTTGGAAACATTGAGTTGATAGGAGGTAATCCAATAGGCGGTCTGGTATCGATCGTGCAGGGAGAAGCAAAGCAGATTGATGCAGCGATCGCATATCTGAAAGAGAAAAATGTAGGAGTGGAGGTGATTTTTGATGGCAGAGTTTCTAAATAAAATCATACCGAATGTCATGGCGAGAACAGATATTTTCTGGGAAAGTTTCAGAGATACATTTATTATGGTAGGCTGGGCAGGTGGAATATCATTTCTGATCGGCATTATATTGGGAATCACATTGATCGTAACCAGACCATCAGGAATCGTACCGAATAAGGTAATCTATCAGGTGATAGATAAAATCGTGAATTTTTTCCGTTCCATACCGTTTATCATTCTTCTGGTAGGACTTGTTCCACTCAGCAGAGCGATCATGGGAACAGGAATCGGTGTAAAAGGAGCAATCGTGCCGCTGATCTTTGGATGCGCACCATTCTTTACCAGACAGATGGAAACAGCAATGTCGGATGTAAATCCGGGACTGATAGAAGCAGCACAGTCTATGGGACTGAGTAATCTGGAGATTATCTGGAGCGTATATCTGAAAGAAAGCATTGCAGGTATTGCCAGAGGAACTACCATTACAATTATCAGTCTGATCGGTCTGACAGCTATGGCGGGAGCAGTTGGCGCCGGCGGTTTAGGTAACTTTGCCATTATGTACGGACATGACAGAAACATGCCGGACGTTACCTATACAACAGTTGTTGTTCTGGTAGTGATCGTAACCGTGATACAGATCATTGGAAATCATATTGCAAAGAAAAATACACATTAAATAAATAGATGAGGAGAATAAAATTATGAAAAAGAAATTATTAGCAACAGTACTTACAGCAGTATTAGCATTAGGAACGATTACAGGATGCGGAAGCCAGAAGGCAGAAGATACATCCGCAGCAGACAGTAATGCAGCAACAACAGATGATACAACAGCATTCACACAGGAAGCGCAGACTTCAAATGACGGAGAAACCCGTGTAGTGAAGCTTGGTCTGACTGGCGTTATCTATGAAGACATCTGGAATCCTATCAAAGAGAAACTGGCAGGAGAGGGTATCGACCTTCAATATGTACAGTTCTCAGATTTCTCCCTTCCTAATGCAGCACTGGATGCAGGAGAAATTGATATCAACGCATTCCAGCATCATGCATATTTCAATAATGATACAGAGAAGAATGGATATGACCTTACAGCGATCGGTGATACATTCATCATTGCAATGAATATTTATTCTGACCAGATTCAGTCCATTGATGAGTTAAAAGATGGTGACACTGTTGCTATTCCGGACGATGCTTCTAATGGAGGACGTGCACTGAAAGTATTGGAGTCAGCAGGTATTATTGAAATCGATCCAAATGCAGGAGCCAATCCTACCGTATCAGATATTACTGATTATAAAGTACAGGTTGATATTACAGAGCTTGGAGCATCTACAATTCCTTCTGTAATTCCTGACTTTACCATTGCAGTTGTAAATGGTAACTATGCACTGGATTACGGCATTGATCCTTCCACTGCTATTTTCAAAGAATCAGAATATGATGATGACAGCTATTTCTGCCTGATCGCAGTAAAGAGTGAAAATGCAGATGACCCTGTATATCAGGAAATTGTCAAGCTTTTCCAGTCTGAAGAAACCAAGCAGATCTTTGAAGACAAGTTCGGCGGCTACTTTGTTCCGGCATGGGAAGCTAAGACTAAATAATCAGAGAGTTGGTGAAATGACATGAGAGAAGAATTATTAAAGATCATCGGTGATGAAAATCGTGTAATTACAGACAAAATCGAAAAAAAGTACCTGTCCGATAATCTGGAGCGACGTATCGGAAGTGCCAGGGCAGTCGTATTTCCTGTATCGACACAGGAAGTAAGTGAATTGTTGAAATACGCATATGCGAATCAGATACCTGTAACACCCAGAGGAGCAGGTACCAATCTGGTCGGTTCAACAGTTCCACATGGTGATGGAATCGTAATTGATGTTTCTCTTATGAATCACATATTAGAACTGGATGAGGAAACGTTCACAGCAACTGTGGAGCCTGGTGTTATTTTGCAGGACTTTCAGGCATTCGTTGAATCAAAAGGCTTATTCTATCCCCCTGATCCAGGCGAAAAGAAAGCATCTATCGGAGGTAATATCAGTACCAATGCAGGTGGTATGCGTGCTGTAAAATACGGTGTGACCCGTGATTACGTCATGGCACTGGAAGTAGTTCTGGCAGATGGTACAGTTCTTACGGTAGGAGGTAAGAACCGTAAAGATACTACAGGACTGGATCTGAAAGATATTGTGATCGGTTCTGAAGGAACGCTTGCAATCATTACCAAATGTGTATTAAAATTAATTCCAAAGCCGGAGAAAAGCATCAGTATCCTGGTAGGATATGAATCTTTGAAAGCCGGCATTGAAAGTGTTCCCAAGATCATTCAGGCGAATATTAATCCAACGGCTATTGAGTTTATTGAGAGAAAGGTAGTGCAGCTTGGAGAAGATTTCCTGCATTTACAGTTCCCACTGACAGATGCAAAGGCATACTTACTTTTGACTTTTGATGGGAAAGAATCAGAGATCACAGAGAATATCAAGACAGCAGAAGAAGTGACCAGACAGGCGGGAGCCAGGGCATTCCTGGCACTGGAAGATCCGGAAGTAGCTGCAAATGTCTGGAGAATCCGCGGTTGTCTCGTAAAATCAGTAGAAGCAGTTTCTGAGCAGGAACCACTGGATATGGTTGTTCCGATCAATCAGATCGATACTTTCGTCAACTTTATCAATGAGTATGAGAAAGAATGTGGAATGAGAATGATCAGCTTTGGCCATGCCGGTGATGGCAATGTGCATCTGTGCGTAGTCAGAGGTGACAGGGATGATGCCACATGGGCGAAAGAACTGGATACCAACCTGACGGTTCTGTATAGAAAGTGTACAGAGCTTGGTGGACTGGCAAGTGGTGAACATGGAATTGGACTGAGCAAGCAGAAATATATGCTTGAAGCTGCCAATCCGGCAAATATCGCACTGATGAAACGTGTGAAGGCAGCATTTGATGAAAAGGGCATTTTAAATTCAGGAATTTCCTATGATGCGTAAAAAATAGAAATGGAAGTGTGTGTATGAAACCTTTAAGTGATAAAACGGCAGGATTTACCGATTCTGTGATCCGTAGAATGACAAGAGTATCGAACCAGTATGGAGCTATTAACTTATCTCAGGGCTTCCCTGATTTTGACCCGCCGAAGGAAATCACAGATAAGTTGTCAGAGCTTGCACATGTCGGCCCTCATCAGTATGCGACGACATGGGGGTCGCAGACGATCAGGGAGGCACTTGCCAGAAAACAGAAACATTTCTCAGGAATGGACGTAGACCCTGATCAGGAGATCGTAGTAACCTGTGGTGGAACAGAGGCTATGATGGCAGCAATGCTCACCGTATGTAATCCCGGAGATAAAGTGGTAGTCTTTTCCCCATTTTATGAGAATTATGGTGCAGATGCCATTTTGTCAGGTGCAGAGCCGATTTATGTTCCGCTGGTTCCTCCTGCTTTTTCCTTTGATCCAGATGTATTGGAGAATGCATTTAAGCAGCCGGGTGTGAAAGCGTTGATCCTGTGTAATCCTTCCAATCCGAGTGGCAAGGTATTTACCAGAGAAGAGATGACGATCATTGCAGATCTGGCTAAGAAATACGATCTCTATGTCATTACGGATGAAGTATATGAACATATCCTGTACAAACCGCATGAACATGTATACATGGCAACACTTCCGGGAATGAGAGAACGCACGATCATATGCAGTTCATTGTCCAAGACCTATTCCATCACCGGATGGCGAATCGGATATGTCATTGCTCCGCCCGAAATTACCGAGCGTGTGAAGAAAGTGCATGATTTCCTTACGATCGGCGCAGCCGCACCACTTATGGAAGCAGTCGTTGTAGGACTTAATTTTGGAGATGAATATTACGAAGAACTCCAGCAGCATTATACGCATATGAAAGACTTGTTCTGCGGGGGTCTGCGTGACATAGGACTTTCCTTTGTTGAGCCGCAGGGGGCATATTATGTAATGGTGGATATCAGCGAATTTGGTTATGACAATGACTATGATTTCGCAGTAGATCTGGCGAAGAAAGTCGGAGTCGGTTCAGTACCCGGTTCCAGTTTCTTTAAGGAAGATGTACATGATTATGTGAGATTCCATTTTGCCAAGAAAGATGAAACACTGAAAGCAGCACTGGAAAGACTGGCAGAAATAAGAAATAAGATGAAATAAAAATATAGCCTCTATTGATGATGAATCAATAGAGGCCGTTCTGCATTATAAATGTATCAGGAGAAAAATGAAAAAAATAATATTGAAAATATTTGTCATAGTGTTATTTGTTATATTGCTTCGTGGTTGTTTTGAAAATACTTCAAAAGCTATGGAAAAATATGTTGTCTTAATCGGTGAGGACTCAAATGTAATAGATAAGATTACGAATATTGATGTACTGATAATAGACGCGGAATATTTTTCAAAGGATGAAATCTCACATTTAAAAAAGAATGGAGTCAATGAAATCTATTCGTATTTAAATATTGGTTCCATCGAGAATTTCAGACCCTACTATGCAGAATATGAAGAATATACATTGGGAGAGTATGAGAATTGGCCGGAAGAAAAATGGATAGATGTATCAAATCCTAAATGGCAGGAATTTGTAGCTTCAAGAGTGAATGATCTGGTACAAAAAGGTGTGGACGGTTTCTTCATTGATAATGTCGATGTATATTATATGTATCAGAAGGAATCAATCTATGATGGGATAATTAATATTTTAAAGGATATTAAAAACTTTGATAAGAAGGTTATAATAAACGGTGGAGACATTTTTGTAAAAAAATACCTTGAAAAAGGAAAAAACAAGCTCATTGATGGAGTAAATCAGGAAAACGTTTATACCATGTATGATTTTTCAAATGACAGTTATTCGAAAAATGCGAAAGATACCAGAGAATACTATACTAATTATTTAGATTTGGTAATTCAGCATGGTTGTACAGCTTATGCATTGGAATATGCAACGAACTCTGTTATTCAAAGAGAAGCGGAAAAATATGCAAAGACACACGGATATATTTGTTATGTTTCTGATAATATTGAATTGAAGTTGGAGAAATGACATAAGCACGTATTGAGATATGAACGAAAATTCGGTAGAATAAAGGAGAAGAAGGGGGTATAAGCAAAGGATGAAACTAAACACAAAACAGACTATTAAAATTGGTTTTGCATTTTTGTCTATCTGTGCTTTCTGGCAGATGTATAATAGTGTAATTCCACTGATTCTTACCAACACATTCCACATGAATGAAACTTTTTCAGGTGCGATCATGGCGGCTGATAATGTACTTGCTCTTTTCCTGCTACCGTTATTTGGAGGACTCTCTGATAAATGTACTGCTAAAATGGGAAGACGCAAGCCTTTTATTTTGCGCGGAACTGTTGCTGCAGTGTTCTTAATGCTTCTGATCCCATATCTGGATAATCTGTTTTTTCAGACAAATTCTGATCTGGTTCAGATATTTTTCGTAGTGGTTCTTGGCTGTCTGCTGGTTGCCATGGGAACATATCGCAGTCCTGCGGTCGCATTGATGCCTGACGTAACTCCCAAGCCATTGAGAAGTAAAGGAAATGCAATTATCAATTTAATGGGAGCTTTGGGTGGAATCGTATATCTGATCATTGCAAGTGTTCTGTATTCCTCTCGGAGAACTGCCGGCATGGAACATATAGATTATATGCCATTGTTCCTGATCGTGGCAGGAATTATGATCGTAGCACTTTGCATTGTAATGTTTGCGGTAGATGAGGCTAAACTTAGTCTTGAGATGAAGGAATACGAGAATGCACATCCTGAAGAGAATCTGGCTGAAACAGACAGTGAATCCGGAGAAGAAAAGCTTCTGGCAGATGTAAAGCGTAGTCTTGCCTTTTTGCTCTGCTCAATTGCCCTTTGGTTCATTGCATATAATGGAGTGGAAACATGGTTTACGACTTATGCAGGAAAAATGTGGGGGATGAGCCTTGGAGGAGCTTCCATGTGCCTAACTGTTGCTACAGGAGGCGCAATTCTTTCCTATATTCCCGTAGCCCAGATGGCAAGCAGGATTGGACGCAGACGTACCATTCAGGCAGGAGTATTGCTCCTTGCAAGTTGCTTTATTGTTTCATTTGTGTATACAATGCTGTGTGATACGTTCCACACCTGGTTATATGCCATATTTTTATGCATGGGGCTTGCCTGGGCAGCGATCAATGTGAACAGTCTGCCTATGGTTCTTGAAATGTGCAAGGGCAGTGAAGTGGGAAAATTCACCGGGCTGTATTATACTTTCAGTATGACGGCGCAGATCATTACGCCGATTCTTGCAGGATTTTTGTTAAAACATGTAGGATATCGCACGTTGTTTCCATATGCAGCAATATTTAGTTTTGCAGCATTCTGTACCATGCTTATGGTAAAACATGGAGATACTAAAGCAGAGGCTAAGCGCGGATTAGAAGCATATGATGTAGAAGATTAAGGAGGACAAAGTCATGTCATTTGAAAACTTTAAGAAAAAAGATACCCCCCTTGTATGGGCACACAGAGGAGCAAGCGGATATGCACCGGAAAATACGCTGGAGGCATTTCGATTAGCGGTTGAACAGGGGGCTGATGGTATTGAACTGGACGTTCAGCTTACAAAAGATGATGTGCTTGTGGTAATTCATGATGAATGGATTGACCGCACCAGCGATGGAAAAGGCTGGGTAAAGGATTATACTTTTGAAGAGCTTAGAAAATTCAACTATAACAGGACTTGTCCAAAATATGAGCATGCGGATATTCCTACGCTGCGTGAGGTGTATGAGCTGATAAAACCTACTGACCTTACTATTAATGTAGAGATCAAGACAGGCGTTGTATTCTATCCGGAAATTGAGCGTAAAGTTATTGCACTTACCAGAGAAATGGGAATGGAAGACAGAGTACTATATTCTTCTTTCAATCATTATACCTGTGTGAAGCTGCATGAGTTGGATCCTGACTGCTATGTTGGGTTCTTATATGCAGATGGTCCGATTGACGTGGCTTCTTATGCAAAGAAACATGGTGCGAATGCACTTCATCCGGCACTTTATAACCTTCAATATCCTGATTACATGCAAGATGCTGCCAGAAATGGTCTGGACGTAAATGTCTGGACTGTGAACGAGAAGGAACACATGGCACTTGCCTGTCAGTATGGAGTGAATGCGATCATTACCAATTATCCGGATGTGACCAGACAGGTAATTGCAGGCTTTAAGTGCTGATTCGTGTTTATTTTTCCAATAAGTTATGCTAAAACAGCCTTAGTTAGATAATTCTAACCAAGGCTGTTTTTATATGCAGGATAGGAATAGAAGGGGGCAGGTTTTGTCATGATGGAGTACACGGACAAATGGAAAATGGTGATACCATATGTTAAAAAGAGTGTTACGAAACGATATGGGAAAGAGTATACAACAGCTCTGATGAAAAAAACATACACGGAATATAAAGATATGCTGTGCCGGATAGATGATGTTGGCAAAGACAATCCTATGGCATCCAATATATATGAGTGCCTTGTTTTCTTAGCGTTGTGGAAGGCTGCAGATGGGAGAATATCCATAGATGAGCTGCGGGAGATTTCTGTAGATGTACTGTCTATGCCTGTTTT